>WLWD01001023.1_pt1 | contig 112175 bp, 84 predicted proteins | sample 6712731 | NCBI WGS metagenome assembly WLWD01 (sample SAMN12718690, study PRJNA576275) | sponge metagenome | isolation source: marine sponge | host: Mycale hentscheli | place: New Zealand: South Island, Marlborough, Capsize Point | collected 2014-11-01 | reverse complement strand
CAGACGAACAAGCTTCACTATAGGCCTTTTGTAAGTCCCAGTAGCAGTCTTCACACTGGCTACTCTAACCAGCTTGTCATTTCCAGGATACACGGCCTCAACTCGGCCCATGGTCAGTTTCTTGTCTAGTCCTTCATCCTTGATAGCCACTAAGTCACCTACTTGAATGTTGGCATGAGTCTTGGACCATTTATTCATGCGATTGAGAGACTGCAGATACTCATTCTGAAATCGAGTCCAGAAGGAACGATGCATGGTTTGTACTAAAGTCCAGTACTTGGGCAGACTGGGCGGCCTTGGTCCATCATATCTATCAGGTACTGTTTTCATCGGGCGTCCAGTGAGAAAGTGGGCAGGTGTGAGGGGCTCTATTCCATCAGCATCAGCTTGAGCAGCCGGGATGAGTGGACGACTATTTATACTAGCCTCCACCTTGCATAGGAGTGTTGTATACTGAGGGTGAGTAAGTTTCTGTTCTCCAATACTTCTAATAATATGTTTCTTGGTGATACGCACAACAGACTCCCACAATCCTCCGAAGTGGGGGCAACGCTCCGGCGTCATGTGCCACACAATTCCTTCTTGTGTTGAGTAGTGGGAGATACGATCTGTAACTTCCTTCTTTTCAAAAAACTCTTTCAATTGCTGAAGTTGATTTTTAGCGCCAACAAAGTTAGTGCCATGGTCAGAATAGATGTGGGCAGGGACATTTCTTCTTGCGACAAATCGGTCTAGACAAGCTAGAAATGCATTTGAGGTTAGGTCGTCCACTAATTCCAAATGTATAGCCTTGGTAGCCATGCAAACAAATGCTGCGATGTATGCTTTGACTAATGTTGGTTTGCGCCGGTTGCCTTGCTTTAGTGAAACGGGGCCAGCATAGTCCACACCAGTATGGTAAAAAGGTGGAGAAGGATTGACCCTTGCTGGAGGCAGTTGGCCCATCATCTGTTCTGCTGTCTTTGCTCTGTGTTTGGTGCAGATGACACACTGGTGCCAAATCTTTCTGATAGCTTGTTTGCATGATATCAGTAAAAAATCTCTGGCCAAGCGTGCACTCATAGCCTTGGGTTCTCCGTGGTGTAGATCTGCATGAACCTTCCTTATAAGTAGTGCTCCATAACTACTGCTTGCATGTAATAGGATAGGATGGCGCCTAGAGTAAACTAGGTGACTGTGTTCCAACCTGCCACCAACTCGAAGTATTCCAAAGTCATCTATAAATGGATGGTATTTCTGTAAAGAACTCTTGTGGGGTAAGGTTGAATTTCTTGCAAGTGTGTCCAGCTCAGCTGGAAATGATCTCTTCTGTGACTGACGTATAAGTACTTGGTCTGCTTCTTCATATTCTTGCCTGGTCAGCTTTTCCTTCCTCTTTTCCATGTTGCGATGGTTGTGTATCCATCTTCGAATGAGAGCTGTGATTCGAATGCATGATGTTAAACAAGAGAACCTGTTGACAATGTCAAATGATGAATCAGCGATTTCCACATGAATGTTGGCTCTCCTCTCTGGGATTGTCTCTAATTCTGGAAGCTTTATGGCAGGCCAATCATTGGGTGATTGGGAAAGCCAGCTTGGCCCTTTCCACCATAGTTCATGGCCCTTCAGCTGTGATGGTAGAAGTCCTCTGGTCGCACAATCTGCTGGATTTGATGTGGACGGGACATAACGCCAAGCAGTGTGGTTCGTTAACTCGAGAACTTGTCGAATTCTGTTTCCAGCATAAGTCTTGAGGTGCTTTGGATCACCCCTCAGCCAATGAAGAACTATTGTGGAGTCACTCCAAAGGAAGATATTAGAATCTCTCACTTTCATTATGGTCTTGATATGGCTCATCAGCCTGGCTACTAGCACAGCTCCACACAATTCAAGCCGTGGTATAGTGTCTCCATGGACGGGAGCAACTTTCGTCTTCGCCATAATGATAGAAACATCAACTGAGGCATCCTGGTACAATGTGCGCATATAAACAACTCCCGCGAATGCCTTCTCTGAGGCATCACTAAACTCGTGCAGTTGTTGACTTTGTATTGGCTTATCTTGAGTGTAGCAACGCTGTATAGGTATGGTAGAAAGTTGAGAGAGTTCAGCTTCCCACTGCATCCAATCATCCAGAATTTCTTTAGGAGTTTCTTCATCCCAGTCGCATAGTTGCCAACTTTCTAAAATGAAAAATCGGGATAGGCCACGCCCACTAATTAACCATCATGAATATCATTAAGATAGCATGAATATTGCTGAAAGAAATTAATAGCCCGAGTGTTCCAGTCTGTAAGATAATGCCAGGGCTACGAGAAAATCTGCTAAGTCGTTGCTAAGCTTCGGCACGCTACTTCGCGCTGCTTAGGTTCAGAAAGCTAGCTATGGTATTACCGTGAAAGACACCTACAGAGATATCAGTTATGGTTGTGAGTCAAACAGGAATGGACATACATACACTATATTTTGACAAGCGGAAGTAAACAACAGAAACAACTGAATTTAGCTAATAATCTTGATCAGAAAGGAGTAATAAGTGAAGTTCTGTGTCATTTCTTTGTTCTATTTGATACTTTCCAGGTCTATTTTTCGCTTGAGAACACCACTGACGTCCAACAGTCTACCAAAACAGCCTGGCTATTTATAGCTACTGTTCCAACTCTGGATCCTGAATATCACTGAATAATCACTAACCTCCTTGAGAAGACTTCAGCCATTCTTGATTCACTCACCTGTACCAAATGATGAACTTTTGCTTTTGTGCTATTATTTCATACAACAATATTTTATTCTTTGTTTCAGTGTTTTCAACCAAGTTTATATGAAAAATGTTTTATAGTAACCACCCTTGTAGATATGCTGTACAGATAGCTATACCACTACACAAACCACTGATATCAAGCAGACTAACTTGCAGACTATTGTGTGCAGCTGTTGGCTAATAGTTATTAACCCCCTTTGTTGTAGGAATCGAGTATTTGGCGTTACGTGGACCTTAATAACGGGTACTCTATTTCGAGTATTTGACCGATAATTGGTTAACTCTATCAGCCCGGGGATTCGGGAAAGGCTAAAAAAAACCGGGAAAGGCTAAAAAAAACCGGGAAACCGGGAAAGGCTAAAAAAATCGGGATAATCCCGGCAAAACCGGGATAGTTGGCAACTATGCAGTCGATGCCACTCCGCCACAGTCGCTGAAGAAGTACTTTCCCTACTACAGTGCAGGGACTTAGCCAACCCATGACATCATAAATGCGAGCAATGATGCTGGTAAGTTGACGTTTAGTCTTGATAATCTCACTGCTCAAGTGAGGAGTAACCACATAAAGACAGTCCGTTTGAGTGTCCCAACTGATTCCTAAGGTGCGGTGATGGTCAGCAGGTTCTGCTAACTCTAGTTCAGGCTCAGTCTCCTTAAGATGGTCTGGTATGATCTGAAGCAGCTCACGTGAGTTACTGCGCCACTTTCGCAGTTGGAATTGCCCTCGATTCATTAACTCCTCCATTCCACAATACAGTTCCTTTGCTTCATTGAGTGTTTCTGCCCCTGATAAATAGTCATCCACGTAGAATGCGGAGGCCACTTCCTCTGCAGCTTTGGGATATAGATGCTTGTAGTCTAGGGCCACTTGGTTTAGAACCATGTTAGCAAGAAAAGGTGATGATGAGACGCCAAATGATACTCTTGTCATCCGGTAGTCTGTAACTTCATTTTCCTTGCTGTCTCTCCAAACAAATCTGTGGAAATCTCGATCAGGTCTCGCTAGCTCTACACATCGAAACATTTTGGCTATATCAGCAGTAAATGCCAATTTGTGCTTTCTAAACTTGACAACTAAATCAGTGATTGGTGGTAGCAGGGAAGGGCCTGGTAACAGCAGGTCATTTAGAGACACTCCATTTGCTGAGCGTCCCGAAGCGTCCCACACTACTCTGCATTTGGTAGTGGTACTCCGTTCTTTCAACACAGGATGCATTGCCATGTAATACACTTGATCAGGTGGTTTAGATAGTTCATCTGAAGGTACTTTCTCAGCATGCCTAAGGGTCAGGTATTCTTTAACTCCAGCAGAGAAATCATCCCAAACTCCTCGCTGAATAGTAGACTTCTCTGTGCGGTAAAATCGCTTCACTGCTATACTTCGTGATTCTGACAGTTGCAGAGTGGTGTCTTTCCATGGAAGTCTCACTTGGTATCGTCCTTCACCTGTTTGAATGCAAGTGTTATTGAAACATTCTACTGCTCTTTCCTCATCCTTAGTAAAAGGTTCTTTAGACGGTGGAGGTTGTTCAGCTTCCCAAAACTTCTTGAGAATCTGGTTAGTGTCTTCCTCAGCACTGATTGCCGTGTATACTTTAGCTGTAGTTGTCGGTTCTTCACGACATCCTCCTATAGTCCATCCAAAGATCGTGCCATATGCTACAGGTTGATTCTTGCCACCACGCTTCACACAGTCAGTGTAGATATGAGACAGCACATCACTGCCAAGGAGAAGATCAATTGCACCCGGCTGTGCGAAGTCAGGATCGGCAAGCTGGAGCCCTTTCAAGTGAGCCCATTGGTTAGCTTCTGAAATGCTTGATTGTGGAAGATTGGACGTCACTTTATTGGCCACTACAGCATCAACACTGATTTTCTGATCCCTGCCATGTATGTCATGAAGCTCCACAAGTGCACGGTAAGTGCATTCTTCACCTTGAAGGTCATGTAATCCACGTAGCGCTATTCTGTCCTTGGTCTTTGGTAATTTTAACATCTTGGTAACTCGGTTAGACACGATACTGACACTGGCTCCATAGTCTAGTAAAGCTCTGATACGGGAGCAGTCGCCATTGGGTCCATGTGCCTCCACTTGACATGTCTGCAGCAAAGCGGTTTTCTTTGGTTGAACGGGTGTAGTACAAACTGCAGCATTTTCAGTCTGGGTACTACTACTAGGTGCCTTTGTAATAGGTGTCTTTGTACTAGGTGTCTTTACAGGCTTAGATTCAAGATGAAGCATTGTGTGATGTAGCTTCCCACATATTTTGCATCTACTTTGACAGCGACATTCCCTGACATAGTGACCCATTGCAAGACAATTTGAACAAGCTTTAGCTCGTCTGATCACTTCATTGCGCTTTTCCACTGACATACTCCGGAATTGTGCACAGGTATAGGTAGGGTGATCCTTAGAAGAGCAAGCACTACATAGCCTTTCCTCATGTCCGTGGTGCACTACATGTTTTGAGGCATTTCCCCTTGACTTCTCCAATGGTCGCGTTGATTGCCTAACTGTTGTGGCTGACGTATCCTCTGGAGCTGCAGCTTCAGCAAGTGTGAGAAAATCCAAGAAATCCTTCATTCCTGGAGGATTGGTTGACTTGACAGTTGCTTTATCCCATTCAATTTTGTAACTCTCAGGTAAGTTGTTGACCAGAATCGCAGTTGCTAAGTGATCTCCATCAAACAAGCTAATGTCACGAAGGTAAGAGAGAATAAATTGTAGTTCTTGCTCCACTCGTTGTACTTCAGACTTCTTCCAGGCTTTAGGAGCTAATTTGGTAAGATTCTGAACATGTCTCCTGTAAACAATCCTCTTCTTATCATAGGTAGTCTTGAGACGAGCGACTATGTCTTCGTAGGCAGCCACACTGCCACTGCTGCTCATTGCGATCTTTCTGGCCTCTGGTACTTCTTCAATTGCCTCTCGCAGTAAACTCAATTTATCTTCATCGTCGAGGTGTGGTCGTTGACTAAGCATGCGATTGAATCTTTGCCAAAATGAAGGCCATGTCAGGATGTCTCCATCGAACTTTGGGATACTGGCTTTGGGAAACTTGATGATATCCCTGGCTGAGGTCGGCTTGGTTTTGTCAGCGCTCCCTGTCCTGGTCTTGAGTTTCTTGAGAGCGTTTACTCTTTCGTATCGAGAGCGACAGGACTCCAAGAAATCTGCATCACTCTTAAGTGGCTCCTTTTCGCTTAGCAGGTAGGCTTTCTCCATGAGATCGCTGACCTCAGAGATTTCGGCATCAACTATTCCATTCTTGACCGATTCTATATTGGCTTCCAGCGGTCGTAGCTTGATCTCAACTCTCGTCATGATGGCGTGACCTTCTACCGCTCGCTTAACAGCGTAGACTTCAGAGCTGTAGTCAGGTGCATCCCCTTCAATTGCTTCCAAGTTTTGTTCCTCTGCCTTCGTCGCAGTTTCATCCAGGTGGTCCATAATCTCGTACGTGCAATTAGTGTACTCTTTGGTTGCTTTCTCGTAAGTATCAACCGCCGCATTCAATTGAGATATATCTACATCGACGGGATTCTTCCTCACAATTGTAGCAATAACATTGCTAGCTTTTGTAATTTGATACTTGAGTGCTCTCTGTGTTCTTCGCAACGTTGCAACTTCTGCCATCACGGTGCTTGAGTTCAGGGTTGGTACGTCTGACAAGATTCAAAATCAATTGGTAATTGGTATGAAGTGAAATGCAAGACTAAGGTTTTAGTAAGGTGAGTAGTTCCTTGAACCGTTCCACTCCACAGGCTTCCACAAGGTTTCTACTTGCAAATAGTAGACAACGATGGTGAGATTGGTAATGGTTGTGATCCCTGGTTAGCCTTGTTCTCCTATCCGGCTCGAAGGACCAAATGAATGCAGCCAAACTTTGATAGATAGTTGTCCAGTTGACTGTATAGTAGCTATAGCTAGCTGCACTCACAATGGTTAGGTAAATGTTGGTTGATATAATAGTAACTGAATGATAAAAGACACAAAAACAAAACTGAAAAATGACTGGTTGAACATTGCTTTTATAGGCATAAACTAGGTGGGGTGGTGGAAGTTAAGTACATAGGAAAAAGGAAAAGTATAGCATGCTGGTAGACTACCATAAGTGTGTATAAATAAGTGGTGTTAAGGTTATGAATGAGGTGTTAATTAAAGTTTTGTAAACAAAGTCATACACAGTTCACTCTTGGACTCCAACAGGTACATACACACACTGAATATGCATCTAGCTAGCTTGATAAAAGGCTTACCTTACCTGACCATGCCGAGAAAAACACTATTAACAAGACTACAATAATCTCCTCACACTCGTTTCAGTAGGGCTTATCATCGAGAAGGAGAGGCGGCCAGAAAACTGGTTTGCTAACAGGTAGGCTCCCGAAAGTTAGAGAGCACCTGGAACTCACTTTCCCGCGGAATCAATTGAATCTGTTGTGGGTGTGGTTTGATTGCAATCAAGTCTCTGCCAAAAGATCGCGTGGACTAATTTTTAGTCCTGGAGTCTATTTTGTGTTTCTTCTCAGAAACTACGAGTAGAAAAGACTCCAAATTTCGTACACAGGCTGACTATGACCTTAGCTACAAAATGTTCGTTGCGATTTTTTTTGAAAGAAAAAAATTCGGGCGCGCTGCCGCGAGGATCAAATGAGCACAGTCATCTAGACAAAACAAAGCAGAATTGAGAAAAAGTACAATGAAGGTTTTGAAGACAATCAACAAATGTAGCAGTATACGAAGAATGGGCTCGTCAGCGACGGTACCCGCGGAGGAGTTGTGGATTATATACTTGAGGCTGAGGAGCTCGTAACTTGAACGAAACAAGCTCCCAAGGCCCGTTCTTTTTATTTAGTTAGTCCACTAGCAGTACTCTTTAGGATCCACCCTTAGTTGGAGCTCTACAAACACCAAGAAAAAAGTTAGTTATCCCTAGCAACCAAAATCCAATTATTGTGAATATTTGCGTGGGAGTTGTCCCAGCACCCTTAATTTCACCCTCATCATACTGAAATCTAACAGATTAAAAGCTCTAGTTAAACACACATTTCATAATAATAATCTAAAGTACCTTAGTAAATGGATAGTAAGAAAATTTGGTGCTTTGTAAATGTGATCAGTTATGAACTGATCACATGTGTTGTTACACCTGAATATAAAAAATGAAATTACTAAATTTAGTAAACAACAACTTAAGACAAGCATACCTTACACAAGTGTATGCTTGATCACTACCAAGCAACTGTGGCTCTTGTGCCACTTTAACACAGCCTTCCAAGTCTGAATCCTGTTGTTAAACACAGATCAAGTTCATGACTGGCCATACAGCCGTTTGATGTAATTATTACACTACTACTTATTGGGCTATCATAAAAAAAAATAATTAAAGAATATGTATCTGTGTGTATAATATATATCAATATGTGTAATCTACTTTTTCAATAGCATCTATAAGTATTTGTAATGTGAGAGGAGTTAAACTGAGTTTTATTACTCTCATGAACAAACTATAGTTTAAAATCCTGTGGATATTTTTAATAGTATAATGTGAATATGATCCCACAAATGGATGAAACTAAATCTAATATCAGTGCAAGAAGGTCCTTTAGTTTTGTTGTGTAGTGTATACTATGCATTGTTCTGGTGTTAAACTTCAATAAGTTTAGCTTCAGCCATGAAAATAAGATTCTGAAAACTCTGACATAATATAATACATCAACATTTTGACGGTGCACAACTTTTCAAACATAAACTTTTCCCAAAATATTCATATATCACTCGCCATTTAAATTTCACTAAGCTAAACTGATCGTCTTTCTCTTCATTTCGCCATGAAATTAATTATTAGTAAGGAATGAAGTTGAAAGAAGTGATTATACACACTTACACTAATTGCAAGTTCAAGAAACTTTTCTGTTCGATATGTCGCCAAAGTGTTTTCACATCCTTTGCATTTGACTATCACAATAAAAATATTCTAGTAAGATAAAGAAGATAATATTGCACTGTATAAGTAAACAGCTTACTTTCAAGTATTACTATTTGGTGAAGCTTGAAACTAATTGTTACTTACTTGAATTCTGAAATTCAATATTTATCAAAGTTTCGAGATCCGGTGGACAGCCTCTTCTACAGTAATACAGTACAATACAGTTCTTAGCTGAAGCATTTAGCCCAATAATAACTAACGTCCTGATTCCTGCCATTATGTAATCAAGAAAATTAAGAAGAAATTCTTGAACATCATTTTCTGTGTTTGGAACCCAATTTGGAAGTATATCTAAGTAATTCCTTATTAAAAACGATTTTGAGTGAAAGTGTATGTATAAAACCTGGTAATTCATCATATATTTCTGTTGGTGAAACAATTCCTCCTTTTTTTGTTGAGCAACAAAAGAGACTTTAATACTTTCATCTCACCTACAAAATTTAAAATTTCTTCTATTTTTATACTTTTAGTACATCTTCCACACTCACCGTAATTTTTTTCATTCTCACTCTTGCACAATTCACTGCATTTCTGCAATGTGCTGGTTAGCTTGGAAGAATATAGCAAGTACTGAATACCACTATTCATAAAACAAGTATTGCCAAGGTTGACAAGACCAACTGGCTTCTTTTCAGTCATATCTTCACTGAAAACCAGTTAATAAAAGCACACCGTAGCGGTAACAGTTGGCAGTGGAAACGAGCGTAGCGGTTAAGATAATCGCCTTAGCTATGGCTTCTGGTTTTTCCAATGCAGGTCAAAACACTAAGATCAAAGGTCAGCAATGGTCCTTGGCAATGTTCATCCCCGGATCGGATCGACAATGTTCGTGCAAGGTCAAAGGTTGGCAATGTTCCTGTGGCAATGTTCCTCTCAGTTCGTGGCAATGTTCCTGCGGTTAGACGCTTCTCAGATGAACTATGTGAAACAGATGAAGTGGAAACATTGCTTGGAACATTGACAGCAGAAAGAACAGATACAGATGAACTATGTGAAGCAGATGAAGTGGAAACATTGCTTGGAACATTGACGGCAGAAAAAACTGTCTTAGATGAACGTTGTAAAACAGATATTGAAGTGGGAACATTGCTTGGAATTGTGACAGCAGAAAGAACTGGTTTAGATGAACATTGTGAGGCAGATGAAGTGAAATTGAAGCACACACTGGAAGCTGAAACAGTACAAGTAGTAGATGGGAATGAAAGTTGTGGGGCAATATTTGCTATTAATAAATTAAAAATAAGCTTACTAGGAAGAGTGCAATGCAGTTGTCTAGCATCAGCTGGTTCTAAATATGTGACCGTCTACGGGAAAACCGGGCACAACGCGGCGTGCGTAATATCGAGAAAAGATCGATCGATTTCTTAAAAATGTATTGTTTTAAGCCAACGGAAGGGAACGGTTAGGTCTATTATAGCGGGAACGACTTAAGCTATGACGATAAAACTTGGAGAGCTCAATATTTGGACGCCGACAACTCCGTAAGTGCAAAAAAAAAATTTTCGAAGGGTGCCGCATTGTGCCTGGTTTTCCTATAGACGGTCACATATATCTTAGCATGATAATAAGTTTTCTTATCAGCTGGTCTGTAAAGCACCAACAAGCTTTGTTTCTCCACAGGATACCTTTATTATTAAAATAATTCATTACAGAGTGATCACTAATTACAATTAACATAAATAACTTACACAAGAGCTCCATTTAATAATTATTCTACCATTATTTTGCGAAAATCCCCATATGTTCCTAACATAAGTATATAATGCCACAAAAAACTATATATAACAGTCACTAGTGGCATGTGATAATAACAGAATACATCTTTGTCTTACCTCTTCAAAGCTAAATGGCTCTTTAAAGCATCGGTAGTAGATATACTACATGTAGAAACAAATGCATGTTTTGGTTTGTAATGTGTTCATATTTTGCTAACCTGGCAAACAAAGACTCCACAATCAATTCCATTTTTTTGTTTAGGAATATCCTAGTGAGCATTCCAGGACAGATAACGTGTGTGTTTACATAACAACAATAATGACTATTTATACCTTTCTCTGCACATATTTCCACTCATCCATCTGTAATTGCTTGCACTTGCAACTCATATATACCAGTTAACCAATAATACCAATTCCATATATGAATGGAATAGGAGGGCATACGTACTTGATTTGTAACCAGTAAGTAGAATTGTCTGTCAGTAAAGAATCATAATATTCAGCTGACTTTGCCTTAATATCAATGATCTAATTGCAAATTGCAAACAGAAAACAGTGTTAACTTGGTACAAATTCGAGATAATTTATTTACTAATAAAGTCCAGTGATTTCCATTAGCATGGATTGGAAAACGGAGGAGATCTTGCTTGTCAATATCTACCTATGTATGACACCAATACTTTGGAAGTTAACTTTAAATTACTTTAACCCTTTCGTTCCGGTGTCACGGAAATATGGGGACCCCCCCAAAAACGGGGACTCCCGTCCCCATATTTACGGGAAATATGGGGATCCCTTTGTAAATATAGGGACCCCTCGTGCCGCGCGGGTCCTTCCTTCTTTTCTCTGTGGCTAAATTTTGAAATGGCTCAAGAAGGAAGATTTTTGTATAAAGACATATACAACTACATTGAGGAAGGTATAATATCCAGAGAATTATCAAAAACAAGACAAGCTTGCTCTACAAAAGAGAGCAAAGTATTTCCAAATTGTTGAAGGGTCTTTGCATTATGTTGGTGGTAAAGGTTAGAATGATGTACTTTATGCTAAGCTATAAATCATTAAAATTTGATTTTTAAGGTGGCTCTCTTAGACTAGTTGTTGATGATGTGGATAAGCGCAAGAGAATTCTAGCTTCAGTTCATGACAGCAGCCATCTGGGGGTTCATAGAACTAATCATATGGTGTCGGCTAAATATTATTGGCCAGGTTTGTTTCAAGATGTTGCTGAATATGTAAGTTTAAGAGCAAGTTATTTTCTTATTCACACCTAACTTTCATTAACAGGTTCAATCATGTATAAAATGCCAACAACACAACAAGAAGTTGGTGAAACAAACAGGTTGCCTGCACCCAATTCCAGTGAAGTCAAAATTGTGGTGTCAAGTAGGAATGGATTTAATAGGGCCATTGCCCATAACTTCTCGAGGCAACAAATATATAGCAACATTAACTGATTATTTTTCAAAGTGGCCAGAAGCAGCTGCTCTACCTAATAAATCTGCAGAACAGGTTGCTTACTTTGTATACAGTGTGAGTCACAATATTAATTTTTTCACTATATAATTTATGAAGTATAATGAAGCGAGTGGGGAATCGGAGGCCGAAAATGACCCACTCGCTGGGCACCTTGCCTAAGACTTGCTCTTTAAGTTACTCTTTAAGTTAAATTGTTATGTGATTATAAGTTATCCCTCTTCAATATACCTGGTTCCTATCCCTATTTCAGGTTCTTCCTCCCTGATAATAATTATTGTACTTGTTTTTGATTTACCTCTTTGTTCCTTACCTTTTTAATAGAATCATAACGGGGCAATTCCTTCAACTATACACAGTCTATCAACACCTTATTCTGCTCATAGAACAGGTGGTTCCCTCAACTATACACAGTCTATCAACACCTATCAATTTTAATTTTCACACTTTGGACTCTTTCATCTATATTTCCTGTACAGTAATGTGTGTATATATTCACTACCTCCTCTACTGTCATTCACATCACTTGCACTGGAAGGCCCACAAGGCCAAGAATTTATGCTATTGAAATTGATATATCTCTGATAAAGTCTATACACATGCAGGTCTTCTGCCTTGCATAGCTTGGCAATCTTTAAACAAGAAAATTTCAAAGATTATATGGCCATTACTGAAACAGACTTTGATAAGTTGTTTTTGTGTTTTATATTGGACTATTTATTTGAAAGGAAATGAATCAAGGAAAGTCAGAAGTGCTACATTAATGCAGCTTGCATGAGAGACACCGCCCGAGATAACATGCTATATATCTAATTGCATCAAGAGTGAATGTGAAACGTTTATTAAGCATTGTGTAGTCAAGGCAAATTGTAAATTCTATTATTTATGATCTTAACTAATTATTTTGGTACATAATAGTGCATTTGTAGATTTGGCTGTCCTGAAGTCGTAATCACTGATCAGGGAAGGGAATTTGTTAATGAGCTCTCATCTGCTCTCTATAATATGACAAATACTAATCATCGTGTTACAAGTGCATACCACCCACAAGTAAGTTATAATAGTTTATGAAAATTACATTAGTGTGCTTGAATGTTGTAGACCAATGGACTCACTGAAAGATTCAACCAAACACTTACAAGATCTTTGGCTAAACTCATTAATGAAGACCAAAATGATTGGGATCTGAAAATAAACACAGTTCTTATGGGATATCGAGCATCTTTTCAAAGTTCTACTGGATATTCACCGTATTATTTATTATTTCAAAAAGAAATGAGGCTTCCAATTGATTCTGAGATTTCCCCTCCCATTCATACATCAGGAAAAAATTGTGATGAATTGGTCAATGAGTTACTAGTATATCGTGAATCTGTTTTTAAAAAAGCAACAGAAAAAATCAAAGATTCCCAAATTCAACAGAAGGAGACATATGACAGGAAGCATGTTACTGAAGAGCTTTCAGTAGGTACTAGTGTTTTACTTGAAAATTCGGCCCAAAAGGGAAGAAAAGGTGGAAAATTACAAGAATTATTTCGTGGCAACTATACTATATCAGAAAATTTAGGAAAAGGATTATACAGATTAAAAAATGATGATGGAAAAATTCTTAAAAATAAGATCAATATTAAGAGACTGAAAGTCTGCCGAAAGCGTGGGGAAATCGATTGTTCTAGAAATGAAACAGACACAAAGAAAGCTAAGGTAATTGTACAACTATACCTCGAAAATTGCAATTTTTACAACCTTGTTTACTGCATTTGCGCTGATATGTAGTGCTAATACATTTTTTAATTTACATACTATAGTTCGATAATATCCAACAACTCTCTCAGCATGAACAGGATGATGTAGAAAATGATGCTTGTCAGGATGGAAGTTCAATAAATTCTATACAGGACACAGAGCTAACTAAGCAGAGTCAGTTAGAAAAGCTGTTACTGAAATAAAGAATTATGACTCAGATCACTTTATCTCCAAAATATCCTCCTTGAATCTTTCATTGGATGAATTTGTGAATGGAAAGGTTAGCAAAGAAAAATGTCATGGCAAATTCAGTTTTCCTCATAGTATTTAAAATGTAATAGGTGAATGGCTGCATAAGCTTGATGGAGTTTTCTAAACTTGGATGTGGTAAAAGAAGTGAGTGAGAACCATTTAATTTAAAAGTAATTAATTGAACTTTCTGATATAATAATATAGAGAAGATGCAGAATCTGACGAATAATATCAGTTGTATATCTAGTGCACTATTTAGTGACATCTTAGAGTTTTTGTACTCTAAATACATTCATAAGGATCATACACTTGAGGTATGCATAATATTATTATGATGAAAATTTTACAATCGTTTACATATTGAATAATTTAATTTCAGCTTGTCTCCTATGTTCTGGATGTTATGCTACCTAACGTTTTGCTTCTTGTTATCTGTAGCTCATTTGATTTCACTCAAGAACAGGTAACTATAAGATAACATACGACATGAACTAAAGAAAATAGAGTGAGACCTGTAGCCAGACCATTTGAAATGAGGTGCATGGCCAAGTGTCCAACTTAGCTTTGTAAATTATAAATAGTTTTTTTTTTATGTCCTTGGATATTGATTATGAGTAATAATGCAGCCATTCATCTCAGATTGGGGTGAGATGTTGGATGGTCATAAAAATTGGTAAAAATAGATGAGTATTGTTTTAAAGCATGTGACCTTAGTCAATACATAGTAAACTTATTCAGCAAATAAACCTAGTTGACAAAATAGCTTGAACAATTCAAGCTTTATAATCCACTTGTTTGTTGTAACAAATATTTTTAAGTGCAATGTTAGGCTTTAGTTATATTATTCCACCTAATCATCATTTATATTTGTATTTCATGTTTATTGTTTGTATGCTATTCTTTGTATTGACAGGCCCAGACTGTCATGTTTATGCCACCAATAAAAGAAACTGAACAAAATGATACTTCTACTAGAAAAGGTAATGCATATATTATTTCTATACACATTACATATACATATATCTATATGAATATACTATTTACGTATGTATGTATATATATGTGTATATGTAAATACATATGCTTGCATACATGCAAATGTTTACGTATGTATGTATGTATGTATGTATGTATTTATGTATGTATGTATGTATGTATGTATGTATATATATATATGTGTATATGTAAATACATATGCATGCATACATGCATGTATATATATATATACCTATTATTGGGAATTAAAAAAAATGTCACATCATCTGATCTAAACATTAAAACTCATGCCCGCAGCACTGATGCCAATATTTCTGACTGAATTTTGATAATTTATAATATTTTAAAGTGTACTATATATATATGGATGATGTGTGTATAGACGTATACATGAATATTTCTCTTGCAATATCTATGATTCATAACTATATGATAAATAGATTCTTTGAATTGGATTATGTATGAAAATCTCAAGAAAAAGCATCAAACTGGTACGGTAATTTCATAATAAAAAATGTAAAATACATTCCCTTATTTGCTGCAGCCCTAACCATTAACTTAACATCTACTTCTCCAGAAAAGTATGGCAAACAACAACTATATTGGAGAAAAGAATATGGCTTATTCACATCTGATCTCCAAGCTCTACTGAGAGGTGATTGGTTGTCGGATGCTTTAATCAATTGTGCTCAAGTGTTGCTCCAGCAATCCTACCCAACAGTTTGTGGATTACAAATGACAACTCTTGGACTCACAGATTCTTTTAAGTCAGAAAGGGGGAAATTTGTGCAAATCTTGCACACTAGGCAAAGCCATTGGATTACTATCTCAAATATTGGATGCCAAGAGAACCATGTCAATGTTTTTGACAGTATGCCTTACTCTGCAACGGACACCAAAACTGTAAATGAAATATGTGCAATTCTGTGTTCACCTGCAAGACAGATTATTCTCAACTTTCCCAATATCCAGAAGCAGAAAGGTGGCAATGACTGTGGCTTATTTTCGATTGCTTATGCAACTACTTTGTGCACAGGTTTATCTCCATCAAAAGTGAACTATGACCAGTCAAAGCTACGCAAGCACCTTTACGACTGCATCCAGAACAATAACCTATCACTTTTTCCCAGCTCTCGTTCACAACGAAAAGCAAAGCAGACTTCACCAGAAATTATTCCTATATACTGTACGTGCAGAAAACCAGAAAGTGGGAAGATGGCTCAGTGCGACAATTACCTGGAATGGTATCACGACAGTTTTATCAAAATTCCCGATCGCGTTGAAGAAATTAACTGGATCTGTTCTTTCTGTTCATAAACATACAAATACTACGACAGCAACAACGAATAATGCATCATATCACTGCCGTTTTCTATAATTACGTTGATTTGTCAGTTCGTGCTGAATAAAGTAAAACACATTACTATCTATTAATACCTTTTTCACATTATGCAGATATAATATAACTTTGTTCTTAATTTATACATAGGTCGCTGAATGTGGAGTCTCAGAGAGCCCTAGTCCCCCATACCAAACAGGCTGTGTGGGCACAGCACCAAAATTTTGGACTTATATAGCTAATCCTTTGAGTGTTTAAATCAAATAACATTTTGTCATCTAATAGTTTGTTACAAATGATAGACCCCCTTCTAACTTTACTACTGTCTATCTATATACAGTATGCACAGGGTAAATTGCGCTGATAGGTTTAGCAAAGAGTGACAATGAAAAGCAAAGCAAACTTTATTAGAGATTGTTTCAACCAACTAAATCCATACATTAAAATGTTTTACAGATTAGTTAGATATGAAAAAACAACATCAAGAAATCTAAATTTTTTTCATTGTTTGTATCAACAATGCAGCTGTCCTTATTAAACTATAGGGCTAATCAGATTGAGTTAACCGTTGCCAGCCAGCAAAAAAAATAGTAGGGGTTAGTTAGTAAAGTTATTTCACTCTCGCATATAGGGGTCCCTATATTTACAAAGGGGTCCCCATATTTCCAGGAACTAAATTTTTTTCATTGTTTGTATCAACAATGCAGCAAACATCTACATTATATTTCTAGCTCTAATTATGTTTTATTTACTAAAGTGAATTAGATTTATGTTAGTACAATAACTGACAAAATACACACTTTCTATTAAAGATCAAGCAGCCTATTAATGAATGAAATATTGACACAGGATTTCATTAAAAGTTATATTTATTTTTAGCTGTCCTTATTAAACTATAGGGCTAATCAGATTGAGTTAACCGTTGCCAGCCAGCAAAAAAAATAGTAGGGGTTAGTTAGTAAAGTTATTTCACTCTCGCATATAGGGGTCCCTATATTTACAAAGGGGTCCCCATATTTCCAGGAACTATGGGGACGGGGGTCCCCATATTTCCGCCAACTATGGGGACGGGGGTCCCCGATTTGTGGGGTCCCCATATTTCCGTGACACCGGATCCCGCTTAAAAGCGGGTGAAGACCGGTTGGCTTCTCCGAATTTAAAAAAATAGTTACTTTATAGCTACAACCTTCAGATTGCATACACAGGTGCCCAATGCATTGGAGAAGCATCTAAAATAGCTTTCAGCCAGGACTGCTTCGACAGTACCTCACAGCAGTTGCGTTTATTTCTTCCTCAGCAAAAAAAAAAACATCGGTTCTCCGTCGAATTTTTTACAAAGTTACCTTCTTCACAGCAGCTTCATTTATGGATCCAGTCGTCTCCAGAGCTTTGTAGAAGCAGCAAAAAATTGCTTGAGCTCAGTAGCCTTCCATAACACATTGAAACAACCGCTTCTTTGCCGACCAAGACTTTGCGGTTTGACTTACTGTCTTTTCCATTTTTTATAAAATTGCCAGTTCAACTGGGGGCCTCCCTATTACATACAGAGGTAATGCTTTATTACATCATAGGAAAAAAGTGAGAGTGTCGTGTGACCCCGGTAACTAAGCAAAAAAAAAATGTTTTCAAAGTCATTTTTTGGAAGATGGCATCTACAACCAGACTTGAAACCTCTGTGTGAGAGATTATTGGGAAGCTTTGAAAAGCTTGTGCGGATACAGCTAGCATTCAACACTCTGGTGGCAGACTACTTCCCTGGTTGTTTCCTGACCCCTTCTACCACAATTGGTGACAGCTCCTCATAGCTTCCACCACACCTGGTGGCAGCGGTGGGATTACCATTCATGGTGAAATGAAATGAAATGAAACTGAAACAAATGAAGTGAAACTGAAAGAAAAATGTGGCGGAAACCCTCTACACCTAAACTAAACAGGAAATGCCTGTCAATGAAGCAGTAACCGAGTTACAGATTGGGCTTGACTCAACAAAAATAGCAAAATGCTGACAAAGAAAAACAAAAGAGGAAAAATGACCAAATTAAAAAGGACACAAGCCTTGCAATGATAACAAATGGCTTTAAAAAAGGAAAAAAAACAAAAAAAAACAAACTGACAAACAGTCAAACAGAGTAACTTGCAAAGCTGAAGCTACGGTTGCTGTCGATGGAGTGAGTTGTTTCCAAGCCCAGTGCTGAAAAGAACTGGACCACCGCTGGACACCAGGTGTGGTGGAAGCAATGAGGAGCTGTCACCAATTGTGGTAGAAGGGGTCAGGAAACAACCAGGGAAGTAGTCTGCCACCAGAGTGTTGAATGCTAGCTGTATCCGCACAAGCTTTTCAAAGCTTCCCAATAATCCCTCACACAGAGGTTTCAAGTCTGGTTTAGAATTAATAGAATAGAACTTCAACAGAATGCATATGACACAACACTGAACAGCATATGGCACAGCCAAGCAAATATATACAGCCTGACTGCACATGCTCAGAGGATGACATGGCATAAAACTAAAAATAGAATGTCTAAAGATAGTACAGTAAATAGTGTTAATTAGCTAGTGCATGGGAATACAAGTCACTGTTTTGAAGTGACAGTGGAACTGCCTACAATGTCTGGTGTTTGCAGACTTGCTGTAGAACCCAAACTGCCTATGAATACTGTTTTACTTGGTACAGATTTTGGAAAGGAAAATATTTTGGCACTGTTGCAATCAGTCAAAACTGAGCCACAGCCAGTACTTACTGTCACCAGAGCGATGCAGTCTCAAGATAATTTGGCAACGCATGTTGCAGAGGCATTGCATGCTTCTGAAGGTGGCAATCCTTTGTCATTTGACAGCATTTCTGATTTCATTCCTGACACTACTGATTCACATGAAACTGAGCCAGTAGCATCTGTTTCACCTGAAATCATCACCGATTCTGAATTCACTCTCACTGGTAATTCTGATCAATCATTGCTCATTCCTGTGTCACTCCCGACATTATCCTTTGATGGCATAACTAAAGATCAATTTAAGCAGCTTCAACTTTCTGATCAATCATTACAGCCCCTTTGGGAACATGCTAGAAAAGGAGAAAAGCATTTTTTCATCATGAATGGCATTCTGATGTGCATGACCTCAACATTAAACACCATTTCACATGCTTTGGTGGTTCCTCAGCAACTACGACACAAAGTCTTAGTAGCAGCTCATGAGGGTTTGGGTCACGGTGGTGTAAATACCACCAGGTCACTGCTTAATAAACATTTTACATGGCCAGGTCTTGCGAATGACATCAAAAAGCATGTCCAAAGTTGTGACAAGTGTTTGAGGCATACTAAATCTGGTGCGTTGAAAGTGCCATTACTGGAGCCCGAAGTTATTTCCCACAGAGGTGAGAAATTGGCAATTGACATAGTAGGACCTTTACCAACCTCAAAGCAGAAACTAAGATTCATTCTTACAGCTATGGAACTAGCCACTGGTTATCCTTTTGCCGTCGCCATCAGAAACTACACAGCAGAAGAAACTGCAAAAGCAATACTTTCCATTATCTCTATTCTTGGTGCTCCAATACAAATTCTTTCAGACCAGGGTGCAAATTTCCTATCCTCAACTCTCAATCATGTGTACAAGCGTTTTGGTATTGCTAGAATTAAAACATCTCCATACCACCCGCAGTCAAATGGCCGCTTAGAACGTTTTCACAGCACCTTGAAAGCCATGATTTCGAAATGCATAACAGCCAAACATGACTGGCCTATAGTTTTAGATTTAGTTTTGTACTTCACCAGAAACACTCCTCATTCAAGGCATGGTTTCACTCCACAAGAATTGTTATTCGTAAAACCAACTCCTTACATTCTATCATCCTTAAAATCAATTTGGTCTACTCCATCACCAACCAGCATCAATTTACCTCAATTCATTGCTGATTTAGATAACATGTTATCATGTCAACTTCATCATGTCAAGAAAGCTTTGTCATCAAAACACTCAATCAACAGACTCACTAAAGAATCTCAATTAGCATCATCACTCAAGCAAGGTGACATTGTTTTTAAAAGGGCTCCTGGCATCAACAGATGCTTGGAAGCATCTTGGGATGGACCTTTTGTCATTTGTGACCTCATCCCCCCTGTCAACTGTAACATCAAGCCACAAGGTTCAAAATCAAAACCAAAAGTCGTGCATCTCAGCCAATTGAAGAATCAACTTCAGTTAACAGATCTATCATCATACCTAATGAAGATGTTGATGATTTCAATCTTTCGAATAACACCCCACAACCAATGTCACTTTCCTCATCTCAGCAACAGCAACTTGATCATGTTCTCAATAGTTTTCCTTCTGTCTTTTCTGATATTCCTGGTGCAACAATGTTAGCCACTCATTCTATCACCTTGACAACCACTATTCCAGTTTGGTCACCACCCTACTCAATCCCACTTGCCCATCAAACAGCTTTTAGGGAGGAAATTGAGAATCTCCTCTCATTAGGCATAATTGAGCCATCAACCTCTAAGTACAGCAGCTCACCAATGCCAGTGTCTAAGAAAGATGATGGCATTAGAATAGTTATAGATTACCAAAAACTAAACTCCATCACTGTCAAAGAACCATTTTCAATGCCATCCATTGAAGAAATCCTGTCTCAGCTTGGAAACGCATCATTTCTTTCAAAGCTTGATTTGTTAAAAGGGTTTCACCAAGTCCCCATGTCCCCTGAATCTAGACAATATACTGCCTTCACATGCCTACAAGGCAAGTTTCAATACTGTGTAATGCCATTTGGGCTTACAAATGCTCCTGGAACCTTCCAGCTGCTCATGCAGCAAGTATTGAGAGGACTTGAAAATCATTGCTTACCTTACTGTTTGGGTCTCCCAAACACCAAACTAATTATTATCTTTGAATTCATTAACATTACATTTTTTTTTCTATTTAACTCACACCAGCGTGCGTTTTTTAGAATCATTCTGTCACATGTACTGATTTTGAATGAATGAGTTTTCTGTAGACTGAATCTTTGTGAATCCTGTGTGTTGAGAGTGCTAGTAGCGGTAGCTAGCATAGGTTCCAAGTGCCACGAAAGCTCCGTGGCAGTCACGGAATTTTACTCTATCAATCTGCCACGCACGGAAGTTCTGATTGCCTATTGTCTGCCACGGAAATCCCCCTATCAGAAACCACAGTTTACTTAATACCTAGCTTTAATAGAAAACCATACTCTATCAGCAAAACCATACTCTCTATCAGCAAAACCATACTCTCTATCAGCAAAACCATGCAGCGTATCCATGTAGGCCCTCATGATGCAATTCCACACAACACTTATACATATCAAATTTTGATTTCTGATCTTGAATACTTCTTTCTTGGTAGTACTGGCAATGGCAGAGTGTTTCCCAACCACCTGCTCCTAAGAAAGCAAAAAAAAAAAGGAAAGACAAGGCTAACTCATTTTTGATAATAAGTGGATAGAACTTATAGTTGATGTCTGGACTTTTGAATATTCCTTGCTCAAATGCAGAGGCAGAAAGGGGCTTCTCAGTGCTGAGGAAAGTCCATACTGACAGAGGGCCAGTCTTAGCCACTCTACTATTATTAGCTTGCTGAGAGTTATGATGAACAATAGTGATTGCTGCTTTGACACTATAATTATCAGATGAATTGATTACAAAATGCAAAAAAGCTACAATCATTCTCCAAAATAAATCAATATAACAATAGTCATTGTCATTAATTATATTCATAACATTAATTACATGAAGGATGTGGTCAATTGAGTTGATTTAATTAATGGGTGTGGTTTGTCACTGATTTCCATTTCTCAAACTTGGAACCTATGAGCTAGTGTGTCACCCTCCTGCATTTTAGTTGAAGAGCAGTTGAGGATCTACTCACACAGGAAACTAATAAAGTCACACACACCTAAAACAAGGCTAGTCTGTGTGTGTGTCCTCTGACTAGCAGAGTGGTCCTTCAGAAGGAAATAATATTTGCTGCTTGTGGACTTACACCCCACAAACATTTGGTCCTTCGAGCCGGATCTGGTATTAGTGAAGGAGAGGAGTGAGCCAGCGTTTTAGCGGAGCTGTTGAAGGAGAAGAAAGTCACAAACAACTGTGGATCTGTACAAGTTACTGCAGAAAGTGGCTACAAGACGAAATCACGTGCTAAGCAGTGGAGCTGTACAAGTTTATCACAGCAAGCAGTGGAAAGGCAGAATTAAAAACCTGCTACTGAAAGAAAGTGGAAATAGTTATTTGAAATTGGAAATAGTAATAGCAATTCTACTGAGCTAATTAACACCGCAATTGCAATTGAAATTATTTCTGTACAAGAAGTAATAAGAAAAAGAAAGATAATGACTGACAGCAATACACTCAAAGGAAAAAGATCAACTTGCAGAGCCAAAATCACCAAAGCAGTTAAGTATGCAATAAAATTGGTTGCTGAGGATTTGACAACAATCAAAACAAAGGAATTGGAAGCAAAAATAGAAATTATCAAAAGAGCGTTGGAAGAGCAGAGTGAAATGCACCAAGTTTATGTGGGTGCATTACAATTGGAAGGAAAATCAGCTGCTGAAATTGAAGGAGAAAATGAAGGGAATGAAGCATTAGAAGAAGCTCATGATGGAGAGCTGGAAAAGCTAGAAGAGTATGCAGTCTTGGGAAACCTGTGTCAAAGGAATTGAAAGTGACTGTACCCGGGGCCTGTTGTATGAGGCGTGAAAGTAAAGGTGTATTGTGTTTGAGGTTGTATGCGTAGGTGACCTCAAACTGCCAGTTGTGGGCGTGACGTGGACTTTGGCTACAGCGCACTTTCAGAATCACCTCCTTACCGAGTGGTAAGGACCAGGCTACTAACTTAACCCGGCGCGGATGTTAAAAGAGCGCAACTATCTCAGAGTTTTATCATGCTCCAAGTGGGTCAGAGGAAAGCAACCAATATAAGAGAGAATATGCGTGACTTATAACAAGAACATAGGAGTGAGATGACTGTGGGTATAGAATACAGGTATGAATATGATTAAAGAGAGGCAAGAGAGAGAGTAAACATACGTCCATAAATGGGCATGTGAGAAAAGTGTTAACAAGGTGTAGATGGAAATCAATGAGAAGGCATGAAACATCGAATAATGTGTGTGCGTATAACATCATGTCTGGGATTGGTCTACAGTCCCGGACAGACTCCCGGGGCAGGAAAGTAGGAGTACATCATTAGTTGAATGTGACATTGTGTATACATAATTCTTGCTTGTGTTGTAGTTATCTTGAAGGTGAGAAGTAAACGAAGTGACAGTTCAAGTGTCAATTGAATCGAGGTTGCTAAGAGTTGTAGAATTCCTTGAAGGAGATGGGGAATTGTCCGGCGTGAAGGCGATAAGCTGTTGTACCGCTCTGGTGTACTCTCTGTTGTGGCATTTGAGCTTGACCGCTCGAACTTGACCGTCATCGCCTGGAAATACTTCCAAGATACGGGCGAGTGGCCACTTTTTGACTTTCAGCACCTCGTCTTTCACAAAGACGAGGTCTCCGACGCGTACATTGTTGTTCCGTTTTATCCATTTCTGTCTCTGATGCTGCGTGGCCAAGTATGCTTTCAGCCAGGCATTCCACAGGTCTTGTTTGAGTTTGGAAATGAGTCTCCACCGTCGTAGTGTAGATATGTTAGCAGTAGGTGGATCCTTTTCGGGCAAGGCCCTGAGTGGTCTGCCGATTAGGAAGTGACCGGCAGTCAGGACCTCCCCTTGACTTGATTCCTCCTTCTTGAGAGGTGTGAGGGGTCGGGAGTTCAGTATGGACTCCGCCTCGGCGAGCAATGTATATATTTCGTCGAAACGGAGTGGATGTGGTGCACAATTCTTTTTCAAGAGTGTCTTCATACTCCGTACCGCTGCCTCCCAGAGGCCGCCAAAGTGTGGCGCTCTGGGAGGGATGTTGCGCCAGGTAATACCGTTTCTCTGTGCGAAGTGTGACGTAGCTCTTCGTGTGTCCTGTGCTCTAAAGAGTTGTTCCAACTCTCGGAGTTCCTCCCGGGCCCCCACGAAATTGCTGCCATTGTCCGAGTAGACATCAGATGGACAGCCACGTCTCGCCACGAAGCGGGTGAGGGTCGCCAGGAAGTCCTCCGAGGAGAGGGAGGTGCAGACATCAAGGTGCACAGCCTTTGTGGCCATGCACACAAATACTGCCACATAGCATTTTTCGACGAGGGGCTTCCTCGTGTATCCTCGTCGAATGAGCATGGGTCCTGCGAAGTCAATTCCGACCTTTTGAAATGGGTGTGCTGGAGTAGTGCGCACAGAGGGCAGAAGTCCTAACTGCTGTGAAAGTGGGCGTGCGTAGGCTCTCTGACATGAAGAGCAAGCACGACTGATAGCCTTCAGTAGATTGCGCAGGCCTGAAACATAGTACGTCTCCGAAATGATGTTTTGAAGTGTGGAGACGCCTGGATGTCGATGAGAGTGATGTGCCGTGGTTAGGAGAAGGCGAGTGAACTTAGATCGGTTGTGTAAGGGAATGATCGATCGGGGTTGTGTGCTGGAGTCTGGTCGACGTACTCGAGACAACAGACGTAGCACAGTGCCATCAAAAGTGGGGATGAACCCGTGAAGTGGGTGGTTCTTGGGGAGTGGTTTGTCTGTCGAAATGTAAGAGAAGACCTCAGGGAAGTCCAGCTTCTGGGAGAGACATATGAGTGTAAGCTGAGTAGTAGAGAGTTCATCAGAAGTGAGAATGTCCGTATCGTAGGTGTGACGGTTCTTGACTCTGTTGAAGAATCTGTACACTCTTGCGATGACTCGAGTGAGAACATGGAGAGTAGAGAATCTGGACCAGAGTGAAACCAGAAACTCCTTCTGTGATGTGTCCAAGTCCATAGCAGGTCGGATGGATAACACATGAATAGCTTCAGGCGGACTTTTCAGTTGGTAAGTAGGCCATTTGTCGGGCGGTTCGGCAAGCCAAAGTGGTCCTTTCCACCAAAGATCAGAGTTGATGAGGGTAGATGCCGAAACACCGCGACTAGCAAGGTCAGCTGGGTTTTGGTGGGTGGGGACGTGTCTCCACATCATACTTGGTAAGTGGTCATGACAGGACTGGACTCTGTTAGCCACAAACCTATCCTTGAGTTGGCTGGGATCTTTGGAAAGCCAATGTAGAGTGATGGAACTATCGATCCACGCATATAGCTGATGCGGGTCTATGTCCAGAACTTGTGACGTGTGTGCCAAGAGCTTGGCAAGAAGGTGTGCCGCAAGAAGCTCTGCTCGGGGTATCGTGACATGTTTAAGAGGTAGCACCCGTGCCTTAGCTGTGACAAGTGCTGTCTGCACCGTACCATCTGATGTGACAGCGCGGAGGTAGATCACGGCTCCATAAGCTTTGGCAGAGGCATCGGAGAAGCCGTGCATCGAGAAAAAAATAGGTGGTTCAGACGTGTCAAAGAACCTGCGAGGTATGGCGCGTTCTTGAATGTGATGCAGTTCTTGGATCCATGAATTCCAAGGTTCCAGTAGTTCCTCTGGGAGTGGTTTGTCCCAATGGAGATGCAACTTCCAAGACTCCTGTAGTATCAGTCTGGGAAGGATGGTCGTTGGGGCGAATAGCCCCATCACATCGAAAACAGCAGCTGAGATTGAAGCAACTTGACGTTTAGTTACCTTGACATCAGGGGATGGTGCTGTAGGAGTGGCAACGTGTAGTGTGTCTGAAATCGTATTCCAATGAGCACCGAGGGCCTTGGCCGAATCGTGAAGTTGGAGGGGCGTGGTCTCGACTTCCCGGAGGCTGGAGGGGGTGTGGTCAAGGAAAATTTGAGAGTTCGACCTCCATTTCCTCAATGTCATGCCAGCCTCAGAAAGGAGACCACAAAGTTCATCTCTGATGTTATCCGCATCTTGTGTATCCATGGCACCAGAGACGAAGTCGTCCACATAGAATACAGTCTCTATGAGGCGAGCAGCTCTAGGATATCTGTCCTTGAACTTGGAAGCGATGTGGCGAAGTGCTTGAGTGGCCAGGAAGGGCGACGATGCCACACCAAATGTCACCCGTTCCATGCGACAATCTGAGATCCTGCCATTGTCTTCACGCAGGATGAAGCGATGGTAGTCCTGGTGGTCAGCGTCCAGTCGAATCTCTCGAAACATTTTGCTGATGTCGGCGGAGAGACCGACCGGATGCTGCCTGAACTGAATCAGGACGTCTGCCAACTGGGGGTATAAGTTAGGACCCACCAGAAGGCAGTCATTTAGCGAAATGCCTGTGGTCGTTTTTGCGGAGGCATCAAACACCGGGCGTACTTTGGTGGTGGATGACGTCTCTTTGAAAACGCCGTGCACCGGCATGTAGAACACAGGTCTTGGGGGGTGGAGCTCATTGGGAGGAATGACGTGAGCATGACCTAATGTGAGGTACTCTCTCAGAGCAGCATTGAAATCATCGAGCTTTCCCTTGGTGGACAGTGAGCGTTCATTGTTGTAGAACCTTGAAATAGCTTGTTTGCGTGAGTCGCCCAATTCTGGGGCGTTGGACTTGAAAGGAAGCTTGACTTGTACCCTGCCATCTTTCAGGGTCGTAGTGGAGTCAAAGATGTCCACCGCTTGTTGGTCATCAGGTGATAGAGTAGTGTGCTCTGGGACTCGGTCAAGAGCCCAAAGCTTGGAGAGATCATCATGAAGTTGTGAGTCGATTTCGGTGATGTTCATAATAGTAGGCGTAGCATTGAGTGGTCCAACCGCTCCGTACCCGAATTTGGTGTCGATAAAGCGATAAGGACCGTTCGTGATAGATTCTCCACATAGATCCCAGGGATATTCTCCCCCCAGAATCACATCTACTTGACCACCAAGTAGAGAGTCACTCAAGGTCAGGCCGAGATCACGAGCCCGATCGAGGACAACATCTCGCTCTGCAGGAGGAGACGTGTGGAGAGCATGAGGTATGACCGAAAGTGGAATGGTCACCATAGAGAATGAGGACGTGGTAGACTTGAGAGTGACGTGAACTTTGAATCTCGACCTCACAGTGCCTTGGCTGAAGCCCTTGAAAAGTTTGTCTTGTGGCACACGAGGTAGCTTGAGAGAGGAAGCCAACTCCTCGGAGATGAAGCTTCCTCCACTCCCGTGATCCAGAAGCACTCGGGTCTGAGATACTTTACCCTCATGCTGAACTCTAGCCACAATAGTACATGTGAAGTAGCCAGAGTCTGGACTTCCGGAGGCAGGATCGGCTCCACCCCCTGGAGATACCACAGCTGCCGCAGTAGGCGAGGCAGCAGGAGGAGTGGTTGAGGTGCTGGCAGTGGGCTTTGACTCCCTATGGAGAAGAGAGTGATGGCGGAGGCTGCAATGTCGACAGCTATGCTTGTTCGAACACTGCCTAACCGAGTGAGTGGGAGAGAAACAGTTTAGACATAATCTCTTCTCCCTCACTAGGCGATTCCGGTCCTCCACAGGAAGTGCTGAGAAGGCCGAGCACCGGCCCAGCCAGTGTGCTTCACCACATGAAGCACACTTGGAGGGCGTCTGAGCTTTCTTGTGTTTTGGTGACGTCGGCGGATGATGTGAAGAGTAGGGCGATGAGTTGTAGGATGACGAGTTGGACGTAGGAGCAGCAGTAGTCGTTCGCGAGTCGGTATCGGCCCACAGCAGACGCTGCTCTATGAATTCCTCCACATCTTTCATAGACGGCTTGGGGAGTTTTTCATAGAGGAGCCTTTCCCATTCCTCCTTGAGCTTCCCCTCAAAGAAGGAACGGAGAAAATGTGGTAGGAAAAGGCTGAGGTCTCCTCCCAAGTGAGTGTTGAGAGCCCTGTAGGTATCCAGGACTTGCTCCTTGAACAGGCGTAGAGAGGCAACCGAGTGATTGGTTTTAGGAGGTGAGGTGATCTTGCCAACCAACATAGGCACAACTAGTTGTGGTCTGCCAAACGTGCGTTTGAGTTCTGTCAGAAGGTCCTCAACAGATCGACCCTCTTTCAGATAGTCGGCGATCAGAGCCCGTCCATTATAGGGAAGGACAGCCTGTCGGATGATGGCAAATTTGTCCACCACCGAGAAGCCATCTGCCCTGTGTTGGAGCAAAGACGTAAGGCTCATCTCGAAGGCATCCCACTGGAGAGGGTCCCCATTGTATTTAGGAATCTCCAAGTTCAGGGGAGCCATGCGTGGGCGTGAATCATGAGAAGAAGTCGATGACGTGGCTGACGGCGGAGTCACAGGCTTCGGTGTAGATGAAGCAAGTAACTGCCTGAGTTCTGTAAACAGTGTGTCTACTTCGGCAACGAGAGATTGTGCTTCTCCGTCATCAGGCAGAGCCAGGACATCCGTGTGGAGGTCCGAGTGACCCTTGGAGATGCGGTCGCAATCATCTTTGTAAGTGGAGACGTTCGACCCAAGTTTGAGAAGGTTCTGGATGTCTGACATGAGTCGTCTGGCATTCCTGTGAACAGAGGTGCTAATAGCGAGGTCCTCGAGCTCAGCCAGCAAGGTAGCATGGAGAGTATCGTGGCGATCCCTATCTGTAGGATCTGTGAAGGAGGAAGGATCAGGAGCAATGGAATCAATCTGGTCCTGAATGTCATCGTGACGTTGTATAGCAGTCTGAGCGTCTTTCATGAGTGAGTCAACTGCCGCAGCAGTGACCGTGGACGGATGCTTCTTCTGCAACGTGCTCAGCCTGTTGTGGATCCTCGTGACTTGTCCTCTCCGGGAACTCCGTTGAGCTTTGAGATCCCGAAGCTTGATGTTAGTGATTGGTGACTCGGCAGACATAGCCGAAGCAAGAGCTTCCTCCGTCAGTGATTCGTCAGCCATAGCGAAACGATCTCGAAAGGTGAAGCGAAGTGACACAGTAGAGAAGAGTAGGTAGAAACGTAGGGCGTATTCCCAAGAATGAATTTGTACAGAAGTCGACTAGCAAAATAGACTAGACTAGCGGTAGTGAGAACTTGAACTGGTAGAAACTCGAATAGTCAAACTAGCGAACAAACTCGAATAGTCAAACTAGCGAACAACGGTAGTGGTAGTAGACTTGGAAGGCCGTAGTGCCAATTCGTACCAAGGTTCGAAGGACCAAATGAAAGTGACTGTACCCGGGGCCTGTTGTATGAGGCGTGAAAGTAAAGGTGTATTGTGTTTGAGGTTGTATGCGTAGGTGACCTCAAACTGCCAGTTGTGGGCGTGACGTGGACTTTGGCTACAGCGCACTTTCAGAATCACCTCCTTACCGAGTGGTAAGGACCAGGCTACTAACTTAACCCGGCGCGGATGTTAAAAGAGCGCAACTATCTCAGAGTTTTATCATGCTCCAAGTGGGTCAGAGGAAAGCAACCAATATAAGAGAGAATATGCGTGACTTATAACAAGAACATAGGAGTGAGATGACTGTGGGTATAGAATACAGGTATGAATATGATTAAAGAGAGGCAAGAGAGAGAGTAAACATACGTCCATAAATGGGCATGTGAGAAAAGTGTTAACAAGGTGTAGATGGAAATCAATGAGAAGGCATGAAACATCGAATAATGTGTGTGCGTATAACATCATGTCTGGGATTGGTCTACAGTCCCGGACAGGAATAGCAAGATACAGAAGAGTTCATCACTCTGGCTGAAAACCAGCATCAGTGGATCAGCAACATTTAGCGTTGATGGTAATGCTCGTCGAGAAGAGTTGGAGGCACTGATTGGAGACATGACTCCATATAAAGCCAATGCCTACATTGGAGGACAGCTGCACAGAGCTGAGCAGCTGCATGAAGAGCTGTCTACTAAATTATTTGCCACAGCAGAAAAAACAGTGGCAACAACAACAGAAACTGTGCCAAAAGTTAGTGCTGTATCTGCTGCACCACCACCATACAAAATCAAGCCACCATCTTTCAGTGGCAATCCAAGAGAATTCCATGTATTCAAGGAAAGATTTACCGCCATCATGGATGTGCACAAAGAGTACTACTCAGACTCTGACAAACTGTGCATTTTAGCTGAGGCAATGGAGAATGCTGAAGCAAAGAAGATAGTGCTGGATTGTCATGCCAGTGGCTATGCAGCAGCAATGGTGGAGCTACAATCCTACTATGGAAGGAAAAGTGTCATTTTTCCACAATTGGTAGATGAGCTTGTGAAAAGCAACAAATATGATTATAGCAGGGAGAGCATGAAGATGATTATTGACAGGACACAGAGAGTGTTGGGGGAAATGGAGAAATTGAAAGCCAAAGATATTGAAATGCTAGCAGTGGCATTGGTGGTCAAGGATTTTGATGCAGAAGTGTTGAATGAATGGACAAAGCATCTTGGTTGTGATGACACATTGCCTAACCTCAAGACCCTCACATCCTTTGTGACTCCATTGTCACTGAATCTGCCAAAGAAAAGCAGAAGTGCTGCAGCACAGCAAGTCACCACAGCAGCACCACCAAAATTCCATGGAAAGCAGTACCACCAGCAGCATGTGCACTACAATGTTGAAGCAGCACCACAACAAGCAGCAACAACTAGTGCTGACTCAGCAAACAAAACTGACACACAAACAAAAAAATTGTGTCCTGTGTGTAAAGATGGGCAGCACCCCCTGTACAGATGCAAGAAATTCAAAGAGGCAACAGTGAATCAAAGATGGCAATGGGTAAGGCAATACAAGTGTTGCCACAACTGCCTACACAACAGCCATGCAGTTGCCAACTGCACATCAACTTATGTTTGCAAGCATTGCAAACAAAAGCATAACTACTTACTACACAAAGAAGAGGAAATGAAGAAGAATGGCATATCACTCACTGTGGTGACAAAAGAAACAGCAGAAAGTGATGCCGTCAATGGTAGCATCAGCAGCAAGAATGTCACAACAACACTCGGAGCAGGATTCATACACACTGCCTTGGTGACACTGTCAGCAAAAAACAGGAAAATTACAGCTAGGGCTGCATTAGACAATTGTTCCACCCACTCTATTGTGTCCGAGTACATTGCCAGTTATTTGCAGCCTGAAAGGAAACCTGTGGACATTGTAATGAAAGGGACTGTTGCTGAGAGTAAAATATCACACTGGGCAACTTTGGATGTTTCAACTGTCCATCCGTCAGCTGTGTCAATTCCAGTTGGAGTTGCCATTGCTCCAACGTTGCCTGCTGCCACACCACCAGAAAAGCCACAAGAAGTAGCTAAACACAAGTTGCTGCAAGGACTGTCACTTGCCGATCCACAGTTTGGTGGTCAACTTGATGTCATTATAGGCACCAACGACTTGCCTCTTTTTTGGACTAGTGATGAGAAGAAATTTTGTGCCGAAGCTAGAATTACTGCCATAAACACCATCTTTGGATGGTCAGTATCTGGTCCAGCTGCATCAAGCAACAAAAATGAAGAAATGGTGTCATTGAAAGTGGAACTGACAGAAGATGAAGATGCAAAGCTGTTTCAAACAATGTATCAGCTGGAAAAGGTGCCCACAACACTAAAATTGACACAAGAAGAAAAGTCAGCTGTGGAACAATTCAACAGCTCTGTCAAGCAAGGTGATGATGGCAGGTACTCCTGTAAATTGCCACAAGTAGCAGATCCACCAAGCCTTGGTGAGTCACAGAAAATGGCCAAGGCCAGATTCTTTCAAAATGAGAGGAAAATGGCAAAAATTGGAGCATTGGAACCATTCAATGGTGAGCTCAACAGTTACATCACCATGAAGCATGCAGAGTTTGTCCCACAAAATGAAATGGAAAGTGGAAAATTTTATTTACCTGTACAAGGTGTGCTGAAGCCTGACTCAACGTCAACAAAAACAAGACCAGTTTTTGATGGATCAGCAAAGTCATCAAATGGAGTTGCTGTTAATGATTTGTTTTTGGTGGGCCCAAATCTCTACCCATTGATTGCTGATGTTCTGCTCAAATTCAGAAGCAGCAAAGTCGCACTGACTGCAGACATCAGCAAGATGTATAGGGAGGTGGAGCTACATGCTGATGATCGAGAATACCACAGATTCTTTGTAAGAACAAGTGATGGAAAAATTGCCACAGCCAGAATGACAAGAGTCACTTTTGGAATCAGACCCTCACCATTTGTGGCTACCTCTGTCATCAGGTTGCATGCTGAAAGAAACAAAGACAAATTTCCACAAGCATGTGAAGAAGTGCTGCACTCATTCTATGTGGATGACTTTTTGTCAGGTGCTTCAACAGTTGATGAAGCAATACAATTGCAACAATCACTTTGTGAGCTGCTTGCTGCAGCAGGAATGACTCTAAAGAAGTGGAGATCATCATCAACAGAAATGCTGAAGTCAATACCACAGGAATTGGTTGAGAAAGAAGACAGAAAGTTGTTGGTGAGACATAATGCCCTGAAAACCCTTGGAATACATTGGGATGCCAGCATGGATTGCTTATTTGTGACCACTCCCACTTTGCCACAACATGGTGAGGTGACAAAGAGGGTGGTGGCTAGAGTAGTTGCTGGGGTATATGATGTTTTGGGGCTGGTTGCACCTTTCGTAATCACTGGAAAAATAATTTTGCAGTCTCTGTGGGAGAAGCAGGTTGGCTGGGATGATGCTGTGCCTGATCAAGTATTGTGTGAATGGAAAAAATGGTTGTGTGACATTAATGTGGTAAGGTGTCATCCCATTCACAGATACACTGGAGCAGTCAGTGATGTGGGTAAGGTTACATTGCATGGTTTTGCTGACAGCAGCTGTAAAGCATTTGCAGCAGCAGTATATGTCAGGATACAAGTCAGCGACGACACCACTGTGTCATGTGACCTGCTGTGTTCCAAAGCCAGGGTGTGTCCTCTAAAAGCTAGAACACTGCCTGAATTAGAATTAGAAGGTGCCAAACTAGTAGCTCAATTGCTTGCACACACTGCTGAAGTGCTTCACATCCCATTGACAAATTGTTTTTGTTGGTCAGACAGTATGATTGTGCTAGCATGGTTGCAGAAGCCACTCGGCAAACTCAAAGTATTTATTGCCAATAGAGTTGCATTAATCGATCAATTGTTGCCGCAGGTGAAATGGAAGCATGTGAAAAGTGATGACAATCCTGCTGATCTTCCCAGTAGGGGTGTGTCAGCAAATGATCTCATACAATCAAGGTTGTGGTGGCATGGCCCTGAATGGCTGCGTGAAAAAGAGGTGTGGTCTGATGTTATTGTGTCTATCCCTGATGACCATTTACCAGGTATTAAAAAAGAATCAGCAGTGTTGGTTACCATGGCAACTACTGAGAGTTGCAAGCTATGGGAGCTGTATTCTTCCTATACAAAGTTGACCAGAATTGCAGCCTGGCTGCTTAGATTTGTCAATGCCTACAAACACAGGAAGCAAGCCCCATCCACTGTCCCACCCAATCCCACACACTTGCGTTTTGATGATTTGCAGTGTGCAAAGTATGCTCTAATTAGAGTGCAACAAAAGCAAAGCTTTCCTGCTGAATGGCTTTCATTGTCTAAAAAAGCTAAGTTGGCAAAGGGCTCACCCTTAGGGGGGCTGTGTGTCAGCATGGATACTGACAAACAAATTATTGTTGGCCATGGAAGAGTGGGAGAGAGACAGCTGATTCCACTAGCAGCAAAGCACAGGTTGACCAAATTGATGTTGGCGACATGTCACAACAACTACAAGCATGCAAGTGTTACCACACTAATTAGTATCATTGGAAATGAGTACTTTATCATTGGCATCAAGAATCAGCTAAAGTGGATTGCCAGAAATTGTGCGAAGTGCCAGCAAGTGAATTCAAATCCATTGGCACAACAAATGGGAATGCTGCCCCCTGTGAGAACAACATTGCAGCCACCATTCATGGTGACAGGAATTGATTTTGCTGGCCCCATTACATTAAGAGAGGGAGCCACAAGGAAGCCAGTATACTTCAAGTGTTACCTGTGTCTATTTGTATGTATGACAACCAGAGCCATGCATTTGGAGATATGCAAATCATTGAGTACAGATGACTTCATTGCTGCCGTTAAAAGATTTGCTAATAGAAGGGGCTGCCCAAGTGACATCTACAGTGATAATGGCAGCAACTTTGTAGGTGCATCAAATGAGATAAAGCAGTTGCAGCAGGTGATGGCCAAATCACAGCAGCAGTTGACAATGTCACAAGACACACAACACATCAAATGGCATTTTTCACCACCCAGGGCACCACACTTTGGTGGGCTCTGGGAGGCTGGTGTCAAGGTAATGAAGAAGCTGATAAAAAAGATAGTGGCACCACACCCATTGAAGCTGGATGAGATGATCAATGTAATCACAGAAGTAGAAGCAATCATGAATAGCAGGCCACTTGTGGCAACTGACAGTGTGGAATCAGAGGATGGCTTGGTAATCACACCAGCTCACTTCTTGATACACAGGCCCATCAAATCACCACCAACTCCAGCAACAACAACAGCCAAACTGTCATCATTAAGGAGATGGCAGCTGGTACAAAAACTGTGTCAAGAATACGAGACTGCCTGGAAGGCTGGTTACCTGCAGTCACTTCAATCAAGATGCAAGTGGAAAATAGAAAAGAAAAATCCACAAATCAATGAAGGATGAGACATTGATGAAAAACAACAGATGGCCATTGGCAAGGATTGTAAAAGTCTTTCCTGGAAAGGATGGAATGGTTAGGGCTGTGGAAGTAATCAGCAATGGAAATGTATACAAAAGAGCTGTGAACAGATTGATTCCACTGCATTTGGAACATGAAATTGAGAAATAAGGATACTTCACAAGTTTTGCATTTCCTGCCTGGCCCCCCAGTATGTTTGGGTCTCCCAAACACCAAACTAATTATTATCTTTGAATTCATTAACATTACATTTTTTTTTCTATTTAACTCACACCAGCGTGCGTTTTTTAGAATCATTCTGTCACATGTACTGATTTTGAATGAATGAGTTTTCTGTAGACTGAATCTTTGTGAATCCTGTGTGTTGAGAGTGCTAGTAGCGGTAGCTAGTGTGTCACCCTCCTGTATTTTAGTTGAAGAGCAGTTGAGGATCTACTCACACAGGAAACTAATAAAGTCACACACACCTAAAACAAGGCTAGTCTGTGTGTGTGTCCTCTGACTAGCAGAGTGGTCCTTCAGAAGGAAATAATATTTGCTGCTTGTGGACTTACACCCCACAAACACTTACATTGATGATATTGTTATCTTTTCCACTTGTTTTGAAGATCATTTAACTCACATTACTTCTGTGCTCAGCAGGTTAGCTATTTCTGGATTAACTGTCAAAAGCAGCAAATGCTCATGGTGTTTCAGATCTTTTGATTTTCTGGGTTTTCATGTTGGGCAAGGCAATCTCACCATCCCTGCAGCTAGAGTTTCATATATCACCTCATTTAAAATTCCAGAATCAAAATCTGCTCTCAAATCATTTCTTGGTTTAATCGCATTTTACTCAAAATTTATACCATCACTTGCAAACTATACCACCATTCTCAATTCTCACATGCCAAAGGAAGAGCCATTTGTTGTTCACCCCACCAATGATTATGTCAGTGCATTCAACTTTATTATTACTGCTATCAAGAATCACTCTTCATTAATCATCCCTGTCAATTCTGACTCATTAAGTGTGTTTGCTGATGCCTCTCTCAATGGAGTAGGAGGAGCTCTGTGTGTCTATCGAAATTCGTCATGGATTCCCTGTGGATTTTACTCCAGGCAATTATTTCCAAGAGAAAAGAACTATGCAATTTTGGATTTGGAAGCATTGGCCTTACTTGCAACCGTACAACATTTTCACTACTATCTTTCTGGCAAATACTTCAAAGCATTTACCGATCACAAACCACTTGTCAGTATTTTGGATGGTCAACCTCCATCATCACGGCTCCTGAGATGGAAAATCAAGTTATCAGAATATCATTTTGATTTATTACACATCAGTGGAGAAGCAAATCCCATTGCTGATGCCCTCTCAAGGCAATCATGGAATTCTTCACCAGATGAAGTTGTCTCTCTCAAGAAGCTAGAAGAAGCATCTCTGAAGGAAGGGGAGGTGTGGTAGAATCACCACACTTCAAAACAGTGACTTGTATTCCCATGCACTAGCTAATTAACACTATTTACTGTACTATCTTTAGACATTCTATTTTTAGTTTTATGCCATGTCATCCTCTGAGCATGTGCAGTCAGGCTGTATATATTTGCTTGGCTGTGCCATATGCTGTTCAGTGTTGTGTCATATGCATTCTGTTGAAGTTCTATTCTATTAATTCTAAACCAGACTTGAAACCTCTGTGTGAGGGATTATTGGGAAGCTTTGAAAAGCTTGTGCGGATACAGCTAGCATTCAACACTCTGGTGGCAGACTACTTCCCTGGTTGTTTCCTGACCCCTTCTACCACAATTGGTGACAGCTCCTCATAGCTTCCACCACACAGGCGTCCCACATGTCTTGCAGATCTTGAGGAACTTCGTCGTCCCAAGGTAAGTTCAATTTCCATGTTTCCTGGAGGATGGATCTTGCGACGATGGTGACGGGCGCGAAGAGTCCCAGAATGTTGAACACTCCCGCGGATATAGATGCAATTGAACGTTTAGTGATCTTCTTGTCGTTGATGATGTCTGGAACAGCGATGTGTAGGACGTCGTTCTGAGTGTCCCAATGTATGCCTAGCGCTTTGGGTGACTCCGCGAGGCAAAGAGTCGTGCTATCCTCATCGCGTAGACTAGCAGGTGCGAGGTCAAGAAAGTCCAAAAAGTTAGATCTCCATTTCCTTAGCACCATGCCTGCCCTCGCAAGAAGACTGCACAACTCGATTCTGATTTGTGTAGCTGCCTCAATAGAATCCGCGCCAGAGACGAAGTCGTCAACGTACAATTCTGTGGAGATCGCTGCTGAAGCTCGTGGGTAGATGTCTTGAAATTGATCTGCCAAGTAGCGAAGTGTCTGCGTAGCTAGGAAGGGTGACGAGGCCACGCCGAAAGTCACCCGTTCCATTCTGCAGTCCACAATGTGTCCTGTCAGTTGGCGCAGAAGGGAAACGGTGTAAGTCTTGATGATCCTTGTGAAGTAGGATCTCCCGGAACATCTTGCTGATGTCCGTGGAGATCCCTACTGCGTGTTTGCAAAATTTGACAAGTACGTCTGCCAAGGGTGGGTACAGGTTGGGACCCACACGTAGTGTGTCATTCAGCAAATGTCCGCTGGTGGTCTTGGCAGAGGCGTCAAATACTGGTCTCGTCTTGGTGGTACTGGAGGATTCTTTGAAAACTCCATGTACTGGCATGTAGTAGCAGTCCTTGTTGAGTTTAAGTTCTTGTTCTGGTATGATGTGCACGTGCCCCAGGTCAATGTATTCCCGAAGCGCCGCGTTGAAGGGTTCCAGCTTGTGTTTGGTGGAGAGTGACTTCTCGTTGGAGAAGAGCCTTGACATAGCCTGTTTACGTGAGTTCCCGATTGGTGGAGGGTTGTCCTTGCGTGGCAGAGCTACTGTGACTCTGCCGTCCTGTAGCTGGACGTTGGCATGGAAGTGGTCCACTGCCGCTTGGTCGTCCGCGCTGAGTGGTGAGGCCTCTGGGACCTTGTCCATGGCCCAGAGCCTCCCCAAATCTTCATCAAGTTGAGTAGCAGGTGTGATTATGGAGAGGACGCGTGTACTCCCCGACAGAGGTCCGATGACTCCGTGGCCGAAGTGTGTTGAAATGAAGCGGTGTCTGTCCGTTTTCGTGACCTCCCCACATAGGTCCCATGGGTGTTCCTGACCTAGCAGGATGTCCACACAGCCTCCCATCTGCGGGTCGGATAGGCCCAGACCATTTTGTGCGGCCAAGTCCCGGTCAGCTGGTGGTGTAGACTTCAGAGCATGTGGGATCACTGAGAACTCGATGGTGGACGAAGAGAAACTTGAGACTGTAGAATGTAGTTTTGTGTAGACCTTGTGCTTTGATCGTATGGTTCCTTGTCCGAATCCCTCGAAGACTCTGTCCTGGGGAATCCGCTTGAGCTTGAGTGAGGATGCCAGTTCTTCTGACATGAAGGTGCCCCCGCTTCCGTGGTCGAGTAGCACTCGGGCCTTGACGATGTTGCCTTCGTGCTGAAGCTTAGCGGTGACAGTACATATGAAGTTCCCAGAACTAGAGTCTTGTGGAGAAACTGGGATCTCTGTAGGTTGGTTGACCACAGCCATAGAGGCAGGCGTGGTTGTCGTGGTTGTAGTAGAGGAACTGCCGTTTGTTCGCTGCACCTTGTGTAGCAGTGAGTGATGCCTCAAGTTGCAATGCCGACATGAGTGGCGGTTTGTGCAACTCCGAACGGCGTGTGCTGGGGAGAGACAGTTCAGACAGAGCCGTTTCTCCCTGACAAGCCTGTTGCGTTCCTCCATGCTCAAGGCCGCGAAGACCGAGCACCTGCCCAGCCAGTGCGCTTCACCGCATGAAGCGCACTTGGCAGGCATCGTAGGAGGTTTCTTCCGTGGAGACGTAGGTGTATACGTAGGATTGAACGATGTCGACGAAGATAAAGTAGCAGACGTAGTAGATGGAGTAGATAGAGATTGGGTGTCAGCCCAGAGGAGACGTTGCTCAATGAACTCAGTGAAGTCCGTCATGGTAGGCGAAGGATACTTCTCGAAGAGAAGTCTTTCCCAGTCTTCCCTGAGCTTCCCATCTAAGAAGGGCCTCAGGAAGTGGGGCATGAAGAGACCGAGGTCTCCCTTGACATGATTGTTGAGTGCTCTGTAATTGTCCAAGACTGATACTTTAAACTTGCGAAGGGATGATACAGACTGATCTGCCCGTGGTGGTTCTGTGACCTGATTTAAGATCGGGATCACTAATTGTGGTCTCCCGAACATGCGTCTGAGGTCATCCAGCAACTTGTCGATGGATGCTCCCTTATTTAAGGGTGCTGGGACATAGCAACGCGCGCGCACCCGCACGCACCACAAATAACCACAAAAATCCGCCATGCTCGCAATAGTAAAAACAACCGCTAACTTATCTTGCGCGGTAATTCAAAGCTTCCCGCCCACCAATTGATAAAACTAACCGAGGCCCCGCCCCCGCTATAAGTTGTAAAGAGCGCAGCTGTTTGATATTGTATTTCTTGGCTTACTTTATCAGTATTGTTTCTCCCTAGAGCAGACACTGGCTCCCAGATTGTCTCCAAGCTTTGACAGGTAAATAATACCGCACTAATGACTTCATTATTTTAAATTTTTATTCTTGTGCCAAACTTCTTCCTGATATATCACTCATGATTTTTTATTTTACAGTATTGTGATGACCAGTGATAATTTTTATGAATGTATATAATATGATACTTATTTTATATATAAAATATTTTGAAATAGCCAGCTAAATATAGATGAATATTTTGTGATGTAGCTAGCTAAGTAAGGATGAATAAACAAATGAAGTGAATAGCTAAGTACAGAAAACTGTACACAAACTGAAAGTGTAGAGTTTTCCAGCAGCAAAAATGGTTCACTAATCTATTATAGGTACATACACACACTGAATATGCATCTAGCTAGCTTGATAAAAGGCTTCCCTTACCTGACCATGCCGACAAAAACACTATTAACTAGACTACAATAATCTCCTCACACTCGTTTCAATTCAGTAGGACTTATCATCGAGAAGAAAAGGCGGCCAGAATACTGGTAGGCACCCGAAAGTTAGAGAGCACCTGGAACTCACTTTCCCGCGGGAATTAATTGAATCTGTTGTGGGTGTGGTTTGAAAGCAATCAAGTCTCTGCCAAAAGATCGCATGGACTAATTTTTAGTCCTGGAGTCTATTTTGTGTTTCTTCTCAGAAACTACGAGTAGAAATGACTCCAAATTTCGTACACAAGCTGACTATGACCTTAGCTACAAAATGTTCGTTGCAATTTTTTTTGAAAGAAAAAAATTCGGGCGCGCTGCCGTGAGGATCAAATCAGCACAGTCAACTAGACAAAACAAAGCAGAATTGAGAAAAAGTACAACGAAGGTTTTGAAGACAATCAACAAATGTATCAGTAAACGAAGAATGGGCTCGTCAGCGACGGCACCCGGGGAGGAGTTGTGGATTATATATTGTGAATACGTGCGTGGGCGTTGTCCCAGCACCCTTAACAAGTCTGCGATCAGCGACTTGCCCTGCGATGGTACAATGGCTTGCCTCACAATCGCAAACTTGTTGGCCTCACTGAAACCCTCAGCACGATGTTTGAGGAGAGACAGGAGGCCAAGCTCAAAGGCTTCCCATTGGAGCGGGTCACCTGAGAACTTAGGGATGTCAAGGTTGAGGGTAGCCATCCTTGGACGGTCCTTGTGAGTATCCCCGGTGGAGGTCGTCGAAGGAGAAGATGAAGTTGAAGTGGCCGCGGCGGCGGCGGCGATCTCGGTGAAGTCGTTGATGGCTTTACGTAGAGTTTGAATTCTTTCCTTAATAGCTGGGTGAGAGTGTAGAGACGGTGCAGAGTTGACGAGAGGTCTGCAGTTGGTCGAGAAGACGTCGAGTTTGGAGCTGAAGCGGGACGTGGTCTTGTCAGCTGTGGCTGCAAGGCGTTCCATGTCGTCCACGAGACTGTGGCTGTCGTTCCATAGTGTCTGCTGTAGTTTGATACGTCGAAGGTTGAGGCGAAGGCCGGTATGAAGATCGTTGTGTTTGTCTGACTCAGCTTGTTCGAGATCATACGCAGTGGCGTCGTCGAAAAGGAGTTCATCGATCTGCGATTGAAGACGCTCATGTGCAGAGACTGCTGAAGAAAGTTCATCTGTAAGGTCGTCGATTGTGATGGGGTCCCAGTCATCTAGATGGCTGTCGACCAGTGACTTGAACTTGCTCTGTACTTTAGTTACCAGTCCACGCTTGTATGCGCGTTGGCGTCGTAGATGTCACATCTACATGTGCGATGTTCGTACGAAGTGAGTCGTCCTCCGGAGGTGTAGTCATGATGAGTCGAGGTGACGTGAAGAGATGGAGATATCAACGAATTGACAAGAACAGCCTAGCTAGTACGACAAGGACTGAACTCGAAACAGCGAACGATCAATCGAGGTGAGTACAGAGGTCAGGCAGTAGTGCCAGTTCGTCACAGGCTCGAAGGACCAAATGAACGTGATTCTCGGGGCCAGTTGTGGGCGTGTATGCTTGAGAGTCACGTGCAAATGGCCTTCTCACACTGTGGAAGGACCAGGTAGCTCACTTGTCAAGCGCAACCTAGAAATCACTCGCAACCGCTGGCCTCGCAGCTTGCAGTCTTGAATGACCAGGCAAAAGCGTGCACAACTCTAAGAGTTTGTATGTCCTAAAGTAGACAGAGGTGAACATGAATTTCATAGAACTCGGCATGCGGCTTATAATACGTAGTGGATGAGCGAGGTGACTGTGGGTTAGTATGAATATAATTAAGACTTAGATAGTATGAATATAATTAAGACTTAGAGGGAGAAGTGAGAGAAATGCATAAGTGTTAATAGTGTTAATGAAATGAGTGTGACAAATGTGTTCGTAGGAATGTTCTGTTTCTTTGGACTTGTCTTCTTGATCTTGTTATGTCTGGGAGTTCCCAGACAGCTGTTTAGTTTTGGCTAGTAAAAGTTCTGATAGTGATTGTGAGAGAAGTAAACCTAACGGTCCTTTTGTTTTGACTTCCCAATTGTTTGCAAATTGTGGTTTGCTTAGTGAGTCTGAGAATAGTTCTAGTGGTACGGAAATGGATAGAGATCATGATGCTATTGAGTCTGTAGTCTGTAGTTGATGGTGTGGTGGGTAATGAGCATGTAGATGTTCGCCCTGAGGAAGAAAACCCTAATCCTATGGCTGCGGGTCCTGGTGAACCTTCGCCAAGTGAGGCCATGTTCATGAAAAATTTCATGAGCATGATGGGAAAGATGATGTTGAGGGAAATGGATCACGGCTCTGACGTGCGTCTTAGTTCCTCTTCCTCTACTTCGGAGGCAGAGTTGAACAGGCAGATTAATGCTTTAGCTCCGCACAAGGAAAGCACTGATATCGTTAAATATATTAAGAAGCTTGAAGATGATCTGACCGATATTGGCTGCCCGAGAGCGAGATTCAAAACCATTTTGCTCCAGAAGCTCCAGTCTGAGACAGCTGCTGAGTATATTTCCACTTTGGATCGAGCTGGATTTTCATACCCTGTCGGCCCTCCCCGGATGCCCAGTGAGGAATCGAATTGATACGCTGCCACCAGAGTACTAGACTAAGTTGCTGTAGCAACACAGAGTCAGGATCGTAATTCTTTATCTTACTAGTACTAAAAGTTACAACACACGTGGGTGGCTTATATAGAAATGACATGACTCCACCCACAACATGACATGGCAAATGATACACAACCAACTTGTGGCCTGTTAACACTAATCAATACACACAGTTCTGCAACTCCACAAAAACGTGACCATATAAGGCAATCCACAAACAGTTCAACAATGACATTACACAAGCATGCGCACACACAACACAATATAGTTCCACACAAAAAATGGATATCTATTTCTGTCTCTGTTCATCTTCTCTTCATCTTCCTCTCTGTTCATCTCTTCTACATCTTCTCATGTGGGCTGGCCCACATACCCTGAGCTGAAGAAGTTGCTCTCTGATGCTCTAGGTTCTAGTAGACTGTCTTTAGGAGTTAAGTTTTCAGAGTTTGTGAGTGAGAATAAATCTGTAGATACCCTCAAAGCGTATTCGAAGATTAAGAGTTTGATTGATTCCATTGATATGGCGACTAATGATAAGAACGATCTCCTTCTTTTCATGGCTACTTCCGCTTTTCGAGCATCCAGGCCTCAAAGCCAACGTTCGTTGATGGATGCGCGTGAGACCCGTTCCTTCAAAGATCTTAGCAATGTCGCAACCTCTCTTAAAGAGTCTGAGTATGATAAACCTGTGGTTAGAAATTATGCCCCTAGTAGTGGTAGCAGTGTGTTCCATAGACCTTCTTTTCAATGCTATGTATGTCATAAATATGGACACAGGGCCTTTGAATGCCGTTTCAGAAATAGTGTGAATGAATCTGTCTCCAATCATGTCAGCCATGTTAAGCCACAAGGCATAGTGTGTTATACTTGCAATACCCCAGGACATAAGTCTCCTGATTGCCCCAATAAAAACAAGTCTGGTCAGGGTAATAAGGGTGAGAGTAGGGTTGACAATAAGCAGATTGTTGTGACAAAAAATTATTAGTCATAATTATTGGTTATAATTATTGGTTATTATTCAACATATACAATTGATAAAAGATATTAAATAAATCAACATTAAAGAGTAATGCAAAGTAAATAATACTCAAGCAGGATGATTCTGTGTTACAGTCATTTTTAAATCTTCCATATTTTGAAGCCGATCAGTTAATATTTCTTCAATAAGATCCAATTTGCAGGCTTCTTCCTGCGAAGAGCTACCTCCTGAAATAAAAAATACCATTTATGGATTTTGTGTGCATCAATAAGTTACACATTTATTTATAAAGCTTATTAAATTATTATGGAGTAACTATGATATTCTTGGATTTAATTTTCTCTTGAGGAAACAGATCATGGCGGCATGGCCCCATATTTTTAAACTAATGATTTTTGCTCCTCCTCCATACCACAATTAATGAGACAAATATAAACATTTAAATGGGCACATATGCAATTTTTCATATCTATTAGTACTATTATAATGTAAATCATTTACACATTAAGCAACCTTAGTCATCAAAGTGCTGTACTGCTACTTGCAAGAAATTGGACATATTTCAGGCTAATAAACTGTTTTAGCAATGTACAATTACATAGCAATTGAGCTACCACAAGGTTGATTTTAAGTTTATATCTGAATCAATGCATTTTAATGTTTTGTGCTTTTTATACAGAGAAGCCAAACAGAAACTGAGAAGTTTGTTACTAGATTGATGTCCTATATGAGGAACTACTAATGTAGTTCAAAAAAAGTTAGAGATGGCCTTTGTCACTGAAAAAAATAGATTACATTTTAAATGAAACTCACAATCAACTACTAGTTTTCAGCCATAAAATGAAGTTTGTGAGTCTATGTATTGCCATAGTCTCCGATGCTACTAAATTTGTATTAGATCACGAAAATTATAAAGTGCATGATACCAGCAATAATTGCACAGCTTAGTGAAATTTCTCAACTCTATGATGAATCAAATCATATTTTAGATCAACCAAATTTAAACTTAATCACATTTACAAAACATGTTTGTGTTGATAAAAGTTTGACTCTGTAATTTAATTGAATCATACTATAGTCAGCTATGCATGGAGTAATGGCGGTTTGAGATTACCCCCCCCCCCCAGGCAAATTTATGTTCCTCCACCTATGATTATTATTTGTGTTAAAATTGCTCTTATAAGGAAGAAAGACACCAATGTGGCCCCTAGCAAGAGTGCTAGAAGTTCACCCTGGAGCTGACGGTCTCGTAAGGGTAGCTACGGTTCTTTGTGATGGAAAGAAGTACAGAAGGACAATAGAGAAATTGGTTCCTCTTCTTCGGATGTCTGATGGATCTTTTCCTGCCCGGGAGTGTGTCCAGGCCTGCAAGGATGCCTGGAGTCTTAATCCACGCGCCAGCCCAAGTCCTCGTCCTCGTCGTTCATCGCAAGTCGTCGATCGCGATTAAACTCGTTGTCATGAACTTGTTTATAAATGCATGTAAATTGGTGAAAGATGAAAATTTGGATGATAGAACAACACTGAATGCTGAACAAATAACAAATTTACTAAAAGTCTGCCTAAGGACAACATATTTTGTGTTCAACAAGGAGTATTATGAACAGCAGAATGGAGCAGCTATGGGTTCACCAGTGTCACCAATAGTAGCAAACCTATTTATGGAACATTTTGAAGAGACAGCATTGGACACAAGATTCAGATTTTGGAAAAGATATGTCGACGATATTTTTTGCATCATTAAAAGTGAGTTTTTGGATGAATCACTTCTTTTTCTAAACTCACTATTTCCTTCTATCCAATTAACTTCTGAAGTAGAAACAAACGGTAGTTTACCTTTTCTGGATGTGTTGGTCAGTAGGTTTGATGATGGCACAATGAAGACTAGTGTTCACAGAAAATCAACACACACAGATAGGTATATATCTTACAATTCCAACCATGCCCCACATGTGAAGAAAGGTATTGTAAAATGTTTACTAAGAAGAAGTTACAATCTATCGAGTGAATCCTCCTTAAAGAATGAGATAGACCATGTTAGAAGTGTTTTGTCAATGAATGGTTATCCTAGAAGTATCGTGGATAAAGTGAAAAGTGAGCTAAAGAAGAAAAAGAAGCAGGTTGACATAACTACCCTCAATGAAGATCCAGTAGCAACAGCAATTATTCCATATGTTTCAACAATGAGTGAGAGAATAAGAAAGATACTCTGGGATTATGGAATAAGGACTTCTTTCAAAACCAAAACCACTTTGTCAAATCTTCTCACAAAAGTAAAAGATCCTACTTCAAATGAGAACAAAGTAGGAGCTGTGTACAAAATCATGTGTGAATGTGGAGATTTCTATATAGGTGAATCAGGAAGAGCGCTAGGCATTAGAATTAAAGAACACAAATCAGCCTGTGAACATGGATATTTCACCAAATCACCACTGGCAGAACATGTATGGCAAGAAGGGAGTCATGTGATTCTTTGGAATCAAGTAAAACTTTTGGATTTTTCGCAAGGCATGGTTGAGAGAAGAGTAAAAGAAGCCATCTACATAAATATGTCACCCAACAACTTAACCATGAATAGGGACTCTGGAATGGAGCTTTCCCCTTTAGTATTGAGAGCAGCTAGAGGCCACTCACATAAATAAACAAGAATAAACCTTAGGCAATATATTGCATTTTGTCAAGCATCACCCTTAGGCTAATTATAGCATTTTTGTTTTTTGATTTTTATAAATCAGCCCTGATGATGGCAGAAGCAGTCTGCTGAAACATGTTGGCATTAAAAATGAATTGTTTGGTATAAAAAAAATCAAATTGGTATAACATGAACTATAACCAGCAAGAAAAAACTTTAAAACAGTACATAACAAGGATATATGGATCAGAAACAAAGAAGTGTATTGGCCTATTGGAAAAGAACATGTCGAAGAGAGCTAACTTGACTAATCAACTGGCATTCAGTTTGAGATGTAAGAAACATGGTTTAATTCCAAAGAGCTTAGAAATAAGACCACTAATCAAGACACACAAAGGCTTAAAAATTGCTTACAAGTCATCTTGCCTTTTTCTTGGAGAATGGATACAAGTCCTGAATAGGAAAAAGCATGAAGTAATTCAGAAGATAGTGACAATAGAAGAAGATTTAAGAAAGATAATATCAATTGAAGACTATCACAAGGTTAAGGATATATGCAAGAAGGCTGCTGATTATGTTTTCGAAAAAAACAAAAGCAAACCATATTAAGAAATTTGACTGGTTAGTGAAAAAGCAATCAACAGATACTGAAAAGAATGAGACAAAGGCAACCAAAAACAACTGGGTAATTAACAAATCTAGCACTGCCTTACTGCCGGAAGAGAAAGAAGTATTGGAATTAGGTCTCAATTTTGCCCCTACTCCAAAAAGGGTTCCAGTTATTGACATACTAGCTGGTGTAGAAGTAGCCACAAGGAGAGCAAAACTTCAAGTGGAAGTTTCAGAGGAGCTAAGAGCTAGGATATGTTCAGTAATCAAGAACACTAAGGTCAGTCAAAACAACATGAAGCCTTCTCAACACCAAGCCATTGCATCTTTGAAAAGAAATGATACTATAGTGATAGTAAAAGCAGACAAAGGCAATGCTACAGTTGTACTAGACAAAAGTGATTATATGGACAAATGTTATATGCTCCTTCAGCCACCAACTTACAAAAAACTAAAAAAAGACCCAACTCAAGTAGTGAAAAAAAGAATTACAGATTTGCTCAAAGAATTGAAGGCAGCCAAACACATAAACATGGCCATGTTCAATAAGCTCAAACCTACAAATTGTTTTGCTCCTAAATTTTATGGTTGCCAAAAGTGCACAAACCAGACTTTCCACTAAGACCTATTGTTTCGGCGATAACTTCTCCAACATTTTCGCTATCAAAGTTCATTGCATCTATCATTTCTCCATTAGCAGGCAAGACAAATTCTTATGTAAAGAATTCGTCTCATTTCAAATTGATGATTTCAGAAGAAACTATTGGTTTTGATGAAATTATGGTGAGTTTCGATGTGAAATCTCTTTTTACAAATGTTCCATTACCTGAAGCACTGGATGTCATTAAGGATAAATTGGTGAAAGATGAAAATTTGGATGATAGAACAACACTGAATGCTGAACAAATAACAAATTTACTAAAAGTCTGCCTAAGGACAACATATTTTGTGTTTAACAAGGAGTATTATGAACAGCAGAATGGAGCAGCTATGGGTTCACCAGTGTCACCAATAGTAGCAAACCTATTTATGGAACATTTTGAAGAGACAGCATTGGACACAAGATTCAGATTTTGGAAAAGATATGTCGACGATATTTTTTGCATCATTAAAAGTGAGTTTTTGGATGAATCACTTCTTTTTCTAAACTCACTATTTCCTTCTATCCAATTAACTTCTGAAGTAGAAACAAACGGTAGTTTACCTTTTCTGGATGTGTTGGTCAGTAGGTTTGATGATGGCACAATGAAGACTAGTGTTCACAGAAAATCAACACACACAGATAGGTATATATCTTACAATTCCAACCATGCCCCACATGTGAAGAAAGGTATTGTAAAATGTTTACTAAGAAGAAGTTACAATCTATTGAGTGAATCCTCCTTAAAGAATGAGATAGACCATGTTAGAAGTGTTTTGTCAATGAATGGTTATCCTAGAAGTATCGTGGATAAAGTGAAAAGTGAGCTAAAGAAGAAAAAGAAGCAGGTTGACATAACTACCCTCAATGAAGATCCAGTAGCAACAGCAATTATTCCATATGTTTCAACAATGAGTGAGAGAATAAGAAAGATACTCTGGGATTATGGAATAAGGACTTCTTTCAAAACCAAAACCACTTTGTCAAATCTTCTCACAAAAGTAAAAGATCCTACTTCAAATGAGAACAAAGTAGGAGCTGTGTACAAAATCATGTGTGAATGTGGAGATTTCTATATAGGTGAATCAGGAAGAGCGCTAGGCATTAGAATTAAAGAACACAAATCAGCCTGTGAACATGGATATTTCACCAAATCACCACTGGCAGAACATGTATGGCAAGAAGGGAGTCATGTGATTCATTGGAATCAAGTAAAACTTTTGGATATTTCGCAAGGCATTGTTGAGAGAAAAGTAAAAGAAGCCATCTTCATAAATATGTCACCCAACAACTTAACCATGAATAGGGACTCTGGAATGGAGCTTTCCCCTTTAGTATTGAGAGCAGCTAGAGGCCACTCACATAAATAAACAAGAATCAACCTTAGGCAATATAATGCATTTTGTCAAGCATCACCCTTAGGCTAATTATAGCATTTTTGTTTTTTGATTTTTATAAATCAGCCCTGATGATGGCAGAAGCAGTCTGCTGAAACATGTTGGCATTAAAAATGAATTGTTTGGTATAAAAAAAAAAAAATCAAATTGGTATAACAAGGAAGAAAGAGTTCAAAGAACTAGCTAGAGCCTTCAGCATAAATTCTATAGTTTTTAACCTCTGGCTTCCTGGAAGCAATATGTAGTGTTTAGAAGCACTCTGAAATGGAAATGTATTCCCTATTGTCTACACACAGAAATCAAATTGCATTCCCTGTGTAATATTTAGCAACACACTGAAGTTGAGCCTAAGGCTAGGGCTGTTCTCAAGGTCCTGTCATTACTGAATGGTCAATAAGTTCATTGCTCACTTGTTTATTTTTTCACACTTTACATGCTTGTGTGTCAGCAACGACAATGACCAACAACGGTGTATGTGTTTATGAATAATTCAAGAGCTTAAACAGTTTGGTAAAGCATCATCATTGCTTGAATGGGTAAAGTGTCGTCATGTTCAGTAGAAGGTTTTAAGCTCACTAATAATTTATGTAAAAGTAAGTTTGTACTGAATTACATCTCTCATTCATAGTCTATCCTAAAACTGTGTCTCTATTAGATAACATCGGAATCTTAGATCACTTCTCTTTTCATGTCACTCCAAATTATAAAGCAACTTTGATTTAAAACAATTTTTGTCTTATTAAACTCTATACAGTATTCACTTCCAAATGGTTAACATTATAGCTAGTGTCCAACTCTACTTGTCATTTACTAATTCTGGCCCCACTTTTTGACAGTATAACATTGTTGCGTATATATGCATAGACAAGTCAATCCATTATTGTAAACGTACAGTGTGGAAACAAGAAAGGAAATTGGAGTTGCTCTAAAAAGTACCCAACAAGAACATCTTCATAGGTATTCTACATCCCAAAATCACTGCCAACATTAATACTTGGTTTAGAATAAGCATATAATTAATTAGGTTTGTTCCATCCGACAGTATCGTAATCACAGGATTACTGTCAACTGAGAAACTATTACAGAAACTACTCGTCTACCTAAAGTGGAGAATCGCCTGGTGTCAATTTCCAGGAAAATAGATTCTTTAAGCAATAGGGCATACCACCAAAAATTATTAGATGATGAAGCCAAAAAGATGGTTGCTATACTTTGTATAAGGTAAACTGATCACCTGTAGATAGTTGTGAGCACCCCCATATTTTAAAGAGATATGGAAAACCTACTCCAAAGTTTTATATATGTTTGCCAAAACTATTCTGGTAATGATTAGCTATGTCAGTAAAAATGTAAGGTAAAATGCTAACTATGCAGTAATATGGAGTCAAAACAGCAGCAAGGTCAACTACTACTACTAATTTAAGTTAAACTATTGAATTTATTTATATATATATATATATTTATTCCACCCTAGATATCTTCATAATGATATTTTTAGGTATATGACCCGTGAAATAACTCTCGATATTTCACCTGTTATTTCACGCTGTTATTTCACGCTATACTGTGCAAGCTCATTACCACTGTAGTTATAACAACCTGCCAAACTTGTCAATTTTCTCGGTTCTACAGCTGTATTTTCACTCGCCTCTGGCTCGTGAAAATGAATTAGCCTGCTCATGAAATATTTCACCATATCATACTCTGACTCATGTAATAAGTATTATAATATATATACAAACTATTGAAGTAGTACCAATGGAATTATATGATATTACAGGGACGGAGAAAGCTCTCATGAGAATTGGTCCGGCCAGGAAGTGGGTGTGGCCAAATAGTTCATGGGTATGGCCAAAACAGTTCATAGGTGTGTAGCTACGGATAATTCATGGGTGTGACACGTCTATAACATACTTTTATTCACTATAATTGTAAATAGCTTGCTAAATAAAAAAGAAATTTTGTATTAGCTAGGGTTTAGAATGATGCCATCATAGCTAGAATAGTTACTGACAGCAGTAACTACATTGTAAACTGTACTTACACTCGCGACAAATTAATATCTTAGGCTTTAGTGTTTATCGCAATCATTAATGCCAAGCCACTGCTAAACAAACTGCAGTATAATGAAAATAATTGGTAACGATCGTCAATTTGGGAGGGGGGGGGGTTTGTTGTTGTTGTTGTTGTTTTTTTTTGTTTTGTTTTGTTTTTTTCCCTTTAAAGATAATAGTCATTTCAGAATTCCCCATTTCAAAAGATGGTCCGGCCAAAACCAGACCAACCGGACTGGTTCCTCCGGGCCTGAATTATAATGGAGCATCCATATATACCTGCTCACACTTTGTGACAAGCTTACTTGGGACATTGTGATTAAGTGTCAGTTTGAGAATTCCTGTGCCGTAATCCAAATATTTCTTTTGCTCTGATATAGCTCTTTGTAAACTGAAAAATCCAATAGATCCAATCTGATTATCTATAGACATGTGGAAATTTCCATCATCTAGCACATTATTACAATGCATGCAATTCTGCCACTCTATCTACTTAATCATTCAATTTGCAATACCTGACTTTGCACTGATTTTAGTTACTGGTAAATATTTTAATTGCTATAGCACTATGGCAGCTTGATTGTTGCGGGAACTAAAATAATTATAGTATATACCTAAATCAAACTAATATATTCATCAGATTTGTAATGGTACAAAGACACTCTGAAATTGGTGAAACATGAGTATAATAGCTTGCCATAGTTGTGTAAAGTGCATGTTCTACTATAACTACTTAAATAAGCACTAAACTTATCCCAGCTAAAGCTAACTGAACCCATATAATACATAATTCAGGGGAGATGTAAGTTGCTTTAAGTGGGGGGAAAGTACCCATGGTATACATGGTTATCATGAGAGTAAATCGTTGTGTGGTACATTGTTCCGATGATCAAATTAAATGTAAAACAATGAAAAGAAAAGGTTCTTGCTACTCATAGTGGAACCGAAGTTGTTAACTTTGCCTTGCTTTCCTTAATGTAAATGATGGTGGACTTACCAACTTCAAATACTTTTTTGAAAGTAAAGTATTAGTAGCTCCTCTCTTCTTCAACCACTTGCAATATTCAAGCTTAGTCTTGATAAAAGTACATTTTTTCCTTTTAGCAATCCTTTTAGCCCTTTCAGTCATTGCGTCCACAAAAAATCAGAAGGTAGCCACTTTTAGAACAAAAAAAACATGACCGAAATAATGGTCACTAAATGCACGCACTGTTTTTCTTCTCGTTCCGGTTATAGATGTTTCAGATGATTAATGTCGGATAATCAACATTAGACTGTATATTCTAATTATATTATATGACTTATGTCAACCAAATAGTATTAAAATAATCATAAATATTAGCATGTCCAGAGACTTAACTAACTCCCTACAAATTGTTCCGTGGACAGTGTAATGTATTCTGTATCAAATTGACTAGTGAATTCACCATAAGACATCACATGTTTACATTTATGAATGTACTGAATGAACAAAGTCAATAAAAAGTGCCTTGTTGCATTCTATATAAGTGTCCTCTCAGTCCTGGCTGTCACTAATTCATATTTTATTATCTTACTTTTCTCCCATATTAAATTACTTTTCTCTCTGTATTAAATACATTATACTTACATGCTAGTCCCAAGTAAAGAATGTTAAGGTTACCAACAAGATAAAAACCGTCTTGTTCTCTCAGTAGTTGCTCTGTAAGAAGAGGGTTAATAGCTACATCCATGGTTTCAGGAAGTGGAGATTCAGAAACTAGTTCGGCAGAATTATTCTTTTTTGTCCTTCCTTCTTTAGAAGGCTTAGATTTTTTTACATCAACAACTACAAACGAAAAAGAACAAACATATTGGACTACCTATACCAACTACATACCAGAGGAGGGAAATACATTTATTTCAGACAAAAAAATTATGAGTAACTTAAACATCATGTATATAATAGTACGATTGTGCATCAGTTACAACAACAACGACTGATGATGGTGTGTATTCATGAATAATGCATTAGCTTAAACAGTTTGGTAAAGCAAAGTTGCAAAGCCAAACTCCACTGTCAGGGACGAGCCTTCCCTGACAGAGCCACTGGACCAAGACGTCAACAAGGCAACGTCGATTGGGAATTAATGGACTGCATCAAGTGCTAATTAAGTGAATGGATTTGGTTACGAGGCAACGTCGATTGGGAATTAATGGACTGCATCGAGGGCTAATTAAGTGAATGGACTTGTTTACTTGTTTGTGTGTATGTCACTTGTCACTAATATATGTGACCGGTTTTGGGAAAATCGGCCAAAACGCGGCATCTAAAGTTTTCTAATTTATTCTACCAGTAGGCTGCACGGGGCCTTGGGATGCCGTCTTACTAATTTGGAAGCTGTAGCACAAGCCGTCTTCGCCCTACGCACTACAACACTTCGGTATTTTTGCTAAGCTTATTATTGCTGATTTCGAAAAAACGCCAGGTAAAGGCGTTGCTAAGGTCAGGGGGCGTGCCTTGTGTCCGTATACTATTACTGCGTGTCTCCGGGACACTATAGAATAAACCGGTTACAGGCGGATTGAAAGAAGTCTAAAAGGCTTAATGCAGGGCTCCTTAAGAAACTATGATAGCGAGAATTGCGTGAGTACGTGAATTATGTAGAATAGTAAGTGAATTAGTTAGCTACAGTTTTTTCCCCGCTGTTAGTGAAAAGCCCGCCAATAATTTCTTAGCAACTCTCCGTACACGAGTCCAACCGGCTAGTGTTTCTAGCCTCTTAGTGTGAGTTCTAGAGCACGCCAGAGCTTACAACAGCGTCAAAAGCTAGAGCTAACTGGTGTCTATCCATTTCTGCCATAAAAAATTTTTCGAAAAAAATCGACCCATAAGGCTTTACCCAGTGATACTGAAAAAAATTGTTTGCCGCGTTTAGGCCGATTTTCCCAAAACCGGTCACATATATATAGACTGGTGTTTTGAACATTGCAGTTAGTCTAGCTAAAGCTCAGAATAGTTGCATTCACCTTGATTGTCGTGTTTGTTTGAATCACTCAATGAAAGTTGTCGTATATTATTGAACCTGACCAGACTTTATCTAACTCTGTTAGTGTGATGGCCCGACAACCGTCACATCCACAATCATGATAGAAGGACAGAGAGATTCAGAAGCAGGATAGGTAGAAAAGGGAGGAGAAGAGACTCCATGATTCAAGAAGAAAGAGCTGAAAAAAGGTAAGTGAGGGATAACAAAAGCTTAGATAGTTTCAAAATAAGAAAGCAGGAGAGGGAAACTGATGTGACCCAGTGTTTTTCCCCAGAAAAAGCAAGTAGAGCAGTATTTTGACCACACCCCCTGGTCACACCCATGTAAACAATAGAATAATATACCATATGTCTAAAGTATGGCTTTACATGGCATTAGGCTAGATATTCAACCACACCCCCTGATCACACCCATTTAAACAATAGAATAATACATCATGACATATGTCCATAGTATGGCTTTAGACGGCATTAGGCCAGCTATGCAATATCAGGCCAGCTGGAAATATTCTAGGGGGTAGACTGTGGTTGTTATCAAGTGTAGCTACTATTTTTTCAAAACTATAGGTATAGGGGCCAGTATCAGAGTAGCGTGGCACTCCGTGGCTCTAATGTGCTTTGGAGGAACCACGTGTGACCTTAACCAATGGTAGAGAATGATAACAATGAATAAAAATAACTTATGTTACTGCATTCTTACTTTGCAATATGTAAAGCGCCACTGTGTGGGAAAAATAAAGCAACTCAAATTGTTATCTAGTCTGAGTTCCTCTTATATCAAGGAATAAAATTTGAGATCTACTGTTGACAGAGTGACAAGAATGAATGACAAATAGACTAGTGTAACCCTCACATACATGCATGCCGAGGGTTAATAAACTGTTTAGTGGAGTATGGGACTGTGTCAATTACCAAGCGAATACAAAATTGCAAGGGTCAATGTACAAAAATGACATAATTATGTCCTAACATACAGATAAAAAAAGTCTCCCCAATTTTCGACTGTGTTACCCCTAATAGTGACTCTTATTTGCTTCGTTTGTTCGTCAATTACACTTTGATAGCTTTCTAGCTATAATTATACACTACTAAGTTTCTGGCTATAATTACACTCTACCAATTTTCTGTCTATAATTACACACTATCAACTTTATGGCTATAATTACACACTACCAATTTTATGGCTATAATTGCACACTAGCATGAGTACCCATTAAATAAGAAAGCAGTGATCATTAGTGTGTATCATAATCATACCTTTCTTGGCCTTCTCCTCTTTCTTGGACTTCTCGTCCTTTTTTGCATCACCCTTAAAAAAACCGAAGTCAATAATTTGGATCCTAACATGTGCTCTACATAGTACAATTATAGTATACCTGCTCAGGTGGTTTAGGCTAACATTAAGGATACCAAACCAAAACATACTAATATATTATGTGCGTATTTAGTTACCACAGTGTTTAATAAGAGTTTTAAATGATCAAGTCAGAATTGCTGCAAGTCAGAATTGCTGCAAGTCAGAATTGCTGCAGGCTTCCAAGAGGGTACCCTTAACGGTCCCAGATTGCCATAGACTGTGCCAGATATAAAAAATTATTTCAGACTTTTCAAGACAGAAGAAGTGGGATAGCTTGAGTTGTTCAAAGGGAGATCCAAATATCTCAATGAGGTTTAATAAAAACTTGGGAAAATTAGTGGTAAAGTGTTTTCTTCACAAAAATTGGCTTCATTACATTGTGCCACAAACTCATCAAAACAGTTGAACAACTGAGTTCGGTTCAATAAAAAATCAGTTGGCATCATTGAAGTTCCCACAAACATGTAATTACACAATTTTATGATAGTATTTGCAACATAGCTCAAATTAAATAATCTTAACATTTTGACTGGCATAGGTGTCTATAGGCATATAGTGTTCGGTCGAACATAACCATACCCACTTAACCACACCCACTCATTCATTAAATTAATGAATTTGATTAATAGAAAAGACAGTTTAGAAGTTTTGTTGTGTCAGTCTATGCTCTTAGTTTCTAATGAATTCAATTGCCACTGTAATCACTCCAAAGCATGCAATGGTAGGTTCATGTCAAATAAATAATGTTAAATTATAATTATATTATGTAGAGTATTATATATTATGTATATTATAATTATACCATTTTTAAAAACTGAACGCACCATAATTAGAACTTTCAAATGCCTGCCTTTTGTGGCAGTCATAGCTTTATTTTCTTCAAACATTTTCAAGTATGTGTGCAAATAGCTGAATCAGCAGACTCGTAGTAACGCAAAAATGACCATATTGCAAACCAACCATGCGGGAAAGATGTCTGAACCTTGTTTATTAACCCTCAGCGTGCATGCGTGTGAGCGGTTACAGTAGTCTGTTTGTCACTCATTCATTCAGTCTGTCTGTCAATAGCATTTCTCGAATTCCACATCGATTTAAGCAGCGATAGCGATATCAAACTGCAGCACTACACAAAGTAAGTCCCTTTAAAATTCCAAAAATGTTTGTTTAAGCTTAGTTTTTCAGAAAAAGCAAGTAAAATTCGGGAACATCTCATTGAGATCAGTATTTGTGTCGATTTTCAGAAAGTTCTAGCAATTTTTGGCTCAAGAAATCACGTCTAGCCTTGACATAAAAAAAGACAACAGAAAAAAATTATTCCCTCAAATTATTAAAAAATTATAGTCTATAAAGCTCAATCTCATTGTTTATCAAATACATGTGGGAAAATGAAAGAAATACCTTTCTTGTCTTGTTGCCAGCACTTTTGTCTCCTTTCCCTTTAGATTTGTCCACTGCCAAAGAAGATGGACTAAAAATAATGTAATAAAATTATAATAAGCCATTTGCTGCAAGAAAAAATCTAAATGTTGGTCAGACCTAAGGCAAGACAAAGTATATTGTTGTGGGATTCACCATCTTGGGCATAAATGTGTTGAAGAGCTCCAATTTCTCACTTTAATTGTTTAATGAGCCATCTTAAGTTTAAAAATTCTATACTATTGTAAATAATCTTGATCTTGAGTTTACATGCTAAAGCTGACAAGAGACTTAATATGTCACTAAATTAGGCCACCTATCAAATGTATTGATGATACAGTGATGCTTTTTGAGCTATGTTATAAAAAAATGCAACATGCATCATAATAATATGTCTAAGTTGAGTTGGCACGATCACAAAAGTGGCAAAAGAGGAATGCACTTGGTGAAACTGGAAACCAATTAAGGTCACATGACCTTGCAATATCGACAACAATGGGTGAAAACGGGGCAGGTCTAAGGTGCACATTATTACTGTAAGTTCACTTATTGAAATGAAAGAAGCAATGACAGTTTCTTCAGCAGTTATATTCTAATGCCTGGCTATAATTAACCACTCATATGAAATTTTTGAGAGGCCTAGTGACACGGTTAAGATCTATAGTTAGCTGTTATTTGTTGGACTATACACACGTCAATAAACATTAATTCTTATACAACGTTTTGACCAAGTTTGCTGGTCTTCTTCAGGTACAGAAATACAGAAAGTGGAGTGACTGGCTGAATGACCCTGAATAGGTGAATAAATGAATGGCTTGGCTAGGGGTGTTAAAACAGGTGTTAATTGGAAGTCTAAAAGATTGAGGATAAAGAACAGAAATGATAAAACTAAATAACTTAATGGATTATATGAAAAGGGATTAATAATAATAATAATAATAATAATAATAATAGAATAAAATAAATAAATATATATATATATATATATATATATATATAAATAATAATAATAAATAAGTAAATAAAAAATTAATAATTATAATAAAATAATAATAAAATGAAATAACAATAAAATGACATATAAAAACAATAAAATAACAATAAGATAATAAGTAATAGTTAGAGCATAAGCGCTTGGGTACTGGTGCATTTAGTGCACTGAAGCCCAAGGGCCGTAGGCCCGAGGGCTTTGTGCACTAAATCCACCAGTACCTAAGCGCATGCTCTAACTGTTTTAGATCCCGTTTACCCAGGAGGCCTGCCCAGTTTCCACTAGCAACTTTGTTTATCAGCATTTTCTCGGTGTCAAGCGAATTCTTCCGTGTTTCCAGCCCAAAATTAAAATTCAATTAAAATTTAATTGAAGCACACCAGCAAGTTTACTTTAGCAAGTTTACTTTAGCATTGTAGCTGCCAGCTGTTATCTCCAGATCTAACTCTACCTTGGGCTGCAGTAAAGCAGCTAGCTATGGTAAATTCCTGTGGTATGAGAGCGCAGCAGGAGAGTTATATGACTGGGCTGGTCCCATATAGATGGATATGAGAGAGTAGTAGACCCTCCATATAGGCCTCACATAACCTGCTCCCTGCTTTATCCGGCCTATTCTATTAAACTAAAACTCAAAAATAGCAATATCCCAAGGGTAGTTAGTATGCATAGTTCATATACCTAAAGGCAAAAAATAGTGCACACTTACCAAGTTAGTACACCTAGTAACAATATAGCAAAGGGATCTAATAATGATATAGTAATAATAATAATAATAATAATAATAATAATAATAATAATAAGTAAACCAGTGATTCATCTTGTGATGTCACTTGTCCAAATAGGGCTGATGGCAAGTCCTTCATCCTGGTTAAAGTTAGGAGTTCTCTTGATGTGAATAGCCTCTTTGATCCGTCTCTTATACCAGTTAGTTTCTTTGTCTATTACTTTGCTTCCACTCCAATCTATTCTATGTCCTTCTTCTAGGCAATGTTGTGCCATGGCAGACTTGGTGGTGTCCAGGTTCCTGCAGCATCACTTATGTTCACTCATGGGAACCTGTAGAGTCCAACCCGTTTCACCTATGTATGAGCAGTTACAGTCTAGACATGGGACTCTGTAAATCACACCAGGCAGATTGTTGTCATCTGGTCTTGGCTTGACTTGAGTTAGGATGGATCTTAGTGTCCTCACTGAACGGAAATACTACAGAAATTCCTGCTTTGTCACATACTGTCTTAATCCTCTCACTGATGTATTCACTGCTTCTGAACACTGATCTCAAACGATTAGTCTCTTGAGCCAGGGAGGTCTGATCTTTGCAGATTGTTTTGGCATGGATGAGTCAGAGTGGTGATGATTCCATTTTTGACACAGTGAGGGTGATAAGAGTGATAGTTTAGATAACGGTCCGTGTGTGTTCGCTTGCAGTATATTTTGATCTTGTTGGGGCCAGTGTACTTGACAGTTATGTCTAAGAATGGTAGCTATTCATTACATTCAGTCTCCATGGTGAACCAGATGGTAGGTCGTATGGAGTTGAGATGGTGCAGGAACTCATCCAGGGAGTCTTGGTTATGGGGCCATAGAGTAAATGTGTCGTCCACATAATGTAACTACAGTGATGGTTTTTTGCTGGTTGAATCCAAGGCAATTATGTACTCCATGAAGATATTAGCAATAATTGGAGACAGAGGAGACCCCATTGCTGCACCTTCACTTTGATGATAATACATGTCTTCGTGTATGAAGTATGTGGATTCTAGGCACATTCTGAGGAGGTCCATTCTTGTTGGTAGAGAGAGATTTGTACGATCTGATGGAGAAGAATCAGTGCATAATTTTTCCTTGATTATGTTAGGAGCTTCAGGAACTGGAACCTTGGCAAAAAGAGATGTGATGTCGAAGCTGACCATCATTTCATCTTGTTGTATATGTCTGTGATTGATTATTTCACTAAAATGAGCCGAATTTCTCACATATGAGGATGTCTGTCCAACAAGTGGAGAAATAATCTTAGCCAGATATTTGGCTAGATATCTATTGTGCTGATAATTGGACGTAGAGGAACACTACCTTTGTGAATCTTTGGAAATCCGTACATGCAATATAGGCAGGAATGTGTAGGATTGAGCTTCTTGTATACTTCTCAGTCCAATTCACCTAGTTTCAGAGATCTAGAAGTTTTTGATGTGTTTCTCTTTCAAATATCTTCGTGGGTCTTTCTTGATTGCTACGTAGGAACCATCATGAAGTATCTCTTCCATCTTTTTAGTGTAGGCTGCTTTATCTAGTATCACTGTTGCATTTCCTTTGTCTGCAGGAAGGATAACAATTGAGTTGTCCATCCTTAAGTCTTTCAGAGCTTTAGTCTCTTTGGAGGTAAGGCTGCTTGTTGGCTTTCTCTGGGCTGTGTGGAGTATCTGATGCACTGTTGTACGAATGCCAGTGTTGTGAGGAACTTTAGCTCTGCTAAGGCCTTGCTCTACCCCTGAGATTAAGTCATAGATTGGAATCTGTTTTGGTGTGACAGTGAAGTTAAGACCAAGGGATAGCAAATTGTGTTCAAAAGTAGACAGTCGTCAATTGCTTAACAACAAATTTCTTTATCTGCTTGTGTTGGCTAAATGTTGTATAAGAATTAATGTTTATTGACGTGTGTATAGTCTAACAAATAACAGCTAACTATAGAATAACCACCCATAGTTTATCATTTAGCTGCTAATTGTGTGCTAAAGGCTGTAGAGGGTGACCTGGAGGTACTAATCCTCAAGGAGAAGAAGCGCAGGACTGCATCTGAATGCCACCATAAGTAAGTCTGATATTGTGTGTTTAAACTATTCTTACTTTTTGGGTGTGATGAACTTCGGAATTTTTCAACAGTATTATTGGCAAGCGAGTAAAGCAAGCAAGATATATCAGGGGTACCACAATTGAATCAGGGAACAAGATTAATGATGCCTGTAGTGAGACTACTTTCTATGTTATTTTAATATACATTACAGCCTAACTTTGCTTTTGCATTGTGCCTTCTATTTCTATATTAATGGTACGGCGCGTAAGTTGCCCATTCAAAAATGTATGGGAAAAATCGCTGTTCAATTGAAATCGCACAGGCAAAGTGTAATAGCTTGTAACTAATTGAAATACCTCGGTAACTAAGTGGAAACTAAGTGAAATACCTCGGTAGCTAGGGGAAATAATACGGGTAAGTACGCACGCATGCAGTGCTAACCTTGGAAACATACAGTTCGAGTAGTTGTTAGTTGGAGACAATGTCATTCTTTACCACAGAAGCTCTATCCGTATTAGACGGAACATTTTTCAACAGATTAGGAGGAGCCGCATGTTGAAAACGAAGTTCCAGCAGAAGCTAATCCTGAAGTGAGGAGATAGTGAGTGAACGATATAGTATAGCTACAATTGCAAATGACTTTTTTTTAAAGCTGGCCTACTATTAGTGAGTGATAGCACGGGTAACCTGTGCTATTCGGGATCAATAGCACTCGTAAAGCAATTGAAATAGCACTTGGCTTCACCTCGTGCTATTAATCCCGAATAGCACAGTTACTGTGCTATTACTCATACATATTGCAGTAATTGTTCATAATTCTGACTCACACCTATTTCTTTCTTGTTTTGCTAGATGCCATTTTCTAGGCTATTCCTTTAAATGTATACTCTTTATTTGACTTATAAATCAGAATTATGTTTATTAATTATTGTACTACACATGAAACAGTTACAAAATATTAGCAAAAATATATATATCCCAAATGGTGTTGACACTATTTAAGCACCATTTCATTCAGAATAATTTATTGGTTATTTTTAAAAAATTAACCTGAATACAATACACCATATGTCAACTCCATAGCAACACTCACCTTCTGCTATGTGGAGAAACTGCTCTGTATGACTCTTGCAAATGCTATCAATTCAAGAATTTAACACACAAACCAATAATTTGCAAGAACTGTATAATGTGTAAGTCGTGTGTAAATATATATAGTACTTATTACAGGAGTCAGAGTGTGTGTAATATTGCAAAATATTTCATGAGCAGGCTAAATTTATTTTCACAAGCAAGAGGGGAGTGAAAATAAGCCTGAGAGTGAAATAATCTTGCCATATCACTCTGCCAAGAGTAATAAGTGGTGTATTGCATGCTAGATAGATATCTTTACTGAAGTAGTTCTGCTAGGGTTGGTAACTCTTGGTGTAAAGTTGGCTGAAAAACTCTAGGGGCTCCCCGCACCCCCAGCTGATATTTTAGCAGGTGCTCTAACCTGGGTAGGACATCATTTAGAGGAAGGTAGCTGTAAAAACCTAGAAAACTGGTGAGCCAGGCAGTGAGGTAAAAGCATGTGATAAGGTGAGTTATCTCACAGGTCAGGTACCTAAACATAACATTGTGAAGATATCTAGTGGGATATATATATGACATATATGTATTTTGTAGGTACCTAGGTGGTCATCCTATTGGCACCTTAATAGTCTAGTTGGTGCCAAGCTTAACTAAAAGGTAGCTACATTATGCACCTACAAAGAAAAGATTAAACGCTTTTTAAAGACTATTCAAACTCGAGCTCTATATTGTCTCCAATGTATACTCACTCTAGATTGTGTCGCATTTGCTCACCAATAACTTACTCCCATTTTTCAACCTTCCTAGAATGTTTTTCTGAATTAAATCAAATATTGAAAAAATTGATTCATTAGGACCATCCTTACTTCTTCTAATCTCCTTCGTTTTGCATCTAGACGTCTTTGCTGGACAATTTCATCATGAGTGAGAGGAAACTTAGACAGAACCTTTAAAAGAATGAATGATACACATAATGACAAAAATAGTACCTCAAATTAGCTCATGAAGCCAAAAAAAAATGAGCTCAAAATTTTTAAACAACCTTGGCCAATCTTAAAGGGATATTTTGATAGTTTTTGTCCAACTTTGATAGTTATTACGCCTGAACACTAGTGGTGAGCTTGATAAAACATAATCAAATTCACTGTTAACATACACGTACAATTTTTTTTCACAGAGTTCTTTTGACTTTAATTACATCCATTTTTTTACTTATGTCAATTGATGATACTCATAAAAATGAACCAACTGTCTGTGGCAAATAGAACATTCTAGATAGAACAGTAAATGTACAGCTATTGAAATGTACAAGTTGTCAATACACAAATAATTTGAAGGAGTACATGAAAAGTAGGTCTGCCTTTTAAGTAAAGAAAAGTTCAGAAGTTTATGCTGGCTCCAAGACAAACTTGCTTTCCAAGGCCCACAGCTCATTACTGAATGGTAGACAGGTTCATTATATCATTTATACATTTATTCAAAATCTCAATTTAACTTGTCTGAAAGCTAGCAGATATTGACTTAGTTATGAACTTACTCGCATTTAAGACCTTTTTATTGTGCCAGTTTTTTTTGTTTGTTTTTTGTTTTGTTTTGTTTTGTTTTGTTTTTTACTGTTGACTTAGTTATGAACTTACTCGCATTTAAGACCTTTTTATTGTGCCAGTTTTTTTTGTTTGTTTTTTGTTTTGTTTTGTTTTGTTTTGTTTTTTATTTCGGGCCGATTTTTGAGAAAACGCAACGCTGTCAGCTCCATATTGGTACTAGGCTTGGTAGGTAACACCCACAACAAACAATTTCTTGCTTTCCGTGGTACTTTTGCTTTGTACTGAGAAATTAATGGAGCGCTGGAAGTGCAGTTTCATATTGAAAATATACACTGGTGAGTGCCTCTGGCATGTTTAGCTTCCCCGCTTCTTCTCTTATAAAGACAGCTTTCGTATGTACCATTTTAATACCTGATTAGAATAGCTAATAAATTATTGTTCTGGTCAAAGATGATTTTGTAATAGCTAGTTAGTTTATAGTAGCACTGACAGTTTACATCTATGGTGTTTCATCATAATAGCACATTTTCTCATTCTAACAGCCAATATTATAATATTATGTTAATTAAAACTTACCCTGACTTTTGACTTCTTGCCGAAGTCCTTCACAGAGGTTAACTTCTACAAATGTCGGGTTTAGTTTTAATTAACATAATATTGGCTGTTAGAACAAGAAAATTTGCTATTATTATAATTATTTCAGCCAAGAATGACAGAATCATTGAAAGCTATATCATAGGCTACAACTTTTCCAGAAGAGCTTCAGGGACCATAGCTGCACCCACCATTTTTTAATTAGCCACACCTACCAATATTTAATAACAACACTCATCAGTATTACTTAACAAACACCTTTTAGCTCACAAATTTTAATTAATATACTTGACTTCGACCATCAATGAATGATGATAGAGAAAGAATTGTTACATAACAATGTTAATGTATTGAATGATATTTTATTCTTTTGTTCTGCAGTTGCTGTATACAATCATTGGAAACAATTGCAGTGTTCCTGATACTACCACCAGTTATTATTTCCATTTATAACTAGTAATTAATTGCTGTTACCTTTGATTTTATCTTGATGTTACTCAGTTGCATTCACAAAACTGTTCAGTTCTTGTCATGCTAGCTAGTTAGTAACAAAGAACACTTCTTCCTAGCAAGTTACCGTCCCAATTGGAAGCCAGTTTCTGTCAAAATGGCATTGCCTTATCGCTTTTTTAGGCTTCGGAGTACCACAGCTATTGCTCCCTAACCAACAAACCTAGCCGTTTGACACTTCCATATTGAGATCCTTTACCAATTAGCAATCAATGTGATGTTTCCGGGACAAATAGGGAGATTTTGCGGGACCTGGGACAAATTTAACAATTCCGGGATTGTCCCAGAATGGTTGGAGCTTATGTTATATTATCGCATTATTCTGAAACTCTGGTATCGTGTTCTCTAAAAAGAATTTACCCTATCATTTTCCTCAAAGTCAACAATAGCAATAATTTGATAGACATCCCACGATAAATTCTTTCAAAATCACTAAAACTTTAAGATCTACCTCTGCCAAAGCCACTGCTCCATCATCTTGAATTTGATTGTTTGTGAGAACAAGTGAAAGAAGTGTCCGATTGAGACGTAGACAAATTGCTAGTGCACAGCATCCAATATCACTGACGTGGTTGCAACTAAGATTTAAATGGTTTAGATTAGTATTGTCAGTCAAACTCTCTGCCAGGCTCTGAACAAATTCATCATCAATGTAACAGCTCTTCATTGATAACTTCTCCAGCCTACAAGGTCAACAGAAAAGGAAATTTTTCTACCTAAAAGTATTTATTGATTGGTATAGTATTGTAATGAACAAAATGTTATAATAATAACTCACTAAAAGTGAAACTCAGAATAATCATTACTTGCATTTCACCGTGTTCATTACATTAGCAAATCACTGTGCACTTGTACCACAATCAGCAAGTGAATAACACAACCATAGGCTAAAATTTAGTCATTAACTTTCTTCCGCCTAAACTTATAGAAAAATAGATCAATTATATGTTATTGTTATAAGAATAATTGGTATTGTGTTTTGACTTATTACACATTGAATTTATACTATACTGTGAGTGTTACACACATCCTTTGAAGTAAACAAGAATAGAAGGGGAAAAAAGAAGCAAAATGCAGGAAAGTTTTTAGCGAGAAGAGATAACTAATGCAGGGAATTTAGCATCACAGTTATGTCAAATTGGAAGAATTTAACAATAAAAATTGGAAATTCAAGTCATTAAAACCTCAATTATGACTCTAGCTTGCAATTTTTTTTCTTGTTTTGTTCAGAGGATGTTTACAGCAATATAGCTAAAAAGCTTCTTTTTTGTCTGGTGACTTCCATGCATAGCAGCTACTATGATGTATAAGCTCAAAAACTGGCAATTACAGTAACTATATAAGAGCTATAGCATACATATGTGTAGGTGAGTGCTTTGACTGGCCAAACTAAGTCTATCTGATGACGTTCAGCCACTACCTGAGGATGCTACAGCCACGACATACTGAGGCTCTTGGCAACAATATTGAGACTCTAGCTGACAATACTGAGGCTTTAGCTGACAATACTGAGGAGTAGACAATATTGAGGCCCTAGATGTTGATTAGCTTTTTACTGTTGACTCTGTACCCTTTTTTTTATTCTCAGCAATAGAAAAAAACAATTAGTGCATGCAGGAATATTCCAAATAAATAATAACCCCAAATGTCTCCCAAAAATACAACATGAAAATAAAATGAACTTTGCGGTTAACCATAACATAAAATTGTACTACTATTATCTATGCGATCAATATATCTATTTATATAATAATACACTTGTGTGTCAGTAACGACAATGACGACTGACGACGACCGACGGTGTATGTATTCATGAATAATTCATAAGCTGTGGGCGGATTGGTAAGGCATTGTCATCTTCCTGTAGGTAAAGTATCGTCATATCCAGTAGAAATTGCTGGTTAATTCTAAAAAGCAGGTACAATAGATGATGGAAGGCGGTGTAGATAAAAAGGGAGGCAAAAGTACGAAAGAGAAGGTAAAAGGTGACTAAAAAGCGGGTGGAATCGGCGAGGTAAGGCCGCGTAGGTTTAAAATGGAAGGGAAGAGAAGGCACAAAGGTGAGCGGTTAATTGTAACTAAAGGGTGGGATCGACGAGTAAAGGTGGGGGTTAGTTTATAAAAGGAAGGACGAAATAGAAGACAAAAGTTTCTCAAAGTAGGATAGAAATTCAGAAGCAGGAGAGATAGCAAAAGGGGACTCCATGACTCAAGAAGAAGAGCTGATGAAAGGAGAGCTGGGATATAAGAAAAGCTCAGATAGTTCAGAAAAAAGCGCCACTATGTGGCAGGGATAATATTGCTCTATAGCTCATCCACCATTGGCATATTAGCGCAAGGACATATCTGACCCAGTTAAAATAATATCTATGTTTACTACAGTTACTGTTATTTATCTAGCACGTGCTTAAAAATTAAAGCCTCTCCTACACCCACCTTCAATAGTTAGAGCTATGTTTAACTATTGACTAAGTATTGTTGTGACTTGCCTTCTCTGATTGATCATAGCAATAACTGCAGCCACATTGACACTACAGCCATCCAGTGAGATATCTCTAGAAATCAAATAACTTGGAATAAGTTACATCGCACAATTTAAAGAGAGATGACTAACTGAGGTGAGTTATCAAAGTCAACAAGATGATCTCTACATAGACTTATTCATTCACTTGTATACTTACTAATTTCAATATTTCTCACCTAACATGATGATCTGCTGACATTTGAACTAAAATGTTTAGAACAGTAGAACTGAAGCCTGCATTCCAGAAACTGAAATAAGCGACAATGAAGTTTACACGTGTCAAATCTATTTGTCACCTACTGTAAGGCTGAAAGTGAAGTACAATTACCCAAGGACTCTGCCAACACCATTGCAATGCCTTCTGTCAGAAGCCATCCTAAAAAATGAGCAATTTTTATGACATGCTTCTTACAATGAACCCTTACCTCTAATACGAATGGCAGTCACTGCCTCTGAATCACTTTCTTCTGTATCCACTAAAATCCAACGAGCACAACTACTACTGTCACCTCTACCAAAACAACAACAGCAAACACGACTTATATAATATAGAATAATAATAATGTTAATAATAATAATATTAAATAATAATGATAGTAAATAATAATAATAATAATAATAATAATAATAATAATAATAATAATAACTACAGAAGTTGTAAAAAAAAAGGCCACATATCATCAACCTGCCATTTATCAACTTCAAAAGTTCTGAAAGTTGTCAAACACATGGGACTTAGACTGAATTTATGTCCTTCTTGATCCTCCCTAATCTTCTTAAGAAATCCTTCTTTTTTTTTTGCTTTTCAATTTTTATTTATTATTTTTAAATTATTTATTTAAAGCAGTGATTTAGGGTTGTAGAATCAGAATCACCATTTAGTCCAGTTATTTTAAGGATAACAACATCTTAACCTTTACAAGAATGCATCAAAAAAAACCTTTGTAGTAATTATTTTAAGGTTACGAAGGAAAGTGGCAAAAGAAGGCGAAAGTAAGTGAAGGAAAAAGTATGAAAGAGAAGGTAAAAGGTGATTTACTGTAAAAAAAACTGTTGGAATCAGCGAGGTAAGGCAGCGTAGGTTTAAAAGAACAGAAAAGAAGGAAAAAGGCGCGATTTTAGCTAATTGTAACTAAAATGTGTGTAGAATCAACAGTAAAGGCCGCTTCGGTTTCAAAAAAGAAGGTGAAAGTACGAAAATGATGGCAAAAGTTTCGTATAGCTTATCTCCACAATCATGATAGTAGCACAGAGATTCACAAGCAGGAGAGGTAGAAAAGAGCTGAAGAAAGGAAAGGTGGGAGATAAGAAAAGCTGAGATAGTTCAGAAAGAAGAGAGCAGGAGAGGGAAACTTATATACCTTAACCAATGGTAGATAATTATAACTGAGCAAGATAACTTATGCTACTGTATTATTACTTTGCAATACATCAAGCGTCACTGTGTGGTGGGGTACTTACGTCTATACATATATATATATATATATTCCACCCTAGATATCTTCACAATGATATCTTTAGGTACATGACCCGTGAAATAACTCATGATATTTCACGCTGTTAGCAAGCTCATTACCCTAGTAGTTATAGCAACCGGCCAAACTAGCCACTTATCTCATTTTTACAGCTACCTTTCTCTGGTGCAGCCTACTCAACCCGGGTTAGAGCAGCTACTAAAATATCAGCTAGGAGTACCAGTGAGTTAAGTCCTAGAACAAACTACAGTATTGAAGATATCTAGTGTGGAATAAACCACTTATTACACACGGTAGTGTGATGTGGCTAGATATTTCACCCTCAGACTTTATTTTCACTCGCCTCTGGCTCATGAAAATAAATTAGCCTGCTCGTGAAATATTTCACCATATCACACTCTGACTCATGTAATAAGTACTATATATAAATTGTACTATGGTACATTGCTTCTAGTAAGGAATCAGGTGAACTTTCTTCTCAAAGTTCTAGAGAGCACATTATGTAAATGAAGCTGGGTGTTTTATTTCTTATACAAACTTAATTAAGCGTTTTTCTCAATTGTTTCAAATATTAATCCTGGTATCCGAATCTGTTTTTGAAATTTTATGTGCAATGTTAAAACTAGAAATGTAATATTTCATACTTTCTACTGCTTTTAGAATTACAATCATGAATTTAACAATGCAAGTACACATAAATGTCAAATTTGAAATGGAGTGGGGATTCAGATTATTTCTCACTATCCAAAAGAATTAGCCATGAGGAGCCTGTTATCTGAGTATAAAGTGATAAAAAAAATTAATGTTGTGGAATATAATTCTATTTGCTTTTAAGCTACCTAGCCATCTAAAACCTCTATACTTTTCCATAAAAGTATAATGTTTTTTATCATTTTAAAGCTTTTAAACCAAGGTTTCCAGTGGTTTTAATTATGTCTCTCTCTAAATAGAATAAAACAGAAGATAAGGACAGCAAATAACATCTTATTAATATTAATGAGCTTATGGACAAATACTACCTAATAATAACACATTTCTAATGGTCAGATTATGGTAGATTTTTAGTATGTTGAAAGTGATCTGGAACAGTACCAGAATCCATAAAAAAAAAGCCAATTAAGATGTTTTTTATGACCAGATTATCTCTGGATTAGAATTTAAATCCTGTTTTTGAATTATTGTTGACTGAAACCAGATGCAACGTGAAGTGAATTTTGTGTTATCTCTATGGGTGGTTGACCATAAATAGAGAGTGCTACCGCACACTCTGATAATAAATAATTATTATAATAATACTGTCAGTAACGACGACGGTGTGTATTCATGAATAATTCATGATCTGGGTCCAGTTAGTAAAGTGTTACCTCAAACTTAATGGGTAAGGATCATCATATTCAGTAGAAGGTGATTAAGGAAACAAAGATAATTAAAAATGACTACTATTGTAGCTAAAAGCAAATGAAATAGGCTAAAGCCTAATTCCAAAATTGGTGTCATAGTTGAGGTAAGGGAGAGAGACTTAGTGTTATAGTTGAGGTACGAGAGAGAGACTCAGTGTTATAGTTGAGGTAAGAGAAAGAGAGAGAGACTCAGTGTTATAGTAGAGGTAAGAGAGAGAGACTCTGTGTTATACTTAAGGTAAGAGAGTCACTAATTATGATTTAGGTACAGACCCAACTCTAACAATATTATATTTTGCATCATTTACCTTCTTAATACTTGAATTGCAGGAATCCCCTTAAGGCTGCACAGCAATGGTAAATCATTAATAAAGTTCCCAGTGACAGACGGGTCTATATAAACATGTACACTTTATAATATGCTACAAAATATCTTACTTTATTCTTATTATTAACTACTCATTTCTTTACTGGTTAAATTAAATTAACTTGTTGTGTTAACATCACTTCAATCACAATTATTTAAAAACATACCATAAACATTTTCACGAAATGAAACTTCTTTTTAAAAAGCCACAGCTATACCAATTAAAATAGATTAAGGAAGGAAGTATCTATGGTCATGTATGCCTTAAACTTTGTTTAGTTAGGCTAGTAGTATAACTTGTCAGTCTAACTAGTTTGCTATCACAGCTGCTGAAGCCACAAAAGTAGGAACAATTAAATTATATTTTACTCACTCATGCTGTAGACAAATGACACTTTCACTGAAGGCAGTTAGTAAAATTTTGACATTACTCTACAGTAATCGAAGGAACCAAAAAATATACATTATTTATTAGGTAAGCAAGATTTAGTAATAAACGTAAGTTAAACAATGGATTTTACAGTGGTTTGATTCCAGAGTTGGCAGGTAGATGACTAAAAATACCCAAAGCGCCTTTTCTTTATATGAACTATTACAGATCATTAGTGCCCAAATAAAGACAAAATGAGGTTTTCGCTCACACAAATTGAGCAAGAGAAATATGATAACATCCATGAGATGACATCCATTTGCTAGAGAACTTCTTGAGCTAAAATAGGCCCCCAGCATTTATCCGCTAATTAAGCTAAACAACCAGCTCGAACATACAAATGATGTCCGCTGATTAGGTAAGCTAACGCTGACAATTTACCTTCTTTACTTTCCTGGGTAGTCTGACCTCCCTCCTTAGGAGGATTCTTCCCACCAGCAGTACCTTTCTTCCCCATGCTATTGTTTCTAGTTGCCTGGTTACTGAAGTTACACCCACCGACATCGCAAAGAGTCGGTAAAGGGACATTTAAGTCAACGGCCGCGCGCATTCCCAGCGAGTAAAAACGCGGTAAATTAATTAAGTATTCAGCATTCATGTCGACCAAAAATGCACCAAACTTGTTTACAACACACCATTTAATACCTGGAATCATTTAAAGGTGAGCAATAAAAAATATTGAAGACAATATTAACACATGTATGTACACAGAGAACAAAAATCAGCTTCATTAGTCTTGATGCTTGCTTTGCTTGAGATATGGCAATGGACCTAGCAGAGATACTCGTGGGTCAGTTTCCAAGGAAACTTTGACTTCAGAATTCCCATTGGCATGACCATCCACATAGTTGTTAATTGTAGTATTCTCAGGACTGGGTTTCTTCTTCAATACACGCCAACAACAGTGGACAGCAATATACATAATGTTGTATAGGCATTTCACCAAGGCATTCAAAACTGTGCGCATGAAGAAATAAATGCCTCCAACATAAGAGAAAACTACAAAGAAACACATAATGTTATATAGAACTACTTCAGCCATTATATTTATATCGAGATAAAAGCCCATATATAAGAATATTCACAACACTTACTCGTTACCCAATTACTACATGATTGACAGTCTTACATGCGTGCAATAGCCACAATTTTCATTTAAATGTAAATAAACTTCTTAGCCTATTGCTATTTGTAAGCCAAAAAAAATAAATCTATACACAGCTATTCTCACTTAATTGATTACAGTACAATCTTTCCAAATGTAAAATTTCTGTTGTATTTTAAAGTGAACATGAACAAATTCGAAATTTTATTAATTGTATTAAAATAAGCTATTCCTTACCAGTCACAAAAGTAAAAGGACCAATGTTGTAGTTGAAGACACAAAATGCACTCTGAAAAGGTAAGTGAAATAATATTATCAATACAAGAAAAATCTTCCTATTTACTCTAGCATTTCACCAGATGGACTCACTAGTCCACAAACACTATTTTACCATTTAGTGAATTTGTACTCTGATCCAAAGCTATGTAGTACTCACTTTGAAAGTTGGAACTGTGTAAAGTGGCATTATACAGCGAATTACATTTCCTTCTGCATCATGTTCCATATCATTGAAGACGCACTGCGTGATGTTGCTCAAGTCACAATGGTCACCTGTTCTATCTCCACATGGGTAGCACTGCACCTATGAAACAAAATACAAGTGAGTAATGGTCATTATAACAATACACTTTTAGAACAAATTACAGGAAAATGGTAATGTTCGTCTCACTAAGGTCATCGCTCTCAGAACTGTTGAGACTGGCAATATACTAAAGATTGTTAACTGACATATATAACTATTCCTTTCCAGTTCCTAAATGACAACTATAGGATATGGTATACTCTATACACTGGCAATTGCAATAAGCAATTCTTACCAGGTAACTATGAGCAACCGAGACAGGATTAAACTGACATTTTGACCACCCTTTACCAAACTATAAACTAGTACTATAGCTGAACCTTACCAGGTTAGTGAACTGGCACATAAGTTTAATTTCATTCTTGTCCTTGACACACGCCCACGACATGTAGAGACGCGAGAACCAGACCAGCAAACACAGACACAGCACTAGGAAGAGAGCCACAAAATTCCAGAGGGCAACGACCACACGCTGACTGGGGATGCGTTCATGATACGGCACCACCATGTGTTTCTGTGTGCAAATAAAATACACTAAACTGGCCTACAGTTCCTTATGTGTCCCAGTTGAATATCTCCTGACCTTGTTGACTTTGAAGGGGAACCAACCTCTGATGTGGAGTAATATTATGATAATGAAAGTCCAGTCAAAAGCAACGATGACGACGTCCATCAATATGGTGATGGCTCTGGTGTAGAAATATCTACAACACGTGAAGTATACCAACATGCTACTTATTGCCCAAGGCATACTACAATGCACTAAAACATTTCACCCAACACACTCACACAACACAACGAGGTCACAGTAATAACTCACCTCCAGTCCAACACATATTTGCTAAAAACAGTGTTGAAAAATACAAAGACAAGAATACTCCCCAAATGACAGAATGTTATGAGCCAAGCAAATCTACCATGACACTTGAGCCAAATCACACTCAGAAAATGAGTCTGCAAAACAAAAACAGATAAATAACAAGTAGATTAACATGTGAAGAGAGTAGATTAACATGTGAAGAGAGTAGATTAACATGTGAAGAGAGTAGATTAACATGTGAAGAGAGTAGATTAACATGTGAAGAGAGTAGATTAACATGTGAAGGGAGTAGATTAACACGTGAAGAGTAGATTAACATGTGAAGAGTAGATTAACATGTGAAGAGAGTAGATTAACATGTGAAGAGAGTAGATTAACATGTGAAGAGAGTAGATTAACATGTGAAGGGAGTAGATTAACATGTGAAGGGAGTAGATTAACACGTGAAGAGTAGATTAACATGTGAAGAGAGTAGATTAACATGTGAAGAGAGTAGATTAACATGTGAAGAGAGTAGATTAACATGTGAAGAGAGTAGATTAACATGTGAAGGGAGTAGATTAACACGTGAAGAGTAGATTAACATGTGAAGAGAGTAGATTAACATGTGAAGAGAGTAGATTAACATGTGAAGAGAGTAGATTAACATGTGAAGGGAGTAGATTAACATGTGAAGAGAGTAGATTAACACGTGAAGAGTAGATTAACATGTGAAGGGAGTAGATTAACATGTGAAGAGTAGATTAACATGTGAAGAGAGTAGATTAACATGTGAAGAGAGTAGATTAACATGTGAAGAGAGTAGATTAACATGTGAAGGGAGTAGATTAACATGTGAAGAGTAGATTAACATGTGAAGAGTAGATTAACATGTGAAGAGAGTAGATTAACATGTGAAGAGAGTAGATTAACATGTGAAGAGAGTATATTAACATGTGAAGGGAGTAGATTAACATGTGAAGAGAGTAGATTAACATGTGAAGAGTAGATTAACATGTGAAGAGAGTAGATTAACATGTGAAGAGAGTAGATTAACATGTGAAGAGAGTAGATTAACATGTGAAGAGAGTAGATTAACATGTGAAGAGAGTAGATTAACATGTGAAGAGTAGATTAACACGTGAAGAGTAGATTAACACGTGAAGAGAGTAGATTAACATGTGAAGGGAGTAGATTAACATGTGAAGAGAGTAGATTTACGTGTGAAGAGAGTAGATTAACGTGTGAAGAGAGTAGATTAACGTGTGAAGAGAGTAGATTAACGTGTGAAGAGAGTAGATTAACGTGTGAAGAGAGTAGATTAACGTGTGAAGAGAGTAGATTAACGTGTGAAGAGAGTAGATTAACATGTGAAGAGAGTAGATTAACATGTGAAGAGAGTAGATTAACAGAGAGTAGATTAACGTGTGAAGAGAGTAGATTAACGTGTGAAGAGAGTAGATTAACGTGTGAAGAGAGTAGATTAACGTGTGAAGAGAGTCGATTAACATGTGAAGAGAGTCGATTAACATGTGAAGAGAGTAGATTAACATGTGAAGAGAGTAAATTAGCATGATAAGAGAGTAGATTAACATGTGAAGAGAGTAGATTAACGTGTGAAGAGAGTAGATTAACGTGTGAAGAGAGTAGATTAACATGTGAAGGGAGTAGATTAACATGTGAAGGGAGTAGATTAGCATGTGAAGAGAGTAGATTAACGTGTGAAGAGAGTAGATTAACATGTGAAGGGAGTAGATTAACATGTGAAGGGAGTAGATTAACATGTGAAGGGAGTAGATTAGCATGTGAAGAGAGTAGATTAACATGTGAAGAGAGTAGATTAACGTGTGAAGAGAGTAGATTAACGTGTGAAGAGAGTAGATTAACGTGTGAAGAGAGTAGATTAACATATGAAGGGAGTAGATTAACATGTGAAGGGAGTAGATTAGCATGTGAAGAGAGTAGATTAACATGTGAAGAGAGTAGATTAGCATGTGAAGAGAGTAGATTAACATGTGAAGAGAGTAGATTAACATGTGAAGAGAGTAGATTAACATGTGAAGAGAGTAGATTAGCATGTGAAGAGAGTAGATTAACATGTGAAGAGAGTAGATTAACATGTGAAGGGAGTAGATTAACATGTGAAGGGAGTAGATTAACATGTGAAGAGTAGAGAATTAACATGCAAGGTTTCAACAACAACTTACCAAAAATAAGAAAACTATTGGAGCATCCAAAATATTGCTCAAACCCTACAAAATGAATACATTCAATATAGCATCATTTAGTGTTCACTTGTAAGACCTAATTGCCAATGTCTCTCTTCTTCTGTCTTTGTACCACTTTGCTGTTTATTCTGGCATTTTTGCGCCCACGCGACCCGCATTGACCTCTTTGAACTTCGGCCATATATGTATAATATCAAAATCTAAATTGAGACTTGTTTTTGAGAGGCTCGCCTCACTTGCCCAATCCAACAATAGTATACATAATAAGTAAAATTGGCTGGAATACGGCTAATAGGGGGAAAATAGTAGAAAAACTGTGCATGAAATATATTTTACTCAAAGTGATAGTACAGTATTACATATCTCAAGGTGTATTTGTTGTCGATATACCATAAAAGGATAAAAACGAACTCAGTCAAAACCGACTTGAACTCAGTTGTCACCAGGCAGTCTTGAACTCAGTTGTCACCAGGCAGTCTTGAACTCAGTTGCCACCAGGCAGCCTTAACTCAGTTGCCACCAGGCAGTCTTGAACTCAGTTGCCACCAGGCAGTCTTGAACTCAGTTGCCACCAGGCAGTCCACCAGGCAGTCTTGAACTCAGTTGCCACCAGGCAGTCTTGAACTCAGTTGTCACCAGGCAGTCTTGAAACTCAGTTGCACCAGGCATGTGCCATCAGGCAGTTCTTGATAACTGAGGATTGCCACCAGGCAGTCACCAAGCCAGCCTTGAGTTGCAACTGAGTTGACCACCAGGCAGTTTGAACTCAGTGCCCACCAGGCAGTCTGGAACTCAGTGTGTCACAGAGCAGTCTTGAACTCGGCCACGCAAGGCAGTATTGAACTCAGTTGTCGCCAGGCAGTCTTGAACTCAGTTGCCACCAGGCAGCCTTGAACTCAGTTGCCACCAGGCAGTCTTGAACTCAGTTGCCACCAGGCAGTCTTGAACTCAGTTGCCACCAGGCAGTCTTGAACTCAGTTGCCACCAGGCAGTCTTGAACTCAGTTGCCACCAGGCAGTCTTGAACTCAGTTGCCACCAGGCAGTCTTGAACTCAGTTGCCACCAGGCAGTCTTGAACTCAGTTGCCACCAGGCAGTCCACCAGGCACCCTTGAACTCAGTTGCCACCAGGCAGTCTTGAACTCAGTTGCCACCAGGCAGTCTTGAACTCAGTTGCCACCAGGCAGTCTTGAACTCAGTTGCCACCAGGCAGTCTTGAACTCAGTTGCCACAAGGCAGTCTTGAACTCAGTTGCCACCAGGCAGTCTTGAACTCAGTTGCCACCAGGCAGTCTTGAACTCAGTTGCCACAAGGCAGTCCACCAGGCAGTCTTGAACTCAGTTGCCACCAGGCAGTCCACCAGGCAGTCTTGAACTCAGTTGTCACCAGGCAGTCTTGAACTCAGTTGTCACCAGGCAGTCTTGAACTCAGTTGCCACGGCAGTCTTGAACTCAGTTGTCACCAGGCAGTCTTGAACTCAGTTGCCACCAGGCAGTCTTGAACTCAGTTGCCACCAGGCAGTCTTGAACTCAGTTGCCACCAGGCAGTCTTGAACTCAGTTGCCACCAGGCAGTCTTGAACTCAGTTGTCACCAGGCAGTCTTGAACTCAGTTGCCACGGCAGTCTTGAACTCAGTTGTCACCAGGCAGTCTTGAACTCAGTTGCCACCAGGCAGTCTTGAACTCAGTTGTCACCAGGCAGTCTTGAACTCAGTTGCCACCAGGCAGTCTTGAACTCAGTTGCCACCAGGCAGTCCACCAGGCAGCCTTGAACTCAGTTGCCACCAGGCAGTCTTAAACTCAGTTGCCACCAGGCAGTCTTGAACTCAGTTGTCACCAGGCAGTCTTGAACTCAGTTGTCACCAGGCAGTCTTGAACTCAGTTGCCACCAGGCAGTCTTGAACTCAGTTGCCACCAGGCAGTCTTGAACTCAGTTGCCACCAGGCAGTCTTGAACTCAGTTGCCACAAGGCAGTCTTGAACTCAGTTGCCACCAGGCAGTCTTGAACTCAGTTGCCACCAGGCAGTCTTGAACTCAGTTGCCACCAGGCAGTCTTGAACTCAGTTGCCACCAGGCAGTCTTGAACTCAGTTGCCACCAGGCAGTCTTGAACTCAGTTGCCACCAGGCAGTCTTGAACTCAGTTGCCATACATATTATAAGAGTGAACTCAGTTGCCACCAGGCAGTCTTGAACTCAGTTGCCACAAGGCAGTCTTGAACTCACCAATACTCCTAAAACTCCTTCAGCATAAACACAAAACACTTCCTACTCCAGAGACAAGCCATAATGGATTAAAAAGCCTCACAACATTGAATTGACATGACCACGTGTATTCAGGGTTATATTAGTATTGCCTATTGATTGTGTTCCTGAAAGTCACATGGTGTGATGAAGTAAACACTGAGGTACTTACTGATAATTCTACATACAGTGTCTGCTGGCTAGTTGTATAAATGGTGGATGGCAGACCACGGAGGAGAGGGCTGAAATAGTAGTCCCACTCATGCTACTTCCTCATACCTCTCCATCATGCTTCTATTTCTTTCTCAAATTGCATTGTTTTCCACAATGGTCTATTCAGTTTTCGGCCTGCCCACTCTATAAGTTTGTTGTTGTTTTTTCATTTCACCTCCTCTCTTTTCCCTCTATTCGTAAAATGTCTTTTATTATTATATATTTGTTCTAATCTTTCTTCACTAGACAATGCATTGTTAATCCCATTACGTTATTAGTAAATACATAATACTGTACTGCAGGCTGAAGGTTGGCACCACTGGTGCTAGTTTTCCCCAGAGGTCACAGTGCCAAACTAAACTGAGGGTTAGCAATACATGAAGTGTTATTGTTGGTGTTTTTTAGTTGGTAATGGTGAACATATGTGCTATTAAACTTTCTGCCATAGACAAATCGACTGATTAGTCTCAAGAAAACCAGAAAGCTGAAACATTTGGGGTTTATTTCAATGTACTTCAACTATGGTAAAGAAGTGGCTTCTTTAAGTACTACATTCATAGTTTCTCACTTACCTTGTCAACGATGCTACCGTTCTGCAAACACACAAGCACCATTGTTCAACACATTGTCCAACTCACTCCTCCATTCTTTCACTCACCTTAAACACAGCCTTGGGTATTTCATTCCTATTAATCCTGATTCCTGAAAAGACGTCAAAGATAGTTGGCTCCACACAAAACTCAACCAATCCCACCACAAGCACGCTCAGAGCAAGGATGAAGTGGAACACTTGTAAGACTCTCTTTAGCACCCGAGGGCCGTTAGCATTCGCGTCCACTGTAGTTCTATTCTCTGAATTAGGGACTAAAGACTTCTTTTCACCAGATTCTTCCATTTCCAACTTCTGCATAACCGGTCATATTAAAACTGCCAGCAACCCAGCTCGCACACATAACATCACCGGACCACGCCTGCTTTTTCATGTCGCACAGGAAGGAGGCATTGGGTGTGGCTCAATCCTGCAGGCTGTGCCCCTCCTCCGGATGTAAACAGGGGTATGTATGAGGCGGGGGCGGGATAGATCAAACCGAAAGATAAAACGCAATCCAAAGTATCCAAAAAACCTACCTCTGGCCAACAACGTACGGTAAAACGCGGGAATAGTACGCTTGGCGCGCGGTGTTCGCTGGCTGTCGATGTCACGAGTTGTAGTGGTTTGGTGTGTGTATACCCGTCTAAGAAAGGTAGACGTTTGTTGCAGGTAGGCTCTGGGTAGAATGGGAGATCACGACTTAAAGACAAAATCTGAGGAGGTCAGAGTGTCCAGTAGAGGTGGGACTGAGACCACAGCGCTTCTGAACGGGCAGCGCGTGAGCCAGTCTTCTCCACCGGTTGACATCTGCTACTCTACTTATTTGATATTCTACATTCATGGCATTGGACATCTCCTTCCTTGGAACTTCTTTATCACTGCCAAAAGTGTAATTTAAGCAAATGTCTGACCTCAGTGGGGTTATACAGTGATGCATTGATTTTATCTTATAGTATTTTGAAGACAAGTTCAAATGTGAACCCTTCAGGAATAGCAGTTCCACTTGCTCAGACTTTATTGTGCAGGATTTTGAAAACTTCTTCTCAGTTGCAGCCATGCTTCCCATTGCAATCATGGGCTTCATTAACATCTGGCTACAGGCCAAGTAAGCCAGGGTTTGTTATTGTAAGGCAGGTCGGTCGGTGCATGTGCTCTTAGAACTGGCCATGTGTACATTGTCATGTGATGGCAACATGCTTCTGGACATACACTTGCTGCTTTGTAATATGAGAAATTATAGGATCCTATTTGTACTGTATCCTTACAGAATTCATTACAAGTATCGGCTAGTGTCTTCCTTGATAGTTATGCTGGTTGTCTTTATATTCACCTGCATCATGGTCTATGTAAATACATCGACATGTGAGTTTGTTTGTGGATTGCCGTGGTGATGGGTGTGGTATAACAGCGAGCAAGATGTTCAAGTCAGGAATGCAGGATGTTGTGGTAGTCTCTGTTGTGTTCTTTAATTACAGGGGCTCACTGTACATTTGTCTCACAGTCATGTTCTGTTTTAATTACAGGGACAAACTCTTTCTTTGCCCTTACCCTCGTCTCCATAGTTATCATAAATAGTAAGAAGTTTTTTTAATTTCATGGGCTCTGATTTACCATTATGGCTCTTTGCAGTTTTCTCGGCCATTTTTCAGAGTAGCACTTTTGGATTTGCCGGAGTATTGCCACCAAACTACACTTCCAGTGTGATGAGTGGGCAGGTTGGTAACACACGTATGTCTGTGGGTGTGTACGGGTGCAGGTATGTTTGTGTGTATGTATTCATATGTGTGGAGGTAAATGTATTAATGTCACTACACTTGAGCCTGTCTTATCCATTCTTCTAAGTTTTAAACAGTTCTTACACCTGCAAGCAATGGTTACTAGTGAATAACGTTAAATAGTAGGTAACTTGCCAAATACAAGATAAACGATTCACATTTTGACTTCAGTTGTGATGCAAGTAGAGATGTAGCAAGCCAGTTTGTGCACTTATAGCAAGTTCTATCTTCAGAGCAAGTTGACTGGCACACTTGCTGCTTATTTCTGAGTTCTCTCTTCAGAGCAAGTTGACTGGCACACTTGCTGCTAATTCTCCTACAGTAGAACTGCTATCTCTAATTAACCTCTATTCTTTGATGTGTTTACTCTATTCTTTGATGTGTTTAAGTTGGAGTCACTTTTCTGGTTTCATGCACTCTTTGGTCACGTCAGCTGCATGGTGGATAAGAGAGGAATTGAGCAAGTTATTAGTGTTAGCCACAGAGTCTGTGGTGTGTTTTAAATCAATCAGAGTTAATGCAAGTATGTATGTTTGTTTGCACTTATTATCACCTTGTGAGAAATGTTCACACTTTCTTTCTAGGCTTGTGCAGGTATCTTTGCAGCCATTGCTCAGATAGTTAGCATTGCCAGTACCTCTAATGACACAAAGAATAGTGCATTGGGATACTTCTCTGTGGCAGTAGTTGTCGTGGTGATCTGCCTTTTGACATTCTTCATTCTATTGCGCCTGGTATGATTGGGAGCATGTGGGAGGGGCTAGTGGTAGGTGGGCCTATGCTGCTTTGATACGCTAATTGCTGCTGTGGTTGCAGACTTTTGTACGATATTACTTGGAAAAGACCAGCGTGGGTGTGCAGGTAGCGAGAGAAAGATCCAGCAAACAATACTCGACTAACACTAGTGTAGACAGAGACCCGCCTTTCTACGTGGTATTCGTACAAGTGATGTGGAAGGTAATAGAATTAGTTTTCTTTGCAGTTATTGCATATGATGCTATTTGACAGATCAAAGTGTATGCAGTCAGCATCTTCCTCGTCTTCTTTGTCACTCTGTCTCTGTTTCCAGCGGTCATTTCTCAGATCAAATCCACTGAGTCAGCAAAACATACCTGGCTGGGTAAGCTTCACTACACCAGTACTATATCCTAATGAACACCAGTACTATATCCCTAGTGAACACCAGTACTATATCCCTAGTGAACACCAGTACTATATCCCTAATGAACACCAGTACTATATCCCTAGTGAACACCAGTGCTATATCCCTAGTGAACACCAGTACTATATCCCTAACGAACACCAGTACTATATCCCTATGAACACCAGTACTATATCCCTAATGAACACCAGTACTATATCCCTATGTGTTTTGTTTGCAGGTAGTATGGCTTTAAAGAATGTGTGTGTATGTGTGTGTGTGTGTCATGATTTCATATAAGTAACCCAGACCCTATTGTAGTCCTAATATAGAATACAGAGTTGAGTTTGTATGATGGGATAGAAATATTATAGTACTTTAGTCTGACCAAGTTGAGTGGGTGGCTGAATATCTTCCAAATGGAAGCAGCTGCATGCATGTGTGTGTGCAATAGGAGTTTGTACTACTAGAAATTTCATTCGAAAGAACTAGCAGGAGAGTGTCACACATACTTAAAATTTAGTTGCACATTTATCTAGCTAACGAGAAGTTATACGGGCACATTTGGTAAAGTGGCTGTTTGTGGTAAGACCGATCGCTACAGCAATTGGCTCTCGTCACATATCTTCTCACCACTGACATGTTCTGTCCCGACTTAGAGAGACTCAGACAGCTTTGTGAAAAACTCAACTCAGATTAATTTGTCAAAATACTGAATGAAGATGATTGTTTTTTATATAGTGTGTTCACAAGCCCCTTCCCCCATAGGTGAAGGATATTCACACAGATAGCCTGCACAATATCTCCATTTTAACTCACAGATAAATACCTCCATTTTAACTCACACAATATCTCCTCACACAATATCTCCATTTAACTCACACAATATCTCCATTTAACTCGCACAATATCTCCATTTTAACTCGCGCCACCACAACATATCTATCTCTCTAACTAGTTATTGTTTGCCTGTTTGATTTGCAGATAACTACTTCAGTCCTCTCGTCTGCTTCCTCATGTTCAACTCTGCTGACTTTGCTGGTCGTTTCATTACTCAGTGGGTACAGGTGCGTGGCTTGTGGGTGTGGTTTATGAATGTGGCATTGCTGGTTTTAGTTTGTATGTGTGTTATTTGCAGTTTGGGAAGCATCGCTACATCTTGCTGATTTGTGCTTCAGTTCGTCTTTTATTTGTTCCCTTATTTTTGTTGTGCAACTTTGATAAAGGAGCAGTGCCAGTTGTGTTCAGCAATGATGTATGGCCAGTTATTTTCGTGTTGTTCTTTGGATTGACTAATGGCTATGTGGGCTCCATGCTGATGATGTCTGCTCCAATGTAAGTGCCTAGACATAATACTTCTCAACCCTTTCACTGGCAGTTTATGACGACCAGTGTGGTAACTTGATCATTTAATTTTTTATTTTTCCCCTGTAAAGATAATCAGCAAGCGAAGAATTTTTAAAGCAAGTAAATCTTCTAGTATCTTTTTTTTTTTAAGTACCGTAGTCCAAAAAAGATGAATGCTAAAAAGTCAGACTTGCTGTTTACTAACAGTCCAATTTTAAACTCAATTACAGGCAGTCATGACGCTGCTACGGAGTTCAAACACAGTGCACAGCAGGTTGGGGTCAAATACAAGATTTAAAAAGTGAAGTATTTGTATATTACAAATACTTTTTAAATAAATCATAAGGTAGGAAAGTGAGCTTAATATAAAATATGGAACATATTTCTATTGGACAGATTTGTTCTGTTGTTCAGTTCTGGAAAAGTACAGAATCGAGTGTTGCTAGGTCCATGCTAGCATAATTATATAGTAAAAACTAAATAGCTCCACCTCCTATTGTGAAAAGCTGCTGTTAAATTAACTGAATGTATACGAATAAAGGGCAAGTTGTTTCAGTGAATCAACCCAGCACTACCAGGTAATAGAGAAGAACCACTTCAGAATTAGGTACCTAGAAGGTGAACAAGCCGTGCACCAGGGTTGGGGTCAAATACTTTGAACAGTATTTAAATACAAAATACAAATACTTCTTAGATGTAGTACTTCAATACAAATACTTATGAATTACATTACAATTACAGTAGCTAAAGTGTTACATGGAAAATTTGATTCCTGACAAACATTAGTTCTTCACAAGTTTAGTCCTTTTGAACCTTATCTGTTGGGTTAAAACATCTTTCCCGCTAGGCTATATAATCTTTGAACTAGCTCTAAAGATACAGGACTGCATGCTGGAACTAGTGTTGCAAGTATGCAGTAGTTGTAGACATGACTGTGATTCAGACGCTCAGCCTCGTACCGTATAATTTTTTAGTGGACCGATGTTCAAAGGTAAGTGTCCAGCAGCCATATTTTTTAACATATAAAATAATGATACTTTCATTTCAATTTTTTAATTACAGGAATTGCTACATCACCGGCAATATAAAAACAAATAATTAGAACGCTATTATTGGGTAATCGTTTTAATGGGAGAAGTGACAACTGAACGATCAGCGTCATATGGCGCTAATGCTGGTGATGAAAAGGAGGAAAAAAAGAAAATAATGAAAGGAAATGAAAGATGAACAAAACTAAGAACTACAAAAAAAGGTGGGGGAAAAAGCTGAGAATAGGTTTAAATGGTCTTCCAACAGCCTTGGGACTGATTTGTTCCCGGTAGATTAGCTGTGAGTGTCCTAGGCTATAGATCAAGGGTAGCAAGTTCAAGCTAGGGTGTGCAGGGGGGAAAACATTCGGTATACCTTTTATCCCAAGCTGGACATTGTGCTATTCTTTAGCTAAGCAGTAGCTATAGCACATAACACTTTCACATACACTTGTCCACTGAACATACCAACACAAGACTTACCTTCATGCTTAGACTGTTGGACAATGAATTTTCAGGTAAGGAACAACACTGTACCGTAGAGGTATAACTATGATAAATGGTGCATTAGCTTGCTAACACCACTAACTCAAATAGAAATGGAACTCAGGTAGTTTTTGAGTTTTAACTGCACCTGCAAAAGAATTCAAAGCAGTAAACAATTCACTTTTATTGGATGATACGGGTAATGATCGCTAAACCAGAGGATTCTGTTTAGTGAAGTTCAGGACAGGGTCGAACACCGAGCTAACAAAAATACGCAAGGGTCAACATACAAAGACATACATACATCCATACATTTATATAAACAAATATCCCCAATTCTCAATTTGACACCACTGTATAGTGTCTCGCTCGCTCACCAACTAGTGATGTGCTTGAGCACAAATATTGAGCGAGCCTACCTGGTAAAAATTAAGGGTCAACTGCTATAATACTGCTTTGTATGAACTAAGCAAAATTATGTAACAGTACTGTAAGTTTTACATAACCTAACTAGACAAATACAATTAACTTTCTTACCTCAATATCTCAAGTTCTGATTTAAGCCATTCAGACTATCTGAATTGTTAGTAATTCTTGAAGACAAGCACTCTGACTCAGCTACAAAAAGTATATCTGATTGGTTTTTATTTTATTTTATTTTAGGTAACAAATACAGATAAAGTACTTAGCTCAGTTTTCCCCGAGTAGTAGTAGTAGCTTGTGGTATTCAGTATTACCAATGACTCTTTATGATAAGCACTCAGATGCTTAAAAATGGCTTACCACTTGACAAAAAGCATTCAGATTCTTGGAGGGGAACGGCAAGGTTTATTTTTTATTTTTTTATGTCTGGTAAACGGTTTCAATGCCATAGTAACCACTCGCAACAACTTTTTGTGACTTGAAAAAAAGAAAGCAATTCTGGGGAACTTTCGTTCAGTTTTGAGCCTAACCTTGAAATAAGCCTTTCTTACCGCTGTAGTGCCAGAAGAAACAGGGGGTAAGCCCAAAAAGCCGGATTTTTTTAATAGAAAGAGCCCATGTGTGCATTTAAGGGGTGTATACATACAATCCATACATACATATTATATATATATCAAACATATACCCAGTTTTCAATTGTCCACCCCTAAAAATATCTCGCTCAATAGCAAACATCCCCGATTTTCAATTGTGTTACCCTGATAGTGTCTCGCTTGCTCACTAATTATAATATATGTTGATCTTTCAATGATTCAGTCATTCTTGGCTGAAATAATTATAATAATAGCACATTTTTCTCGTTCTAACAGCCAATGTTGTTAATAAAGCTTAACCCGATGTTTCGACTTCTTGCCGAAGTCTTGACCCTTTAAGAGGACTTCAACAAGAAGTCGAAAGGTCGGGTTAAGTTTTAATTAATGATATTGGCTGTTAGAACGAGAAAAATTTGCTATGATTAACTGATCCGTTATCACAGTACAATTCAACATACTGGGCACAGTGGTTGGTTGGTTAGTTGGTGATCATGTGATATCACAAGTACTTGTGTTGTTTGTGTGTCCAGGTCTGTGGAGTTAACTCGAAGAGAGACAGCCTCTACCATAATGGTATTCTTTCTGTCTACTGGTCTTCTTATTGGCTCTGGGTTCTCTTTTCTCTGGACTAAAGTTGTCCTTAGGCTATAGCTACACTCTCTTCATGCTAGGCCACACCTTCCATGTATATATTTGTATCTAGAGAGAGTATGGTGTATTTATGTAACAAACATTTTTCCACTGGACACATTTGTATTCCATTTCTGTCTTCAATTATTTATTATGTAATGAAATATTATGTACTAGAAAAGTAGTAGTGGTGTTGGTGGTAATACTTGTAGTAGTCATGAAGAGGAGTCTATGCAGGAGCAATATAGCTACATGAATAGATCATGTTAGCATTCTCATTTGGGTGTTAATAAGGGGGGAAAATTGCTGATCACCTGCTAAAGGTGTGGCAGTAACTAACTGACAAACTGTGCCAATGCAAGTCTGAAGCTAGGAAATTATAATATTTGGGGGAGGAGCTAAGGATTTTAATGTAGCAGCTTCTTTTAGCTCGGTGTACAGCGTACTGTAGTCCATAGAAGTATACTAAAAACAGGACATGGACTGCTTTCATAAGACATCACATTGGAGAATTTGAGAAGAACAAGTAACCAGGCTAAGTCAAGTACTAAGACTAAGGAAAAGTATGTACCTCCACGGGGCAAAAATTAATAGGGAAAGTACCGCTTGGACCGCATCATAATGACGAGTTCAACGTGTGGGTGAGGATTGAATGACGATGCGGTGACGACACCGAAGAAAATAATGACGACAAAATGAAATGGCGATAATGTATTAGAGTCTATGGGAGAAGTCTGGTTTGAAATTTCTGAGGAACCTTGTAGTGCTGTGTTTGTATTAACCTATACAAGAAAGTTTCATGTGAGATAAAATTGATCATATAGTGTTTCAAAAGTTGCTCTATAGCTGGAAGCACTGTAAAAAAAAATTTGCAAACAAATTTTTTAGATCTTTCTGCAATCCTGCACTCTGAACAGTCAATTTGATAGAAAGATACTAGCTTGGTATCATTGGCAAGCATAAATACTGAGCACACTGAAGGAATATCATTGACATATTATATCAGAAAGAGTTCCCTTGAGTAACTCCAGAACAGACATGAAGCAGCTCTGACTTGCACTCATCTATTTCTCGTAGCGTTGTCTATTTGTCAAGTAGTCTTTACAGAACAGGGACCAGTGATACCTGGCATGGAGAGTTTGAATAGCAGCTGGTTATGAAGAATGCTGTCAAATCGTTTTCAAAGTCAAAGAAAATGATTTCACAGTGACCTGTGTTTGCTGTCGAATGAGTCAAAAACTTTAATAAGGAGGGAAGGAGTTGGGAAAGGATTAATCTATTCTTAACAAAGCCAAACTGGACTTTGATATCTTGTGGTAAATAAAGTCAATGATTTTTGAGTATACAACCAACTCCCAGGACTTTGTGTAAGATGCACGGAAGAGATATTGGTCTATAGTTACTAACCTTCAGAGACGTCTCCCTTTTTATGCAGGGGGAAGTTTTTTACGCTTCTTCCTGTCCTGTTCCTCTCTACTATATATATGTCAAGGTCATTTTGGTGCACTAGCAAGGAAAAGAGACTAACTGCAAAATGTGGAGGTGACAATATCACAGTGAGACTATATGGTGACCTGGTATTCATCTTTATTGTAACTAACCAGCCCATCTACATATGGCCTATCTCTTTGATGATCTAATAACCTATTCATCTTCTTAAATCACTGTGGCCTACTATAATATTATCTCCATGGTGACTCATTCCATGCTGCTCCATTTTCGCTTTGTGTCATAGCCACTGAATTCACATGAGTAAATTGTTTCTTGTTCTGTCACTTGCAATCACACCAATTCAACATATACAGACAGAGCTAAAGAGAAGAAGAATGTCATTACTGAAAGAGAGAGAGGGGGGGGGGGGGTGTGTGTGTGATTGTTTAGTTGCTAAGCATGCATTGCTTTTACCAAACCAGTGTTAAATAGGCAATGTGAGTTATTTATAAAAAGACTAGATATAGAAATAAGCGAACAATTATTTATACATTAAGAAAACAAGAGTCAACAAGTTAAAAATGCTTGTCAGTAATGTTGAGTGCAAATGCTTGTCAGTATGTCAGTAGACTATACTAGCAATAGCTATGATGTAATTATCACTAGACTATACTAGCAATAGCTATAATGTAGTTATCACTAGACTATACTAGCAATAGCTATAATGTAGTTATCACTAGACTATACTAGCAATAGCTATAATGTAGTTATCACTAGACTATACTAGCAATAGCTATAATGTAGTTATCACTAGACTATACTAGCAATAGCTATAATGTAGTTATCACTAGACTATACTAGCAATAGCTATAATGTAGTTATCACTAGACTATACTAGCAATAGCTATAATGTAGTTATCACTAGACTACTAGCAATAGCTATAATGTAGTTATCACTAGACTATACTAGCAATAGCTATAATGTAGTTATCACTAGACTATACTAGCAATAGCTATAATGTAGTTATCACTAGACTATACTAGCAATAGCTATAATGTAGTTATCACTAGACTATACTTAATGTAATCATCACTACACCATACAATAGCTATAATGTAGTTATTTATACAGACAATATCAAATAGAAAAAGAGTCTTTCATGTCATAAAATAGAAATGTTTTTGCTTATTTTGACAATTCTATCTAATAACAACCACAAAAAAATTGTTATAAAATTGAAATGTTTATGCTTCTCCGCTGCTATACAGTCTGGAACTTCGCGAACTGGCAATGTTCAGCAAAGCACGATCACTACACACACACACACACACACACGCTTAATACATTATTCATGCTAGCTTAAGTAATTCCCTACAATGTGACTGGTGTAGTGCATAAACTATGAAAAATTCTATAACAACCAACACAGGTGACAAGAGTGAAATACTACTCTATATGTATGAGTAATAGTACGGGTAACCGATCGGGACTAATAGCACGAGTAACGCGATTGAAATAGCATGAGGCGAAGCCGAGTGTTATTTCAATTGCTTTATGAGTGCTATTGACCCCTAATAGCACAGGTTACCCGTGCTATCACTCGCTAATAGTAGGCCCGTCTTTTGCAATTGTAGCTACACTGTATCGTTCACTCACTATCTCCTTATTTCAGGACTAGCTTCTGCTAAAACTTTTTTTTAAACGTACGACTCCTCCTAATCTGTTGTAAAACAGGTTCTGTGGTAAAGAAGGACATTGTCCCCAACTAGCAACTACTCGAACTGTACATTTCCAAGGTTAACGCTCTACGCACTTACCCGTACTATTTCACTTAGCTACCGTCACTTAGTTTCCACTTGGTTACCAAGGTATTTCAATTAGTTACACGCTATTTCATTTTCCCCGTGCGATTTTTCCCATACATTTTTTAATAGGCAACTTACGCGTCGTACTATTAAATATTGTATATATTGTATAATGCTCTATTTACTAAATATGTAAAATGATCTATTATATCTATTACTGTATTCGTTATGAATTACTAAATAATACGTTCTATATACAGTATTTGTTATTATGACAAGATAGAACACTTCCACTTGACCTGAACTATCAGTTGGCCACATACCGCGATCTCTTGTGCTTCTTCTTAGTAGACACCATTGGTTCCAGCTTATCTCTGAAATCTTTGAAACTCTTGACGAGCTCCTTCTGCAGGTCAGCTTGCTCTTCAGTTATTAACATCTTATTTACTTCCAATGCCTCCTCACACCTAAATGAACACATGCCTCTGTTACCATGACCCCAAATGTTTGTTAACCATGACCACACATCACCTTGACTCCACATGTTTGTTACCATGACCACACATGCTAATCACCTTGATTCCACATGTTTGTTACCATGACCACACATGCTAATCACCTTGACTCCACATGTTTGTTACCATGACCACACATGCTAATCACCTTGACTCCACATGTTTGTTACCATGACCACACATGCTAATCACCTTGACTCCACATGTTTGTTACCATGACCACACATGCTAATCACCTTGATTCCGCATGTTTGTTACCATGACCACACATGCTAATCACCTTGACTCCACATGTTTGTTACCATGACCACACATGCTAATCACCTTGACTCCACATGTTTGTTACCATGACCACACATGCTAATCACCTTGACTCCACATGTTTGTTACCATGACCACACATGCTAATCACCTTGACTCCACATTTGTAACCGTGACAAAAGGAGACAATTTAGTGCCTAGTGTACGCACCTTCTAGTCAATTCTTTGAAGCATACAATAAGTCTGCGATGAAGATGTTGATGCTTATCCTTAGGAATGTCCAGAAAATTCTGGGCTATATGGAAAGGACCCTACAACAACAACAACAATTGAATAAATGAAGATAGTAGGAAAATAAACGCGAGAACTTAATCTATCACAAACAATGACACAAGAGCTACAAATTAAACAACTGGTGGGTGTGGTCACTAATGACGTGTGGATGTGACTGGTAGGTGTGGTCTATGCTGGGATGTGTCTAAGACTGATAGGTGTGGTCTATGACTGAGTATGGTCTTCTAAAGTCCCATGAAAAGTAGGTGTGAACTAATGATAGTTATGCCACACGTAGGTGTGGCCATACCTCATGTAGGGGTGTGGTCCTACCTTGTGTACAGAAGTAGCGATGACTCCTTGCAGCTGCATTTGTAGTAGCTTGCCATCAGTTGGATTCTGATCCAAGATCTTACGAAGATTATGAATCTTATCTTGCATACCAATTATCACCACTTCAAGAGGAATGAGTTCAAACTAGAAATAATATTAATATTCTAATTAAAGGAATGAGTCCACATTATACATATCACAGGAATGAACAAGTGAAAAATAAAGGAATTATAACAGATAGGGAGATGTTTTGTAAGAAAAACCACTACAGTTTAGAAGACATGGCTAGCTGTGAAGATTTGTTTGAGGATGAAGTAGTCTAGTGGACTCTGGAATTAGCTACAGGTAGTTCAGTATCTGATATAGGGAATGGTTTATCTACTTGTTTGAATGTCATAATTCATAACATGTATACAGAATATCATAATTGACTACCCTCTCCGACTTGGTGACTAAAGTTCGCTTCTTAACGTAAGGAAATGACTCGGCAGAAGTGAGGATGGTCTTCAACATGTACTGCTCATTGACATCGCCTTGGGCCTTGCCACCGGGAGTGTACGGTGTGTTGAAGGCAAACCGACCTGGAAATACCCATGACAATAAAAACTCATGTTAAACGCCACACCCATCCAAGAGGCCACACCCACCCAATTTCAAAACCACCCCATCCAACGTAAGATAACACAACCAAGAGGCAATCCCCGACCAACCACAGAAGCTCCACCCACTTGCTACTAAACTCACTAATATTAAAAGACCTATCAAACACTATTGCTACTAAACTCACTAATATTAAAAGACCATCAAACACTATTGCTACTAAACTTACTAATATTAAAAGACCCTCAAACACTATTGCTACTAAACTCACTAGTATTAAAAGACCATCAAACACTATTGCTACTAAACTCACTAATATTAAAAGACCATCCACTAATATTAAAAGACCATCAAACACTATTGCTACTAAACTCACTAATATTAAAAGACCATCAAACACTATTGCTACTAAACTTACTAATATTACAAGACCTATCAAACACTATTGCTACTAAACTCACTAATATTAAAAGACCATCAAACACTGTTGCTACTAAACTCACTAATATTAAAAGACCCTCAAACACTGTTGCTACTAAACTCACTAATATTAAAAGACCATCAAACACTATTGCTACTAAACTCACTAATATTAAAAGACCATCAAACACTATTGCTACTAAACTCACTAATATTAAAGGACCATCAAACACTGTTACTACTAAACTCACTAATATTAAAGGACCATCAAACACTGTTGCTACTAAACTTACTAATATTAAAAGACCATCAAACACTGTTGCTACTAAACTCACTAATATTAAAAGACCATCAAACACTGTTGCTACTAAACTCACTAATATTAAAGGACCTATCAAATACTGTTGCTACTAAACTTACTAATATTAAAAGACCATCAAACACTGTTGCTACTAAACTCACTAATATTAAAAGACCATCAAACACTATTGCTACTAAACTCACTAATATTAAAAGACCATCAAACACTATTGCTACTAAACTTACTAATATTAAAAGACCTATCAAACACTATTGCTACTAAACTCACTAATATTAAAAGACCATCAAACACTGTTACTACTAAACTCACTAATATTAAAAGACCATCAAACACTATTGCTACTAAACTCACTAATATTAAAAGACTAAAACACTATTGCTAAAAGACACTATTACAAACACTGTTGCTACTAAACTCACTAATATTAAAAGACCATCAAACACTATTGCTACTAAACTCACTAATATTAAAAGACCATCAAACACTATTGCTACTAAACTCACTAATATTAAAGGACCATCAAACACTGTTACTACTAAACTCACTAATATTAAAGGACCATCAAACACTGTTGCTACTAAACTTACTAATATTAAAAGACCATCAAACACTGTTGCTACTGAACTCACTAATATTAAAAGACCATCAAACACTGTTGCTACTAAACTCACTAATATTAAAGGACCTATCAAATACTGTTGCTACTAAACTTACGAATATTAAAGGACCTATCAAATACTGTTGCTCGGTGCTTAAGTTCCCATTCATCAAAATAAGGTTCCACAAATGTCACTTGAATATAACCCTGCACACATAGTCATTACCATGGTAACATGGCTAAGGTATCGGTCTGAGCTTACCTTATGAGGGAGGAAGATATCTGTGTCTACTTCACTGGAGTCTTTCACAACTTCAATCAGCTCAGGGTTACCCACTTTCTCCTCGTATAATTTCTATAAGCATCATATGCAGGGTTTTGTTTGATAAAGCTTAAACTGATGAGGAATTTAATTTGCTTATAATAGTGGGCCAATTTTAATGTAGTGGGCCAGTTATATAATGTTACACATATAACTATATATTATATAAAATATATACAGTTATATATATTATATAAAATATAAACACTTAGTTTAAAGTAATGCATGTTTATAATCATAGCAATTAAATTGACAACAACTAACAATGTGGGAGTGGGAGGCACACTGCAGGTCAGTAGGTTTGCACCAGTGGGTCTAGTGGGAGGCACACTGCACTGCAGGTCAGTAGGTTTGCACCAGTGGGTCTAGGAGACACACTGCAGATCAGTAGGTTTGCACCAGTGGGTCTAGTGGGAGGCACACTGCACTGCAGGTCAGTAGGTTTGTACCAGTGGGTCTAGTGGGAGGCACACTGCAGGTCACACTGCAGGTCAGTAGGTTGGTTTATACCAGTGGGTCTAGTGGGACACACTGCAGGTCAGAGGTCAGTAGGCACCGTACCAGTGGGTCTAGGAGCACACTCAGTGGGAGGTCACACTGCAGGTCAGTAGGTTTGCACCAGTGGGTCTAGTGGGAGGCACACTGCAGGTCAGTAGGTTTGTACCAGTGGGTCTAGTGGGAGGCACACTGCAGATCAGTAGGTTTGCACCAGTGGGTCTAGTGGGAGGCACACTGCAGGTCAGTAGGTTTGCACCAGTGGGTCTAGTGGGAGGCACACTGCAGGTCAGTAGGTTTGCACCAGTGGGTCTAGTGGGAGGCACACTGCAGGTCAGTAGGTTTGTACCAGTGGGTCTAGTGGGAGGCACACTGCAGGTCAGTAGGTTTGTACCAGTGGGTCTAGTGGGAGGCACACTGCAGGTCAGTAGGTTTGCACCAGTGGGTCTAGTGGGAGGCACACTGCAGGTCAGTAGGTTTGCACCAGTGGGTCTAGTGGGAGGCACACTGCAGGTCAGTAGGTTTGTACCAGTGGGTCTAGTGGGAGGCACACTGCAGGTCAGTAGGTTTGTACCAGTGGGTCTAGTGGGAGGCACACTGCAGGTCAGTAGGTTTGCACCAGTGGGTCTAGTGGGAGGCACACTGCAGGTCAGTAGGTTTGCACCAGTGGGTCTAGTGGGAGGCACACTGCAGGTCAGTAGGGTTTTTTCCCTTTCTTCTCAAAGGAAGAAATATGAGACAGGAAAAGAAACTTTAGTCGGAGAAAAAAAACTAAATAAATAAAAAATTTTAAAAAAAGGGCGTGCAAAATGTCGCAAAAAAAAGAAGACAACATTTATGGGTAATAATTGAGTGCAATGCGCCAATTATGCTTATAAAAAACTCTGATCACATGTACAGTTGCTATGACACTATTAGGCTTGCTCGACAATGAAATATTTGATGTCCCCCAAAATATAAATTATTAAGAATCATTTTGAAAACTATTTGTAATTGAATAGTTTACACCAGATTTTGGGAGGTGGAGCTTCAAAAGAAGTAAATGAAACAAGAGATAACAGACTCCTCAATCAAACCAACTTCACTACCTAATATGTGACACCCCTACCTAAGGTGATGACCCCCACCTAACATGACAACTCCTATCTAATGTGACAACCCTACCTAAACGTGCTAACCCCACCTAACATGACAACCACACCTAACGTGACAACTCGCACCTAACATGACAACCACACCTAGCGTGACAACTCGCACCTAACATGACAACCCACATCTAACGTGACAACCCACACCCAACGTGACAACCCACACCTAACGTGAACCCCTACCTAACGTGACAACCCACACCTAACGTGAACCCCTACCTAACGTGACAACCCACACCTAACGTGAACCCCTACCTAATGTGACAATCCCCACCTAATGTGACGACCCCTAACCTGTCACATAGTACAGGTACATCAGTTTGTAGTTATTGATTGTGTTAAGATAAGTTTTCATTTTCTTCAAATTCTGCACATAATTTAGTTGCAGTTTGTCCTCCTTCTCTCTTCTGACTTTCAATCTCACCTGCAATTTGAGAGTGAACTCTCCCAGTCTGGTGATGCCTGGCTCTTTATAGATGTACTCTTGCCTGTCCATGTCACCAAATATGAGGCCATAGAAACCCACTCTGAAGTAAGAGCCCAGGAACCTGTGCTGGCCTTTCTGTACCAGCTGGTTGTAGCAATGCGATAGTTTGATGTAGACCTTCTCCAACTCCTCGTGGTTTCTGTGGGCTTCGTGAATAGGAAGAACCAACTTATACACTTCACTCATAGCCTCATACATCTGAGCCTCTTTAAATAGGTCAGCAGCTTCCTCCAGCAACTTCACCATCCCTTCTTCAGTGAACAGCTTGCCGGTACAGATACCTTCATCCTCCTACACACACACACACACACACACACACACACAGACGTATTCACATGCATACACGTACATACTCTACTTACATATATACACTCACATACATATATACACTCACATACATATACACACTCACATACATATATACACTCACATACATATATACACTCACATACATATATACACTCACATACATATATACACTCACATACATATATACACTCACATACATATATACAGTGCATCCAGCTTAGAGAACAAATAAATGGCATATTTTATTGTCTTAGTCTTTTCTTTACAGGTGGAGAAATATAGGAGCTACAGATATTATTTTTTGTATACTTATACATCAATGCTATATTGACACATGACATGTTTTATAATTGTGGTATCGTGGTTAATGTTGAGGTTATACTAGGTTGAAGTGCAAGAGTCAAATTGTGAGTATAAATGTGTTTAAGCTGGGAAATTTAAATTATAATAGTTGGAGTTGTTACACTTTGCAAGTTGGAAATATACTAGATGAATTTTCATTTGAACAAAATTCGGTGCATTAATTATATTTGTATAGGCCAATATTTCTATTTTATTAAATAAAAGTGTTTAAGCTGGGATTTCTACATTTTTTGAACTGGAGTATTCTTATTACACCAAATCATAGATAAATGGCTTAAGTTTATGGTTGCTAAATACCAAAGCTATGTAAACAAAATTGAGCAAATTAGACCTGTTTTTTGATAAAAATATTCAGAAATGGGATGGCACCCTCAAAGTAGTGACGTATCGCGGCTGATTATTCCGGTTCTCATACGTAAAGGTGACGTCATGAATGTGCGCATGCTCGATGGAAATCTCGATCACAGCAGTTGTAGAAGAGACTACTTACTGTATTGAGTATGGCTTCTGAGCTAGTTACGTTTAGTGCCCGGGAAAGGGGTATTAAATTTTATGAAATACCCTTGCCCAACGTGAGATCGGGGTGGAGATTCCGCTGTGAGCTGGAGCGGCATAACGCAAGAGATGGAATAGCATTTGTTTGAAGTGCAGTCCGCCTGCACCTTAGGGCACCTCGCAACCAATGGAGGTTTCAGCTCACCTAGCACCCTTGTTGCAAGCCGGTTTTTTCGCTGATGGGGGAGTTTGATTGTGTTTTGTGTATTTTTCGATTGTGTTCAGCTAGGATTGTTAGGTCAAAGTTTAATTTAATTTTAAAGATTAATTCAAGATATGACTACTGTATACAATAATAATTACTAATTTAAATAATTTTCAATAGTTTTTTAGAAGCAAGAAGGCTTGTTCCATAAAAAAAATCATCCCTTGTTGTTGTAGGAAGGTGACATCTGCGCCATTTTCCAGGCTTCCTGGAAATAGAAATTTCCGGTACATCATCTGCACTTTGGAGGTGTCGGTTAAAGGTGATGTGCAGTGATTACCCGAAATCAGGGATGCTCTTGGTAATACCTCTCTGGAATGACTAACAATAAAACAACACACCCTCACCATGTGACTCTGACACCACAATTATATATAACGATTCCCCTCAACCTGACAGTGATGACACCCATCTCCCATATGACAGTGACGAGACAGTGCTTCCTGAGGAGAGTGACGAAACAGTACTACACCATGACAGTGACGAAACAGTGCTACCCTATGACACAGTGACTGACTTCCATTTGGGATGCTTTCCTCTTCCAGACTCCAGCTCGTCATCCAGCCTCTCGTCTGTCAAGTCCTCCAAGGATGACAGGATCCCAAAGAAATCCGCATTGATCTCCTGGGCCCATTTGCGAATGCTCTGATCACTGAAGCCGGTTGCAAGACCTGCTAGTTTGCAAGCTTCCAGAATCCCCATTCCAGTAGAAATGCAGGCACCAAACATCTGAAGTGCCACAGCCTTTTGAGTAACAAAACTCGTGTGTCTTTCTGTGCGTGTTTGTAGTGTATGCATGCCTTCTGTAATTATGTGTGGACTATGTTTAATTATATGGTATAATGTCATTTGTTCATTGTAAGTTGTACACTTGGACTTCATCCTACTAGGTCGAGATGGTGGACACTCTGGTGGTGGAGCTGATGCATGCCTTCCCTGATGGCCTTCACCTTCAGGATATTCTCAATCTTTTCTCCTGTCTTTGCTGCGCATGCCCTTTTACTGGTTGCATTTAGTGGAATATTGCTGATGTCAGTCAGCAACTCAAGCTCTCCTCTTTTCCTTTTTTTCTTCTATAGATCTACTTCCAGAAGCCATACTGAACTGTTGTGTTAATTATTAGTAATAAAGACAAGCTATTAATGAAGTGGGGGATTACCCAATCGGTTCGCGCGCGTTTGGGGAAATTCCCCAACTGGGAGTCGGGCATAACGCGCAAGTTTTATAACTGACGATTTGTGACGAATGACAGCGATTTGGTGACGTCAAAATAAAATGGCGCTAATGTATTGAAAGTCTATGTAAGGTGACTGATTCTATGACTTCTGTTGGGCCAATTCTTGTTGTACTCTGGAAACTGGTGTAGAATCTAGAAAGAAGAGATATGTCACAGGCATAGTAAAGTATTCTAGCTTAAATATATAAAAAAATCAATTGTTTGTTCTTTAAGCTGGATGCATACACTCACATACATATATACACTCACATACATATACACACTCACATACATATATACACTCACATACATATATACACTCACATACATATATACACTCACATACATATATATACACTCACATACATATATACACTCACATACATATATATACACTCACATACATATATACACTCACATACATATATACACTCACATACATATATACACTCACATAATACACTCACATACATATATACACTCACATACATATATACACTCACATACATATATACACTCACATACATATATACACTCACATACATATATACTTGCATAAATACTCCCATACATTCATACACACAGTACACACTCACACACATACAAACTTACCGGATTGACGACATCGTCTGACACAGCACTCTCTTCCAGCACATTTGGAGATAGTTTCTGGAATGCAATGCAGCCCACTGGAAGATATGGTTTGCCTTCTAACAGGAACAAGTACTCGGCCACTAGAGCAGCTCCATGAACAAGACACATGGCAGCCTCCGTGTAGTTCATGGCCTGCAACACACACACACACATATCTATACAGTCATTGGCTAAGTGTTATTTACATTAGCCACACCCACTTTTGACCACACCCACTTGACATACCGCTGAATGCTTCTCTGCCATGTGTTGCAACCAAGTCAGTCTCAAGTCCGGAGAGTTTTGATAGCTATAAGAGAAACCACACCCACATGCAAAATAAACCACACCCACATGCAAAATAAACCACACCCAGATGCAACTAAACCACACCTACATGTACATACAACTTTTAACCTTCATACAACTACACAAACATACTCCTAATGTGACCACACCCCTAATGTGACCACACCCCTAATGTGACCATACTTCCATATCTAAACAAACCATACTTCTCCAACTACTCTTCACATTTTGCATAAAACCACACCCACCACATCTCTCCCCTGTCTCCTTCCTCTCTCATAGCCCCCTCTTAGCCACTCCTCTATTCTTCTTGACCACACCCACCATAGCTTCCCTGACCACACCCACCATAGCTTCCCTGACCACTCCCATTTTCATACCCCTTAGATATCCTGTACATCAAGTCCATCAACATTTCTGGATCCTACACACACACACGCACACACACACACACACACAGTTCCAATACATTATACAATGTGCTAAATTCTGTTCAACATTCTGTTAATTGGATACCACCACAATAAAACACATACACACATCACCACCACACCCACTTGAAACTAATCTAACACACAAACATACCAGTCCTCATGCACACACACACAACTTACATCTTGGAACTCCTGCATCTTGACGGTGTCCAATAAGATGCGATGAAGGTTCAGAGAGAGTTCCTGCACTTGGTCGGGGAAGCTGTTCTCTTTCATGTCTTCATCTTGTCTAGCATAACTCAATAAAGTCTTCAGAGATCGACGAAGATGATGCTCGTTGAACGTCTGCCATTACACAACAAATACGATGATGTCATTGACACTAAATACCCAAACATTGTGTCACTGACCCTTTACCAACTAACCCAAAAAGTAATCCCAGAAACCAAGGTAAAACCTAGAAACTAACCTGACGTTAAGGATTGTGTCACTAACACAGCCTAAGTTGGACCAAACCCTCCAATCCTAAACTAACACACATACAAACTCACAGATGTTCCTGCAACAATGGATGAGAGTGCCACCGTGACTTGCACTTTGACCCTAGCAAAACTCTGAAGACAAACACATCACTAAATAAATGAAGCACCTTTGGTGCGAACCCTCAGCGCTATTAAACACTACCTAGCTATTACAATATAATCTCCTTCCAAAAGAACAAGCAATCTGTTAGCTATTTTTAATGAGGTATCAAAATAGCTCAACCAATGAAAATGGTACATGGAAACGCTGTCTTCATAAGAGAAGAAGCTAAACTAGCCAGAAACACTCACCTGTATACATTTTCAACGCGAAACTTCACTTCTTTCAACTCCGTTAACTTCCCCGGAGTAACGCTTAGGAGCCTGAGCATAAAGCTAAGTACACCGCTGGCTGCAGAAATTATTTGCTCGCGTGATTATGACGTGACACTAGGGGGCGTTGCCCATAAAATACGCGGAGTTGAAAGCTTCGCTTTTTCTCAACGAATAGCCCGAAATTTAAAAAAGTAGCACAATAAAAGGTCTTAAATCTTCGTCCTGAGTAAGTTCATACCTAAATCAACTGTTAATTGTCAGTAATCTCCAAAGTCAGACCGTGACAGACAGACAGACAGACAGACAGACAAACAGACAGGATGACTACTATAACCCTCTCGCGCATGAGCGCTGATGGGACATCACCACATAAACAATCACCACATAAACACATGACATCACCACATAAACATATGACATCACCACACAAACAGATGACATCACCACATAAACACATGACATCACCCCATAAACACATGACATCACTACCTAAGTTGCTATACGTACATTCCCAAGGAGTTCAAAGTTCTGCCTCATGAGAAGGTAGAGAGAAGCACACGCCCACGCACGTATTTCCTCCACAGAAGATGAGCAATGGCGGAGCAGTCTAGCGCACAGTTCTGCACATTGCTCTGTCTCTTCATAAAACACCAGCTCAGGATACTTGCTGACGATGGCTCGTTGAGTGGCAAATACACACCCCATGACTTCTGTACTCTGATTAGAGCCCATCAGATGGAGCAAGACTTCGAGTACCTTTCCCAACATGCTCTGTGCCTCCATAGTGAGAGACTGGACCAACATCTCTAGAGTGTCCAACACTATCAGACTAGCTTCTGCCGCTAAACTGCCTTCAATCGTAGCATCTGACTCCATGTCTGCCTTAGGGCGATCCGCATGTTCTGTGGCACTCTGCCAATACGTCTTACCCCAACGCAGCACGTCAGCTAACACACATATACACAGTTAACAGGAACTGTACCCGCTAGAGTGATGACCCCATACCTTGTGGTTGTGGCTGCTGACTCAGCACCTTCCTGGCTCTGAGGCGTTCCCTCGCAGTGCCTTCTCCGCGTATGGCATTTGCCATTATATTCTTAATATCTGATCCGGTGGATGCTCGTGAAGACGTGACAGACACTTGACTAGTAACCACATTCCTCTTACCCTAACACAAACCACACCCATTTAATACCGTTATACCACACCCATTACAATGACCATAGCAAGTGTCCACATCCTCTGTCAACAAGCAAGCATGAGAAGGAAATGATCTCTGCTCAAATGTTATACTCCCACATCTCCCTAACATTCCAGCTGCTCATCTGGTAAAGTATGGCATATTTAAATGCCATACTGGCCCCTCCCTTTTTAAAATGAACCCACATTTTCATCTACTTACCTATTAATAAAAGTATAATACCAATACCGTTTTGTTTTTCCTTACCATAGAGATTGCGATCTTCTAGTGAACATATACCTATACTTATTAATATGCTGAGTCAGGATTTTCACTATTCGCCCTTACGCAGTACGACAAGCAAGTCTAGCATTTATTACGTCAGGAGATTCCATTACATCAGTAGTTCTGTTCTTTCTTATTCAAATTCTCTTCACAGTAGAATTTGACATTATATATTACTCGCTACACTCAAAAATGTCTTTGTAAATTTTCCTACTGAAACACTTTCATGATTAACTAATACCTGTTCCTTGTATACCAATTCACTTATTTTCTTTCATTCTAAAATATCTCTGTCTGTTAGTTGTGTTCTTAGTTTTAATTTTTCCCTTGATTTTAGCATTTCTTAATTTAGTCCTGGACGATCGTATTATAATGTTAATTATTGAAAGAAACACAATAGAGGCAGATTCCTTCACAAGTAGCATTTCACTCCTTCTTGAAAAGACCCCCCCCACCCCCCCCCCCCCCCTTCCCCCCTTAAAAGAATCCTAGACCCTTCTCTGAAAGTGTAGCTCAGAGTTCTCCTCCTCTTCATCTATATAATACAAGGATAAGAATCCTATACTCTCTAGCTATACACCTCTAGCTAATACATTAGCTATCTAGGACGGCTAGCTATACCATCTAGGCTAGCTATACACATCTAGGCTAGCTATACACCTCTAGGCTAGCTATACACATCTAGGCTAGCTATACATATCTAGGCTAGCTATACATATCTAGGCTAGCTATACACATCTAGGCTAGCTATACACCTCTAGGCTAGCTATACACATCTAGGCTAGCTATACACATCTTGGCTAGCTATACACATCTAGGCTAGCTATACACATCTAGGCTAGCTATACACCTCTAGGCTAGCTATACACATCTAGGCTAGCTATACATATCTAGGCTAGCTATACATATCTAGGCTAGCTATACACATCTAGGCTAGCTATACACCTCTAGGCTAGCTATACACATCTAGGCTAGCTATACACATCTTGGCTAGCTATACACATCTAGGCTAGCTATACACATCTAGGCTAGCTATACACCTCTAGGCTAGCTATACACATCTAGGCTAGCTATACATATCTAGGCTAGCTATACATATCTAGGCTAGCTATACACATCTAGGCTAGCTATACACCTCTAGGCTAGCTATACACATCTAGGCTAGCTATACACATCTTGGCTAGCTATACACATCTAGGCTAGCTATACACATCTAGGCTAGCTAGGCTAGCTATACACATCTAGGCTAGCTATACATATCTAGGCTAGCTATACATCTAGGCTAGCTATACACATCTAGGCTAGCTATACATCTAGGCTAGCTATACATATCTAGGCTAGCTATACACATCTAGGCTAGCTATACACTCTAGGCTAGCTATACACATCTAGGCTAGCTATACACATCTAGGCTAGCTATACACATCTAGGCTAGCTATACACATCTAGGCTAGCTATACACATCTAGGCTAGCTATACACATCTAGGCTAGCTATACACATCTAGGCTAGCTATACACATCTTGGCTAGCTATACACATCTAGGCATCATGACTAGCTATACACATCTAGGCTAGCTATACACATCTAGGCTAGCTATACACATCTAGGCTAGCTATACACATCTAGGCTAGCTATACACATCTAGGCATCATGACTAGCTATACACATCTAGGCTAGCTATACACATCTAGGCTAGCTATACACATCTAGGCATCATGACTAGCTATACACATCTTGACTAGCTAACTTGCCAGAGTGCATCACTAGTTGGAGTTATAACCAGCATTTATTATCACATGACAACGGGTGATAAAATGTATTATGGGTGTGGTCTAGCTCGGCTACCGTGTGGCCCCCTAATCCAAACCATCTTCCTACGCCCCTGGTCACAGAATAGCAAGAGGAGGATGATAATGACATCCCTTACCTTGTATTCGAAACAAGAGACGCACAAGTCAGTGACAGCAATGAGCTGGCTGAGTCGACTAATGGAGAGAGAGTTCCACCACATGCTCAGTAAGTCTCTGTCCACAGACTTGAGCACCCACAACACACACACCAGCAGGTTACGGGTGGACACTGGACCTAGCAACTGGGGCACGGAAGACTCCAGACCACCCGACCGATCCTACAACACATTACATGACATTATGTATGTATGTTTGTGTGTATGTATGTATGTATGCTTGTGTATGTATGTATGTATGTTTGTGTATGTATGTGTGTGCGTATGTATGTGTGTGTGTATGTATGTACATGTTAGTTTACATACCTCACTGGAAGCCCCGCCCTCAGCGGCCTCTCGTATAATGACAGACCTACGCACGGCGGAGTTCCTCTCAAAGGTGGTGGTCCAGTCCTCCCAGCCATCGGCTCCCTTGTAGAGGTTGGGGAAGTTGTCCATGACGATGGAGAGCAGAGGCAGGTAGATGGAGGCAATGGTGGCCCTGCATTCACCACTGTTGAATCTGGAGTCACTGTCATGGCTGGCCAGGAGATCTCGCAACACTTGAATAGCTTGCTCCTTCAACTTGGAATCTCTACAAACACACAAACATATGTATGCTACCCCACCATCCCAGCCCCATCCATCCCAGCCCTGCACATCACAGCCCCACCTCTCTCATGCTACCCCACCCATCCCAGCCCCACCTCCTACTCACCTTCCTTCCAAGACTTGTGCTAGTTCTGAGAGCAGTAACCCAGAGAGGAAGTGGTTATGTCTGAACTCAGGACTGAGTTCTCCCATTGCCTCCACGTTGGTCATGTCCAATCCCTCAAATGTGGAACTAATGGAACCGGACGGAGAGGAGTGCTGACTGCCAGCCCCCACCGGGTACAGTAGGGAACCCAACGGAAGGTTCAGAATAACGTAGTGCTCATGGCTACAGACAATACGATAGAAGTCTAGCCGAAACTCAGTCAGGTTCAAATCTTTCACTGATAACGTGAACTACAAACACATATACAACAATGACACGGACACTTGAACCCTGCCCCTCCCTCCATTGCCCCACCCACACACCTTCTTGAGATAGGTCCTGATGAGAGAGAACACAAACCCTCTGTCCATGAGAGATAGTGCATCGTGAATGAAGAATGCCACACTCGAGTTGACAGTTCTTGCATAGTTACAGTCCTATACAAATACACAAACTCACAATGCTATAGCCACACTGTACACGAGCTATGTACCTCCACCCCACAAGCCACCTATGCCACACCCACACCACACCCACATTCCTCACCCTGATATGGTTCTGGCATATCTCAGTGGCCACTGCACGCACGAGCTTCTCCAGGTCTTCCATGAACTTAATATTGAACCTTTCTTTGCGAGAAGATTGGACCTTGTTACTGCGATGAATATGCTGAGCCATGCCTTTGGTCTGAACACATAAACAAACAAACAAACATACTTACTCCCACACTAACCCCGCCAGTAAGTCCATAGGCTACCATCATTTCAAAGAAGAACCAGGAGTTCTTGAGAACCATGTTTCTGGTGTGTCCGTTACCCATTCCTAGTAGCCACTGGAGAGCCACTTGTTCATGAAACACCTACATACAAACACACATACAAACACAATCACCACAACTTCAATTAAACCACATAAACATTTCTATTCTCATGCCATTAGCTATTCGCCAGTAGCAACTGATTACTTGCACTCCAATCTACAACTTCCATTCCCATATCTTAAATTAATATCATCATACAGTTCCATACTATTAATATACACAAAGTCCATACACACTTCAACAATTCAATTCCAATTCCAAAATTCTCCAATCCTTACAGAACTACAGAATGTTTTACTCTAAACTGATATGTTCATTCCAATACTTAACTATTTCCCTTCTTCTACAGATGGACTATCTTAACTAAATAACTATTTACATTCAAATATCATGATTAATTAATTCCAATACCTTACCTTGGATACTGTATTGAGTGAAGCAGAAGAATGAGAATCTTCAAAACTAGGACTTGGCTCTGTTAGAACACACACACACACACACACACACACACACCACAGATAATGTAAAGACTAGAAGCACTAATCACCATGGAAACCCTGGAAGTGACTGGTAGGCTGCCATTACCTGAGAAGGAGACTCCTTTGGTTCCTCTGACGGACCCTCCCTTGAATCTGTTGCCTATGGCCGAGTACTCAAAGTCCTCGTTGGTTGCCGTGCGACTCTTAGTGAGCGTGGCTGTCTTGGCATTGAAGGCTCCGGCTGAGTGCTGCCCCTGGGGACAATTGAACACATACTGGATGTACGAGGAGAGCGTGACGTTCCGCTCGTGCTTGTCTTTGGGCAGCTCGAGACCCTGTACCGTATGGACGACGTGAGCTAGGGCCTCAAAGGCATTGCTGCAGACAGTGACAGACTCCTCCGTGACAGAAGGTCTCACCAACAAGGTGGCCAAGTTGTTGAGAGTCACATGGAGGAACTCAACTATCCGATCAGCCTTGGCCTTCTTCAAGTCCAGCACACATGCTGCCAGGTTCTTCTCCTCTGCCTCTGATCCCAGCCGCGGATTATAGTCATAAAATGCCTTCATGAACTTGAGCAAATAGTTATCCTACACACATACACACACACACACACACACACACACACACACACACACACACACACACACACACACACACACACAGTGAACATAGCAAGTGTTGGATAAAGCCAATCAGTTGAATTCCCTCCATCCATGCACGCCCACCTTCCTTCCTGTACTCTTTCTCCCAATACTGATTCTCACATGTACAATATACCCACCAATAGACTAGCTCTGTAAAACTATCAGAAGAGGTAAGTTCTCAGCAGTTACACAGGAAGAGGTAAGTTCTCATCAGTTACACATGAAGAGGTAAGTTCTCATCAGTTACACATGAAGAGTAAGTTCTTAGCAGTTACATGTGAAGAGGTAAGTTCTCAGCAGTTACACATGAAGAGGTAAGTTCTCATCAGTTACACATGAAGAGGTAAGTTCTCAGCAGTTACATGTGAAGAGGTAAGTTCTCAGCAGTTACACAGGAAGAGGTAAGTTCTCAGCAGTTACACAGGAAGAGGTAAGTTCTCAGCAGTTACACATGAAGAGGTAAGTTCTCAGCAGTTACACATAAAGAGGTAAGTTCTCAGCAGTTACATGTGAAGAGGTAAGTTCTCAGCAGTTACACATGAAGAGGTAAGTTCTCAACAATTACACATGAAGAGGTAAGTTCTCAACAATTACACATGAAGAGGTAAGTTCTCAACAATTACACATGAAGAGGTAAGTTCTCAACAATTACACATGAAGAGGTAAGTTCTCAACAATTACACATGAAGAGGTAAGTTCTCAGCAGTTACACATGAAGAGGTAAGTTCTCAGCAGTTACACATGAAGAGGTAAGTTCTCATCAGTTACACATGAAGAGGTAAGTTCTCATCAGTTACACATGAACAATTACACATGAAGAGGTAAGTTCTCAGCAGTTACACAGGAAGAGGTAAGTTCTCAACAATTACACATGAAGAGGTAAGTTCTCAGCAGTTACACATGAAGAGGTAAGTTCTCAGCAGTTACACATGAAGAGGTAAGTTCTCATCAGTTACACATGAAGAGGTAAGTTCTCATCAGTTACACATGAACAATTACACATGAAGAGGTAAGTTCTGAAGAGGTAAGTTCTCATCAGTTACACATGAAGAGGTAAGTTCTCAGCAGTTACACATGAAGAGGTAAGTTCTCAACAGTTACACATGAAGAGGTAAGTTCTCAGCAGTTACACGTGAAGAGGTAAGTTCTCATCAGTTACACATGAAGAGGTAAGTTCTCAACAATTACACGTGAAAGTTTCATATTCTGTCTAGTGCCACTGTTTGTGAGTTACTAAATAACTTTTTGGAGAAGACTCAATTTCAGGCAACGACTATTCCCAGTTCTCATCAACCCAGGACCCTTCTGTTGTGGTACCCATGGCAACCTACCCCCTCACCTGGGGATGGATGGAGGAGACGAGGTTGAGGTTGACCTTGAAGATAGATTTGTGACCATCTATCCACTTGAGATTAGGCAGTGCCACGTCAGACGACAGCTGGCTGTACGCGGGAGGAGGCTGGTCTGCTGTCATGCTCAGATTGAATTCACCAACTTGTATCTTGCCATCTTGTAACATGGGAATCCACTACAATATACACACATATAAAATACTTGAGAACATACTGCAATATACACACATAAAATACTTGAGAACACACTGCAATATACACACATATAAAATACATGACAAAATACTGCAATATACACACATAAAATACATGACAAAATACTGCAATATATACACATATAAAATACACGAGAACATACTACAATATACACACATCAAATATGAAATAGGAGTCTGCTATATTTAACATGTATTCACAGACCACACCCCTTCCCATCACTACCATGAGTAGTTACAGACCACACCCCTTTCCCCTATACTTACGGTACACCCCAGGAAGATAGGTTCTTGTTCCACGGGTTCTCCTTGCTTAGGTTTCTGGCAACTTATCTTATACAAGCTGAACAGAATGTGGTGCTTGTCATGGAGCCTGGGGGGTAACTCGATCTTCACCTCGTCATAGAATTCTGGTTGCCTAGACAACACCCATACAATTAAATATTGCACCCAATCATACAGCTAAACCACACCCAGCTATACCACAACAAGCTGAACTACTTACAATATAAAGTCTCAACTTTTAGGTGCGGTTCAGCTGGGTGTGGTTTATGGTCAATCTATAAGCTCCACCCACTTGCAGTAACCCCTGCCCACTCACTTATTATGGTAACAGACTGGAGTCCAGATCTCCCTGAGGTGTTGGTGAGTGTTGGATTTGCCATAAATATTGCAACAGACATCTTCTGGATCTTCTCCGCTCATGAACTGAATCTTAATCCCGAGATTTCGCTCCTTACGGCTTCTGAAGTCCAGGGACAACGGAGAAACGTACAACATGTGCCTGCATAAACATACATGTACATGTAACATGACGACAAGTAGCATAACATGCGCCTACATAAATATACATGTACATGTAACATGAAATGTGTCTACATGGACATACATGACAAGTAGCATAACATGTGCCTACATAAACATACATGTGCATGTAACATGACAAGTGTCCACATGTACATACATGTACATGTGACATGACATGTTACCATGGACACAGTTGTGTACATATAGCTGCACGTACTTGTATGTAGTGAAGGGTGAATAGATTTCCAGAGGTGGGAACTCTTCTATCTCTCTGATAGGTCGTCTGGTCTTGTTATCCGGGAATGGGTCCACCTCCCACAGATTGGAGGTGAGAACTCGCGGCATGTTTTCATACGGAGCACAAATATCCACTTTCAAACTTCCTTGAATGGTCTTGAACTTCTTACTGAATGAAGCACCTGCTTTCTTGTGTTCCGGCAAATAGCGGAACAGCTGCTCATCGCCTAACCGCTCTGTATCCTACACACAAACACATATACATATGCACCACACTGATTGATTTGATGATTGGCATGGTAACATACTTGTTTATAAAAGGCATTCATGGAGAGAGTTACAGCACAGAAGTTTTGAGTGAGAGAAGATATGGCCGATTGCTTCTTGCTCTCTCGTATATCTGCAGTAGAGAGACTCTCCTCAAGCCCCGCCCTACTGGGCTGGCTCGACATGCTGTTAGTGCGAGTATCTCTGCGTCTATTGGGCTCTGGAGTACCACCACGATTCTTATCAGACGTATCTCTGTCCTTTTCACTGTTGCCACGACGAAGGTCTGACATTGATGAAGACCCAGCAGGTCCTGGACCTTGTTGACTCTAAACAAATAACACTCAAAATAATGCCAGGGTCCTGGACCTGGCTAATGCCAGGGTCCTGCTACTGGACCCAGCTAATCCTGCGACTGGACCCAGCTAATGCCAGGGTCCTGCTACTGGACCCAGCTAATGCCAGGGTCCTGCTACTGGACCCAGCTAATGCCAGGGTCCTGCTACTGGACCCAGCTAATGCCAGGGTCCTGCGACTGGACCCGGCTAATGCCAGGGTCCTGCTACTGGACCCAGCTAATGCCAGGGTCCTGCTACTGGACCCAGCTAATGCCAGGGTCCTGCTACTGGACCCAGCTAATGCCAGGATCCTGCTACTGGACCCGGCTAATACCAGGGTCCTGCTACTGGACCCAGCTAATGCCAGGGTCCTGCTACTGGACCCAGCTAATGCCAGGGTCCTGCTACTGGACCCAGCTAATGCCAGGGTCCTGCTACTGGACCCAGCTAATGCCAGGGTCCTGCTACTGGACCCAGCTAATGCCAGGATCCTGCTACTGGACCCACCTAATACCAGGGTCCTGCTACTGGACCCAGCTAATGCCAGGGTCCTGCTACTGGACCCAGCTAATGCCAGGGTCCTGCTACTGGACCCAGCTAATGCCAGGGTCCTGCTACTGGACCCAGCTAATGCCAGGGTCCTGCTACTGGACCCAGCTAATGCCAGGGTCCTGCTACTGGACCTACAGTAGAAGATAAAATAAAGTTCTGAATTCCGTTCCGTAGAACGGCTGTCGCAACGGTTAAAAAAACGGGGAAGAAAAGGTAAAACGGCCATTCCATTAGACCGCGTTACCGTTTTAATCTTTCTCGTCCACCGTATGTCTCGCTCAAAGCAATATAAAAAATCGTTTATCCAATAAAACGTTCCGATCTTTTGTTTACAGGCTCCTGAGGCGGAGCTTTTCGGGTTAAAATTTTTTGAAGCCGTCCTATTTGAAGTTGTCTCATGGAGAATTGTTAGTTCGACCACCGCACAGTATCGACAATTTCTCGATGTTAGGGCCTTCACGGGCTTAGATTTCTTACTGCTGGAGGTCCATCAGTAGCTAACAGAAGACCTACAAAGTGCGGACCTCGTTTGAGCTCTGTGCTCGTCGGAACTTCAGTCTGCAGCTCTATTGAAGTAAGTTAAATTTTTGTACGATCTTTTTTTGCACTGTCCCCGTAGCGTTTAATGGTCAGTACAAGGCCATAGATTGCTGATATAGCTATGGGAGAGTTTCTAGCTAAAAAATATCCTGTGAATAGACGGAAAAGCTTACCGTTAAAAAAAAAAAATTTATATACCATTTTAGTAAACGGTGTCAGCCGTTTTGTCAAAACGGTACAGAACGCAACGATAAAAACTACGGTAAAAAGACTACCGTATATACGGAGTACTACGGAACGGAATTCGGAACTTTATTTTGTCTCCTACTGTAGCTAATGCCAGGACATCTTACAGGATCCTCTCTCTCTCTCTACACATCTTACAGGATCCTCTCTCTCTCTACACATCTTACAAGATCCTCTCTCTCTCTCTCTACACATCTTACAGGATCCTCTCTCTATCCCGACACATCTTATAGGATCCTCTCTCTTTCTGTACACATCTTACAGGATCCTCTCTCTCTCTGTACACATCTTACAGGATCCTCCTCTATCCTGACAATTCTTACAGGATCCTCTCTCTATCCCGACAATTCTTACAGGATCCTCTCTTTATCCCGACACATCTTACAGGATCCTCTCACTATCCCGACACATCTTACAGGATCCTCTCACTATCCCGACACATCTTACAGGATCCTCTCTCTATCCCGACAATTCTTACAGGATCCTCTCTCTATCCTGACACATCTTATAGGATCCTCTCTATCCCGACACATCTTACAGGATCCTCTCACTATCCCGACACATCTTACAGGATCCTCTCTCTCTCTGTACACATCTTACAGGATCCTCTCTCTATCTTACAGGATCCTCTCTCTATCCCGACACATCTTATAGGATCCTCTCACTATCCCGACACATCTTACAGGATCCTCTCTCTCTCTCTGTACACATCTTATAGGATCCTCTCACTATCCCGACACATCTTACAGGATCCTCTCTCTCTCTCTGTACACATCTTATAGGATCCTCTCACTATCCCGACACATCGTAAAGGTCCAGCATGATGGGTATTTCACCACCAACATACGAGGTACTGGACCTCCTGTTGCTAGGTGACAGATGCTCGCAGACTAACCTGGTTACTCGCCAGGAGGTCGAGCACATTGATGGCTGTCCACGCAAATGGCATGCGATAGCGTCCCAACTGCTGGCAGAAATGATTGGCAATGGACTTCTGTCTGTCCAGAGCTTTGGGATCCATGTCTTTTAACTTCTGATATGTCTCCACAATGTCGCTAAGATCTCCTTGTTGGAGCACCTTCTCTATCTGCAACATACAAACACACACTGAGTGTCAGACACACCCTCCAATGTCACATGCTCCCATCAGCTAATCCCATGCCACACCCCTAAGCCACACCTACTTCTGACTTACCCTAATGACCAGGAACACATCGCTGTGTGGGTATGTAATGTTGAAGATTCCAGAGCGTGCTGCTGTTGCTATGCTCGCATCTTTGGGAGTGAGATGGTCCAACATTTTAGAGATGCTGTTTTGGTTTATGTCAATATAAAATGTCTCTGAGATCTTGCGTCTTTCTTTAGCATCGTACAATGCCACAGCAGCAAATATAGGCTCAATTGTCACCTCCAGCCTATAAACAAACAAAAATAACAAACAAACAAACATTCTGTTGACCCAAATACATTTGTAGTCAATGAACAGCATTTCCAGTGCCACTCCCATCTTGTGACCACTCCCCTTCTCTTTTGACCACTCCCCTTTTCTATCCCTTCTCTTACATAACTACTCCCACTTCTATCCCATTCTTTCCCTCCTGTGCCACACCCACTCACTTCAATTCTGACAACTTAATGTGTAGCCTCAATCCTTGTGCTTCAGAAGGGGGCGGAGCTGGAGTGCGATTCTCTCTGGCATCTCTCCTATCTGGTAAAGGGTAGAGTCCAAACAGAGAAGGATGTCTGTTCTTGGCACGGGCCACTCCATTAGCTTCATCCACTTCTCCATCGTCCATTTGGTCCAGATACTCCAGCAGCAGCTTGTCACACTCCGTAGCTTCCAGGTTGTAGTCAACCCTATATAAAGCACACCAGCTCACTAACTAGATTCTGAATGTAGTCTGGGTTTCTATGGCAACTAAAACACTATTCTAACAGCAAACACTAACCCACACTTACATTGAAGTCATACTAGATACAAACACTAACACACTTACATTGAAGTCATACTAGATACAAACACTAACACACTTACATTGAAGTCATACTTGATACAAACACTAACACACACTTACATTGAAGTCATACTTGATACAAACACTAACACTTACATTGAAGTCATGCTGGCGCGATACAAGCGTTTCTCTGCATCCTATGATAATCAACACAAGAACACAGAACAATGTTATGTACGTATCAATGGCTCATTA
>WLWD01001603.1_pt1 | contig 112370 bp, 73 predicted proteins | sample 6712731 | NCBI WGS metagenome assembly WLWD01 (sample SAMN12718690, study PRJNA576275) | sponge metagenome | isolation source: marine sponge | host: Mycale hentscheli | place: New Zealand: South Island, Marlborough, Capsize Point | collected 2014-11-01 | reverse complement strand
TACTGTGACCTGAGTCTCACAGATCCAGAGCTCCTCCAATAAAGGGCAGCCTTCCAAACCAGTTATGTGGGAGAACTGTTGGTTCACGATGCACAAAGTCAATAGATTATGAAACTGGTGAATGCCTTGAGGGATGTGAGTGCAGCCAAAGAAGAAAATCTCTAATCTCTTAAGTTTGGAGCCTCCATTGCATAGCTTCTCATAATTCACTCCATTCATAACACACTAATCAATTCAAACAAACAAGATTATTGACAGATACCAGATGTAATGTGAAGTGAATTTTGTATTACCCCTATGGGAAAGGGTAGCCTCGTGAGCCAGACCCTTTACCTAACTGCTATGCGGGGAAAGACGGTCTGGACAGCTGCCTTTACTCGATTCGTTCCAGTGGAATGTAATCATGACATCATAATAATGCAATAAACTAGTGATGTGCTTGAGCACAAATGGCGAGCGAGCCTAAAGACTATACTATTTTTATTTTGACTTCTAACACTGAAGTTACTGAAAATAAGGTCCAGTTTTTTTATTTAGCATACAGGGTAAAGGGATTTCAGTGCCATAGTAACAACTCTCTGCAACTGCTTGGAAGAAAAAAAAACAACAACAAAACAATACACGTTATTTAAAAGTTTTCTTTGTGATATTCTTTAGCTAAGTAGTGGTTGTAACACACAATGCTTTGACACAACTGGACATGCACCTACACAGACTTACCATAGCGGTAGTCTAGTGGACAATGTATTTTCAAGTAAATACTTTTGCGCACGGCTTATAACCGTGACAAAGAGCGCATTGACTTACCACCGCCACTAACTCGAATAGAAATGGAAGTCCCTTAAGTTTTCAAGTTTGAACTGCACCCGCAAAAGAATTCAAAACGGTAAACAATTCAATTTCTAGGGTGATACGGGTACTGATCGATAAACCGGAGAATTCTGTTTAGTGCAATTTGGGACGGGGTCGACCACCGAACTAACACAAAAATGCGAGGGTCAAAGTACAAAAATGCCTTACGTACGTCCAAACATATATATAAACAAACAAACATCCCCGATTTTCGATTGTGTTACCCCTGTAAGTGTCTCGTTCGCTACGCTCGCTCGCCAACTATTATGTAATCATCTGATTTCGTAGTGCGCACTAAATTCGAAAGTTTGTAAACTCAGTACTTTTAAAGTGACCAACGGTTTGGAGGAAGCCAACTAAGTGTAGCATGGCCATCCATCTAGATGCAATTATTGTTAGAGCTTCTGACTGATCACTTCGATACACCCTTGGATAATATTAAGCAAACTCGCAGCGCAAAAAAATTGGACCACGCCCTCATAAGGTATACACGTAAAGTATGTTCCTCCAGAATCTGGAGGAATGGAACGAATCGAGTAAAGGCAGTTGTCCAGACCCATTTCCTGCATAGCAGTTAGGTAAAGGGTCTGGCTTACAAGACTAGGGAAAGGGGTGGTCAACCCTAAATAGAGAGTACTATTGCACTCTCTGATAAATGATACACATGCATACATATAGTTATTAGATCACTACTGACTTAATGTTCATGCACGAGAGGACCAGTCCAACATAGTCAATCAAATTTAAACAAGAGACATTAGCTAGTCAATCATTTCAACTTAACAAGAGACGACAGGTATTTAAATATCTGTCACTGTTTAATTGCACTACAAAGTATATAGAATATGCTGGCTCTAATGTGGAAATCCTGGCTCTGTGGATAGCTACACTCACTACTAACACAATAGAATATGCTGGCTCTAATGTGAAAATTCTGGCTCTGTGGATAGCTACACTCACTACTAACACAATAGAATATGCTGGCTCTAATGTGGAAATTCTGGCTCTGTCGATAGCTACACTCACTACTAACACAATATAATATGCTGGCTCTAATGTGGAAATTCTGGCTCTGTCGATAGCTACACTCACTACTAACACAATAGAATATGCTGGCTCTAATGTGGAAATCCTTTCTCTGTGAATAGCTGAACTCACCATTTCTCTCAGTACACTCTCATCAGAGTCTCTGTCTTCCTTCTTACTGTTGGCTCTTGGCAGCTCATTGCCCAGGAATTCTGCAGGTTTGTGTTCCTCCAAATGCTTGACAGACAGCGCATCTCTCCCCGCAGAATCCGCTGAACTGACTGGTGTCGACAGGCATTCGTCCCTCCGAGCCATTCTGTTATCGTCATGGCAACATCAGTGCGGTTGAGTGTCTACTCCACCTACCGCTAATGGCGGTAAATTGCACCTCGTGAATGTGTAAATGGGCGAAGACAGCATGCCTCACCACAATTACATTTTCTTACTGCTAGCCCCAACCATACTGCTGTAAGAATTTTTTTTAGTAAGGTGCTTTTTAGTAAAGTGCAGATTGTACGAGTTTGTTGCTTCTCAGATTAACTGCAGCAGGTGGTCATTGCGGCGACTCTGTCTCTGATTTCAAGTCATTTGAAGAGTGGAGAAAGTTTTATCAGAAGAATTATGAATCTAGTGCAGCAAAGCAGTACAGAGAGAGGGTATTCCTGACAAACATGGCTCTAGTGAAGTCACTCAATGACCAATATAGAACCAGGTAGAGAGAACAAGAGTGGGGGATGTGAGTGTGTGTATGTGTCGAGTGTGTGTATGTGTCGGGTGTGAGGGTGGACTGTGGGTGTGCAAACACAGGGTGGGGGTGGGGCTGTGGGTGCAACAATAACCAGTTCTGAGTAGATGAAGTATTAGCATTTGAATGGCCACTTAGCCACAGGTTAGGTGGCGTTAATCATAGGCGGGAACTCCTATGCAGTGGTAAAGGGATGTTCTGCTGTGCAGGCTCAGCATCATGTGAGAGGTGGAGTGGGAACTAGTTGCTCAGCCAGTACACATGGTAAAGGGACGCTCTGCTGTGCGGGCTCAGCATCATGTGAGAGGTGGAGTGGGAACTAGTTGCTCAGCCAGTACACATGGTAAAGGGACGCTCTGCTGTGCGGGCTCAGCATCATGTGAGAGGTAGAGCGGGAACTAGTTGAGATACTGCCACGTGGAGTTTGAAAATCACTTACTAATTATATAGCTAACTTCTTGAGGCCATACCATTTGAGTAAAGCAATGTAGACGAGAATAAACAATGATTTTCCAGAGGCATTACATCAAACCAACCATTGTTGCCCTAATTGGCACATGTTAATTAGGGGTGGGGTTCCTTAGCAGCTACCCGTGCCAAACTACTTAGTAAATGGTGCTGCGCCATGGAGGGACCACAAAGAGGATGCGAGAGGTAAGTTGTAGTTTTGGGGGTGTGGGAGGGATCCAATGATGCATGGGATCATGTGCTCAGAGGATGAGGATAGTTGTGGCATAGGATGATAATTATAATAATAGCAAATTTTTCTCTTTTTAACAGCCAATATAGTTAATTATAACTTAACCCGACGTTTCGACTTCTTGCCGGTGTCCTTACTGTTTACATTGTGTAATTATATCACCACGGAGTTGACCCCTGAAGAGGACTTCGGCAAGAAGTCGAAACGTTGGGTTAAATTATAATTAACTATAATGGCTGTTAAAAAGAGAAAAATTTGCTATTATTATAAGCTTGCTTGTTCAAGGATCTGAAAACTGAAATGTACTTCTCTTCGTGCTTTTAAAAGGTAAGTATATTAGACTCCAGTGTGCTGCTTTTGGGCTTCAAGAAAACTAAAATGTACTTCTCTTTAGTACTTTTAAAGGTGAATATATTTGACTTTAGTGTGCTATATGCACTTCAACTTCATTCATTTTGATTCTAAACACCACATTTGTGTTTTACGAAAACCAGTGGTGATAGAATTGTTAAAGGACTTAAATGGAGTTCTTTTGTCATTAACCAGGTCTACCTGGTCGGGTCAGAATGACCAGGTCTACCCGGTAGGGTCAGAATGACCAGGTCTACCCGGTAGGGTCAGAATGACCAGGTCTACCCGGTAGGGTCAGAATGACCAGGTCTACCCGGTAGGGTCAGAATGACCAGGTCTACCCGGTAGGGTCAGAATGACCAGGTCTACCCGGTAGGGTCAGAATGACCAGGTCTACCCGGTAGGGTCAGAATGACCAGGTCTACCTGGTAGGGAAAGAACTGAACTGAACATAAGCTATCATCGTCAAACACACACACGCACACTCAATAATCACGCATGTACGTACGTTACATTTATTTCGTAGTCTCATAGCCGCGAGTCAACTACGTAGTCTGACTACGTATTCTGATCTTTACTTAGTGTTTTTAAATTATTTTGTGCATTGTTCTGTTTTATGTGAGTATCATTATTTTGAAATATACGGACACAAGAAGCACTCTGGTCCTTCGAGTAACGAAACTACAGATAGCTAAGACCATTCCCACTGTTGCATTAGCCGATGTGGAGAGGGAGCTCGTGAAAGTCATCCTTGCCCCCTTTAAATTGAATGTTATATTGAGAATGAATGAAACTGCATACGCTACACGTGTGATCCTTATTGTTGATAAATAGAGTTAGGATTGCTCGTGAACCATTTGTGTGGAATAACAATGTTAGATGATTATTGGCGAGCGAGCGTAGCGAGCGAGACACTATCAGGGGTAACTCAATCGAGATTTCGCTATATTTATTTATTTATTTATCTGTTTATGGGGTACGTGAGACTTCTGTTTTCGCCCGCGCCTTTAATTACGTAAGTTAGGTAAAGCGTTCACAGTTCCAGTATTTTTCAATTAACGAGCTCTGAGAATCCTTAGTGGCGGTGGTAAGTCAATGCGCTCTTTGTCATGGCTATAAGCCTTGCGCAACAGTATTTACTTGAAAATACATTGTCCACTAGACTACTGCTAAGGTAAGTCTGTGTTTGTGCATGTCCAGTTGTGTCAAAGCATTGTGTGTTACAACCACTACTTAGCTAAAGAATATCACAAAAAAAACTTTTAAATAACGTGTATTGTTTTGTTGTTGTTGTTTTCCTTCCAAGCAGTTGCAGAGAGTTGTTACTATGGCATGAAATCCCTTTACCCTGTATGCTAAATTAAAAAACTGGACCTTATTTTCAGTAGCTTCAGTGTTAGAAGTCAAAATCATTCATATAAAAATAGTATAGTCTTTAGGCTCGCTCGCCATTTGTGCTCAAGCACACCACTAGTTATTATTGATTATGGTTATTATTGTTGTTGTTGTTATTATTGTTGTTGGCAAGCGAGCAAAGTGAGCGAGACGCTTACAGGGGTTACACAATTGAGATTCCATGGTGTTTTGTTGTTGTTGTTTTTGTTTTTTTGGCTTATTTATATGGTACGTGCGACCCTTTTTTGCTATGCCACTGATTACATAAGTTGGTAAAGCATCTTGATAAAGTAACAGTAATGAACCTGTCGACCATACGAGTTACTGGCCTTCAAAGCAAGCTACATGGAGCAGACCTAAGCACCTGAACTTTTGTTAAAGCATAGTGGACCCAACAACACTATTTCTGTTTGTCATCATTGAGTGTGTAAGTCAAGTTAGCACATTTCAATTTCAACTCCAATATAAAGGGCTGCAGCTCTTAGCTAGTTATCACTTTAGGCTAGCTCGTTCACCATTTGTGCTCCAGCATACCTCTAGTTATGGTTATTGTGCTCCAGCACACCTCTAGTTATGGTTATTGTTGTTGTTATTATTGCTATTATTCTTTTACTTAGAGAGGTAAAATTTAGCCTCAACCAGTTTGCGGATTTGACAAATTCAGAGTTCAAGTCCGCTTTACTTATGAGGCCATCTGCACCTCCAACATTTGATCATCAACGTTACCAAAGTGACAACAAATTTATGCAAGATTTACCAGCCACATTCGATTGGCGTGATAAAGGTGTGGTTAGCTCGGTAAAGGATCAAGGATCTGTTGGATCTTGTTGGGCATTTAGTACAGTGGGGAATGTAGAGAGCCAGTGGGCATTAAAAGGAAAGGAGCTTACTTCGCTGTCCGCAGAACAACTGGTAGACTGTGATTCCACATATGACCCGAACAAGTAAACTGTACAGTATAATGATGTTTAAACAAGTTACTATGGTAACTAACATGATGATGACTCAAACAAATACTACAGACATGATTATGTCCAATCAGTTACTTATGCAATATGACCCAAACTACTCTATATGTGATCTACCATAGACTAAGTGTTACATAACACTGTCACTATGTTACATGACACCATCACTATGTTACATGACAACGTCACTATGTTACATGACACCATCACTATGTTACATGACAACGTCACTATGTTACATGACATCATCACTATGTTACATGACGACGTCACTATGTTACATGACACCATCACTATGCTACATGACACCGTCACTATGTTACATGACACCGTCACTATGCTACATGACACCATCACTATGCTACATGACACCATCACTATGCTACATGACACCATCACTGTGCTACATGACACCATCACTATGTTACATGACACCATCACTGTGCTACATGACACCATCACTGTGCTACATGACACCATCACTACGCTACATGACACCATCACTATGTTACATGACACCATCATTATGTTACATGACACCATCACTATGTTACATGACACCATCACTATGTTACATGACACCATCACTATGTTACATGACACCATCACTATGCTACATGACACCATCACTATGTTACATGACACCATCACTGTTACATGACACCATCACTATGCTACATGACACCATTACTATGTTACATGACATCACTATGTTACTTGTATTTATGTGTAGTTTGAACATGGATTGTGGGGTATTTGGAGGATGGCCTTACCTAGCCTACCAGTACATCATGAGAATAGTAAGATTTAGAAGTTACCCACCAGTTTATAGATATCAGTAACTAGTTCACTGCACACACACACACACACACTAATCATTGCACCTAAACTGTAGCTATGTATAACTGTATCATATTCATAATCGAAATACCTTCAAAACTGAAGATCATAATGTTCTGTGACTGTTAACATGACTCTGTTGGCCTCACTCTCGTGACTCGCTGAAGATCATAATGTTCTGTGACTGTTAACATGACTCTGTTGGCCTCACTCTCGTGACTCTGTTGGTCTCACTCTCGTGACTCTGTTGGCCTCACTCTCGTGACTCTGTTGGCCTCACTCTCGTGACTCTGTTGGTCTCATGTTTGTGCATTGTTGCAACTCTACTTTAATTGTTAGTCTTATCAGTGTTGCGTCTGTGTGTGCGTGTTTTATCAGAGTTGTGTTTGTGTGTGCATATTTTATCAGAGTTGCATTTGTGTGTGCGTGCGTGTTTTATCAGAGTTGTGTTTGTGTGTGTGTGTGTTTTATCAGAGTTTTGTTTGTGTGTGTGTGTTTTATCAGAGTTGCGCTTGTGTGTGTTTTATGTGTTTGTGTGTGCATGTTTTATCAGAATTGTGTTTGTTTGTTTGTTTGTGTGACCAGGGCGGAATAGAGGCAGAGGAAGATTACCCATATTGCAGTGGGTTTGGGAAGTGTTTTCCATGTCAGGCACCTGGATACAACAAGACTCGGTGTGGCCCTCCAGTCCCTGCTACTAGCTGTCTCAAAAATGAAAGCTGTGGTGCTAGAATTAACTCTACTAGATTTGTCAGTGGACTTCAGATAAAGTCATGGGTAGCCATAGAGAAGGTATGTTAATGGCAGTTCAGTCATATGATATACACTACGTAGCAGTCACATGACAGAGATCTAAATGTGACCGGATTTGCAAAAAGGGACCTTATCGCGCAAAATAAAAAAATTGAGTTATTGGTACCACGAGATAGTTCTATCTTAGAGCATTAAAATGAGCTATAATGTGGCTCCGGGCGCTTCCTAACGGCTGAGTTATAAGCGTTTACTTTCGCCCAACGCGGTAGCTTCGTAAAAACATTTTGTGGAGAAAAACGCGTTTAAACTTGAACGCGGACGAGCAATGTTCCCGTATATTTCCGAGTTACGTATGGGTGGGGCTCGTTACTATAACGACGGGCGGTTACCGGGCGGTTACGTAACTGTAATTAATGTTTTCCCGCGGTGCAGTTCCGTGCACGCGTTATTGATATTCAAACGTTTTTGTGTATGGTGTATTCTATCAGCTTTTTCTCTGCTTTGCAGACTGAACTAGGTCCTGAAACTTTGCGTGAAGGTTAGCATAGAGTTATATGTTATGTTAATGGATAAAAGCTAAATTTCAGAAAAAATGATCCATGCGGCATTTTTGGTCTTTATCTCAGAATTAGCTTTTGCGCGATAAGGTCCCTTTTCGCAAATCCGGTCACAAATAAAGACACATGACGATGCTCTAATTATGACAGCAGTATTGATAGACAGGTTGCCCACATGACGATGCTCTAATTATGACAGCAGTATTGATAGACAGGTTGCCCACATGACGATGCTCTAATTATGACAGCAGTATTGATAGACAGGTTGCCCACATGACGATGCTCTAATTATGACAGCAGTATTGATAGACAGGTTGCCCACATGACTTATTACTTTATTTTGTTGTATAGAATGAAAGTGTTATTCAGAGTGAGTTGGTACAGCGTGGTCCCCTATCCATAGCCATTAATGCATTAACCCTACAATTCTACCACAGTGGAGTATGGGACCCATTGCTACCTTGTAGTAATAAGTCATTGGACCATGGTAAGTGACACACACTACTGGTTTCTTTATGTCTATGTCCTTGTGCTTAATTACAGCTGTACTGCTCGTGGGCTACGGTACCCATCAGGGTATATTTGAAAGCAAGCCTTACTGGTTGGTGAAGAATAGCTGGGGTGAAAGGTGGGGTCAGAAAGGTTACTTCATGATGGTGCGAGGCAAGGGGAAGTGTGGCATCAACGAACAAGCAACTTCTGCTATACTGGAGGACATTTAATTACTGGAGGACATTTAATGAATGAAAGGAAAACAAGATTTAAAATAGTATGATTGATTGTGAGAGTGTTTCTAATGAGGAGTACGTACACTCACTTTGTTCAACACAACTGATGGCTGTCTACTTAATATTCTACTCAAAGAGATTCTTCTTGGTTTGTTAGTTGATGTCCATTGCTGTGATTGTGAGGATCGTGACCATTTGACATCACTGACTGAAGTGAGTTGAGTGGCCGCCCAGCAATCGTCACACACAGGAGTGCAGTCACCACGGAGACACTCCACATGACCGCGCCATTGACCACAAGTGAAACACTTCCTCATTCGATATTTCCTGTACATGGCAACCAGTGATAGATATACAATCTAGTTTATGACATTGATGTGGCCTTTCTGTTTCCTTACCCAATTTGTGTGTAGTGGGACCTGCCATGCGGACAGAGACATGTCTCTACATGACAATACTTGTACTCCTCCACTGCATAGTCTACACCCACTTCCCAAGAGGCATCTCTGTGACCACACACACACACATACACACACACATACACACACACACACACATACACACACGTATAAACACACAATAACACCCCACAGTTTAGTGTCCCAGGAAAAAGGAAGGTGTTGACTAAATGATATTTGGTATACCTAACAGGATAACAATATCTAGTAATCTGGCAGGATAACAATATCTGGTAATCTGGCAGGTTAATCCTGCGGCTCCCATCCTACACTACAACCATTACACCCCCCATGCATGGCACCCACGCCTAGGTGGGTGGCACCATTATCTCTAACTACCCATTTACTTACCCCATTACCTACTCACCTTCTTCACCATCTATGTGTACTCCCTGAGTCCGCAGCACTATTTGCTGAGTTGTTTGGCATGGGTGGCCAACAGGAACCCCGCCCCCAATCAACATGTGCTAATTGGGGCTAATTAACGGGGCGGGGCAAGCCCCTTTAATCCCGCCAAGGGAGGCACGACCACCACCCCAAGCCAGCACATCATAAACACTTGCCAAGAACTAACCCCACTTTAGTTTGAATCCACCAAAAATTAATAACTAACAATTCAACATACACAACACAATGAAAAGGCTCAGGGAGGCACTCATAAAAAGAACACACAAAACACACACAACAAAAGGTTCAGACATGCGCCCACACTAGCATAACATCACAGAGTAGTTCGCTAGCTGCTGTCTTGGAATCTTGACATACTCCAAGTATGCTAGGCTTTTCCATCGGCCAAGAGTCTTGATGATGGAGTCCTCGATCCCCTTAGCTGCAGCTGTTGTCGCCGCCCCAATGCGAAAGCTGTGGCTGGCATAACGACCGGCTTGGATGCCGGCCTTCGCCAAAGCGTCTCGCACCGCTTGCACAAATCTCTGCCTGGTTAGGGGTCTGCCGTCCTTAAAGAGGAACAAAGGGCCAGGTTGCCTACCCCGAACAAGCAGGTATGCCAGCATGGCAGAGACCGGGCATAGGTTAGACGGCACCTTGCCGATAAAAAGAGTGATCCCTTTCCTGAAGGGGTCCGTCTTCGATGCCTTGAGGTGGACACTAAGGACACGAGGACTCGCAGGGTCAACGACAGCGAGGTCGCCCCAGGCCAGGTGAATGGAGGCATCAAAACCCGTGTCGCACGGTACGGTGAACTCTCCAGCTCTGAGGAACCCAAAGAAGGCCAGGCAACATGCCGCCCACAGCATAATGTAATCTGGGTCCCCCGCCCTGCACTCCCAGACAGCCTTGATCTGGCGCAGCAAAGGTGGGGTGATAGGCAGGCGCTCCCGGCTGGAGTCACCCCCTTCACCCTGAGACCGCTTCACACCCCTTAGCACATAGTGAAGCCGAGAAAGAGTTGGCAGGAAAGGATCATCAAGTCCCTCCTCGATGTGCAGGTGCCTGATGCCAGCCATGTAGGACTTGATTGTCCGGTGCCTCAGCCCCTCGCTGGCCATCTTGGCAGCGAATTTGCACAAGACATCCTCCCCAGCTGGCATGGCCTGGAGGCCCGCTGAGGTGCAGAAGTTGAGGAACCGTCTCTGGCCACTGGAGTAGACCTTGTGTGTGGACTGGGCTAGGCCCTTTATGAAGAATGACCGAACAAGGCTATCCAGTCGACCCTCGTCCAGTCTGGGGTTCCGTGCACTAGACACTGTAGCAGGTTATCCGGTAGAGTTGTGGGCTCCCTGTCTGCTCGTGGTACCAGCCTCTGGAAGGAAGGAAGGTCGCCACGTGACAACGCATCTGCTGCGCCATTCTGCGTTCCTGGGATGTGTCTGCACACCAATGACACACCCCACCTGGCTAAGAAGAATGACAGGCACCTCATCAAGTGCATGGCTCTATCCATCTTGCTCCTGCCAGAGTTTACAATAGCCACCACGGCGGCATTATCACAGAAGCAGACTATCGTGAGGCCCTTCCACTCGCTGCCCCAGATAGCAATGCCCAACACGATGGGAAGCAGCTCCTTAACTGTGATGTGGATACCATCCCAGCCATCATGGAGCTGTAACTGAAACCACTTTCCATCTGATGTGAAGGCCCCGCATTTCCATGAAACTGAGGCATCAGACGTCAGCGCCACCTGGGGTGATACTCAACACAGGGTGGCCATAGGACAGGACCCATTCCAGATAGGCAGGAAGCAGCCCCACCATCTGAGATCTGAGCGGAAACCAGCGTTCAGGCGAACACGATGGTGCAGCTCTCGAACACACTTGGAGAGCTCAATCATTCGTCTCAAAAAAGATCTCCCAGGCCTGATAGCACAGCATGCATGCTGCAGCTGGCCGATGATCGACAGCAGCTCCCTTTTCGAGCATGACTTCAGACCTTCCCACCGTTGGATTTCTCTGCGGAGACGGTCCAGTTTGGCTGGGGGAAGGCGCACCGTCAGGGAAGTTGTGTCCAACTCCAAACCAAGGAAGGTGAGGGTTGTACTGGGGCCCTCCGTCTTCCGCTGGGCCACTGGCACCCCCAGGGTGTCGCAACGAGCTAATGCTGACTGCAGGGCCTGCTCGCACTGCTGTGAGTCTGGGTCGCCAAAAAGCAGAAAATCGTCTAAGTAGTGGAGACCATCTACACCATCAGAGTTCTCCAGGATCCACAGCAGTGCGTCAGCCACTGCATTGTACAGCTTGGGAGCGGACCTGAGACCGAAGGGGAGAACCTTATCCACGAAAATCTGTCCTTCCCATCTCATCCCAAGGAGTCGCCTGTCGTCGGGGTGGACAGGAACCGTCCGGAAGGCACCTTCCATGTCAAATTTTGCCAGGACAGTGCCCCGGCCGTGGGCAAACACTCTCTTGCACGCTTCATCCACAGAGGTATAGTGCAAGGTGCACATCTCAGGTTCGATGCCGTCATTGACACTGTGACCTCTCGGGAACGACAAGTCCACAATGAGGCGCCATTTCCCCGGCTGGTGTCCTTTAGGGACAAGGCCAAACCTGTTCACCTGCACCTGTGCAGCAACGTCAGGCTCCACTGGGCCCAGCACCCTACCAGCTGCTACTTCCGATTTGAAGAAGTTGCTAATGACTACAGGATGCACGTCAGCTGACTGCATGTTGGTTGATGCACTGTGGCATGACGCTGACCCATGCCGGAAGCCGATCCGGAAGCCTTCTTGGAGACCCCGTACCAGGTAGTCCACATATGCCCTGTCTGGGTGGCTTGCCAAGCACTCCTCCCATAGCTCGGGCACCATGGGGCACTTAATATGGCTCCATCCCCTTACCGAAGGGAGAGGGCAGACAGCTCTGCTGGCCAGGGTCAACAGATCTGCTGTGTAAGCGTACGGTGGTCCCCCTAGACCACACACACACATAATCACAATAACTGGGTATAGCAAGTGGGCCACACTGCTATAAACCCTACATCCCCCTACAAGGAAGGAGGCCCGGCCGTCCTTCATGGCCCGTGTCCTGGAACACCATCGGAACAGGAGCATACTGTTAGCCGTGCCCATGTCCTGGAACTCCATCAGGACACACCGGAGGCCCACAAAGACGAATGATATGTCTGGAACTTATCCACTCGTCGTGACCTCAGTACCACACAGACCCATTCTGATACCCAATCACCCTTTTATTACCTAACCACTCCCTCTCCTGGCACTGTACTATCCCTCGTGTAACTACCCTATCCCTTCCCTTTGCTATCTTACCCAGTCCTACCCTGCTGCCATCCTACCCTACCCACCCCTGCTATCTACCGCACGTGCCCCAAATACATAAATATGGCATGGAAGTGATCATTACTGGCGATAGAATCAATGGATAAATAGAGTGTAACATGAGTGAAATGGACTAAACATTCAATGAATCTAGCCCATAGTGTCCTGGGCACGCCCTCTACTGGGCAGGATTCCTCCCTTCCCCTGTGGGAGGACACGCCTACTTCTTGTGGTCCCCGCCACAACGGGAACAGATGTGTTGGAAACGGCACGGGATGGCGACACATGCTCGCCCGTCGTTCCATGCAAAGCATGCTGTGACACGCCGCCTCTTCGGTTTTGGGGCGGATCCACTATCTGTGGAGGGACTCTGGGTGGCCTTCTGTGCCCCACTGGAACTAGCGGACAAGAGGCACCTGGTGTACAATGCCTGGTCCAGGCGCCCAAACTCCGCTTTTCCCAGCGAAGGCACCTGCTGCCGGAAGCGAGAGTCGTATGCACGCCACCAGTCTCCCTTTTCCCCACCGGATAGGACTATGGCAAGGTATGCCCATAAGTCCACAGCTTTGCCAGGATGGGATTGGACGACGATGCCCGCAAATTGGCAAAAGGCCCTCACCCATCCCATCAAATCTCCTACCGGTCGTAGCTTGTGGGCTGGCACTGGCTTACTGTCTTCCCCATCAAGCGAGCGACGGAGTTCCACTTCCAAGTTTTCCTCCGTCAACTCCGCCATATCGACGAAGTCCCCCTTGAGGATTCGGCGGACAATTCTGGCTGGCACCACCGGGAGGGTCTCACCCAGCTGAAACTTGGTGGTAGCTGGCTCGGACGGTGTGGCAGTCGCCTTCGTCGGTTTTGCTGCCACAGGTTCTGCCAACCCAGGAGCAGTAGCAATCGTGGGGAGGCCGAGATCCCTCACCAGACCGACATCAAACTCCCCGAGCCTTGATCCTATGGATGCGGTATACACCACACTTTAACACGGACCACACATATCACTGCCCACTGACAGCAGAGAGGGGAGCACCATTGCAGCTCTCTGACTAGGATCCCACCTAGTACCACAGTGCAAAGTAGGGGTCTCTCCACCTACTGCAGTGCTCATCTCACCTACTCAGCAACCTATTGGTCACTCCCAATAGAGAAAGAGCCACTGCTCGAGGTAGGGTCTCACCACTACCAACACCTGCTATGATACGATCCACACACCAAGTATAATTCACTAACACAATATAAGGGTCACACCGCTCGACAATCGCTATTAGATCATGTCTGCTTGCCTATGAGCATTGCTCCAACTCGAGGTAAGGGTCGCACCACTTACCAAGCACTATTTAGGTACTAACTTCTCCCCCCAAACATTACACTCCACCAACATTGCCCTACCTTGGTAGGGTCACCCTCTGGCCGCTACTATTCACAGACACTTATACCACCCTGTGTACATTACACTAACACCACATACTACTCCCCAACCCTACTAGAAGTAGCAATCACTTCGGCTGCACATAGGGTAAGGGAGTAAGGGTCACACCACTTACTAATACAGGTGAGGGTCTCACCACCCACCAAACACTGCTAGGAGTACCCTTTACTAAGTAGCCAGCAAGCTGTAAGGGTCACACCACTCACATGTGGGGTAAGGGTAGTCCCCAGCAGTTATTATTATTATTAACAATTAAGACCTTATCGTGGTCATACTACTTAAGCTACAAGCTACAGACTACACATACCATTGGGAGTTTCAGCTGCCCCTGCTCGAGTACTGGAACTCTCCCCAAGGTTACCAGCAGCCACCGTGTCTAAAGGGGGCAGTCCAGAGGGGGTAGGCATAGCTGGGGCAGTTCCCGTAGCATTGCTGCTACTACTTCCAGTGCTAACCAGTTGCCGCTGCTGGTCTAGGAGTTCAGAAACCACCACCCTAATGCAATCCAACACCTCCTCAGGGATAGCTCTGCGCCCAGGCTGTCCTGGCTCTTCACTTGAACTACCACCACCCCCACTGTCTAAGTTGTTGGTAGCCATGGACCAGTCGCAGAAATAATCAGGCAGTCTGCTATAGTGGTGTGAGTGTTATCTCCACGTGCACTGACTGACTGACTAATGCGCACCCGCTCTGTGCTCCCACGTGATGCTGGGCCACCAAAACCCAGCACCCCTTTACCAATGTGTAGGAATTCCCGCCTGGGATTAACCCCACCTAACCTGCAGCTAAGTGGCCAATAACAATATCTAGTAATCTGGAAGGATAACAATATCTAGTAATCTGGCAGGATAATGATATCAGGATTCTTCCCCCTCCCCTCCCTCCACCAGACATATCCTAACATCTCTCTTCTTCACAGGAGTCAGAAGTGCAGACTTACCTGTCTGGTATGGCCACTCCCATTCGTACCATCTCTGATGTATACTTGTCTTTGTTCTTGCACACTGGACAACGGAAGTGGTGAAGACCAGCAGACAATGCTTGCTCCTACATAAAACAAAACAATAACCTTCATCACTAATAAACAAACTAGTGCTGGCTATAGTATCGATATTTGCACTATCACTATCAGGTGATAGTTACTATCACTGTATCACGATATATTAGCTAGCTTAAAAACATGTGGTCAAGGGAGCCTAGCAGGGGGGGCCTCAGTGTAGTAAGACTGCCTCTAGCTCTGGCTTCAGTTGTTTGTGTAGTTGGGAGACACTTTGCTACGTGGCAACACCCCCAGCTGTGTTACTCCCTCTGGAAGGGTCAAAAAGTGCCGGCTGGAGCTCTACTTTGGCTTCCCTGCCCAGGGTTGGCATATTATTCTAGAAAAAAAGAATCTGAAAGAAGGTTTATTGTAAGCTGTGCTCTACAGGAGAGTACTAGCCTTTATGCCTTGGAATGGTGGGGAGCAAATAAAACCAGATACCCAATGCTGTCTCAGTTAGCAGCTAGATACCTCTCCATTCCAGCTACACCTGTGCCATGTGAACTTTTCAGTATTGCTGGCCATATTATTGTGAATGAAAAAAAGGCATGCCTCCTTCCTAGCGATGTTAATATGCTTGTTTTTCTGGCTGAAAATCTTCAGTAACTTACCATTCCAATGTATAATATGACGTTATTATGTTGACTTATTTTTATGAATATTGAAAAAATCTGAATAAGCTTACTATCACGATATGTCCACTATCGCGATATGTCCACTATCGCGATATTTATCAAGCTAGCTATCGAGATAGTGATAGTGCCACTATCGCCCAGCACTAAAACAAGCACACAATAACCTTCATCACTAATAAACAAGCACACAATAACCTTCATCACTAATAAACAAGCACACAATAACCTTCATCACTAATAAACAAGCACACAATAACCTTCATCACTAATAAACAAACACACAATAACCTTCATCACTAATAAACAAGCACACAATAACCTTCATCACTAATAAACAAACACACAATAACCTTCATCACTAATAGGCAAATAAACGAACACACAACCTTCACCAGTTTTACACACACACACACACATGATAGAGTATGTGCACACATGCACGTATCTATGTGTACACTTGTCTGCACACATGCACGTATCTATGCCTACACTTGTCTGCACACATGCACGTATCTATGCCTACACTTGTCTGCACACATGCACGTATCTATGCCTACACTTGTCTGCACACATGCACGTATCTATGCCTACACTTGTCTGCACACATGCCCGTATCTATGTACACTTGTCTGCACACATGCACGTATCTATGCCTACACTTGTCTGCACACATGCACGTATCTATGTGTACACTTGTCTGCACACATGCACGTATCTATGTGTACACTTGTCTGCACACATGCACGTATCTATGCCTACACTTGTCTGCACACATGCATGTATCTATGCCTACACTTGTCTGCACACATGCACGTATCTATGCCTACACTTGTCTGCACACATGCACGTATCTATGCCTACACTTGTCTGCACACATGCACGTATCTATGCCTACACTTGTCTGCACACATGCACGTATCTATGCCTACACTTGTCTGCACACATGCACGTATCTATGCCTACACTTGTCTGCACACATGCACGTATCTATGTGTACACTTGTCTGCACACATGCACGTATCTATGCCTACACTTGTCTGCACACATGCACGTATCTATGCCTACACTTGTCTGCACACATGCACGTATCTATGTGTACACTTGTCTGCACACATGCACGTATCTATGCCTACACTTGTCTGCACACATGCACGTATCTATGCCTACACTTGTCTGCACACATGCACGTATCTATGCCTACACTTGTCTGCACACATGCACGTATCTATGCCTACACTTGTCTGCACACATGCACGTATCTATGCCTACACTTGTCTGCACACATGCACGTATCTATGCCTACACTTGTCTGCACACATGCACGTATCTATGCCTACACTTGTCTGCACACATGCATGTATCTATGCCTACACTTGTCTGCACACATGCACGTATCTATGCCTACACTTGTCTGCACACATGCACGTATCTATGCCTACACTTGTCTGCACACATGCACGTATCTATGCCTACACTTGTCTGCACACATGCACGTATCTATGCCTACACTTGTCTGCACACATGCACGTATCTATGCCTACACTTGTCTGCACACATGCACGTATCTATGCCTACACTTGTCTGCACACATGCATGTATCTATGCCTACACTTGTCTGCACACATGCACGTATCTATGCCTACACTAGTCTACACACATTGCACATGTGAGTTTCAAATGGCTACTATGGTGTACCTGGATGCAAGTCTTATGAAAAGTGGTATAGCAGCACGGGCAGTAAATGTGGTCATCCTTTGCAGACAAGTCTGACAAACAGATGCAACATTCCTTTCCTACATTGTCCAGAGTGGGTTGGGTCGGACGATGTTTGGCACAGTATGCTGCAAAATACTCCCCGTACTGAAAACAGAAGCCAAGTTTGTGAAGACAAGGGAAATGACCGGCCTTTTGACAGTGTCGTACAGAACATCCCACGTAGCCACCAGGCTTATGACAGCCACAACACTTGATGCTCATGCCGCGCCTCAACTCCCTCAAAATGTCCTTCATGTTAAATCCACAAAGAGCCTCTCTCTCACCACTCCCACTGCTAACTGATGCTGAGTCGGCATCCTGACTCTGGGCCAAACCTGAAGAAAAATACTAACCCACAAACACATTATAAACACAGATACAGAGTTGCCATGGTTGCTAAAACACCAAATACACAGTCTGAACATAGCCCGTAATTTTTGTACAGTACTGGAAAAGACATGAAATTTTTAAGTCCTCAAGAAATGAACTATATATATATTTATTCCACCTAGATATATTCACAATGATATCTTTAAATATATGACCCGTAAAATAACTTGAAATAACTCAAGATATTTCACTTCAAGCTGAACTGGGCAAGCTCATTACCCTAGTAGTTATAGCTGGCACTTACAGCTTCCTTCCTCTCCAGTATATATACTCAATAGGAGTTAGAGCAGCTGCTAAAATATCAGCTTGGGGTGTGTGTGTGTAGCCCCTACAACCAACTTTACACCAGTAAGTTGCCAGTCCTAGTACTAACTAAGCAGTGAAGATATCTAGTGTGGAATAAACCACATTGGCAGAGTGATATGGCTAGATTAGCCTGAAATAGGCTAATTTATTTTCATAGAGCCTGAGAGTGAAATATCTAGCCATATCACTCTGAGAGTGTAATAAGTGGTTAATTCCATACTAGATATCTTCACTGCTGTAGTTTAGGACTAGCACTGGTAACTCACAGCCTAAAGTCGGTTGTAGGGACTACCCACACCCCCAGCTGATATTTTAGCAGCCCTCTAACCCAGGTAGAGTAGGCTACACGAGGAAGGTAGCTGTAAAATCTTGGAAAACTAGAGGGCTTGGGCAGTAGCTGTAACTACAAGGGTAATGAGCTTGAGCAGTACAACTGAAATAACAGCTGAAACATCTTGAGTTATTTCATGGGTCATGTACCTAAAGATATCATTGTGAAGATATCTAGGGTGGAATAAATATATACATATTCCATGCTAGATATCTTCACAATATTATTTTTAGGTACAGTCACCCAGAGGTATAGGGCTAGATCTCACCCAGAGGTATAGGGCTAGATCTCACCCAGAGGTATAGGGCTAGATCTCACCCAGAGGTATAGGGCTAGATCTCACCCAGAGGTATAGGGCTAGATCTCACCCAGAGGTATAGGGCTAGATCTCACCCAGAGGTATAGGGCTAGATCTCACCCAGAGGTATAGGGCTAGATCTCACCCAGAGGTATAGGGCTAGATCTCACCCAGAGGTATAGGGCTAGATCTCACCCAGAGGTATAGGGCTAGATCTCACCCAGAGGTATAGGGCTAGATCTCACCCAGAGGTATAGGGCTAGATCTCACCCAGAGGTATAGGGCTAGATCTCACCCAGAGGTATAGGGCTAGATCTCACCCAGAGGTATAGGGCTAGATCTCACCCAGAGGTATAGGGCTAGATCTCACCCAGAGGTATAGGGCTAGATCTCACCCAGAGGGATAGGGCTAGATCTCACCCAGAGGTATAGGGCTAGATCTCACCCAGAGGTATAGGGCTAGATCTCACCCAGAGGTATAGGGCTAGATCTCACCCAGAGGTATAGGGCTAGATCTCACCCAGAGGTATAGGGCTAGATCTCAATATCACAGGTGTTTTCTCACCACTGTGAAAGCTCATTACCCTCTGACTCACCAGTAGTTACAGCAACAAGCCTATCTTACCAGTTTTATGTTTTTACAGCAAGCCTACCCAACCAGGTTAGAGCATTACACCTAGAGTTGTGAAGCTATGTAGCATAGAACAAACCACTTATACCATACATGTTTCATTCTCAGGCTTTACTTCACTCCCCTCTGGCTCATTAAATTTTTTTTAGCCTTCTGAAATATTTAGCCTGTGTAAAGTATTATTTATTCCATGCTAGATAGCTTCACAATGTTATTTTTATTTACTTGACCTCAAGATATATACAGTAGACCCTGTTATCCGAACCCCGTTTATCCGAACTCTCGCTAATCCGAACACCATTTTTTGGAATTATAATGATATTCATTGGAATTTTGCTGTGCATTAAATAGATAAGAGATTAAGATTCCATTCAAAATGACTTATTTGAATATCCGAACATTTCAAATATCCGAACAACCCTCGGTCCTGAGGTGTTCGGATAACTGAGGGTCTACTGTAGTACTTATAACATGAGTCAGAGTGTGATATGGCGAAATATTTCATGACTAGGCTAATTTATTTTCACAGAGCCAGAGGCAGAGTGAAAATAAAGCCTGAGAGTGAAATATCTAGCCATATCACTCTGACAAGTATAATAAGTGGTTTATTCCACACTAGATACTTTACTAGGTAGTTAGTACTAGAGAAGGGAAACTCACAGGTAAAGTTGGTTGTAGGGACTACCCACACCCCCAGCTGATATTTTAGCAGCTGCTCTATCCCCGTTGGGTAGGGTACACTGGAGGAAGGTAGCTGTAAAAACCAAGAAAATTGAAAAGTTTGGCCTAGTTGCTATAACTACTGGGATAAAGAGCTTGTGCAGTACAGTGTGAAACTTTCACGGGTCATGTACCTAAAAATATCATTGTGAAGATATCTAGGGTGGAATAAGTTATAGTTAAAGCATGAGCGCTTAGTTTCTAGTCGATTTATTGCACGACAGCCCGAGGGCCGTAGGCCCGAGGACTGAGTGCGATAAATGTACTAGGCACTAAGCGCTCATGCTTTAACTATTTTAAATACCGGGCAAGTGTTATTGCACACTTGCCAAGTTATTACACCTGACAACAATATAGCAACGGTATTTAATTCATGTTATCACATGTGTTTAAACTAAAGCTGTATTGGGCAAGCTCAATACTCTCTGATAGGCTAATAGTCACAGCACTGGCATGGTTAAACAGTTTTCTGTGTTTTTACAGCTACCTTCTCCCCATCCTAGGTACAAACTACTGCAGTGAAAGACATTACACTCTGGCAGAGTGATATGGCTAGATATTTCACTCTTAGGCTGTATTTTCAAGCTGCATTTCAGACCATTTCCCTCCCACTCATTGGTAAAGGGTGTCAGTATAGCATACACAGTAAAGCTGCAAGCCTTCAGTGCTTTGATGACAGGTGTGTGTGTTAAACAGAACTGAACAGCTTCCTAACCAGTTACTAAGAAATACAGTCTGATATACATGCTCTTCTCATCTATCTCCAGATTCCTTTACATGGGCCAAGACCCTTTACCAAGCCAATTATATCTAGCAATTAGAAGATTTCTAGTGGTGTTGAACAATTTTATGAGAACTTGTTTTGTAAAGCTTATCCCATATTTTTCATTTTATGTATTATAGTAGAGTGGCTGGCTAATACCTGGTTACCAGCTTGCACAACCACATTTAAGTAGTGATCCAACTTGAAAATCGCCCTGGGTTCAAACACACAAATGGAGTTCAGACTTTAGCTCTACTTAGCAACAACAACACTCTGTGATCCAACTTGCAAGCCCTTTCACAAAGAAGCACGTACCAGGCAGTTCTCGTGGATAGTCCAGTCAGAAATAGACAGAGTGCTACCGACTATGGACGGACTCTCATCTCGTTTACAGAATGCACACAAAGCCGCAGAATCCATGACGCTGAGCTCTGTGGCGAAGTGGCGGGTAGGGGTAAAGGTTCTTACGCGCTCTTTCTCTGGCTTTCATATAATCGAAATCATCATCATCATTGCAAAATTCAAAAGAGCTATAAAACTCTAGACTGTGAGGCATTTACGCGCGCGGGGCGCGGCTATTCCTCGCAGATAGAAGGAAAAAAACAAAAAAACATGCCCATCTTTATAGATAAGTTTAGTACAAAAGCATCATTTTTATTCTTCACCACCACACACGAGTGGTTCTGGTGGGGCGGTTCAAGGTGGCTGAAGGCAGGGTAGCTAGATGGCTAATTCAAGTAGGTCCTTCACATATGTGGTCCTGGAATTGTTGAAATGCACACAAGTTCCAATTTCTCATTTTTGTCACTTGTCTGTGTTTTGTGTGTGCACTGTTGGAGTGCCATATACGCTCACACCTCTCTGCACCTCTCTCTAGTCTCGCGTGGCCGACCCTTTTCCCTTTTATTATCCGCTCGCGCGGCCCTCCCCGCGCGATTAACTGTGTTTCTATATCTACACAACCAAAAATAATCGGTCATGTAACCAGCACTGGAGCCCACCAGCCTTGAAACAGCATTGGAAAAAATTACTGTTACATTACTGACTGCGGCTTTCATCCTGAATATATACTGTAAAAACATGGTAGTATATCATTACAGTAAAATCAGCATTGAATCAGCAAGTATGGTTGGGGACCTTACAGTACTGGGAAGGCATTGTTGTAAGCTTACAGTATTGATGCACAGTGTACACAAAATTTTAAAATGGAGAATAGGCAGAATCCAAGTAAGTGTTTCTTTACACTACAGTGTTGGCATTGAAAATTGCTACCTTTGGTCAGGAAAACACTACAAAGTAGTGAAAAAATATACTGTGTTAAAGGATGGTTGGATACAGTGCAGGTGTGTAGGCTGGCTACTAGCTATATTGTGTAAAATAGGAATCAGGACTGAATTTACTCTCCAATGGCTGTGTTGGATAGTGGGATTCATGTATTTATTCGTGATTGTGTGACTTGTCTCCATCCACATCTAAATACTACAGTAACTGCTCAGTAAAGTTTTATAACAAGGTAGCTATACTTATCCAATTGTTATTATTTCTCATCATAAGTGTTTATATTTTATGTAGGAATATTTTGATGGCTTGTATGCTGATGTTCATGTTTTGCTCACGTTAGAGCAATTTCAAGATGCTGTTCCAGAAACATTAGCTTGCTATGTCACTTATGGAACACTGATTTTATATGAGAAGATTTCGATTCCCATCAGACATATTACTGGTTTGTGTGAAGTTCCGCCTTCTATATTGCGATGGGATGCAGCAAATGGATGTCTTCTTCAAGTGTCCACACAAATAATAGAATACATCTTGTAGCACTTGTTTCTTAATATCCCTTATTACATGAGTTAGAGCATGATATGTTGAGATATTTCAAAGCAGCTGATTTTATTATCATAAGCCACGCAAGTAAAAATATAGTGAAATACCTCACCATATATGGATGAGTATATTCTGTACTGATATCTTCAATACAGTATTTTGTGCTAATACTAATTATAATAACTCGTCTATTAACTACAATTACCCACCTAATTCATTTTCCCCCATACATGACTCATGAGTCATAATGTCCAGGCCCCAAGGAATGGTTGTTTTTCTATTGTAAGTTTGTAAATCTATCGCAAAACAGGTAGCAGTGAACCAAAGTCCTTAGTAGGTGGTTAATAAAGTAGTTAATGCTTACTAGCCTTGGATATTATGGTAACAAAATGGTCCTTCTCCTTGGGCTGCACTCTCGGACTCGGACCATTACGAGCCATAATATCCTCGGACGAGCATTAACTATCGCTATCCAAATGTAATGAGCATATTCAATACAGCATGAGATAATGTCCATGTGCTATTGTGATTTATTTCACAGGTCACTAACCTAAGAATACTTTGTGAAAATATATAGCATAGAATGAATTACTATGGTTGGTGAGTTATTACTGATATTTTCCCATAGTCGTTGCACGTTAGACTTTCCAATGTTTGACCAGTGGATATTTATTGACTTCAAGTTGGCTTATCCATAGGCTGACAATATTATGAAAGGCACAGACTCTGTGATTTAAAAAGGAAGTAAAATATTCTTGTTGCCTGTATCAAGCAATCAACTGAAGTACTAATTTCACTCAGTGATTGTAAACTACCATCAGGCATTTCACTCAGTGATTGTAAACTACCATCAGGCACTTCACTCAGTGATTGTAAACTACCATCAGGCATTTCACTCAGTGATTGTAGCTACCATCAGGCATTTCACTCAGTGATTGTAAACTACCATCAGGCATTTCACTCAGTGATTGTAAACTACCATCAGGCATTTCACTCAGTGATTGTAAACTACCATCAGGCATTCACTCAGTGATTGTAAACTACCATCAGACATTTCACTCAGTGATTGTAACTACCATCAGGCATTTCACTCAGTGATTGTAAACTACCATCAGGCACTTCACTCAGTGATTGTAAACTACCATCAGGCATTTCACTCAGTGATTGTAAACTACCATCAGGCATTTCACTCAGTGATTGTAAACTACCATCAGGCACTTCACTCAGTGATTGTAAACTACCATCAGGCATTTCACTCAGTGATTGTAAACTACCATCAGGCATTTCACTCAGTGATTGTAAACTACCATCAGGCATTTCACTCAGTGATTGTAAACTACCATCAGGCTCATTCGGTAAACTACATCAGGCACTACTCAGGGATTGTAAACTACCATTCAGGCATTTCACTCAGTGATTGTAAACTACCATCAGACATTTCACTCAGTGATTGTAAACTACCATCAGGCATTTCACTCAGTGATTGTAAACTACCATCAGACATTTCACTCAGTGATTGTAACTACCATCAGGCATTTCACTCAGTGATTGTAAACTACCATCAGGCACTTCACTCAGTGATTGTAAACTACCATCAGGCATTTCACTCAGTGATTGTAAACTACCATCAGGCATTTCACTCAGTGATTGTAAACTACCATCAGGCATTTCACTCAGTGATTGTAAACTACCATCAGACATTTCACTCAGTGATTGTAACTACCATCAGGCATTTCACTCAGTGATTGTAAACTACCATCAGGCATTGCACTCAGTGATTGTAAACTACCATCAGACATTTCACTCAGTGATTGTAAACTACCATCAGGCATTTCACTCAGTGATTGTAAACTACCATCAGGCATTCACTCAGTGATTGTAAACTACCATCAGGCATTTCACTCAGTGATTGTAGCTACCATCAGGCATTTCACTCAGTGATTGTAAACTACCATCAGGCATTTCACTCAGTGATTGTAACTACCATCAGGCATTTCACTCAGTGATTGTAAACTACCATCAGGCATTTCACTCAGTGATTGTAAACTACCATCAGGCATTTCACTCAGTGTAAACTACCATCAGGCATTTCACTCAGTGATTGTAAACTACCATCAGGTATTCACTCAGTGATTGTAACTACCATCAGGCACTTCACTCAGTGATTGTAAACTACCATCAGGCATTTCACTCAGTGATTGTAAACTACCATCAGGCATTGCACTCAGTGATTGTAAACTACCATCAGGCATTTCACTCAGTGATTGTAAACTACCATCAGGCATTTCACTCAGTGATTGTAAACTACCATCAGGCATTTCACTCAGTGATTGTAAACTACCATCAGACATTTCACTCAGTGATTGTAAACTACGCAGCATACATTCACGCGTGATTGTAAAACTACCATCAGACCTTTGCACGCAGTGATTGTACACTACCAGCAGGCCAGTTTCACTCAGTGATTGTAACTACCATCAGACACTTTCACGCAGTATTAAACTACCATCAACATTTCACTAGTGATTGTACCTCATCAGACATTTCACGCAGTGATTGTCAACTACGAATCAGGCATTTTCACTCAGTGATTGTAACTACGATTGTAAACGACCATCAACATTTCACTCAGGATTGTAAACTACCATCAGACTTTCCACTCAGTGATTGTAAACTACCTCAGGCATTTCACTCAGTGAGGTAAACTACCACAGACATTGTCACTCCTGGAATTGTAAACTACCATCAGGCATTCACTCAGTGATTGTAAACTACCATCAGACATTTCACTCAGTGATTGTAAACTACCATCAGACATTTCACTCAGTGATTGTAAACTACCATCAGACATTTCACTCAGTGATTGTAAACTACCATCAGGCATTTCACTCAGTGATTGTAAACTACGATTGTAAACTACCATCAGACATTTCACTCAGCGATTGTAAACTACCATCAGACATTTCACTCAGTGATTGTAAACTACCATCAGGCATTTCACTCAGTGATTGTAAACTACCATCAGGCATTTCACTCAGTGATTGTAAACTACCATCAGGCATTTCACTCAGTGATTGTAAACTACCATCAGGCATTTCACTCAGTGATTGTAAACTACCATCAGGCATTTCACTCAGTGATTGTAAACTACCATCAGGCACTTCACTCAGTGATTGTAAACTACCATCAGGTATTTCACTCAGTGATTGTAAACTACCATCAGGCATTCACTCAGTGATTGTAAACTACCATCAGGCATTGCACTCAGTGATTGTAAACTACCATCAGGCATTCACTCAGTGATTGTAAACTACCATCAGGCATTTCACTCAGTGATTGTAACTACCATCAGGCATTTCACTCAGTGATTGTAAACTACCATCAGGCATTTCACTCTCTTGGCTTATGTTTTCATTTGCCTTTACATCACAAAATACACTAACTGGATTGTAAAATGCTTGGGTGTATTTTACTCTGATTATTATGTGTTCCGTTTTCCCTTTATACAGTATTTAATTGTATGTACATGTATGCTTATCATAGCAACATGTGGTTAAATAAGCTTTTCACATATTATGACAATATACGTAATTTTTATTCATATAAATACGGAGCTATCAGCTTCATAATTATTCTCCTTTAGTTTCAAATTAATAAATACGTATATGTACACTGCTTGTCTAGGATCATGCCACTTTCTTCACTTCACACCCTGTCAAAATGTGCCATAATTTTGTTAATAAAGTTAGTCAACACAAGCCTGATATGTTGAAAAAACTTTAAGTTCACCTGATGCTCCATCTTGTTGACTGCATGGTGCAATTTGGGCCAACCTCTACAGAGAGGTAAGTCAGATTATATAAAAAATATTATTAACTTAGTGGCTTTATGAATTGTGTTCTTTATTATTTTGTTGATGTGTTGTTGCCTTGGTTTTGATACGTTATGAGTGTGCTGTGGAAAGTAGTTATTTGTGACCGTTTTCGGGAAAATTGGGCACACTGTGATTTGTTATAAATGTCAGGAAAATATCAATTTAATACTTTGAAATGTATTAAATAAGCCTACAGAATGGAATGGTTAGGTCACATATATCGACTAATGGCTGAAGTATGGCTATAAAACTTTTGGTGAGCTTAATATCTGAATGTAGATGAATGTGTATGTGAAGAAAAAATGTTGACAGGGCCCACATTGTGCCTAATTTTCCTGTGGACAGTCACATTTTTAAATGTAGTAATTACACAGAAGTTTGCAATTCTGAAGCAGAAGATGTGCAAGGCTTGTCATGCATGCAAGGCTTGTCATGCATGCAAGGCTAGTCATGCATGTTGGTTCCTGTTGTTTTCCCCCCATAATTCAAAATTATACAAATAGTTGTTACCAACGGAGATGGGTGTTTATTTTATTCTATATCCAATTGCTTTTACTGACAGATGTGAAACTTTTAACTCCTTCATCAGGGCTCAAAACATTTATGGGAATAAAAGTGCCCCATGACATTTCAGTTAGTTTTGCCACCACAGAACAGTTGAGGTATATTTGTGAAGATGGTTATATCTCAGGAGAAAGCAGGCGAGTTTTTTCAATTGAACTAGTGATGTGCTTGAGCACAAATGGCGAGCGAGCCTAAAGACTATACTATTTTTATATGAATGATTTTGACTTCTAACACTGAAGCTACTGAAAATAAGGTCCAGTTTTTAAATTTCGCATTCACGGTAAAGGGATTTCAGTGCCATAGTAACAACTCTCTGCAACTGCTTGAATTGAAGGAAAAACAACAACAACAAAACAATACACGTTATTTGAAAGTTTTCTTTGTGATATTTTTTAGCTAAGTAGTGGTTGTAACACACAATACTTTGACACAACTGGACATGCACCTACACAGACTTACCTTCGCGGTAGTAGTCTAGTGGACAATGTATTTTCAAGTAAATACTGTTGTGCACGGCTTATAACCATGACAAAGAGCGCATTGACTTACCACCGCCACTAACTCGAATAGAAATGGAAGTCCCTTAAGTTTTCACGTTTTAACTGCACCCGCAAAAGAATTCAAAACGGTAAACAATTCAATTTCTAGGGTGATACGGGTACTGATCGATAAACCAGAGGATTCTGTTTAGTGCAATTTGGGACGGTGTCGACCACCAAACTAACACAAAAACCCGAGAGTCAAAGTACAAAAATGCCTTACGTACGTCCATACATATATACAAATAAACTAGTGATGTGCTTGAGCACAAATGGCGAGCGAGCCTAAAGACTATACTATTTTTATATGAATGATTTTGACTTCTAACACTGAAGCTACTGAAAATAAGGTCCAGTTTTTTTAATTTAGCATACAGGGTAAAGGGATTTCAGTGCCATAGTAACAACTCTCTGCAACTGCTTGAATTGAAGGAAAAAAAAAAACAACAACAACACAATACACGTTATTTAAAAGTTTTCTTTGTGATTTTAGCTAAGTAGTGGTTGTAACACACAATGCTTTGACACAACTGGACATGCACCTACACAGACTTACCTTCGCAGTAGTCTAGTGGACAATGTATTTTCAAGTAAATGCTGTTGCGCACGGCTTATAACCATGACAAAGAGCGCATTGACTTACCACCGCCACTAACTCGAATAGAAATGGAAGTCCCTTAAGTTTTCAAGTTTTAACTGCACCCGCAAAAGAATTCAAAACGGTAAACAATTCAATTTCTAGGGTGATACGGGTACTGATCGATAAACCAGAGGATTTTGTTTAGTGCAATTTGGGACGGGGTCAACCACATAACTCACACAAAAACGCGAGAGTCAAAGTACAAAATGACATACGTACGTCCATACATATATCTAAATAAACAAACATCCCCGATTTTCGATGGTGTTATCCCTGTAAGTGTCTTGCTCGCTACGCTCGCTCGCCAACTAGTGGTGCACTCGAATAGTGCAAATGCATGGTGAGCGAGCAGACTCTTTTTACAGAAAAATAGGACAGAAATTACATTTAACTGTAGTGCACAGTGTAACCCTTTCCATTCTCAGTTAGCATCAGAGAATCTAAAGTCTCTGATCCCAGACTAAACTAACAGAATTACCTGAATAAACTTCGAAAGCAGTGGCAAAGAAGCGTAGCTTGACAAAGACTTCACAATTGTTTCAAGAAGAGAGTAGCTGTAAACTTTTTGGTTGAAACAAAGTTGCGTAAGGCAGTGCAGCAGGATTCTCCGCGCTCGTTAATTGAAAAATACTGGAACTGTGAACGCTTTACCTAACTTACATAATTAGAAGCGCGGGCGAAAACAGAAGTCTCACGTACCCCATAAACAGATAAATAAATATAGCGAAATCTCGATTGTGTTACCCCTGAGAGTGTCTCGCTCGCTACGCTCGCTCGCCAACTAGTGGTGTACTTGAGCACAAATGGCGAGCGAGCCTGTAGTTAGGTAACATAAAACGAAGTATTGTTACTGTGTTAGAACTTAGCCTTAGTTCGCCTAATCCACACCGCAATTGGTTTAGGAATCTAGTATCCAGGTAGCAATGACGTGGGTGCTCAGTTTACCTGGTTTTTATACAATTCAAAAAAATCTATCACTGCGCAGTACGTGCAAGAGTAAAAGGCGGAAGAAATGTTCTCGGCGCGACTACCATCGGTTTTGTGTATAGTTTGCGCATGATCATTAGCTACTTAGCGGTTAGATTTGTCACCTGCTATCAGTATTGTTTTAATCATGGAACTGGAACTAATGCAGAACATTTATTTAGGAGAAGAATTGTATCAGTTGTGATATATTGTGTTAGAATGGAAGACAGAATGAAGAGAAGACTGAGACAGTGGCTCAGCAAATAAAAAAAAGTTTTAAACAACAAAGTGAGTAGATATATAGAATTAAAATTCTCATAATTTACTTCATTTTAATACAGAAAAAAAGAAGAAGAAAAAGAAATAGGTAAGTCATTATGGTTTAATCTGTAGCTGTTATGATATGATGCACTTTTTTTTGTAGACAGCAATACCAGAAGTCGAAATACGTAATAGTTATTTAAAAAACTTATCTTAACCACTTATTTAAATAACTTATCTATCTTAACCACTTAAAAATATAATTATATTTAAATAACTTATCTATCTTAACCACTTATAAATATATATTTTAACCACTTATAAACATATAATAATATATGCTTTAAAATGTGTAATCTTTGTATTATCATGAAGAGTTATGTGATGGCTATCTAGCTAGCTCAAAACTCAGAAGTTTGTGGTTATGGGCATAGCACCCTCCATGGCTTTAAAAGTGGCCACACCTTGAACAAGTCTACAATAAAGTTCTCTTCAATATAGGACCAAATGTAAATTTGCCATTTGAATGCTATCAGTTAGAAAATGAACTCAATAAGTACACAAGACGTAACTGTGTAGGCAAAAAATCAGATAGGTCAGAGACAAAAACCTAACCTGTCAATAAAGTTAAAGATTTTTCATTAGCTAAGCAGTCCTTGTAACACACAGCACCTTCACATACACTTGTTCACTTGATATACCAACGCAAGACTTACTTTCTTCAGTGATTTGGCTATTGGACAATGCATTTTCAGGTCAGAACAATACTGTTGCGTAGGGTTAACTATGACAAATAAGGAATTAACCAAGATAACTCACACCAGCCAGAAAATTAATTAGTATCTTCTCCTATGTAAGACTTAAGATTAGGCTAGAAATCAGACACAACTTAAACGGGTAAAATGGAGTGGACAATGAATTTTCCAGTAAATGCTGTTGAGTAGGACTTAAAACTGTGACAAATAGCGACTAACTTGAATAGAAATGAAACTCCCATAAGTTTTAGAGTTTTAACTGCACCCGCAAAACAATTCAAAGAGGTAAACAATTCAATTTCTAAGGTGATACGGGTAATGGTCGCTAAACCGGAGGATTATGTTTAGTGAAGTTTGGGACGGAGTCGAACGCGGAGCGAACACAAAAATACGGAGGGTCAAAGTACAAAATGACATACGTACGTCCATATACACAAATACACAAACATCCCTGATTTTTTCATTTTTACCCCTGTAAGTGTCTCGCTCGCTCGCCAAATTAGTGTGCAAATACATGATGTGACTACCCCAACATCAGACAACCACATGTTCATACTTATAACTAGTGATGTGCTTGAGCACAAATGGCGAGCGAGCCTAAAGACTATACTATTTTTATATGAATGATTTTGACTTCTAACACTGAAGTTACTGAAAATAAGGTCCAGTTTTTAAATTTCTCATTCACGGTAAAGGGATTTCAGTGCCATAGTAACAACTCTCTGCAACTGCTTGAATTGAAGGAAAAACAACAACAACAAAACAATACTGTGGGGTTGCTTCGGGTTTTAATCCCGAACGTTCCGCGGTAGGCAGACAGAAAGGGGGTTATCCCGAAAGCTCAAAGGGAAACGCAGACACTCCACGAATCGAGACCCGTCGAACTGATGGGATGGTATCACTGCCACCAGAGTCCAGTAGCTCACCGAGGCCCAGGGTACAGCTAAGCTGATCCGTGACAGACACTTGTATAAACTTTTAAAAGGATTAATTCTTAAACTAAGACTGAACTGACACAATGTACAATACGCAGCCCCTTTAAGTTCTGGACTACGCATGCTCACGAACCCGCATCCGGGAGGTACTTTACCGACCGGATACGGCTGACATAAAACTCAACTGAAACTACAATAAACCATGACATGACCTACAACAACTGATACACTATTATGACATGACATCCAACTACTGATACACAAAACTCAACTGAAACTACAATAAACCATGACATGACCTACAACAACTGATACACTATTATGACATGACATCCAACTACTGATACACACAATTCTAGTTCTCAAATGTTCTCTGACTTCTTCTTTTCTCTTCTCTTGACTCTTCTCTCTTGTTCTCTGGGGATCTCACCCAACCCCTTGGAGGGCGGCCCCACAAATACACGTTATTTAAAAGTTTTCTTTGTGATATTCTTTAGCTAAGTAGTGGTTGTAACACACAATGCTTTGACACAACTGGACATGCACCTACACAGTCTAGTGGACAATGTATTTTCAAGTAAATACTGTTGCGCACGGCTTATAACCATGACAAAGAGCGCATTGACTTACCACCGCCACTAACTCGAATAGAAATGGAAGTCCCTTAAGTTTTCAAGTTTTAACTGCCCCCGCAAAAGAATTCAAAACGGTAAACAATTCAATTTCTAGGGTGATACGGGTACTGATCGATAAACCAGAGGATTCTGTTTAGTGCAATTTTGGACGGGGTCGACCACATAACTAACACAAAAACGCGAGGGTCCCAAATACAAAATGACATACAATACGTCCATAATTAAAAATAACTAGTGATGTGCTTGAGCACAAATGGCGAGCGAGCCTAAAGACTATAGCTATTTTTATATTGAAATGAGTTTGACTTCTAACACGAACTACTGAAAAATGGTCCAGTTTTTTAAATTCCGCATTCACGGTACAGGGAGTTTCATGCCATAGTAAAACTCTCTGCACTGCTTTAAATTGAAGGAAAAAAACAACAAAACAGACACGTTTTATTTAAATTTTTCTTTGTGATATTCTTTAGCTAAGGTAGTGGTTGTAACACACAATGCTTTGACACAACTGGACATGCACCTACACAGACTTACCTTCGCAGTAGTATAGTGGACAATGTATTTTCAAGTAAATACTGTTGGGCACGGCTTATAACCATGACAAAGATCACATTGACTTACCACCGCCACTTAACTCGAATAGAAATGGAAGTCCCTTAAGTTTTCAAGTTTGAACTGCACCCGCAAAAGAATTCAAAACGGTAAACAATTCAATTTCTAGGGTGATACCGGTACTGATCGATAAACCAGAGGATTCTGTTTAGTGCAATTTGGGACGGGGTCGACCACATAACTAACACAAAAACGCGAGGGTCAAAGTACAAAATGACATACGTACGTCCAAACATATATACAAATAAACTAGTGATGTGCTTGAGCACAAATGGCGAGCGAGCCTAAAGACTATACTACTTTTTATATGAATGATTTTGAATTCTAACACTGAAGCTACTGAAAATAAGGTCCAGTTTTTAAATTATGCATACACTGTAAAGGGATTTCAGTATCATAGTAACAACTCGCTGCAACTGTTTGAATTGAAGGAAAAAACAACAACAAAACAATAGACGTTATTTAAACGTTTTTTTGTGATATTCTTTAGCTAAGTAGTGGCTGCAAAGCACAATTCTTTGACACAACGGGACATACACCTACACAAGACTAACCTTCGCGGTTAGTCTAGTGGACAATGCATTTTCAAGTAAATACTGTTGCGTATGGCTTATAACCATGCCAAAGAGCGCATTGACTTACCACCGCCACTAACTCGAATAGAAATGGAAGTCCCGTAAGTTTTCACGTTTTAAAACTGCACCCGTGCAAGAATTCAAAACGGTAAACAATTCAATTTTTAGGGTGATACGGGTACTGATCGATAAACAGAGGATTCTGTTTAGTGAAGTTTGGGACGGGGTCGACCACCGAACTAACACAAAAACGCGAGGGTCAAAGTACAAAAATGCCTTACGTACGTCCATACATACTGATAAACAAACATCCCCGATTTTCAATTGTGTTACCCCTGTAAGTGTCTCGCTCGCTACGCTCGCTCGCCAATTACTTTTTCTTACTTCGATCTTTTAATTTTCAGTTGTGGAAAAGGCCTCCAGTCCTTATACACTTCTCCAGTGTTACAAACATTTCTCAATAATGTTCCAATTAAACAAAGCTATAGTGAAAAAAAGTATTTATCAGCATGGAACATTGCGAAAAGTTATTACTAGTGATGTGCTTGAGCACAAATGGCGAGCGAGCCTAAAGACTATACTATTTTATATGAATGATTTTGACTTCTAACACTGAAGCTACTGAAAATAAGGTCCAGTTTTTAAATTTCGCATACACGGTAAAGGGATTTCAGTAGTAACAACTCTGCAACTGCTTGAATTGAAGGAAAAACAACAACAAAACAATACACGTTATTTAAAAGTTTTCTTTGTGATATTCTTTAGCTAAGTAGTGGTTGTAACACACAATGCTTTGACACAACTGGACATGCACCTACACAGTCTAGTGGACAATGTATTTTCAAGTAAATACTGTTGCGCACGGCTTATAACCATGACAAAGAGCGCATTGACTTACCACCGCCACTAACTCGAATAGAAATGGAAGTCCCTTAAGTTTTCAAGTTTTAACTGCACCCGCAAAAGAATTCAAAACGGTAAACAATTCAATGTCTAGGGTGATACGGGTACTGATCGATAAACCAGAGGATTCTGTTTAGTGCAATTTGGGACGGTGTCGACCACATAACTAACACAAAAACGCGAGGGTCAAAGTACAAAATGACATACGTACGTCCAAACATATATACAAATAAACTAGTGGTGTGCCTGAGCACAAATGGCGAGCGAGCCTAAAGACTATACTATTTTTATATGAATGATTTTGACTTCTAACACTGAAGCTATACTGAAAATAAGGTCCAGTTTTTTAATTTAGCATACAGGGTAAAGGGATTTCAGTGCCATAGTAACAACTCTCTGCAACTGCTTGGAAGGAAAACAACAACAACAAAACAATACACGTTATTTAAAAGTTTTCTTTGTGATATTCTTTAGCTAATTAGTGGTTGTAACACACAATGCTTTGACACAGCTGGACATGCACCTACACAGACTTACCTTCGCAGTAGTCTAGTGGACAATGTATTTTCAGGTAAATACTGTGGCACGGCTTATAACCATGACAAAGAGCGCATTGACTTACCACCGCCACTAAGGATTCTCAGAGCTCGTTAATTGAAAAATAACTGAACTGTTAAACGCTTTTACCTACCTTACGTCTTAGAAAGCGTCGGCGAAATAGAGGTCTCACGTACCCCTAAACAGATGCGCGTAACTAGTTATGTGCTTGAGCACAAGGGATGGGCTATCAAGCCGTAAAGACTATACATGTTTTTATATGAATGATTTGTGACGTCTAAAGCACTGGGGAAGCTACTGAAATAAGTCCAGTGTTTTAAATTTTCGATACCCACACCCGAGTTTCCTCTTGATATTCTTTGTTAATAGTGGTTGTAACACACAATGCTTTGACACAACTGGACATGCACCTACACAAACTTACTTCGCGGTAGTCTAGTGGACAATGTTGATTTCAGTAAATACTGTTGCATTGCACACGGCTTTAGAACCATGACAAGAGCCGCATTGACTTTACCATCCGCCACTACTCATAGAAATGGAAGTCCTTAAGTTTTCAGTTTGAACTGCACCCGCAAGAAGAATTAAAAAAGTAAACATTTCAATTCTAGGTGCTACGGGTTCCTCGATCGATAAACAGAGTATCTGTTTAGTGAAGTTGGGACGGGTCGACAAAACCGAACTAACACAAAATCGCGAGGGTCAAGTACAAAAATGCCTTACGTACGTCCATAACATTATAACATAAACTCGTGTGGTGTTGGCTTGAGCACAAATGGCGAGCGAGCTGATGTTAGATAACATAAAATGGTTACTATTTTTTTAGCTTACTTCATGCAAACACACTATAATAGCAGTTTTTATGCATTTGATTTCAGCAAACAAATAACAAATCACTCTCTTAATACCTGATTAATGGTAAACTTTTGTAGTAGCAAACATCAACCATTCTGATAATCTCAATCACCAGTACCTCTTGAACAAGCTCTCAGCTACGATAAAAAATAAACCAGTGTTATTATTTGTAATTTTAGCCAACAAATATGGAATTACTACTTACCTCATTCTTGAGTATTGATAACTTCTGTAATATCAAATTGAAGTTACAACTTTGACCATCTGAATTACCTCGAATTCTTGACAACAAGCTCTCAGCTACATAAACAAAAGACAATCAATTTTATCACACAAATACAAAATTACTTTCTTACCTCATTTTCTTGAGCAGTAGTAACTTCCGTAGTACCAAATTTGAGTCATTCTGACTATTTGAATTTACCAGTCACTGTTGACAACAAGCTGAGTAACAATAACAGAATTACCTGAATAAACTTAGAAAGCATGGCAAAGAATCCAGCGTGACCAGACTTCACAATTGTTTCAAGAAGAGCTAGCTATAACATTTTGGGTTGACAGAGTTGCGTCGGCATTGCAGCAGGATTCTCCGCGCTCGTTAATTGAAAATACTGGAACTGTGAAACGCTTTACCTAACTTTAACGTACTTAGAAGCCGGCTAAAACAGAGGTCTCAAGATACCCCATAAACGATAATACTAGTGTTTGCTTGAGCACAAATGGCGAGCGAGCCCGATAGTTAGGTAACATAAATGTTACTTTTTTTAGCCTTACTTCATGCAACCACTATAATAGCAGTTATGACTTAGATTTCAGCAAACAAATACAAATCACTCTCTTACGATTAATGTGTAAGGTGGGGGGAAGAATGAACAAGGATGTAGGCAATTAGGGACAAGAGGGGTGAATGATGGGTAAAGGTAGAGGGGATCGACGAAGTGATGAGGAGGAGCCGGGTAGAACGAGCAAGAAGAGAATGGAAGCAGAAGTAAGAGGATGATTTAAAAGTGGGTTTGAGCAGGAGAAGGAACTTTTGTAGTATCAACATCCAAACCATTGTGATAAATTTTTCTCTCCATCAGTGACTCTTGAACAGTTCTCAGCTACGACAAAATAAACCATTGTTATTATTTGTAATTTTAGCCAACAAATATGGAATTACTACTTACCTCATTCTTGAGTATTGATAACTTCTGTAATATCAAATTGAAGTTACTTTGACCATCTGAATTACCTCGAATTCTCGACAACAAGCTCTCAGCTACATAAACAAAAGACAATCAATTTTAGCACACAAATACAAAATTACTTTCTTACCTCATTTTCTTGAGCAGTAGTAACTTCAGTAGTACCAAATTTGAGTCATTCTGACTATTTGAATTTACCAGTCACTGTTGACAACAAGCTTTTAGCTGAGTTAATAATAACAGAATTACCTGAATAAACTTAGAAAGCAGTGGCAAAGAAGAGCAGCTTGACAAAGACTTCACAATTGTTTCAAAAAGAGAGTAGCTATAAACGTTTTGGTTGAAACAGAGTTGGGTAAGGCAGCAGGATTCTCCGCGCTCGTTAATTGAAAAATACTGGAACTGTGAACGCTTTACCTAACTTACGTAATTAGAAGCCGGGCTAAAACAGAAGTCTCACGTACCCCCCCATAAACAGATATATAAACTAGTGGTGCGCTCGAATAGCGCAAAATAGCAATGCATGTTCCTGTAATTGCAGCTATTCCATGCATGCTTGGTGTGGCTACAAAATACTGTCAAAGTGAGAAAACAATAGTGGAAGCTTTTTTCTATGATGAAGGCTCCTGGTACCGTAATCCTCAGGAATAGTCTAATAAATAAATTAGGAACATTTAATGGCTTTTCAAAAAGAAAGATTCTTTACTTTGCTACCTGTTTCTGTTTAGTTTTAGCTCTCCTCCTCCTTGCCCTGTCTTTTTCATTTCTTATCTCTCTCCTTACTAATTTTTCTTCTGGAGTTTCTAACGCCCTCAAAGCTCTTGACCGAGCGTTTCTAACGTTTTGTCTACTGGGCATCGCTACTTCGTACGGCGGGTAAACAAAACAAAATGTTGCTAAGATGGTTACCCGGCCCGCGCAAGCACGTAGGAGAAAGGAAAAGTTTTATCTACTGGGCATCGCTACTTCGACGGCGGGTAAACAAAACAAAATGTTGCTAAGAAGGTTACCCGGCCCGCGCAAGCGCGTAGGAGAAAGGGTACACACGTACGCCCACGCAAGAACAAAAACAATTTCTAGACCTAAATATATATATATATCGCGAACTCATTAGAGAGTCAGCTCCGCTCGCTTCGCTCGCTTCGCTGAATAATCTAGTTGTGTGCTTCAGCACAAATGGCGAGCGAGCCTGATGTTAGGTAACATAAAACTAAGTATTGTTACTATGTTTTAGCTTAGTTCATGCAAACACTATAATAGCAGTTATGACCTTTTATTTCAGCAAACAAATACAAAATCACTCTTACCTGATTAATGGTAACTTTTGTAGTATCAAACAATCACCATTCCCGATAAGCTCCATCAAACCATAAACTCTTGAACAAGCTCTCAGCTACGATAAAAATAAACCAGTGTTATTATTTGTAATTTTAGCCAACAAATATGCAATTACTACTTACATCATTCTTGAGTATTGATAACTTCTGTAGTATCAAATTGAAGTTACTTTGACCATCTGAATTACCTTGAATTCTTGACAACAAGCTCTCACCTACAAAAACAAAACACAATCAATTTTAGCACACAAATACAAAATTACTTTCTTACCCAATTTTCCCTTGAGGTGCAGTGGTAACTTTTGTAGTACCAAGTTGAGGCCATCTGACTATTTTGAATTTACCAGTCACTGTTGACAAGCTCTTAGCTACAAAAAAGAAAGGCCAGAGTTAATTTTGCATATTTAGCTAACAAATATGGAATTACGTACTTACCTCAGCTTCCCTCGAGAAGTAGTAGCTTCCTTAACATTAATACTACGGCATTCTGACTACCAACAGCTCTTGACAACCAACAACCGGCACTCCGTATCCCCCCCATAAAACGGCGAAGTTTTGAAATTAAGTCTGGAAAAGTGTCTTCAATGCCATAGTAACCGGTCGAATCAACTTTTTGTTTCTTGAAAAGCAAGCATTTTCGCAGGAATTTTCTCACACTTTGGAGCTAAAGTATAAAGTAAGGCTTGCTTAATCCTGTAGTTTCAGAATAAACTGGGGTCAAGCCTAAAAAGCCGTGTTTTTTGGAGAAAAAAGTTCCCCGCGCGCGTTTAAAGGGCATACGTACCATCCCACATACATATATACACTAGTGGTGTGCTTGAGCACAAATGGCGAGCGAGCCTGATGGTTAGGTAACATAAAATGTTACTATGTTTTAGCTTACTTCATGCAAGCACTATAATAGCAGTTATGACATTTGATTTCAGCAAACAAATACGAAATCACTCTCTTACCTGATTAATGGTAACTTTTGTAGTATCAAACATCAACCATTCTGATAATCTCAATCACCAGTAACTCTTGAACAAGCTCTCAGCTACGATAAAAAATAAACCAGTGTTATTATTTGTAATTTTAGCCAACAAATATGGAATTACTACTTACATCATTCTTGAGTATTGATAACTTCTGTAGTATCAAATTGAAGTTACTTTGACCATCTGAATTACCTTAATTCTCGACAACAAGCTCTCACCTACAAAAACAAAAGACAATCAATTTTAGCACACAAATACAAAATTACTTTCTTACCTCATTTTCATGAGCAGTGGTAACTTTTGTAGTACAAAATTTGAGCCAATCTGACTATTTGAATTTACCAGTCACTGTTGACTAGCTCTTAGCTACAAAAATGAAAGGCCAGAGTTAATTTTGCATATTTAGCTAACAAATATGGAATTACATACTTATCTCAGCTTCCCTCGAGAAGTAGTAGCTTCCATAACATTAATACTACAGCATTCTGACTACCAACGGCTCTTGACAACCAACAACCGGCACTCCGTATCCCCCCATAAAACGGCGAAGTTTTGAAATCAAATCTGGAAAAGGGTCTTCAATGCCATAGTAACCTGTCGAATCAACTTTTTGTGTCTTGAAAACAAGCGTTTTAGCAGGAATTTTCTCATACTTTGGAGCTTAAGTATAAAGTAAGGTTTGCTTAATGCTGTAGTTTCAGAATAAACTGGAGTCAAGCCTAAATAGCCGTGTTTTTAGGATAAAAAAGTTCCCCCCGCGCGCGTTTAAAGAGCATACGTACCATCCATACATACATACATACATATATATATACTAGTGGTGTGCTTGAGCACAAATGGCGAGCGAGCCTAAAGACTATACTATTTTTATATGAATGATTTTGACTTCTAACACTGAAGCTACTGAAAATAAGGTCCAGTTTTTTTAATTTAGCATACAGGGTAAAGGAATTTCAGTGCCATAGTAACAACTCTCTGCAACTGCATGGAAGGAAAACAACAACAACAAAACAATACACGTTATTTAAAGTTTTCTTTGTGATATTCTTTAGCTAAGTAGTGGTTGTAACACACAATGCTTTGACACAACTGGACATGCACCTACACAGACTTACCTTCGCAGTAGTTTAGTGGACAATGTATTTTCAAGTAAATACTGTTGCGCACGGCTTATAGCCATGACAAAGAGCGCATTGACTTACCACCGCCACTAAGGATTCTCAGAGCTCGTTAATTGAAAAATACTGGAACTGTGAACGCTTTACCTAACTTACGTAATTAGAAGCGCGGGCGAAAACAGAGGTCTCACGTACCCCATAAACAGATAAATAAATATAGCGAAATCTCGATTGAGTTACCCCTGATAGTGTCTCGCTCGCTTCGCTCGCTCGCCAATAACATATACCCGATTTTGCATTATCCACCCCTAATACTGTCTCGCTCGCTACGCTCGCTCTCCAATAATAGTGGTGCGCTCGAATAGCGCAAATGCATGGTGAGCGAGCAGACTCTTTTTACAGAAAAATAGGACAGAAATTACATCTAACTGTAGTGCACAGTGTATCCCTTTCCATTCTCATTAGCATCAGAGAATCTAAAGTCTCTCTGATCCCAGACTAAACTAACAGAATTACCTGAATAAACTTCGAAAGCAGTGGCAAAGAAGCGCAGCTTGACAAAGACTTCACAATTGTTTCAAGAAGAGAGTAGCTGTAAACGTTTTGGTTGAAACAAAGAGGATTCTCCGCGCTCGTTATTCAAAAATACTGGAACTGTGAACGCTTTACCTAACTTACGTAATTAGAAGCGCGGGCTAAAACAGAAGTCTCACGTACCCCATAAACAGGTAAATAAATAAACTAGTGGTGTGCTTGAGCACAAATGGCGAACGAGCCTAAAGACTATACTAGTGATGTGCTTGAGCACAAATGGCGAGCGAGCCTAAAGACTATACTGTTTTTATATGAATGATTTTGACTTCTAACACTGAAGCTACTGAAAATAAGGTCCAGTTTTTAAATTTCGCATACTTGGTAAATGAATTTCAGTGCCATAGTGACAACTCTGCAACTGCTTGGATTGAAGGAAAAAAAACAACAACAAAACAATACACGTTATTTAAAAGTTTTCTTTGTGATATTCTTTAGCTAAGTAGTGGTTGTAACACACAATGCTTTGACACAGCTGGACATGCACCTACACAGACTTACCTTCGCAGTAGTCTAGTGGACAATGTATTTTCAAGTAAATACTGTTGCGCACGGCTTATAGCCATGACAAAGAGAGCATTGACTTACCACCGCCACTAAGGATTCTCAGAGCTCGTTAATTGAAAAATACTGGAACTGTGAACGCTTTACCTAACTTACGTAATTAGAAGCGCGTGCGAAAACAGAGGTCTCACGTACCCCATAAACAGATAAATAAATAAATATAGCGAAATCTCGATTGTGTTACCCCTGAGAGTGTCTCGCTCGCTTCGCTCGCTCGCCAACTATTTTTATTGACTTCTAACACTGAAGCTACTGAAAATAAGGTCCAGTTTTTAAATTTAGCATACAGGGTAAAGGGATTTCAGTGCCATAGTAACCACTCCCTGCAACTGCTTGAATTGAAGGAAAAAATAACAACAACAAAACAATACACGTTATTTAAAAGTTTTCTTTGTGATATTCTTTAGCTAATAGTGTTGTAACACACACAATGCTTTGACACAACTGGACATGCACCTACACAGACTTACCTTGGCAGTAGTCTAGTGGACAATGTATTTTCAGGCCTAAAGACTATACTATTTTTTTATATGAATGATTTGACTTCTAACACTGAAGCTACTGAAAATAAGGTCCAGTTTTTTTTTACTGATTTAGCATACAGGGTAAAGTGATTTCAGCGCCATAGTAACAACTCTCTGCAACTGCTTGAATTGAAGGAAAAAACAACAACAACAAAACAATACGCGTTATTTAAAAGTTTTCTTTGTGATATTCTTTAGCTAAGTAGTGGTTGTAACACACAATACTTTGACACAGCTGGACATGCACCTACACAGACTTACCTTGGCAGTAGTCTAGTGGACAATGTATTTTCAAGTAAATACTGTTGCGCAGGCTAATAGCATGACATAGGCTCATTCTACCACGCCACTAAGTTTTCTCAGAGCTTGTTATTTGAAAATACTTGGAGCTGTGAACGCTTTACCTAACTTACGGTTCAAAGCGCGGGCGAACACAAGGTCCACGTACCCCAATAAACAGATAAATAATAAATAGATAGAGCGAAAATCTCGATTGAAGTTACCCTGATAGGTCTCGCTCGCATTCTCAGGCTAGCTCGCCAAAAAATAAATAAATACATAAATAAATATACGAAATCTCGATGCGTTTTACCCTGAGAGTGTCTCGCTAGCTACGCTCGCTCGCCAATAAACTAGTGGTGTGCTTGAGCACAAATGGCGAGCGGGCCTAAAGACTATACTATTTTTATATGAATGATTTTGACTTCTAACACTGAAGCTACTGAAAATAAGGTCCAGTTTTTTAATTTAGCATACAGGGTAAAGGAATTTCAGTGCTATAGTGTAACAACTCTCTGCAACTGCTTGGAAGGAAAACAACAACAACAAAACAATACACGTTATTTAAAAGTTTTCTTTGTGATATTCTCATAGGTGCCAACTTTCCAGAATCTATTTCAGGGACAAAAACCACACCCTGGCCACACCCAAATAACACACCCACAATGACATATTTTTTAATGACATCATCTATGCAAAAGTTTAAAATTGCAATAGCTGTTCTTCTTCTTCCACAGCTATAAGTAAATAACCAAGGGCTACTACTTCACTGTGAGCAGATAATGTACAGCAGATGGAAAACGCAAACTAATGAGGCTTTCTTCTGAATAGACAGGATTAAAATCAGTCGATTCTACCTACTGTGTCCCAAGAAATATTCTGATATTCACAGGATTCAGCAGTACAGCACTGTTAACTTGTAGCTAAAGCTACTAGACTTTCTTGTTAAATAAAATTAATCAATTGTTTCATTTACTTATATGTATATGAAAATTGATGAAATGATAAAATTGTGATCCGAGTTGAAGGTGGAGTGCTGCCTGAGTTGGTCCTAATCCTACAATAAACGGCATCTATAGTAGTGAAGAAAAGGAATTGGCATAAACACGGCTTTGACAAGCACACAATTTAACAGCAAACAGCTTAAGTGTGGCTGTATTACAAGTTGCTAGCTAAATGATAGCTATAATTCACTGGGATATTTGCTATACGGCAGTTGAAATTGAACAGGTAGAAATAATCTTACCTACTCCTATCAGGTGGTCTGTACCCTCTGTGACAACAGGTCACTCTGTCTAACTGTTTCCACTCGCAACCTAAGCTAATGTTCGGACACAGGCTAGAACGCAGCAAGCTGAGAAGAACCATTGTTTACAAATTCTTAATGGACTGCCTCCTGATTCAATTGAGCCATATACCGCGTAACTAAAGCGGCGCGTTTTTGAGCGGGAAACCTATGGTTTTTCATATTCCCCTAGACGTTTTGTATTGAGTTTTGGAATATCACTCTCTCTCCGGTTTTGAATATACTGAGGGTAATATTTTTTGTTAACCGCTCGCGCAAGAGTTTCCATTGTGCTAACCCTTTCTGCGTATCTCTTCCGTTCTAAAATTATTCAAGTTTTTCCTTGCGGCCAACTCAACCCTTCAGGCTTCCGGGACATACCATAGAGCGTTTTGGCACTTTCCGGGACTCCTGAACAGAGTGATAAATCCGGGACTGGCCGGATATCCGGGACAGTTGGCCCCTATTATTTTTAGCTAATTATGGTTGTAACACACAATTGCTTTGACACAACTGGACTGCACTACACAACTTACCTTCGCAGTAGTCTAGTTGGACAATGTATTTTCAAGTAAATACTGTTGCGCACGGCTTATAGCCATGACAAAGAGCGCATTGACTTACCACCGCCACTAAGGATTCTCAGAGCTCGTTAATTGAAAAATACTGGAACTGTGAACGCTTTACCTAACTTACGTAATTAGAAGCTCGGGCGAAAACAGAGGTCTCACGTACCCCATAAACAGATAAATAAATAAACTAGTGGTGTGCTTGAGCACAAATGGCGAGCGAGCCTTAAACTACACTATTGTTATTCAAACTACTAAAACTAGTGGTGTGCTCGAATAGTGCAAATGCATGGCGAGCGAGTAAATATATGAGTAGGTAAAGATGATTTCCTTCGGAAATCGCTAAATAATAGCAATGATTAGGCATGAAGAGTTAACAATAACAGAATTACCTGAATAAACTTCGAAAGCAGTGGCAAAGAAGAAATTACATCTAACTGTAGTGCACAGTGTAACCCTTTCCATTCTCAGTTAGCATCAGAGAATCTAAAGTCTCTGATCCCAGACTAAACTAACAGAATTACCTGAATAAACTTCGAAAGTAGTGGCAAAGAAGCGCAGCTTGACAAAGACTTCACAATTGTTTCAAGAAGAGAGTAGCTGTAAACGTTTTGGTTGAAACAAAGTTGCGTAAGGCAGTGCAGCAGGATTCTCCGCGCTCGTTAATTGAAAAATACTGAAACTGTGAACGCTTTACCTAACTTACGTAATTAGAAGCCCGGGCGAAAACAGAGGTCTCACGTACCCCATAAACAGATAAATAAATAAATATAGCGAAATCTCGATTGAGTTACCCCTGATAGTGTCTCGCTCGCTTCGCTCGCTCGCCAATAAAGTTTAATTGTTAAATTACGCATATACGGTAAAGGGGTTTCAATGCCATAGTAACCACTCCCCTCAACTGAATTGAAAAAGAAGCTACAAAATCAAGTCACGTTATATTCTTAATAGTAGTTGTAACGCACAATACTTTCACACAACTGAACATACCTACGCAAGACTTACCTTCGTGGTTCGTCTAGTGGACAATGAATTGTCAAGTAAATGTTGTTGAGTAGTGCTTATAACTGTGACAAATAGTGTATTAACTTACCACCGCCACTAACTCGAATAGAAATGGAGCTCCCAGCACCCGCAAAACTATTCAAAGCGGTAAACAATTCAATTTCTAAGGTGATACGGGTAATGGTCGCTAAACCAGAGGATTCTGTTTAGTGAAGTTTGGGACGGGGTCGAACGCCGAGCGAACACAAAAATATGGAGGGTCAAAGTACAAAATGACATACATACGTCCAAACATATATATAAACTAGTGATGTGCTTGAGCACAAATGGCGAGCGAGCCTAAATACTATACTATTTTTATATGAATGATTTTAACTTCTAAACTGAAGCTACTGAAAATAAGGTCCAGTTTTTTAATTTAGCATACAGGGTGAAGGGATTTCAGTGCCATAGTAACAACTCTCTGCAACTGCTTGGAAAGAAAAAAACAACAACAAAACAATACACGTTATTTAAAAGTTTTCTTTGTGATATTCTTTAGCTAAGTAGTGGTTGTAACACACAATGCTTTGACACAACTGGAAAAGCACCTACACAGACTTACCTTCACAGTAGTCTAGTGGACAATGTATGTTCAAGTAAATACTGTTGTGCACGGCTTATAACCATGACAAAGAGCGCATTGACTTACCACCGCCACTAACTCGAATAGAAATGGAAGTCCCTTAAGTTTTCAAGTTTGAATTGCACCCGCAAAAGAATTCAAAACGGTAAACAATTCAATTTCTAGGGTGACACGGGTACTGATTGATAAACCAGAGGATTCTGTTTAGTGCAATTTGGGACGGGGTCGACCACATAACTAACACAAAAACGCGAGGGTCAAAGTACAAAATGACATACATACGTCAATACATTATATCTAAACTAGTGGTGTGCTTGAGCACAAATGGCGAGCGAGCCTGATAGTTAGGTAACATAAAATGTTACTATGTTTTAGCTTACTTCATGCAAACACTATAATAGCAGTTATGACATTTGATTTCAGCAAACAAATACAAAATCACTCTCTTACATTATTAATGGTAACTTTTGTAGTATCAAACATCAACCATTCTGATAATCTCAATCACCAGTACCTCTTGAACAAGCTCTCAGCTACGATAAAAAATAAACCAGTGTTATTATTTGTAATTTTAGCCAACAAATATGGAATTACTACTTACATCATTCTTGAGTATTGATAACTTCTGTAGTATCAAATTGAAGTTACTTTTACCATCTGAATTACCTTGAATTCTTGACAACAAGCTCTCACCTACAAAAACAAAAGACAATCAATTTTAGCACACAAATACACAATTACTTTCTTACCTCATTTTCTTGAGCAGTGGTAACTTTTGTAGTACCAAATTTAAGCCAATCTGACCATTTGAATTTACCAGTCACTGTTAACTAGCTCTTAGCTACAAAATAGGAAAGGCCAGAGTTAATTTTGCATATTTAGCTAACAAATATGGAATTGCGTACTTATCTCAGCTTCCCTCGAGAAGTAGTAGCTTCCATAGCATTAATACTACGGCATTCTGACTACCAACGGCTCTTGACAACCAACAACCGGTGTCAAAGGGCGTATTGTCCCCTTCGCGAAATGTCCCCCCGGACACTGTAACCTAGGGTAGACTGTCCCCCAGACATTTCACTCTAGGGTGTGGTGTCCCCCCAGACTCTGTACCCTAGTGTGTAATGTCCCCCATCAGGTCCAAATGTCCCCTCTCTAAGATGAAGCAGAACCAAATTGTAATCAACTGCCAGACAAGAAAGCACTGCTTTGGAGAAGTCAGAAATACACCCATAGGCTTAATCGCTCCCTACTCACTAGTAAATCAGGCACCTTACACAGGGGGGGTGCAGGGAGTGCAAGTGAATTTGGATGGTCTAAAACTGCTACTGCAAAATTTGATGATTTTGTTTTGAATGGGCCTGCAAAATAGTATTTAATTCTGCCCACACATTTTTATGGTTGCTATATATGGAGCTTTCTCATAAACTATACGCACTACCATTATGATTTTTTTTTGTCACAGTATTTTTACTATAGTGCTTTGATTTTGTTGAAAAAAAATCCATCAACCTCCTTTTCCCTGGCAGGTCACATTTAATAGTTTTTTTTTATTACAGTTCTTTACATCTTCTTTTGCCATTAATGCACTTGTTACATGAAATGCAATGCTTAAATGCAAACTAAGTGCTTAACTGGAACATTTCAGCAATGTTTCATCTCATAAGCAGCATTGGAATTAAGCAAACAATGGTAAATATAATTCTGACTATATATCAAGTAAAGTGCTTTACAATTTGTTCTCGTGTGAGTTTTACAATTATCTAGGATATCCAACAATATCGAAAGTTTTGAAAAATTACACATAATATAATAATAATGATGCATAAAATTGTAATGTGCTACTAGCTAGCTGTTTAAGTTACAGTTGAGGTGAACATGACACACAGTACCAAGTACAGCCCCTTTTATTCCAGGCAGCTTTTGGAGCTTTAACACAATTTTTGTGGAACCATTTTGTACAAGAATCACATGATATCATTGCGCCGTATTCTGGCTGCCGGCACACACAGTGCACTTCCACTGTAATGTAATGACGAATAACAGCTTTATTATTTATTTTTTTTGCTGGAAATCGAGTGATTTTCCTGTTTTCAAGACACTTAAATAAATGAACACGGAAGTCACTTTGAATATAGCATTCTTCTGCAGGATTAATGCCTGCACAAAGTGAGGTGGCAAAAGCTAAGGAAAACAGTCCACAATCACTGATACCAATCTGAGCTTGAACTTGGACAATCTGTATGTAAATAACCTCCTCATCTGTCATTAAAATACTGGCTATTTGTCTTTTTGTTTGATTGCTGAGTGTACAGTCTGGTTTACTGTCATAAACAGCTACAACACCCGATGAGCACAGAATATTTGAAATAGTTATCCAATGTGAGCCATAAACATTAAGCACTTGTACAAATTTGCCTTTTTGCACTTCAAAAGTTAAAGTTTCACCCAAAATTGGTGATTGCAAACCTCCAATATGGGGATTACTATCCTTCAGTAATCTCTGCACAGCTGTTATGAGATTATCAGATAACCATCCTCCTTCTACGAGTACTTTCTTTTCCTCTATGTAAACCTGCAAGTCTTTGAGCCAGTATTCAATAGGTTTGTATGATGTTGCCTTTTCATTTGTGAGATCTATAACTAATACAAAAACAACTATAAAATAATGTATGAATTATCAAGTATATCGCTGCTAACACACAGAATGCTTTTGAAATAATTTGCCCACATGCTTGAATTTCTCAATTTCAATATTTATTAATCATGTTAAAGGAGATTATGGTCGAATTAAAACTCGTTATGAACATCATCTTTTTTTTTTACATTGGTATGGAAAGCAAACTACAATAACAAAAGCAAAGCTACCTAATTATATTGCTCTCAAAGTTACAACTATAAGTCTATTTAACTAAGTGAATTTTGTACCTGTAGTCATGTACTATCAAATAGGAAATTTTTCCTTATTACTATTAGATATTTTACTTCTTGCTTATTACGTGTTCAGTAAATTGTCTTACTACAGTTTACCTTCCCTGTCTTTATTCTCAGACACAATAGTAATGCTTGCATCTTTTTGTTTCTGATTTTGAAGAGTGGGAGAGGATATAGTAGATTCAACATCAATATTTATGGAGGATATATCTGAAGCACCATCAGGTAAGAAGTCTGGAAAATTCCCTGAATACTCAATGAAACTACTTGCAGCCATGTTTTCTTGTTGATTATCCTTAGTCAAAGTGGAAGAGCTTTCAGAAAAAGAGACTGATTGAGAAAGCACCATGTCTTGCTTCGATTGGTTACCAAATATAGCTGAAGACTCTTTACTCAAAATGATGGAATTGGTAGAATCAGACGAGACACTGAATGTGATATTCTGCTCAGTTGCGTTACCAATGGTTATGGATGATGATTTCAGCTTACAAACCTTAGACTTTATTGGTTTTGGAAAACATCGTTCATGATATACTTTCAGTCTAAATGAAACAAAAATAACAACAACTGCTATGATACTTACTAGACTTTTCCCTAAGCCCTTGTTATTTTATGCTATACCTGCATGAATTGACAGCTTTCTTGAGGATTCGACCAGTAGATGAATTTTCCAGGACATACACACCTTTGTTCAGGTATTTAGCAATTTTGTAGGGACCTAGCCAACGTCTTACAAGCTTATCTCCTTTTCTTCCATATTTGGCACTATTTCTGAGCAGCACTAATGTACCTGGACGAAGTTCCTGTGTAATAATAGCAACAGAAGGATATTACTATACCACAACATATTCTTAACTGTTCATTTGAGAAATTAAGAAACCTGCATAAATGCCATAATAGCAGTGGTGTAGCCAGCAATGAGCATCGGGGCACAGCCCTACCAGCAACTATCAACATTCTTCATTACATCTTGATCAAATGACTCAAGAGACATAAAATGAACAGCAATAACAGTGAAACATTGTTGTTTAGACTGCTATACACCATGAGAGTAGCTAATGTATAAGCCTCCCTCCCGTCCACCACCCACACACACACACACACACAAAAAAAAAACTCTCAGAATAAGGCAAACACTTGCAAAGGTCTAAATGTTTGAACTCATGCATGGCTATTGTATTAGATTGAGTTGAAGCCTACATGGGTGATCAAACTTTATTAATAAAATCTAACTTTAATTTTTAAATAAAACAATATTTGAAGAAAATTTACCCATAAATTCATATGAATTACATCAATATACATACTGTTTGGAAAAAACAACAACAAGGTATAAACAAAGATTATCCCCTGCATCTTATAAACACTGCTACTTTACCTTTTTCTGATTAATTTTTTTGTCATAATTCTTTTTGTATTGGTCTTGTGCTTTCTTGATATTTTTATCCACCTTAGAAAAAAGTTCTTTTTGGAGTGTATACATCTGTTCACAGTATGGTTCAACATCATGTACTTCTAAATCTTTGCCATCATTCAATGAATCAATTGAGAAATGTTCCTTTTCTATGGGAAGGACAGCTTTCCTGCATTGTGCAATTATGCATGAATAATAGTCAATGAGAAAAATATATATTTACTTTTACCTGCCATACATTAATTCAAAGGGAGTTACTTTTGTTGATTTTTGCACGGAAGTTCTATATGCAAATAGCAGACCATCCAAAAAATCATCCCAGTCATCTTGCTCTTGATTGACCAACTTCACCAATGAACATTGCAGAGTTTGGTTGTAGCGTTCTACCAAACCATTTGTTTGGGGATGATATGCAGAAGATATTCTTTGGTCTGTACCCAATTTTTCGAAGAGAAATTGATTAAGTTTATTGACGAATTCTCTACCCTGATCAGATATTATTATTTTAGTACATCCATACCTATCACAAATAGTTAAATTTAATGAAATTGTAAGCCAATTTACTTGAATGCTATAGCTATACCTGCAAATCATACGATATATGAAAATTGCTACTCCTTCAGCTTCCTTATTGGGAAGAGCTGCTGCTTCAGGCCACTTAGAAAAGTAGTCTATTAGGGTAACAATGTAACGATTTCCATGTTTGGTCTTAGGAAGTGGTCCAATAAGGTCTATACCCACCTACACATATAATCAAAGCTACCTTTACTAAGTCAAGCAAAAATATTGATAACTATATTTACAGTAAAAATTGCAAAAAAAAGTCTTGATGTAGAAGTAAAATGAAACTATAAGTGTTTTCATATTAAACTTTATTAAGCACGAATAAAGTCTAATTTTGTATACCTTGGTAAGAAACATATCATACCTGTAAGAAACATATCATACCTGTCTCCATACTTCAGGTTTAATTGGAATTGGATGAAGTGGTGCAGATTCCTTAACAAACTTTGCTTCATTTGTGGTCTGACAAACAGGGCAGGTCCTTACATATTCCTTCACATCGTTCCACATTGACTTCCAATAAAAACTCTCGGCTACCTTCTGCTGTGTTCGATCTCTGCCAAAATGGCCACCTGAACATAGGAGAAAAATTCACTCATATACAATTGTATTAAATAATCAACAGGAGGAGAGGGGGGGGGTGTCGATGAGTGTCGTTCGAGTCCCCACTTTTCGAATTATCTACAACACAGGGGAATTTGCAAAACTTCTGTCTTCCTTATTCAGCCACTGAATAAGTTTCAAAACTAGAGAATTACATTAAGATAAGTATAAGAGGAGTGGCCCTAACTTTGCACTCATTTGGAGCGTTGTGTTTATAGGAAATAATTCTATTGGTAACAACCGAAAGTTATAGTAGCGTTGTGTTTATAGGAAATAATTCTATTGGTAACAACCGAAAGTTATAGTAGGTCCGATGCTTTTTGTTTTGTTTTTCAAAATTGTGAGTGAGCATTATTGCATCATGCAAAATTTTACATAGCTGAAAAATTAATATTGGTTATGAAATATTACAAAATAATTAATGATACATGTGTTTTCAGACAATTGGCATATCTTTCCAGCCCCCTGGATCAGCCCCAAATCAGCACTTTGTTTCTAGTCAGCCTAACCTTGTACGCAGTTGCCATATTACTATTCCAACCTGAAAATAAGGCCAATAATTTTTTTTTACTAAGCATAACCATTATAGAAGTCATTAGCTGAATAGGGAGAAATACTAGTGGATAAAAATGAAAACTAAGCTGCTATGTAATTTTATTCCAATATTATTACATTAATCAGTTGTAACCTTAGGCAATTAAATCCAAAGTTTACCCAACTAGAACCAATGACAATGCACAACAATTGCCAAGTTGAGACACCCTACAAATATTTAGAAAGGAGTTTTAGCTAATCTCTAATGACAAATTCATGTATATAGCATTCAGCATAAGCTTTAAAGTCTATTAATTACCTTCTGGTAGGGAATGACAAATTTCAAGAATTCTGGTTCTGTCTTTAGCAAAACGTGGAACTTTCTTCCAGTCCAGGCCTCCTCGAGGCCGGTAAAATAAAGATTCTTTTTCAGCTTTATAATTATCTTTAGCTTTGCGCCGAAGAACTCTTTTTTCATTCTTGCTGCAGCCCCCAGGGTATTGTCCACACCGCAAAAACTGGTATATGGCTTCATATTCCTCGCTGTTCGTGGCCATGTTGAGTTAGGACACGTGTGGATCTGGTAAAGGGAAGTAGGACATTCTAACCGGCAGGGGGACAAACCACCCTAGGGCGCAGTGTCCGAGCGGACATTCCACCCGGGGAGACACTCCACCCTCCGACACCGGCACTCCGTATCCCCCCATAAAACGGCGAAGTTTTGAAATTAAGTCTGGAAAAGGGTCTTCAATGCCATAGTAACCTGTCAAATCAACTTTTTGTGTCTTGAAAACAAGCGTTTTAGCAGGAATTTTCTCATACTTTGGAGCTTAAGTATAAAGTAAGGTTTGCTTAATGCTGTAGTTTCAGAATAAACTGGAGTCAAGCCTAAATAGCCGTGTTTTTAGGAGAAAAAAGTTCCCCCCGCGCGCGTTTTAAGAGCATACGTACCATCCATACATACATACATATATATATAACATATACCCGATTTTGCATTATCCACCCCTAATACTGTCTCGCTCGCTAGGCTCGCTCGCCAATAAACAAACAAACATCCCCGATTTTCGCTTGTGTTACCCCTGTAAGTGTCTCGCTCGCTACGCTCGCTCGCCAATAAATATAGCGAAATCTCGATTGCGTTACCCCTGAGAGTGTCTCGCTAGCTTCGCTCGCTCGCCAATAAACAAACATCCCTGATTTTTAATTGTGTTACCCCTGTAAGTGTCTCGCTCGCCGATTATGTTTGTGTCACTCATTTTTCATCATCTTGGTTGTATAATGTCACCACCAATAAAGTTCTCTGCTCTCCAGTTGAGCCTTCCTGATGTTGGTGTCTTATCAATGAGGGAATTGCACCAGTCTTTTGATGCCATCATGAAGGTGTAGATATGGAAATGAAAGTGGAATTATTTCAGGGCGTAGTTGGACAGAATACACAAATTATACACAGTGGCAATAACTTCTGTCCAATAATCATGAGGTAATAACCGTAATAATGTAGGAGGCTGGATACAAACCAAAGTAAACATTTCAATTAATCTGATGCAGCCAGCACATTATGGTAATCAGAGCTAATACCAAACAGATTGATATTGGACTTCGGTTTGTTTACCTGTACTTTAAATTCAAACCCCTGCCTTTCTTTTAAATCATTTTCATTTTTTGTTTGGTGTGTGTGTTTTTGTGTGTTTTTTTGTTGTTTGTGTGTATGTGTGTGTGTCCTTAGAAACTGCGTGCTTGCTGTCTTATTATTATTTGTGACCGTCTACAAGAAAATTGGGCACAACATGGCCCCCATCAAAAATTTTTTTTTTTTTTTTTGCACTTACGCATTTGTCGACATCCAGATATTGAGCCCTCCAAGTTTTATTGCTGTACCTTTAGTTGTTTTCGCTATATTCGACCTAACCGTTTCCTTCGTTAAGGCTTATTTTAATACATTTTTAAGAATTCAATAGATTTTTTCCCGACGTTTACGCACGCCACGTTGTTGTGCCCGATTTTCCCGTAGATGGTCACATTTTTCCTTATGTCTTAAATTTTCACTCTTTAAATCTTGCAGATTGAGTATGGTCAGCTTTTGGCAGCTGTCAAGAATTATAATGGCAACCAACTATGTGTGATCAGAAAGATTGAGTTTCTTTGCTCACCACTTGGTGATTTCATAACTAACGAGTTGGATTGCCCATTGCTGACAATGACTGATAACATTTTCATATTGGAATCTTTTGCCATTGGAAATGCAGTGTCAATAATCCATGAATGCAGCAACTCATGCAAGTTCGTGTCAAAGCAATGTCCAAGGAACATAGAAAGAGAACAGTGTCTTACTTCTCAAATAGAGTTTCAACATGATTATTCTAATTCAATGTATTTTTTAAATGAGTACAGTAAAAATTACTTTTACCCTAATATGGCCACATGTATATTCAAATTTGTGTAATCAAAAATATTAGCATTTTTATATTAACATAGTAGATATTTCAGTGACTTCATCCAAGTTCAACAACAACAACATGGTCCTATACGCTATATATGTACGGGAGAATTTTTAACGTATTTTATAATCTATTTTTGTAATTATGACATGGGTAGTACCACGAGACATCACCAATGGAAGATGTTAAGGGACACCAGCAAACAAAAGGAAAGTAAATTCAGAGTTATATTCCGGTTTATTTATTGTAATGTACTTTCTATACATTATATTTCCATGTAGCTACTCATTCTTGTCATACCAATACCAACCACCTCTAAAAGATATTGAGGTATGTTTGTATTATTCATTTGTAATTGCCAATATAAAAACAATGCTATTCTCACTCAGGTTTATTTTCTGGATACAATCATAAAAGTTAGTTTTTCTAAAATTTATATTTCTTTTTTTGCTTAACACATATTCTTTTCTTTTTCAAGCATGTGAACCTGTATCACTCCATCCTATTCCCCAGTTGAGGTTAGATTCCTTATTTTTATTGAGGTTTGTGTTTATTTGTTAAAATTACCTTTTCAGTCAGAATGAAGCAGTCTGTAGTCTCCCTGATGTTCAGTCAGAATGAAGCAGTCTGTAGTCTCCCTGATGTTCAGTCAGAATGAAGCAGTCTGTAGTCTCCCTGATGTTCAGTCAGAATGAAGCAGTCTGTAGTCTCCCTGATGTTCAGTCAGAATGAAGCAGTCTGTAGTCTCCCTGATGTTCAGTCAGAATGAAGCGGTCTGTAGTCTCCCTGATGTTCAGCTTACCTTCATCTGTACTTGCACATCTTCACATGTCAACACTTCATCTTAAGCAATCAGTTTGTCTCCAAGGTTGGTCACATCGAATTTACATATATACTATTCTGATTTTATATTTAGTGTGAGCTCCTTGTACAGCTTTCGTTTGAGTACCGTATAGCTGCAAATATTTACTAGAATTTAATTCTACAGTTTTCGGATTTCGCAAAAAAATAATTTCCACCAAACATTCACTTACCTTTGATTGTTTTGAAGATTGATCTTGACCCACAAACATTGTATCAGCAAACATCCTAATTATTATAAATCGCAAACTATCATTACTTCCGGCTATACAGTATATTCAGACTTGGGGTCAATACTTGAAATGTATTTGATTGTTGCCTATACAAATATTGTATCTAGAAAGTTTGTTTGATTGCATTACAAATACTTTAAAAAAATATACAAACATGCTTGCAAGGATAAACATGTGCTGATTGGTGTCCCACACAAGTACAATTATGTTGTAATTGCAGCAAAAATGTATTTAATTTGCAATCAAATGCAATTGCAATGTGTTTGTGGCCCCAACTTTGGTGTATATATATGTGACCATCTACAGGAAAATCAGGCACTATGCGATGTGCGTAAATTTGACAAAAGATTGATTTTTGATTCTTAAAAATTTATTAAATAAACCTATGGAATGAAATGGTTAAATCACATATATCGGAAACGGCTGAAGCTATGACTATAAAACTTGGCGAGTTCAATATGTGGATGCTGGTGGACGTGTAAGTGCAATAAAACTTTTTTTACAGGGCCCGCATTGTGCCCAATTTTCCTGAAGATGGTATAGCTTATCACTTAAATTAATTTTGAGGAAATCATTTAATGGCTGACTATGACTTTCATTGTGTTTTTGTTAATGTCATGAACAGAATTACCGACACAAATTAGATCCAAAATAGTTACTCAATAGAAGCAGTAGCTAACATAAGGTGTAAGGAAGCTTACGCAGAATACAAAAATAGCTAATGGACTTTAGTGGCGGATCCAGTAAATTGGCTTGTTTGAACCCCCCTACCTCTTACACACTACCACATCCCTGACTACTCGCTCATTACCCCCAATTACCTTTCAGCATTTTCGAGCCTTTTTACCCAATGGGCTACTCCTAGCAGCCATTTACAATCAAATTGACACAGTTGTAAGGTGTCACTGAAGCTCTTGGTTTGTTAGTTTGTCAAGTAGGGTATTAAATTAGCTGTCAAATTGGTTGGAGATCGCTATGATCCAGAAAAAATTGGATTTTTCTTTCTACCAGCTTTACTGTAGATGAGTGAGCACAAAGACCAAGGACTTACAAATAAGTTTTGCAGATAAATTCAAAGATGCTATAATCACATTTTTTTTCTTTTCTGTCATAATTTCTTTGTCCATTGATATTCAGCAAGCTGTTTATTTTGACACCACAACTTACTTTCATTACAAGTGACTATTTAATATTTAATTGAACTCCTCAAATGATTAGGTGGGTGTGGTTATTGCTTCAAAAAGAACAACCTGCCCCATTTTTAAGTGTCTAGATCTGCCACTGAACTTGCTTGATATACAAAGTTCAGTGGACCATTTTCAAAAAAAATTTCTGAACAAATACTACGCACTTTTGATTTAATATGGTCAGTCACCTTTAACTTAACAATGTGTGTGTTTGTAGCCAAGGAAGATGAGGTCATTTCTCTTTCAAGTGCACCCAGCACCTCTGCATTTCGTTGAATGGATGGCTGGCTATTCAGAGTGGAGTGTGACTGAACCTTGACCTGGAATAATTGATCAGAGAACTGTTTAATGATGTATTTTTGTGGCATTTATAACTGTCACCATTCTACAAGATGTTTATATAGTTTTCATCTTTTCCCTGGACTGGCATAGTGTATTTGAGGCAGAATGTGAGACAGGACCTACTGGCAGGCCCACACTCAGGAGGAAACAGGTCAGAATAATGACTTGTGCACCCATTAAAGAAAACCACTTCATAGTTGTAGGATCTTCAAATCTCTTTTAGCTGTACAAAACTCATTAAGAAATGTGATCTAAGTTAGGCAACACCCAATTTGATTTTAGGTGTTTTTTATAGCAACCAAGCCAAGAAGGATAAATTGGCAGCATGCTGCACTGATATGCCGAGGTGTAAAATATTCATTTCAAGTTATAGCTAATAGCTTCAGCATTAGTCCAAGGATGGCTCAACAAAGTTGTTGTCATTAGCAATTGATGACACAGTAGAGCCTCTCTTATCCAGGTGCCTTGTTTTGGGGGAGTGGGTGTCCCATAAGTTAGAATTGCGGGTATCTCATAATAGATAAAACTAAATTACTATACAGTACATGGATGAAAACATTGTTAAAGGAATACATTATGTTGTAGTTTGAACATGTGGTGGAAATACCTCGTCTTAAAAAAATGACTGTTGGGGCGTAAATCCAGCAAACAGTTCCCTGGCTTCAAGTTACACTAACCCAAATGATTACAACCAATGTCCCCCGACACCACAGCACATTCAAGTTACAATAGTGATTAGGCAATACACACACACACACACACTGAGTGATACAGAAAGAAACTCACAAAAAACCAAAGTACAAGTAAGGTGGATACACAAGAAAAAAGAAACAAGCAAAAACAACAACAACAACATGAGGAGTCAGTCCTAATGAGCATGCTCAGTTCAATTAATAGAGGTGTAAATGCATGAGCAGCATATGTGGTTTGTATAGTTAGGAGGTGGGGCTAGCAGCAGTACTTCCAGGTCTCTAGCAGGCCTGGATACACTCCCGGGCAAGAGAAGCTGGGTTGTTGTTCACTCTGATCAGAGGCATGAACTGCTCTCTTTAGACAACGCCCTTCGGATAAGATAGTGGCAACACGAACAAGTCCATCAGATCCAGGGTCAGTCTCGATGATGCGAGCCATGGGCCAATGTCTTCAGAAAGTTTCTGATTCCAGTAGGAGTACAATGTCACCTGTATTCAGGTTTCACTTTCTCGTCTTCCATTTGTCCCTCTTCTGAAGAGTTTGTAAATAGGTACAGTGTCAACGCTGCCACAGATTGGTAGACAGTCTTTTGACTAAATTTCAACGTCTCAAATTGCATATCTTTGATTGAGAATCGACCTTTAAGAGTGCCATTCAATAGATTGAGAAGAGTGAAACGATGCATGGCACCTTGTGTCTTGTCAGCCCACAGCATAACTATGGAACGCCGTTTGCGACAAAAATATGCACCCAGCCGCTTGTCTCCAATCGATTTCCAAAAATCGATATAAAACGCCGTTTGCGTCAAAAAAAAAACATATTAAAATCGATTTTCAAAAATCGAAATTCAAAAATCGATTTTCAAAAATCGAAATTCAAAAATCGATCTCTGAAAATCGAAATTCAAAAATCGATTTTCAAAAATCGAAAATTGAATTAAAAAAAGACGATTTTTGAAAATCAAATTAAAATTTTTTTTCAGGGATCGATTTTATCCTAAAATATGGGAGTAACTATTTTTACTCCAAAACTGGTAAAGGTAGTCTTAAAGCGTTGTAAAGGTAAACCAAAATGGCTGAGAAGTTGTCTGCTGCTGACCTAAGTAAGGCTAAGGAAGCCATTGAAATACTTGGTCAATTTGTGTCAACTGCCTCTACTTCATCTGGATCTGGAGCTAGTCAAAGCCAATCCACAAACGGTATGTAAAATTTATTCCCTTTTTGTCAGCTAGTTAACTAGCACCAATTATCTTACTGTGCTTGGCAACTGTGTTAAATTATATTGTGTTCTTCTAGTTGTACAGCTTGCTGAAAATGCTCTTGGTGTTCTAACAAAAATGAAAGTAGGAAAATCAGAAAAGACACCAAAAGGAAAATGGCAAGCCAGGAAAGAAGTGAAAAAGTTGTTTAACTATTCAGGTGCCAAGCGCAAAAAAAGGGAAGAGGGAGGTGTTGAATGGAAGCATAAGTTTTTCTGTCTAGCTTTTCATGATCAGCGCCGCATTCCTACTACAGACGTGGAGAAAGATGATTTACTTCAAGCAGGACTTGGTGAAAAGGAAATTTGGGTTAATAATTTAGAAATGAATGCTGAAGAGTTTCGAGATTTGCTATACTTTCACTATCCTCAGCTTTGCACTATCCTCAGCTTTGTAAAGCTGGAGGATTCAGATTGTGCAAATGCAAGCCCAATAGTAGAGACTTGGAAGAGCTTTCAAAATTTTCCCATTCATCACCGAAAGCATTGAAACAGCGAGTTGGTAATTCTAAGACATATATTCGCCCCCTCCAAAAGGACTTGGATCTAACTGTCATTTGTGAAATTCCTGGTGGTGTAAGTTAGAACTTATATTAAAAATACAACTATTATTGTCCATGATAATTTGTATACATGTATAATGTGGTTTTGTTTTAAAGCCTGATCAAGAATGTCTAGTCTGTGGTCGTTTTTTTGGTCTTACTGAGATTGAGGAGCATTTAAAGGAGTGTGAAACAATCCAAGACAAGAAAATGTAATTTCAGTTAATAATAAACTTTGAAAATAATTGATATTTTACTCTCATTTCAGTTTAATTTTTTTTTGTTCACTTTTGGTACTTCTGCAGTGTAAAAAGCTCCCATTGTTTTGAGCAGCCTAAAATGGAAACTCACAATGAAACAAAGTAAGTAAATTGTCTTATATACAAGTTGCAAAAAGATTATGTTCTGTTCTTACTTTTGTTTCAGTAATACACTTCCAACTACTGACGTTATTGATTTGGATGCAATGAGCAGTGCGTCTGAAGATCTTCCAAGGATTGATTTTGTAAGTTACATAAGCAGTCAACTAGAATATGGTAGTAAATAATTATTAATGATTTTTTGAGTTGCTTTCAGTACCAGTACCGGGAATTTTTATTTAATATTAGTTTACACCTCGTTCTTGAAGATTCAGACATTATATTTGCGTTTCTTTGTACAAATTCTTTTGAATATACTCTTAGCTTTAGAAGTATGCAACTTCAACACACGAAAATTATGCACTTAACAAATGCTACATTAGATAAGTGTTTTTTTTAATTTGGATATAGCTATGATGCAAATCTATTGATATTAAGATTATGTGAATATTATTCTAAATAATGAGCAGTGAACTTTGTAAGTAATACCAGTTTATATGCAGGATACTTATGAGGTGCATGATTTGGAAGAAGAAATGGTTCAAGCAGTAGTTGAGCAAAGTAAAGTGCAATACTCAGAAACAACATGTGTAGAAAGGTACACACAAAATATCTAAATTGCTATGAACTTTTTGTACTAATTATATTGTTCATATATTCTTAAGGGATTTGGCACATGAAGTTAAACTTATTGCCAAAGAATTGAAACAAGAACATCTTCTAATTGACATCAGGCGAACTAATGTGTTAGATGATGCTCTGCGGGAGGCTGTGAAAAAGAAGTTTAATGTGTTTAAACATGTGAAGGTATGTTTACATAGCTGCTTTAAACCATCAATATTAGTTTAAAATTCATAAATCAATTATTGTAATTACTACTATAATATTTTTTTGCTGTAATTTTTTCTCCATATTGATAACTTCAGAAAAGGAATACTGTAGCTCAAAAGCATTTATTACTAAAGGGTAGAAAGTGAATTGCATTCTGCAATTTTTTTTTTCAAACAAACATACACTTTCTTTTTTCCTTACATGAGTGTAATAACACTTTTTAAAGTGCATTACTTTTTTATAGGTCACATTTGTTGGGGAGGGAGCAGTGGACTATGGTGGACCAAGAAGGGAATTTTTTCGTTTGTTGGTGTTGGAAGCTGCAGAATCACTCTTTGTTGGTGTAAGCACATCCAAATTCTTCTGTATGAATGCAACAGCTCTTCAGGCAAGCTTATTTATATTTTTTTCCTTTTGTTTTATTATTTTATATTTCCTATCATTTTGCAGAATAATCATTATAAGTATCTAGGTCAGTATGTAGTAATGAGTATGACTCAGGGGGGATATGTGGTATTCCATACCTTTCCCCACCTGTGTATGATTATATAAGCAGTGGAAAACTTCCAAGTAGCATTGAGGTTGATAAAAAAAATCTGCCTAACACAACTCTGGCATTTATCCTGCAAAAGGTAGGATTATTTGGGTGTACGTGATCTGTGGTATACACCAATTTTATTGTGAATGCATAGATAGAGGGTGCTGAGAGAATGACAGCCAGTTTCAAGCTGCACTTGGAATTGATGAATCTCAGACTCTTTTGTATGAGACTGGCTATACTAAGCCTATGATGTATCTCACTGTAAAGGATAAAGCGAATATATCATCTGTACTGACTACTTATCACCTAATGACTAAAGTAAAAGCAGCTATGGATCAATTCATTGAGGGATTAAATTCCCTGAACGTACTTCATCACATTCAAGAAAATTCTTCTAGGTGGAGAGAATACTTTGTGGATACTGGAATAATAGTTGATGCTGGTAAGCTTTGAATATTAGCTTGACACAGCCACTAACTTTGCTATGTGTAAGTTAATAAGTGTATTTAATGTTCAGCTTATATGAAGCAGCTACTGACGTTCCAGTTTTCTGAGGATGGCTCCAATAAGTTACCGATTGAAAGACAAGCATACATCAATTTCGTTGATTTTCTGGATGATTGTGATGGTTAGTTTTTTGGTTTAGCTACATTGCACATTGCTAGCTAATCACAATCATGTTATAAATTAATGTGATAAAAATATGGTGTAGCATTCTAATTGAGCACATTTTTTTTATTTTTTAGATGAAGACATTGGATGTACAGTTCCAGATGTGTTGGTGTTTTTATCCGGTTCTAGTCATGTTCCTCCAGTTGGTTTTGGGAAAAAACCCAGCGTTGTTTTTGTTCATGACAACTTTCGCAAATTTGTGACAGCATCTACTTGTGACCTCCAGCTAAGATTACCAGTCTGCCATGGAAGTGATTATCCAAAGTTCAAGCAAGACATGATTTTATCAATCAAAGGAAACAATGGATTTGGTGGTCCATAATTAGCCTCTAGTTACCAGTTGCTCATTTCTATTGTACCCTTGTTTAACTTTCATTTTTCATGTGCCATCACTAGCATATTTTTGGTAATTCAACAATCTGAGAATAGATAATATAATGTATTCTAGAAATTCCTAAATTATGCTAGCATTTTATTGAGCATTATAGGTACATTAAAACATTGACAACAGTCTACCAAAACAAACTCTCTAATGTACAAATTTATCCTCATCATAGTACCATAGTTCAAACATTGGACAGCTACAGTTTGAAATATATAATTGGTTTGAGACACATATTGCCATCATTAGTTCGGTAAATTGCTAGTTACACACCAAAAAATAATACACACAAAAGTTGTCAAACATTAGCTAGAGGAATTGTGAACATCGTGAATGAATACTTTTGCTACTGTGAACCTGGTTACTAGTCCTTCATGTGAAGTGCAGTCAATCCTATGCAATTGATTTTGGAGAGCAGATTTGTCTTCAACTGATAAGAACACCTCTATTTCATCAACTAATACAATATTATTCCCATCCAGTGGTACTGGCCCTTCATTATCAACGCCATATTCTGCAAACTCCTATACAACAACAACAACAACAACATAATCAATAATCGAGAAAAAAATCATAATTATAATGGCCTACCCTGTCTACACTGTCACTACTATCAAATATTACCTGGTCATCTCCTTGTACAGATGAATGTAGAAGCTGTCTGTTTGCAAGTAGACCTGATACCCACAGTTGCATTGGAGTTCTATTGTTTTCAGTCCTTAAGCTATGATGAGACCATCCTATTCTGAAATAATCTAACTTTTCTTGAATAACTTCCAGAAATGTTATAGCTAGCTATGTAAGGCATAAATATCCAGTTCATTTTCTATGTGTAGGAGACCACATTCCTCTAAGAAGTAGAAAAACGAATAAAAGAAGGATATACAGCCAGTATACAAGTCTCGCCAAAGCCTTTCTATTCTCTGATTATGTACACTGCGACCGACAATTACACTACCTCGTCCAATTCCCCTTTCAGGATTCTCCAGCATATATTGTGCTACATGAACATTTTCACCACCTTTGTCCATTCTTACTTTTGATGGAAGACCAAACTCTGTAACTGCACTTTGAAATGCTGTCAGCACAGTTTCTGCACGATTGTTAGTAGAGACTTTTTAAAATGTTATCAGTCTACTGTACCCATCAATGCAACCATGAATTACTATGCGCCATCGAATCAGTTTGTGGTAACCATCAAGATGCCACAAGTCATTGGGACTTTGGACAGCATACTTTCTGCGACGAAGGACATTCCTAACACGTGCTTCTACTCCAAAAGGATCAACTCTTTTCAATGATTCTCTAATCTGCCTACGAGATACCTTGATTCCATCTGCCTTTAGCCTACCATCTACGGATTTTTGTCCACAGCCTGGGAAAAAAGAAATGATCGATGATACCTTTTCATCAAGCTCTTCTTCTGTTACTGATGAATATTGGTCATGACGACAAGGAATACTATATTCATGTAGCCGCCGTTCAATTGTTTTTCTGCTACATCCGAAAAAGGAAGCAATGTCTCCAGTTTTAAAATTGCAATTTCTGAGAAAAAGAAGTCGATCTGGGTCAGTGATCACTTTAGGTCTCCCTTTGGTCACTGCTCTATGATGCCTTAAATCTTGTTCCAAGTTAACTTCAATTAAAATTTGATGAATAATCTCAATAAGCTGAGAAATAGTTTCAGAATGAAAATTATGCTCCAGTAACAAAAGATAACTAACTGCAAGTTCCAACAATTCTAAAAGAAATTCCTTGTCACTGTCTGCAGTTGTCTGTCTATATTCAATTATTACAGCTTCAAGAACAACTTCAGAAAACGTTAGTACTCTTTTACAGAGAGCCTCCATGATTAAAGTTGTCACGTGATACAAATGGCCATACTGTTATCACGTGCTTTTCAAGCAAAATAAATTTGAAAATCGATTTTTTAATTTATCAATGAAAGTCGATTTGAACACCGATTCTAGAAAGTCGACTTTTGAACATCGATTTTCCAAAATAGAGTCCAAGAATTTCGATTTTTGAAAATCGATTTTTGAATTTCGATTTTCAGAGATCGATTTTTGAATTTCGATTTTTGAAAATCGATTTTTGAATTTCGATTTTTGAAAATCGATTTTAATACATGTATGTTGTTTTTTTTTACGCAAACGGCGTTTTATATCGATTTTTGGAAATCGATTGGAGACAAGCGGCTGGGTGCATATTTTTGTCGCAAACGGCGTTCCATACATAACAAAGTCCTTGAGTTCCTTGTTATATAGCACCAACAAAATTGGTGCCATTATCAGACAATAAGGTCGAGGGGTAGCATTGTAGCAAAACAATTTGCTGCAATGAATGCATCTGATGTGAGATTGCTAACCAGTTCCAAATGAATAGCTTTGGTTAAAAAACAGAGAAAGAAGCATACATAGACCTTGACTGTAGTGGCTCTTCGTGGGGGGTTACCTCTCTTTATATAAAAGGGTCCAGCATAATCGACTCCGACGTGTGTGAAGGGAGGAGCTGGGTTGACCCATTCCACAGGAAGTTGCCCCATCATCTGACCTGTTGCTCGAGCGTATGTCTTCTGACAGATCACACACGACCTGCTGACTTGCTTCAGGAGAGACTTCAGCCCAATAATGTGGTATGTCTCGGACAGGATGGCTAGCATGGTCCCAACTCCGGCATGTCCGGCATCTCGGTGTACCTACAACACTAACAACTTAGACATAACAGAACATTTATGCAAAATGATAGGATGCTTGATAGAATGTGACACATGAGTATGATCAAGTCTGCTGCCAACCCAACCCATCAGAACCAATGAGTGGTGACAGTGACAACAGAGGTGATTTTGATGCAATGGGTTTGCCAAGTCAAAGTTGTGACAATTCATCAGGATACATCATCTGTTGACTCAATTGGAAAAGAAGCACCTGGGTAAATTCAAGTTCAGAAGAAGTCAGTCGAGTTTCCTTGACCACATCCACTCTGCGGCAATTCTGAAGGAAGCGCCAACACCACACTGTGGTGGTGATTAATCGTTGGAAGGATGAATATTGTTGCCAGAGGTCCAGCTCTGGGAGGGGATTAATTTGTAGGACCAGTTCAGGCAGTTCCCGGGACCTGTTGATATCAGGACGTCTAGGCCATTCCTCTGGAGATATCCTGAGCCACTCGGGACCACGCCACCACAGCATGGATGAGAGATGCTGCCTTGGTGACTGACCTCTTGATGCAAGATCAGCAGGATTGCACCAAGTTGCCACGTATCTCCAATGATCTGCTGAAACATACTTGCTCAGCTTTACCACTCTGTTTGCCACATAGGCATTCATGCGAGTAGGACTCATGTTGATCCAACCCAATACAGCTGTGGAGTCACACCAAGCAAACATCTGGTGATTCTGAATGTTAAGATCCTTAGCTGTCCTAGCCATCAGCTTAGACAAAAGGAGTGCACCGCAGAGTTCAAGGCGAGGAATTGTACTGCCTATGACAGGAGTAACCCGAGTTTTAGCTGTAAAGTGCAACAATAACACTGGCATCCCGGTGAAGAATCAGGAGGTAAACCACACCTCCGTATGCTGCCTGAGAGGCATCTGAAAAGCCATGGAGCTGGACACTGATGACTGGAGAGTCGTGCTTGGAGTATCTTCTGGGTATTGGATATGCTGTGAGCAAAGGCAGCTCTTCCTTCCACCTGTCCCAGGTAGGTAATAAGGATGGCGGTAAAGTCTCATCCCAACCCAAAGTTGCTGAAGAATAATCTTGATGAGTATGGTTGAAGGTGCATACCATCCCGTAATATCAAATATTTTCCCAACAGCTGAAGCAACCTCTCATTTTGTTGCAACACTCAGATCAGCTAGGGAAGGGGTGCAGACATGAAGAGCGTCCGATTTGGAGTTCCAATAAAGACCCAATGTCTTAGGATAATCGGAATGAGAGATATTCAGCTGGGAGTTGTCTGTTTTCCTGAGATTGACTGGAATCTGCTCTAAGAGTTCAGCAGAGTTAGATCTCCATTTCCATAAGGTCAAACAGCCCAATGAAAAGCATAGCATTGAGGTTGGATCTCAGTTGAGCAGCTTCTTCCACTGTGGATGCACCCGTCAGGCAATCATCCACGTAAAACAAGTTTTGAACAACTCTTGCAGCTTGAGGGAACTGATCTTGAGGGAACTGATCTGCATAATCAATGGCAATCTGGAGTAAGACACTGTGTTCAGACCTGCAAGGGAACCTGAAGGAAAGCACGCGTGCTCATTTAGCTGTCGTCGATGTTTGTTGAACACTTTTTCATTATACCTTAGTTACACATTTAGAATTGTTATTCATTCTCTATTGTGTTCTATATCATTTACAAAGTCCAGAACGTCAGTGGGATTTACAACCTCACAATCGTGGAGAAAAAAAACAACGTCTCCCTGGTAGGACGTGACCATCCACACTGTGTGCTAGAAATGGAGATGAGGTGATGCCGAATGTGACACGTTTCATACACCAGCCTTGTATCTCGCCCTCAGAATTCTCATGCAAAACTGGTGCAAGTCCCCATCACGCTCATTCAGACTAATCTCCCTGAACATCTTGGAGATGTCGGAAGTCATTTCCACTTTATAAACTCTTAATTGAGCAATGACCCTTGAAAGTAAAGGATACAAAAATGGTCCAGACAATAGAATGTCATTTAAGGACCTACTGTTAGTTGTCTCAGCTGAACCATCATAGACGATATGCAACTTGGTAGAACTATTCTCTTTCACGACACCATAAGTGGGTAAGTAAAACACATCTCTAGGAGGAGATGTGAGATCACAGCAGGGGACCAACTCAGCATGATCCAGAACTCATCCAGTCCTTCATGAAAGGCTTCCCATCGTCCTTTCTTCAGGACTGATTTTACCTCCTCCTGAGACCAGAATCTTTGTAAGATTTCACCCATAGAAACTTTTTCATACATGTAGGAAAGAATCCGGACCGTTACTGTCTGTCCTACAATAATCCACCCAAAGATGGAGACCAGGCTCGGAATGAGCGGTTGGGAGTAGACTCTGACTCATCATAAATACAGCGATTGGAGTCGGCCATGCTGAGCAGCATATCAACATGTCCAGACTTCCCACACTCAGGATCAGCAAGAACCTTGCCCTCTAAAAATGGCTGAGCAGGAACTGCACTTGAATCTTGAGGCCCATAAGTCTGATGTAATTTATCAACCACATGTGCTGACTTCAACTTGTTCACTATTAATCTGCCCTTGTGACCTCAGTGTGCAGGAGATTGCATGTCTGGAGGTGAGACATTTAGTTTCATTCAATCCTGTAATGTGTTGTGTTGCTCTCATTTTCTTGGCCTTCAGAGTGCTTGCCAAATGAGAGGTTATTATGTAATACCAGATTCAGAGTCCATCAGGACCCGGGCCTTGCATTGCTGAGCTCCAGCTTGCACAGTAACTAATGCAGTGTGATTACACCAGCAATGTAATCATTACAATCACTAATTACATAGCTAGCAAACATAATCATTACAATTACCATTATTAATTTGAGGGAGCTTACAATTACAACAATTACTTTTTAATTACATGTCATACAAGAGATTTGTATTTAAATGATGAGGTCTTGTCTTATATAAAAGGGCATAGCTGGGGACATTTGCAACAAGGGGAAATGGTTACTGCCATTGTCACCAACTTCCAGGTGTCATTGAGGGAGACCAACTTCCAGGTGTCACTGAGGGGGACCAACTTCCAGGTGTCACTAAGGGAGTAACCAACTTCCAGGTGTCATTGAGGGAGACCAACTTCCAGGTGTCATTGAGGGTGACCAACTTCCAGGTGTCATTGAGGGGGATCAACTTCCAGGTGTCATTGAGGGGGACCAACTTCCAGGTGTCATTGAGGGGGACCAACTTCCAGGTGTCATTGAGGACCAACTTCCAGGTGTCGTTGAGGGGGACTAACTTCCAGGTGTCATTGAGGGGGACCAATTTCCAGGTGTCATTGTGGGGGACCAACTTCCAGGTGTCATTGTGGGGGACCAACTTCCAGGTGTCATTGAGGGGGACCAACTTCCAGGTGTCATTGAGGGGGGCCAACTTCCAGGTGTCATTGAGGAGGACCAACTTCCAGGTGTCATTGAGGTTCCAGGTGTCATTGAGGGGGACCAACTTCCAGGTGTCATTGAGGGGGACCAACTTCCAGGTGTCATTGAGGAGGACCAACTTCCAGGCGTCATTGAGGGGGACCAATTTCCAGGTGTCATTGTGGGGGACCAACTTCCAGGTGTCATTGAGGGGGACCAACTTCCAGGTGTCATTGAGGGGGACCAACTTCCAGGTGTCATTGAGGGGGACCAATTTTCAGGTGTCATTGTGGGGGACCAACTTCCAGGTGTCACTGAGGGGGACCAACTTCCAGGTGTCACTGAGGGGTCTTGTTTAAAAGGGCATAGCTGGGGACATTTGCAACAAGGGGAAATGGTTACTGCCATTGTCACCAACTTCTAGGTGTCATTGAGGGAGACCAACTTCCAGGTGTCATTGTGGGGAATCAACTTCCAGGTGTCATTGAGGGGGACCAACTTCCAGGTGTCATTGAAGGGGACCAACTTCCAGGTGTCATTGAGGGGGACCAACTTCCAGGTGTCATTGAGGGGGACCAACTTCCAGGTGTCACTGAGGGGTCTTGTTTAAAAGGGCATAGCTGGGGACATTTGCAACAAGGGGAAATGGTTACTGCCATTGTCACCAACTTCTAGGTGTCATTGAGGGAGACCAACTTCCAGGTGTCATTGTGGGGAATCAACTTCCAGGTGTCATTGAGGGGGACCAACTTCCAGGTGTCATTGAAGGGGACCAACTTCCAGGTGTCATTGAGGGGGACCAACTTCCAGGTGTCATTGAGGGGACCTACTTCTTGATGGCACCAACTTCCAGGTGTCATTGAGGGGGATCAACTTCCAGGTGTCACTGAGGGGGACCAACTTCCAGGTGTCATTGAGGGGGACCAACTTCCAGGTGTCATTGAGGACCAACTTCCAGGTGTCGTTGAGGGGGACTAACTTCCAGGTGTCATTGAGGGGGACCAATTTCCAGGTGTCATTGTGGGGGACCAACTTCCAGGTGTCATTGTGGGGGACCAACTTCCAGGTGTCATTGAGGGGGGACCAAACTTCCAGGTGTCATTGAGGGGGGACTCCAGGTGTCATTGAGGAGGACCAACTTCCAGGGGGGACCAACTTCCAGTGTCTTGAGGTTCCAGGTGTCATTGAGGGGGACCAACTTCCAGGTGTCATTGAGGGGGACCAACTTCCAGGTGTCATTGAGGAGGACAAATTCCAGGCGTCATTGAGGGGGACCAATTTCCAGGTGTCATTGGGGGGGACCAACTTCCAGGTGTCATTGAGGGGGACCAACTTCCAGGTGTCATTGAGGGGGACCAACTTCCAGGTGTCATTGAGGGGGACCAATTTTCAGGTGTCATTGTGGGGGACCAACTTCCAGGTGTCACTGAGGGGGACCAACTTCCAGGTGTCACTGAGGGGTCTTGTTTAAAAGGGCATAGCTGGGGACATTTGCAACAAGGGGAAATGGTTACTGCCATTGTCACCAACTTCTAGGTGTCATTGAGGGAGACCAACTTCCAGGTGTCATTGTGGGGAATCAACTTCCAGGTGTCATTGAGGGGGACCAACTTCCAGGTGTCATTGAAGGGGACCAACTTCCAGGTGTCATTGAGGGGGACCAACTTCCAGGTGTCATTGAGGGGGACCAACTTCCAGGTGTCACTGAGGGGTCTTGTTTAAAAGGGCATAGCTGGGGACATTTGCAACAAGGGGAAATGGTTACTGCCATTGTCACCAACTTCTAGGTGTCATTGAGGGAGACCAACTTCCAGGTGTCATTGTGGGGAATCAACTTCCAGGTGTCATTGAGGGGGACCAACTTCCAGGTGTCATTGAGGGGGACCAACTTCCAGGTGTCATTGAGGGGGACCAACTTCCAGGTGTCATTGAGGGGGACCAACTTCCAGGTGTCATTGAGGGGACCTACTTCTTGATGGCACCAACTTCCAGGTGTCATTAAGGGGACCACCTTCCAGGGTGCTATTAAATGACCTTCCATCCAGTTTCTATTTACCCTGCAACAGCAACCCCCTTCCAAGAAAAAAATTGGCTTTACCCTGCCTTTGTATGCCATAAAAAATGCAATTATCAGTGAAAAATTCTATTCATCTTGCAGGAAAATTAGATATGTTAAATGTGAATGTAGGGCATGACCTGTTTTTCTCTGAAGACATTAACTACCTTAGCTGTTTTCCCATTGGTTTTTATGATACTATCCCATTGGGTTTTAATATTATCACCCTGTAAGATATAGGTATGACAGAAAAATACAAGAACCTCACAAATAAAAACAAACTCCTCCACATAAAAAATAGAAAAAGAAAAAAAAAGTGACAATTATCTCACCATTTAAAAAAGGCACTATCTTCCCAAACTTCCTGCCAAAGTCACGGTGAAACTTTTGTATAGATATTTTCACTTACTAGCTATTTCTTCAACCTAAAAGTAGTTTAGTTTTTCTTTAAAGAAGAGTTGCAGGCTTGTTGTTCAGTAGCCCACAAATTTTAATCGATTATAGCTTGGATTTCTCTGACTGGTACTTTTAATAGTTGGTTTCAAGCTGCTCTATAAATATAAAATTGTTTTCAAGTTGTACAATGTGATTACTAAAGTTACTTCCAAATCATCTGTACCATATAAATATATTCTTTTTCACATTCCAAAGTTGACTGCATCCTTGACTTTAACATAAATTTTGACTTAGCTAAACCTGTTGATACACAGCTAGTCATAGAAAAGTTAACATTAGCTAAATTTACCAGCTATTCAAAGCATAACAAAATTACAGATGTCAAAATTATAATTATAATTAGAAGAAAGTTGTATTAAGAGATCACAGTAGTGAACAGTAGGTAGCTAAAGGAACAACAAATAGCCCAAAAACAATTTTACCTAGAACAAGTAACTGCTCCAATAAGAATTTGAATGTAATAGAGACGTATCTCCACCCAATTAATACACATCCTACATTATGACTTGTCTGAGTGTCAACTTCGCTTGCAAATGGTTACCAGGCAGGCTGTATATATAAGTAGTTGTAAATGATCCTTTTGTGTGGTGCTGATTAAGCTTAAAACAGCAACAACAACAAAAAACAACAACACACAAACAAAACGGAATAAAAACAACGAAACAATCCAATCCTGAAAGGAAATAGTTCAACAACAGTCATAAAGTTTTTAAATTAAAGTCTGAACAAGTACTTTGAAACTATCTTGTTCTTTCATCTTCATCAGTTTCCTACACAAGACAACATTAATTCTAATAAACAAGTAGCTAGCTATAGAAAATATGTAAACTCATAAAGTTCTGGCTCAGATATTTGATATGGAGCTTCATTGGGGTCTCAAGAACAAAACCAGCGTTTAGGGAAGATAGCTGTTATCTGAAAGCTGAAATTGTTAACTAAGGTTTCATTTTATTACTGGATACCACTATGCACAAAAAAGGACAGGGGGTTATCAACCCTATATAATATAGTACTTATTACATGAGTCAGAGTGTGATATGGCGAAATATTTCATGACTAGGCTAATTTATTTTCACGAGCTAGAGGTCGAGTGAAAATAAAGCATGAGAGTGAAATCACTCTGACAAGTATAATAAGTTGTTTATTCTACCCTAGATACCTTCACTACTGTAGTTTGTACTAGGACCTTAACCCTCTCGTTCCCGAATTGTTTGGACGCGCGCGGAAAAATCTAATCTCCAACCGCGGAATAGAGCATTACCGTTTTATTTTTTTAACTCGATGCTGGCTGGGAAAACCCCATAGCAACCATATATCACTAAATAGACCAAGAGTTTGGGATTCCCCTCATTTTTTGATTGAGAAAATTGAATAATATTTAGGCCCTATACTAATACTTAAAAAAAAAAAATTTCCCAAAAAATTCCACTTTTCCCATCATAAAAAAAATAAATAAAAAAAATAGAAATATTGTTTGATGTATTTTATACCAATATTATATTAGTTCAACCATAAAATATGTTGTTTGTTGTGTTTGGTGCTGATTGTGATCATGTAGGAGACATCTATGAGTGTCCACAAGGAACATATGCCATCGGACGTCGAGCTCCACTACAAAACAATTTCATATACACAAAAACACAAACAACAAAGATATTAGTAATACAAACAACAAATTATTCATGATCCTATATAATTGCAACTTTATGATGTATTGTATGCGGTTTCATACAGGATTTTTGTTTGGGAGGGAGGGGGGGTGGGGCTCCGAGTGTACTTCGCCAGGTCCGGCATCTTCTCCTTCATCAATGGAAGACTCTGCTCCTGTTGCCTCATCTGCGTCCTCTTCACAATCCCTCTTCACAATCGAGTCGATGACTGCATACACATCTGGTCCTAGTAGTACATTCTGGTAAAAAAAAATTAAATTTTTTTGAAAATTTGAAATTGTTCAACAAACCACAACCCACTTTCAAATCTCAAAACTCAATGAAATATATATATATATATTATAGCTAAACAGTTATCTCTATCTCAATATAGCTATAAATAAGTCCTTTTCACAACAGAAGCTTGCTAGTTTTCAAGAGAAAGACAAGAGAAAGACAAGCTTACATCGATCATCTTCTTGACTTCCATTGTCAGTATCAGAGTTGACGGGGTCTGGTCCACCAACCCTGATACAGGGCCTCCTATAGCCCTAGATGTCGTCTCCCTCCTCACCGCTTGATCCTGAGTCGCTAGAGTCAGTATCAAGCAAGTCTAAAACTTCCACAGCACTGTAACTGGTAGACGCCATCTTTCCAAACTGACTTCGAAAAAATTTTTTTTTTTGCATAGTTACCTGGATCACACGACACACTCACTTTTTTTCCTATGATGTAATAAGCATTACCTAAGACTGTACGTAATGGGGAGGCCCCCAGTTGACTGGCGATTTTATAAAAAAAAAAGAAGACAGTAAGTCAAACCGCAAAGTCTTGATCGGCAAAGAAGCGGTTGTTTCAATGTGTTATGGAAGGCTACTGGGCTCAAGCAATTTTTCGCTGCTTCTACAAAGCTCTGGAGATGACTGGATCCATAAATGAAGCTGCTGTGAAGAAGGTAACTTTTTTAAAAATTTGACGGAGAACCGATGTTTTTTTTTTTTTTGCCGAGGAAGAAATAAACGCAACTGCTGTGAGGTACTGTCGAAGCAGTCCTAGCTGAAAGCTATTTTAGATGCTTCTCCAATGCATTGGGCACTTGTGTATGCAATCTGAAGGTTCTAGCTATAAAGTAATTATTTTTAAAAATTCGGAGAAGCCAACTGGTCTTCACCCGCTTTAAAGCGGGATTGGGAACGAAAGGGTTAACACACACCGTATAAAGTTGGCTGTATAAGGGTCTCCCAAACCCCCAGCAGTTATTTTAGCAGCTGCCCTACCAGATAGCTGTAAAAACGGGGAAAGTGGACCAGTTGCTATAACTACTAGGGTAATGAGCTTGCTAGTGAAATAGCAGTACAGCAGTACAGCTTGAAATAACAACTGTGAAATATCTTTCAGGGTCATGTACCTAAAGATATCATTGTGAAGATATCTAGGGCTGGAATAAATAAATAAATATAATATATATAACTAGAGCACCAGTGGTGCGAACCCTCAGCGCTATCTGTGCACAACCCTCCACTTCAACACCTCAAGATTTCCTAATACCAGTTTCAGAATGTTAACCTCAACTACCCTTAAGATTCGAAAATTTAGCTATTTTCAATTATCATTAATATCGCTATAAATGCTTGAATTTTCGCCAACTTCGAGAATCATTATTGACAGACAGACAGAATTAATGAAAGAGACAAGGAAAAAAAATGAATAGAAATATATTATATTGGTTTTTATTTTTCTATTAATGATCTAATTTCAGTCTAATCTTTAGTTAGTAGTAGCTACCATTTTTGGACAAAGTGATTTGGTAAGTTGTTCAAAAGTCTAGCTCTGTTCTAAAATCACTGAACACAAAACTCCACTCTGGCAAAGAAAGTAAAAATCCACTCACACTGGAAAACAATAAATAACATTAACAAATACCATGCCATATTAACAAATTATTACCTTGATGATGAAGCTAAAGGTCAGCTCTGTTTCAGTGAAACTGACCAATATTTGATGCAGCTATAGCCATAGTAGCTAGCTAGCTACAAGCTTGGGTAAAAGTGTTCTAAAGGTTAAGCTATGTCACATTACAAAGGTATAACATACTGTTACAGTCTTATGCAGCAGACCTCTTTCCAACCGCCTGGCTCCTCCAACTGTCTACGCTACGGCAAAGGTACTGCCTGCCAAATATTTACCATTCAAGTGCAAATTGTATGGTAAAGGACATCCCCCATAGAGAAAAGCATTGGCCCAGAGTTTCACTCGCTTTTTCTGAAAAACTAAGCCTAAACAAACATTTTTGGAATTTTAAAGGGACTTACTTTGTGTAGTGCTGCTGTTTGATAACACTATCGCTGCTTAAATCAATGTGGAATTCGAGAAATGCTATTGACAGACAGACAGAATGAACTAGGACTACTGTAACCCTCTGGGCGCATGCGCGCTGAGGGTTAATAAGTGACACAAACAGACTACTGTAATCGCTCACGCGCATGCGCGCTGAGGGTTAAAATAAATACATATGGTATATATTATATACAAACCTTAAAGCATCACTACATGAAATATATGCTGACCTCAACAGCCTGATTCTGCTAGACTCTTTCTCATAAGTACCGGCCTTCTTGCGTGCAACTATGACAACATCTCTAGGAAGACCAGCAAGCCCAGCTACATTGAAGCCATAGCTTTTAGGACACACTCCTTCTGTTAGCTTATATAAAAAAGTAATCTTCTCATCCCCATCCACATCATCCACCAGACACGCCTACACAACATTTATAACCTAATAGATGGCTCTATAGTACCAGCAATACAGTATTGTAAGAGATTTCGATATTACAGAAGCTACCTTGACTAAGCCATGGGACTGAAATAATAATACAGTATTCTGCTTACAGCCACTTTAACTGATGTTAACTTCTCGACAAAGTCTTTCCTGGAAAGGACTTGGGCAGAAGTTGAAACACCAGGTTATGTTTTAAATATAAACTTATTGGCTGTTGAAACATCTGTACTTACCTTGTCTGGTGACTAGCTTACCATGTGATTATTCACATTAACCACGCCCCATATTTATTGGTTACCAGTAATTATAGCCACATGGCTTGAGTGCAACCTATGATATCCTTTACCATATGTCCTAATTGTACATGAGGGTTGTCAGTGAACTGATCCATGATGAAATGGTAATGAGTGGAGAAGAAAGTGCGACATGAAAGAACTTCAGCTAGTTGTTGCACAACGGCACTGGCAATGGCTGCTCCATCATAAGTTGCTGTACCACGCCCTAACACACATTCAGTTGTATGAACTAGTCACATATAAATCAATAGCTAGCCCTAACACACATTCAGTTGTATCAACTAGTCACATATAAATCAATAGCTGGCCCTAACACACATTCAGTTGTATCAAACACACATTCAGTTGTATCAACTAGTCACATATAAATCAATAGCTGGCCCTAACACACATTCAGTTGTATCAACTAGTCACATATAAATCAATAGCTGGCCCTAACACACATTCAGTTGTATCAAACACACATTCAGTTGTATCAACTAGTCACATATAAATCAATAGCTGGCCCTAACACACATTCAGTTGTATCAACTAGTCACATATAAATCAATAGCTAGCCCTAACACACATTCAGTTGTATCAACTAGTCACATATAAATCAATAGCTGGCCCTAACACACATTCAGTTGTATCAACTAGTCACATATAAATCAATAGCTGGCCCTAACACACATTCAGTTGTATCAACTAGTCACATATAAATCAATAGCTGGCCCTAACACACATTCAGTTGTATCAACTAGTCACATATAAATCAATAGCTGGCCCTAACACACATTCAGTTGTATCAACTAGTCACATATAAATCAATAGCTAGCCCTAACACACATTCAGTTGTATCAACTAGTCACATATAAATCAATAGCTGGCCCTAACACACATTCAGTTGTATCAACTAGTCACATATAAATCAATAGCTGGCCCTAACACACATTCAGTTGTATCAACTAGTCACATATAAATCAATAGCTGGCCCTAACACACATTCAGTTGTATCAACTAGTCACATATAAATCAATAGCTGGCCCTAACACACATTCAGTTGTATCAACTAGTCACATATAAATCAATAGCTAGCCCCAACACACATTCAGTTGTATCAACTAGTCACATATAAATCAATAGCTGGCCCTAACACACATTCAGTTGTATCAACTAGTCACATATAAATCAATAGCTGGCCCTAACACACATTCAGTTGTATCAACTAGTCACATATAAATCAATAGCTAGCCCTAACACACATTCAGTTGTATGAACTAGTCACATATAAATCAATAGCTAGCCCTGTGGAACCTCACCCAAATGAGATGCTTGTTCTCCATGTTGAACAGAGAGCTCACAAACAACATTACATGTAACAATCACCTGCTTAGTTACACACACACAAACAACATTTTTCTAGAACTTTCTTTTTGACCATGTGGCCTTCATGTGTGGACTGTTCTCATTGGTTATTAACCCTCAGTGCGCATGCGTGAGAGGGTTATAGTAGTCTGTTTGTCATTCATTCACTCTGTCAACAGTGGATCTTGAAGATGGCGGACATTTATGCCTTGAGAGAAGAGGAACTCCGACTAGATGACGATTTAAGTCCCTTTAATTTTCCACTTTTTTTTCGAATTTCGGTTTAGTTTTGAGAAAATGAGAGAAAAGGCAGACTATAGTGATTGCTGGTATACGGTCACACCCATTCAATCATTTAGCTGCCATATAGAATCGCGCACGCTCATGTGAGCATACAAATTTTACCGCGCCAGGTTCAGATTAGTTGCTTGCGTTCTGCTTCTTTTGTCCGATGATGGGAAGTCTCTGCTGCTGGAGGTGCGCTTCTTTCATCAACTGTAAGTATGCCTGCTCTCCAAATAGTGTGCCCTAAGTGTTTGTGTAGCGTGCATGTCAGAACGTCTAAATTTTATTGCGGCTATTTTTTTCCTACCAAGACAAAGTAAAATACTAAAGCTAGAGAATGCCATGAAGTCCTCAGAAAGTCATAAAAGCCATATTGCTGAGTATCAAGCTCGTAAAACAGCTTTAAAAAGTATAACAGAACCAATAAGCTGAAAATTTAAGAACTTGGTTATTCAACAATAGCGACTTTTAAAAACTAACGCTGAGAGTTAGCACTCTTAGTGCTCTGGTTCTTTTTATGTTTCACCAGGGTGGCAGAACATATATATAATCAACATGCCCAGTGAACCTGGTCTTTTCCTGAAGTAATAGATCACCTCTGTCATCTCTGCACTCAAACTTTTGTTACTCTAAACTTAAACTATTAAGGAGGGATAACTCAAGTGCCCGGGCTTAGGAGATAAGCTGGACAGATCTCAGCAGGAATTGACCTGGTGGCAGCTACTTAATCTGAGGGTAAGAGTACTACCCATAACTGGCCCTCACCAATCCCACAAGCCCTAACACACATTCAGTTCTATCAACCAGTAGCAAGTTGGTATTCACTGAAAGCTGAAATCTTCAGGATTTTATATTATACTGGACATCCAAATAAGGGGTATCAACCTTAAATAGAGAGCACTACCACACTTTCTGATATTAGTTTTTTTTACTATGCACTCAAGAAAGGCCTCTACATAGAGAAAAGAAGGTGGGGGGGGGGGGGGGGGGGGGGGGGGGGGGGGGAAACTTGATCCAGAGACTGACAGGTACTAATCATAGTTTCTGCTATTCACTGTTTTTATTGTAGTTGAAAATTTTTTTTTTGTAATGGTATGACAACTTTGAACATCAATACTATCAACACTTTTATAGGACCACACAAGGTCCAGATATTTCACTGTTGGAGCAGCTTACTTCACTGTCGGAGCAGCTTTGCAACACTACAAGGTCCAGATATTTCACTATCAAGCAGCTTTGGAACACTACAAGATTCAGATATTTCACTATCAAGCAGCTTTGGAACACTACAAGATTCAGATATTTCACTATCAAGCAGCTTTGGAACACTACAAGATTCAGATATTTCACTATCAAGCAGCTTTGGAACACTAGCTATTAGAGTGGCTTATGATGTGCACAAAGCAATTTTTGAGCAATATTATTTCTTTAGATCATCTAACTTGATGGAGTAAATACTCTAAATCAAGGCATCATCTACTTGCAGAACAATCTCAGAAAAAGCATGTCCTCTGGCCTGCTGTGAGGCATTTTGCGTTTGAAAAGCATGGTAACGATTCCAGTAAATAGTCATCTTGTTCCTAATGTAATTAAATCTCCAATACTCAACTTTGCCAGTAACTCCTGAACACTCCTCTGAGTAGTTATCCAAACTTCTAATGGACTTACCCACATGCAAATTTGTGACATGTAGTTGTGCTGAAATGATTCTATAAAAATAAAAATGCAATCAACCATGCCACACCTATGTTTCAGATTATAGTACTCATCTGTGATCCTTTGTTTCTCTTCACTTTTAGTACGGCCTAACATTGAATTGTCGAATTTCTGATGTACTGCTTGTGCCATGAAGTTTTGCTGCTCAAGAAATTAGTATCTGTCCCTCATCTTCAAAATTTATACTACCGGCAAAGAATTGATTTTTTGGCATAACATTTAAAAGAATTTCTCGTATTCTCCATAGTATTTCTATAAGGACAACGCAAACCTTCTTCTGATATAGCCTGATAAATTATACAAATTTCCATTCTCACTATTGGAGGGGAAGTCCAGCTATTAGACTCTTTTACACATGCATACAAATTGCAAGTTCAGTTTTACACAGAAAAAAGCAGCTACATAATTTTTGCACTAATTTTTGCATTTTTGATTTTAATATTTAAGTTAATATTAGTGATTACAGCCACTCCATTTATGACCATCAACATAGCCTTCTATGCAACTGAATTTGGTACTTTTGCAGCTTTGCAACTATTAATCCACCATGCTAACTTACTCATGGCCAAACACACCAAGCAACCATGTAATGACATGAAAACACTCAGCAAACTGTAACAGTTTTGTTTTGCACTTGCTTTTAGTAAGAATATGACCAATCCTTAATTAAGAGTGCTCAGCAAAATGAAATTAGCACACTGAAAGCCACTACAATACTTGTTTAATGTAACAGGCAGTGTACCTAACAAGAGAAAATCAAATTAAAGAGTTTTTTTCCTCATCAATATAAGAACCGAAGTAATATTAGATGCAGGTTGCACTGTAGTGACTACACCTTACCTAACTCATCTACAAGAACCAGGGAGTGACAAGTTGCATGTTGCAATATAGTCGCTGTTTCTTTCAATTCCACAAAGAATGTACTTTCTTGTGCCATAATACGATCAGAAGCTCCCATTCGCGTGAAGACTCTGTCAACTGGACTTAGTTCCATGGTCACAGCAGGAACAAAACATCCCTAAGTAATACATTCTTAAATATTATATAGTACAACTTGTGCATCCATGCATGGCATCAATGTGTAACACTTATATATATATTATATTATCTAGTACAACTTGTGCATCCATCATGGCATCAATGTGTAACACATATATATTATATTATTATATAGTACAACTTGTGCATCCATGCATGGCATCAATGTGTAACACTTGATCTGCATTTAGAGTACATGAACAGTATTTGATTAAAACTCTGTATTTTTACGGAGTAGTTGTATTACTTAAATTAGTATAGAGCGTAACTGAATACACTTACCTATGGCTACCAAGAAATATAGGTTTGAAAACTTTGTAGTTCTTTTTACCAAATTCGTGAAGCTGTGACAAATCTGATGTTACAGCATGGAGCTTTCAAATTTTAAATCCTGCAGCATTTCATGGTACTGCACTCTAACTTTTTAGAACTGAAGGATATGTTAAAACTGTACTGCAGTGATGGAACTGAAGTAACTAACCAGTATATACCAATACAGTGACCACTTATCTTGCCTCAGTGAATGACTACACATTTATGAGTGTGTTCAAAATTAAGCCTCCATGTTTTATTTTATTTTATACTTCTTCCATATTATACCTTAGGTGAGTGCGCTGACTGGGCTTTTCAAAAAGCTGTATTGTGATGGAGGATTGTGTCGTAGTGCTCAGTGTTCTTGTCTTAAACACAAGGCAAAATAGGTGCCACACATACAGCACACAGTGTCAACTAATGCTTGTGCAGTGTTCTCCAAGCAAGCCTTTCTCCTAAAGTAATTCTTCCTCATCCTCAGCTGAACACTAAGGTTCACTCAGGACAGATGAGCAGTCACAATATTCCCTATATACTCGCTAGTAACTTCAGTTCTATCACTGTACCATGGAAACTTGCGGGGTTAAGAAACCCTCGGGCTCCTAGTAGTGTCCTCGCTACACTCTGATGCTACAACCCAGAGCCATCAAGTTACTAAATACCACAGCTTTCAAGGTACCACACTTACAGGAGATCACTACTATATGTGAGCGGGTCTGAGAAAAGGGACCTTATGGCGCAAAAATTGAAATTGCGATATAGGCTCCAGAAGTAAGTCAACAGAAAAAAAAAATTTTTCTCCAAATTTTTGTTTTTGCAGAATTAGTCTTAGTGACCCTTACTCTACGTCTATGCCAAATTTCAAATGTCAAAACAACTTTAAAGACCCCAAGCGTGCCATGAAAAGACAAGCTACTTTTTATTCTCTCTCGTTCTCGAAATACAATAAACGGGGAATGGGCGGAGTTTCAAACTAGTAGCTCAAAAACAGCATAGCTTTGAGACTATTGCATGCACTCTACGGCTTACCTATGGCTGAAAGTTTACCACTACATTGAGTAGAGTAGCCAAGGATTCCGACAAGACTGGCTTTGAGACGCTACGTAAGCTAAAAAGAACTTGACACAAAACTTCGTTAGTCCCCGTTAAAAAGCTGCTGCACGATTTAATTGCGTATGCGGAGTACACCGTTAAGTATATGGAAACATTAATCATACTGGAAGTGGCAATTCAATTTAAGTTTTCACGATTTCTAGTTCAAGTGCTTTGCTGAATACAGCCCAGTTTAGCTGCCAGTTTCTCTGCGCATCAAAAGCTTTACCGTCCAGTATTTTAACACTAAGATTAGATAAATTGTAGCTTTTTATTAGCATAAAAAAACTCAATTTTTTTTGTTTGCGCCATAAGGTCCCTTTTCCTAGACCCACTCGCATATACAGAAGATGGCAAATTGTAAAGAAGGCATGTACTAAAACGCTATGTACTTTTATCCATCTATTTATCTAGAACGGTAAGTGGTGAGCTGTATTTTAACATGAGACATTGTGTGCAGAGAATCCTCACTATTCGAGGAGGCGTGAGTTGAAGGACCAAAACTGACGATCCGCGCCTAGTCACTAATTCGCAATTGCCCCTATCGCTGGCACCTAGGCGCTTGCAACGGGAGCTGCTTAAAGAGTGAACCACCCGCATAGCAAAACAGAGTTTAGAGTTGGGTAAGGCACAGATTGAGAAAATAAGCATAAGGTTCACAAAACATATAAAGAATACATGGTGATACAGGGTTGAATGGTTTGCTATGAATATGGTTAAGGCCAGGGCGCACTAGAGTGACGATTAAGTCCATTTGTCACTTGTGACTCGCAACTTCTTCTGTTGACTGTTCAGGTGTAGTAGGCGTAGTTCTGAACACTCACACTTCATAGGTAAAGAGTTAACGGTTGATTCAAATTCAATCTTAAAATGAATATGACCATTGGCCAACATCCCTGATAGTGTCTTGCTTGTTAAACTTAGGAAAGCTCCAGGATATCCTATAAATATTTTCAACTATACATCAAATAGAAGTTTAATAAACATACCAACTGAGCGAGCACTACCAGGAGCCCACACTGTCGCAGTAAAGTACTCTTGCCCCCCATGTTAGGACCTGTTACCAGTAGACAATTACTAGGACTCTGCAGACAGACTGAGTTAGGAATGAAGTCTGAACCAGAGCTAATTATGCAAGGATGACATCCATCTTCTATCTTAAGAAATGGCCGTCCGTCTTCTGCTGCACAGTCCACCAGTGTTGGCACACACATAATGTCTGAGGCACAAGAGCTAAAGGGAATTAATTAGTATATCCAATATAAAATACACTTTATTATATAACACTTAAAAAAGAATATAAGACACAAATAATACATCTCGAAATTAAAACATACCAGCTTTAAATCAGTAGCACATGCCATCTAATAGCACGTGCTATCTAGTGAGTGGCACATGCCATATAGTCGTACTCATTCTGTTCCAAGATACTAACTTCAATTTGTGAATCCACTGTCACTTTGAGTGCATCTATATAATAATACGCTTGTGTGTCAGTAACGACGACGAGAGATGGGGTGTGTATTCATGAATAATTCATGATCTTAACAGTTTGATAAAGCATTGTCATTTCAAGACGTAAAGTGTCGTCACATTAAGGGTGCCCGCACACCGCCTACGCAATTTTTTGTTGATGGTTGCTATGCACGATTACTACTATTGTATACTTACAGGGGCTTCTCCACTACAACACAAGGACAAAGTACCTGCCGAAGGAGCCGCTCACTAATTTTAGACCGAATCTGGAGGAAATATCGGGGCCTGGTTATAAAACTTTGTAGCACTTTTTTGGAGCGGTGCGGTAAGTTGGAGCTCTGCAATTTGGTGCACTACTAGCCGAGCCGATACTCTACTGCAAGACAACGAGTTCTTATCCATTTATGATATATTCGCAATTTTTTCTATTTATAAGATATTGAAAAATTCTCGTTGTAGTGCAGTTCATTTTTTTTTGTTTACCCGTGTATGAAATTTTTGTGTCGTTCTCATTATTAGATTCCAAGAAAAACTGATCCAAAATTTGGAACTTTAATTCCACTCGCAATTCTTAAGAAATAGCCCCACCCCCATATCTCGTACTACGAGTACGCGAGCAATTTTATTTCCAATTAGTTTGTATTGGTTCTAAAAAGAGCCCGCCTATATCAAGAGTAAACAAACATCAATACAACAATAACAAGAGAGTCAGAAGAGAGAGCAGTTTATTGGAGATAGCCAGAGGTGAAGGTATTAGATCTGCGCAGCTTGGGAAGTCTTCGCTCCGCAGAAATCGAGCCTGGTGGATCCATCCACTTGAATTCAGGTGCGCAGAGTCCGGAGAATGGCTACTGGAGGAGAGGCAGCCTGGTGCACCTTGCCGCGTGAGCTCAGACGACGTATGGAGAGTTGCTGTAAACGAATATGAGACAACAAGAAGCTAAACATAAAACACCACAACTTCGCAAAGTATACTTCTGCTATTACTGCGCGATTGTTTCTGCTCGCGTATTATCGAATGGTGGGGTATTGGCGGGGAATAAATTAATGTCCGGATCTACAGGCGGTGCGCGTTGCTATGTGCGGGCACCCTTTAAAATATCTATATAATACGCTTGCGTGCCAGTAACGAAGACGACCGACAGTGCGTGTATTCATGAATAATTCATGATCTCTTAAACAGTTTGGTAAAGCATCATCATTTAAAGATGGGTAAAGTGTCGTCACTTTCAGAAAGTGGTTAATTTTAAAAAGCAGGTGCAATTGATGAGGGAAAACGGCGTAAGCTTAAAAAAGGAAGGCGAAAGTAAGAAAGAGAAGGTAAAAGGCGATTAATGATAACTAAAAAGCTGGTGGAATCAACGAGTAAAGGCGGGGGGGTTAGTTTCCAAAAAGGAAGGCGAAAGTACGAAAAAGAAAACAAAGTTTTGCAAAGCTTAAGTTTACAATCATTAGTAGGACAGAAATTCAGAAGCAGGAGAGATAGACAAAGTAAAAGGGGATTCCATAACTCAAAAAGAAGAGCTGAAGAAAGGAAAGGTGGGAGATAAGAAAAGATCAGATAGTTCAGAAAAAAAGAGAGCAGGAGAGGGAAATTTATTTAACATTAACCAATGATAGGGAATGATAACTGAGCAAGATAACATGTGCTACTGCATTTTTGCAATATGTCAAGCGCCACTGTGTGGCGGGGTACTTGCTAGAATTATATAAATGCAGTATATCTAAATTTAGTAGCAGATGAGTATTGCTACTTTCACTCACCTGTAACTTGCTAGACTCATGAGACAGTCCAACTCTGACAAACAAGACACCACACCCTCCCACAAATGGAAACTACAAACACATTCATTGATTAAATATAGTCATGAACTGATCCATACCAGATATTTCACTATACCAAGCAGCTTTACAATAGTAGCTATTTGTGTGGCTACTGGTGAGCTGAGAAAGCACGTTTTTCACACCTCTTCTTCAGTCCACAAAATCTCATCTACTATAACACCATTAACACATCGAGCAGCCACTCTATTGGAAGTTACCATCTACTTCAGATCAACATGATCCTGATTGGAAGTTACTACCTTCTCCAGATCAACATGATCCTGATTGGAAGTTACCACCTACTCCAGATCAACATGATCCTGATTGGAAGTTACTACCTACTCCAGATCAACATGATCCTGATTGAAAGTTACTACCTACTCCAGATCAACATGATCCTGATTGGAAGTTACCACCTACTCCAGATCAACATGATCCTGATTGGAAGTTACCACCTACTCCAGATCAACATGATCCTGATTGGAAGTTACTACCTACTCCAGATCAACATGATCCTGATTGGAAGTTACCACCTACTCCAGATCAACATGATCCTGATTGAAAGTTACCACCTACTCCAGATCAACATGATCCTGATTGGAGTTACCACCTACTCAAGATCAACATGATCCTGATTGGAAGTTACCACCTACTCCAGATCAACATGATCCTGATTGAAAGTTACTCCGATCAACATTATCCTGATGGAGTTACCACTACTCAGATCAACATGATCTGATTGGAAGTTACTACCGACTCCAGATCAACATGATCCTGATGGAAGTTACCAACATACTCAAGATCAACATGATCCTGATGGAGTTACCACATACTCCAGGATCAACATGATCTGATTTGGAAGTTACCACCTACTCTCCAGATCAACATGATCCTGCTTGGAAGTATACCTACTCCAGTCAAATGATTCCTGATTGGAAGTTACCAGTGACACCTATCAGATCAACATGATCCTGATGGGAAAAGTATACCTACTCCCAGATCACATGGATTCCGATTGGAGTTACCACTACTCCAGAATCACTGATCCGATTGGAAGTACCACGATTCCAGATCAAACAGGATCCTGATGGGAAGTTACCACATACTCCAGATCAACATGACTGATGGAGTTACTACCTACCCAGAATCACATGATCCTGATTGAAGTTACCCCCTACTCCGATCAAAAAACCAAATGAATCTGATGGAAGTTACCAACTACCAAGATCAAAACATTGACCTGATTGGACGTTACACCTACTCCAGATCAACATGATCTGATTGCGAAGTTACCACTACTCCAGATCAACCAGATCCTGATTGGAAGTTACCACTACTCCAGATCACATGACCTGATTGGAATAATACCTATCCAGATCAACATGATCCTGATTGGAAGTTACACCTACTCCAGGATAAACATGATCCTGATTGGAAGTACCCACCTACTCCCAGATCAACATGATCCTGATTGGAAGTTACCACTTACTCCAGATAAAACAGGATCATGATTGGAAAGTTTACCACCTACTCCAGATAACATGATCCGATTGAAATTTACACCACTCCAGATCAACAGATCTGATTTGAAAGTACACTACTCCAGATCAAACATGATCCTGATTGGAAGGTACCCCACCTACTCCAGATCAACATGATCCTGATTGGAAGTTACTACCTACTCCAGATCAACATGATCCTGATTGGAAGTTACCACCTACTCCAGATCAACATGATCCTGATTGGAAGTTACTACCTACTCCAGATCAACATGATCCTGATTGGAAGTTACTACCTACTCCAGATCAACATGATCCTGATTGGAATTACTACCTACTCAGATCAACATGACTGATTGGAAAGTTACCCCTACTCCAGATCAACATGATTCCGGATGGAAGTTACAACTACTCCCGACAACAGATCCTGATTGGAAGATACCACCTACTCAGAAATCACATGATCCTGATTGGAGTTACCACCCTACTCCAGACAACATGGTCTGAGTGGAAGTTACACCTACTCAGATCAAAACATGACTTATGCTTTGGAAGTTAACAACCTACTCCAGATTCAACAGATCCTGATTGGAAGTTACCACCCTACTCCAGATCAAACATTTGATCATGATTGGAGAGTTACACCTACTCCGATCAACATGAGCCTGATTGGGAAGTTAACCTAATCAGATAAACATGAATCTGATTGAAAGTATACTACCACTCCAGATCAACATGGATCCTAATTGGAAGTTACCACCTACTCCAGATCAACATGATCCTGATTGAAAGTTACTACCTACTCCAGATCAACATGATCCTAATTGGAAGTTACCACCTACTCCAGATCAACATGATCCTGATTGAAAGTTACCACCTACTCCAGATCAACATGATCCTGATTGGAAGTTACCACCTACTCCAGATCAACATGATCCTGATTGGAAGTTACCACCTACTCCAGATCAACATGATCCTGATTGGAAGTTACCACCTACTCCAGATCAACATGATCCTGATTGAAAGTTACCACCTACTCCAGATCAACATGATCCTGATTGGAAGTTACCACCTACTCCAGATCAACATGATCCTGATTGGAGTTACTACCTTCTCCAGATCAACATGATCCTGATTGGAAGTTACCACCTACTCCAGATCAACATGATCCTGATTGAAAGTTACTACCTACTCCAGATCAACATGATCCTAATTGGAAGTTACCACCTACTCCAGATCAACATGATCCTGATTGAAAGTTACTACCTACTCCAGATCAACATGATCCTGATTGGAAGTTACCACCTACTCCAGATCAACATGATCCTGATTGGAAGTTACACCTACTCCAGATCAAACATGATCCTGATGAAGTTCTACCTACTCCAGCTCAACAGGTAATGATCCTGATTGGAAAGTTACCCACCTAATCCAGATCAACATGATCCTGATTGGAAAGTTACCACATACTCCGATCAACATGATCCTGATGGAAGATACAACCACTCCAGATCAACAAGATCCTGCTTCGGAAGTTACCACCTAATCCCGATCAACAGGATCCTTGATTGAAGTTACACTACTCCAGATAAAATGATCATGATTGATTGGAGTTCCACCATACTCCAGATCAACCATGATCTGATGAAAGTTACCACCTACTCAAGATCAACATGACCTGATTGGAAGTTACACCTACTCCAGATCCACCATGATCTGATGGAAGTTACCACCTACTGCCAGATCAACATGATACTGATTGAAAGTATACCTTACTCAAGATCAACATGATCCTAATGGGAAGTTACCACCTACTCCAATCACATGATCTGTGATTGAAAGTTACCACCTACTCCAGTATCAACCGATTTGTGTCCTGATTGGAAGTACCACCTACTCAGATCACACATTGATCCTTATGGAAGTACCACTTACTCAGATCACATGATCTGATGGGAGTTACCACCACTCCAGATCAACATGGATCCTGATTGAAAGTTACCACTACTCCAGATTCAACCTGAATCTGATTGGAAAGTTACCACTCTATCCAGATAAACATGATAATGATTGGGAGTAGTTCCTGACCTGCTCAAGATCAACATGATCCTGATTGGAGTTACCACCTACTCAAGATCAACATGATCCTGATTGGAAGTTACCACCTACTCCAGATCAACATGATCCTGATTGAAAGTTACCACCTACTCCAGATCAACATGATCCTGATTGGAGTTACCACCTACTCCAGATCAACATGATCCTGATTGGAAGTTACTACCTACTCCAGATCAACATGATCCTGATTGGAAGTTACCACCTACTCCAGATCAACATGATCCTGATTGGAAGTTACCACCTACTCCAGATCAACATGATCCTGATTGGAAGTTACTACCTACTCCAGATCAACATGATCCTGATTGGAAGTTACCACCTACTCCAGATCAACATGATCCTGATTGGAAGTTACCACCTACTCCAGATCAACATGATCCTGATTGGAAGATACCACCTACTCCAGATCAACATGATCCTGATTGGAAGTTACCACCTACTCCAGATCAACATGATCCTGATTGGAAGTTACCACCTACTCCAGATCAACATGATCCTGATTGGAAGTTACCACCTACTCCAGATCAACATGATCCTGATTGGAAGTTACTACCTACTCCAGATCAACATGATCCTGATGTGAATGTCTCACTCAACTGCTAAGTACTTACTGTTGATCAAAAGAACGGAAAAGGTTTCCCATGGTATCTCTAAGAGCAGCGTCTCTACTCTCTTCTGCAGAAGTCAGTCTTTCCAGCAACAACTCGATCTTAGCTGTCCTGTACCTACATACAGTGAAAGTACTTTACCTAACAATACAACCTACCAAAATGAAAACTAAAGTAGTGCATGTATAAGTACTTTCACAACTACACAACCCTTTACCCACCAGTGTGAAGGTAATATTTAATAAAAAAAGAGCATTGAGGACGACGTACAAGACACGAGCTTCTATACCCTCACAACAGATGCAGAGTACCACTAAAGTACTTCAATTCAACAGATGCAGAGTACCACTAAAGTACTTCAATTCAACAGATGTAGAGTACAACTAAAACTTCAATTCAACAGATGCAGAGTACAACTAAAACTTCAATTCAACAGATGCAGAGTACAACTAAAACTTCAATTCAACAGATGCAGAGTACAACTAAAACTTCAATTCAACAGATGCAGAGTACAACTAAAACTTCAATTCAACAGATGCAGAGTACAACTAAAACTTCAATTCAACAGATGCAGAGTACAACTAAAACTTCAATTCAACAGATGCAGAGTACAACTAAAACTTCAATTCAACAGATGCAGAGTACAACTAAAACTTCAATTCAACAGATGCAGAGTACAACTAAAACTTCAATTCAACAGATGCAGAGTACAACTAAAACTTCAATTCAACAGATGTAGAGTACAACTAAAACTTCAATTCAACAGATGCAGAGTACAACTAAAACTTCAATTCAACAGATGCAGAGTACAACTAAAGTACTTACTCCGTGCTAGTGCTATGTTAAATGGCAATCTATATAATAATATGCTTATGTATTAGTAACGATGATGACAGTGTGTGTATTCATGAATAATTGGTGAGCTGAGCAGAGTTGGTAAAGCGTCGTCGGGGACAGCAAGGGGGGGAAAAAAAGAGAAATATAGAAAAATGGTTCGAACCCTTGACTGTCTACTCCACACTTACCATTGAACCATCCGGAACTCTCGACTGTCTACTCCACACTTACCATTGAACGATCTGGAACCCTCGACTGTCTACTCCACACTAACATTGAACGATCTGGAACCCTCGACTGTCTACTCCACTTACCATTGAACCATCCGGAACCCTCGACTGTCTACTCCACACTTACCATTGAACCATCTGAAACCCTCGACTGTCTACTCCACACTTACTATTGAACTATTTGACTGTCTACTCCACACTTACCATTGAACGATCTGGAACCCTCGACTGTCTACTCCACTTACCATTGAACCATCCGGAACCCTCGACTGTCTACTCCACACTTACCATTGAACCATCTGAAACCCTCGACTGTCTACTCCACACTTACTATTGAACTATTTGACTGTCTACTCCACACTTACCATTGAACGATCTGGAACCCTCGACTGTCTACTCCACTTACCATTGAACCATCCGGAACCCTCGACTGTCTACTCCACACTTACCATTGAACCATCTGAAACCCTCGACTGTCTACTCCACACTTACTATTGAACTATTTGACTGTCTACTCCACACTAAACATTGAACCATCAGGAACCCTAGACTGTCTACTCCACACTTACCAAGAGTTCATTTTTTTATTAGAATTAGTGGCGGTGGTAAGTTTATGCGCTATTTGTCACGGTATATGTTATACGCAACAGTGTTGTTCCGTACCTCAGGCATTTGTGCTTGAGCACAAATGGCGAGCGAGCCTTAAACTACACTATTGTTAAATGATTGATTTTAACAACTAACACTCAAGCTACTAAAATAAAGTCGAGTTTTTAAATTACGTATGCGGTAAAGGGGATTTCTTTGCTGAAATGAAAGGTCATAACTGCTATTAAGCTCTTAGCTACAAAAAAGAAAGGCCAGAGTTATTTTGCATATTTAGCTAACAAATATGGAATTACGTACTTACCTCAGCTTCCCTCGAGTAGTAGTAGCTTCCTTAGCATTAATACTACGGCATTCTGACTACCAATGGCTCTTGACAACCAACAATCGGCACTCCGCATCCCCTCTAAAACGGCGAAGTTTTGAGATTAAGTCAGGAAAAGGGTCTTCAATGCCATGCCATAGTAACCGGTCGAATCAACTTTTTGTTTCTTGAAAAGCAAGCGTTTTCGCCGGAATTTTCTCACACTTTGGAGCTTAAGTATAAAGTAAGGCTTGCTTAATGCTGTAGTTTCAGAATAAACTGGGGTCAAGCCTAAAAAACCGTGTTTTTAGGAGAAAAAAAAGTTCACCGCGCGCGCGTTTAAGGGGTATACGTACCATCTATACATACATATATATAACATATACCCGATTTTGCATTATCCACCCCTAATACTGTCTCGCTCGCTCCGCTCGCTCGCCAATCATCACGAGAGTTCAACCTCAGCTTGACCCCTGAAGATGACTTCGGCAAGAAGTCAAAATGTCGGGTTAAGTTTTAATTAACATAATATTGGCTGTTAGAATGACACAATTTGCTATTATTTTGATGCTTGTTTCAATCTTCAGGAGGCTGCCTTTTCCGAGATTCACACTTTGTTGTGTGACCGAATGACTGACTGACTGACTGACAAACTGAGTACTGTAATCCTCTTGCTCATGCATGCTGATGGTTAGAACTGAGTACTGTAATCCTCTTGCTCATGCATGCTGATGGTTAGAACTGAGTACTGTAATCCTCTTGCTCATGCATGCTGATGGTTAGAACTGAGTACTGTAATCCTCTTGCTCATGCATGCTGATGGTTAGAACTGAGTACTGTAACCCTCTTGCTCATGCATGCTGATGGTTAGAACTGAGTACTGTAACCCTCTTGCTCATGCATGCTGATGGTTAGAACTGAGTACTGTAACCCTCTTGCTCATGCATGCTGATGGTTAGAACTGAGTACTGTAATCCTCTTGCTCATGCACGCTGATGGTTAGAACTGAGTACTGTAATCCTCTTGCTCATGCATGCTGATGGTTAGAACTGAGTACTGTAACCCTCTTGCTCATGCATGCTGATGGTTAGAACTGAGTACTGTAACCCTCTTGCTCATGCATGCTGATGGTTAGAACTGAGTACTGTAACCTCTTGCTCATGCATGCTGATGGTTAGAACTGAGTACTGTAACCTCTTGCTCATGCATGCTGATGGTTAGAACTGAGTACTGTAATCCTCTTGCTCATGCATGCTGATGGTTAGAACTGAGTACTGTAATCCTCTTGCTCATGCACGCTGATGGTTAGAAGTGAGTACTGTAACCCTCTTGCTCATGCATGCTGATGGTTAGAACTGAGTACTGTAACCTCTTGCTCATGCATGCTGATGGTTAGAACTGAGTACTGTAACCCTCTTGCTCATGCATGCTGATGGTTAGAACTGAGTACTGTAATCCTCTTGCTCATGCACGCTGATGGTTAGAACTGAGTACTGTAACCCTCTTGCTCATGCACGCTGATGGTTAGAACTGAGTACTGTAATCCTCTTGCTCATGCATGCTGATGGTTAGAACTGAGTACTGTAATCCTCTTGCTCATGCACGCTGATGGTTAGAACTGAGTACTGTAACCCTCTTACTCATGCATGCTGATGGTTAGAACTGAGTACTGTAACCCTCTTGCTCATGCATGCTGATGGTTAGAACTGAGTACTGTAACCCTCTTGCTCATGCATGCTGATGGTTAGAACTGAGTACTGTAACTCTCTTGCTCATGCATGCTGATGGTTAGAACTGAGTACTGTAATCCTCTTGCTCATGCATGCTGATGGTTAGAAGTGAGTACTGTAATCCTCTTGCTCATGCATGCTGATGGTTAGAACTGAGTACTGTAACCCTCTTGCTCATGCATGCTGTACTGTAACCCTCTTGCTCATGCATGCTGATGGTTACTGAGTACTGTAATCCTCTTGCTCATGCATGCTGATGGTTAGAACTGAGTACTGTAATCCTCTTGCTCATGCACGCTGATGGTTAGAACTGAGTACTGTAACCCTCTTACTCATGCATGCTGATGGTTAGAACTGAGTACTGTAACCCTCTTGCTCATGCATGCTGATGGTTAGAACTGAGTACTGTAACCCTCTTGCTCATGCATGCTGATGGTTAGAACTGAGTACTGTAACATGCATGCTGATGGTTAGAACTGAGTACATGCTCATGCTGATGGTTAGAACTGATCCTCTTGTACTGATGGTAGTACTGTAACCCTCTTGCTCATGCATGCTGATGGTTAGAAGTGAGTACTGTAATCCTCTTGCTCATGCATGCTGATGGTTAGAACTGAGTACTGTAACCCTCTTGCTCATGCATGCTGATGGTTAGAACTGAGTACTGTAACCCTCTTGCTCATGCATGCTGATGGTTAGAACTGAGTACTGTAACCCTCTTGCTCATGCACGCCTGATGGTTAGAACTGAGTACTGTAACCCTCTTGCTCATGCATGCTGATGGTTAGAAGTGAGTACTGTAATCCTCTTGCTCATGCATGCTGATGGTTAGAACTGAGTACTGTAACCCTCTTGCTCATGCATGCTGATGGTTAGAACGGAGTACTGTAATCCTCTTGCTCATGCATGCTGATGGTTAGAACTGAGTACTGTAACCCTCTTGCTCATGCACGCCTGATGGTTAGAACTGAGTACTGTAATCCTCTTGCTCATGCATGCTGATGGTTAGAACTGAGTACTGTAATCCTCTTGCTCATGCATGCTGATGGTTAGAACTGAGTACTGTAACCCTCTTACTCATGCACGCTGATGGTTAGAACTGAGTACTGTAACCCTCTTGCTCATGCATGCTGATGGTTAGAACTGAGTACTGTAATCCTCTTGCTCATGCACGCTGATGGTTAGAACTGAGTACTGCAATCCTCTTGCTCATGCATGCTGATGGTTAGAACTGAGTACTGCAATCCTCTTGCTCATGCATGCTGATGGTTAGAACTGAGTACTGTAACCCTCTTGCTCATGCATGCTGATGGTTAGAACTGAGTACTGTAATCCTCTTGCTCATGCATGCTGATGGTTAGAACTGAGTACTGTAATCCTCTTGCTCGTGCATGCTGATGGTTAGAACTGAGTACTGTAATCCTCTTGCTCATGCATGCTGATGGTTAGAACTGAGTACTGTAACCCTCTTGCTCATGCATGCTGATGGTTAGAACGGAGTACTGTAACCCTCTTGCTCATGCATGCTGATGGTTAGAACTGAGTACTGTAACCTCTTGCTCATGCATGCTGATGGTTAGAACTGAGTACTGTAATCCTCTTGCTCATGCATGCTGATGGTTAGAACTGAGTACTGTAACCTCTTGCTCATGCATGCTGATGGTTAGAACTGAGTACTGTAACCTCTTGCTCATGCATGCTGATGGTTAGAACTGAGTACTGTAATCCTCTTGCTCATGCATGCTGATGGTTAGAACTGAGTACTGTAACCCTCTTGCTCATGCATGCTGATGGTTAGAACTGAGTACTGTAACCCTCTTGCTCATGCATGCTGATGGTTAGAACTGAGTACTGTAACCCTCTTGCTCATGCATGCTGATGGTTAGAAGTGAGTACTGTAATCCTCTTGCTCATGCATGCTGATGGTTAGAACTGAGTACTGTAATCCTCTTGCTCATGCACGCTGATGGTTAGAACTGAGTACTGTAATCCTCTTGCTCATGCATGCTGATGGTTAGAACTGAGTACTGTAATCCTCTTGCTCATGCATGCTGATGGTTAGAACTGAGTACTGTAACCCTCTTACTCATGCACGCTGATGGTTAGAACTGAGTACTGTAACCCTCTTGCTCATGCATGCTGATGGTTAGAACTGAGTACTGTAACCCTCTTGCTCATGCATGCTGATGGTTAGAACTGAGTACTGTAATCCTCTTGCTCATGCATGCTGATGGTTAGAACGGAGTACTGTAATCCTCTTGCTCATGCACGCCTGATGGTTAGAACTGAGTACTGTAATCCTCTTGCTCATGCATGCTGATGGCTAGAACTGAGTACTGTAAGTATGCTAGAACTGAGTACTGTAACCTCTTGCTCATGCATGCTGATGGTTAGAACTGAGTACTGTAATCCTCTTGCTCATGCACGCTGATGGTTAGAACTGAGTACTGTAATCCTCTTGCTCATGCATGCTGATGGCTAGAACTGAGTACTGTAACCCTCTTGCTCATGCATGCTGATGGTTAGAACTGAGTACTGTAATCCTCTTGCTCATGCACGCTGATGGTTAGAACTGAGTACTGTAACCCTCTTGCTCATGCATGCTGATGGTTAGAACTGAGTACTGTAATCCTCTTGCTCATGCATGCTGATGGCTAGAACTGAGTACTGTAACCCTCTTGCTCATGCATGCTGATGGTTAGAACTGGTTATGCATGCTGATGGTGAGTACTGTAATCCTCTTGCTCATGCATGCTGATGGCTAGAACTGAGTACTGTAACCCTCTTGCTCATGCATGCTGATGGTTAGAACTGAGTACTGTAACCCTCTTGCTCATGCACGCTGATGGTTAGAACTGAGTACTGTAACCCTCTTGCTCATGCATGCTGATGGTTAGAACTGAGTACTGTAATCCTCTTGCTCATGCATGCTGATGGCTAGAACTGAGTACTGTAACCCTCTTGCTCATGCATGCTGATGGTTAGAACTGAGTACTGTAATCCTCTTGCTCATGCATTCTGATGGCTAGAACTGAGTACTGTAAACCCTCTTGCTCATGCATGCTGATGTTAGAACGGAGTACTGTAAAATCTCTTGCTCATGCATGTGATGGTTAGAACTGAATCTGTAACCCTCTTGCTCATGCTGCTGATGGTTAGAACTGATTACTGTAACCCTCGTTGCTCATGCACGCTGCAGGCTAGAACTGGTACTGTAACCTCTTCTCATGCACTCTGATGGTTAGAACTGATACTTACTCCTCTTGCTCATGCACGCTGATGGCTAGAACTGAGTACGGTAACCTCTTGCTCTCATGCCTGGCTGAATGTTAGAACTGGTACTGTACTCTCTTCTCTCTTGCTCATGCATGCCTGATGGTTAGAACTGAGTACTGTAATCGCTCCCTCTTGCTCATGCACGCTGATGGTTAGCAAAGTGAGTCTGTTAATCCTCTGGCTCATGCATGCTGATGGCTAGAACTGAGTACTGTAATCCTCTTGCTCATGCATGCTGATGGCTAGAACTGAGTACTGTAACCCTCTTGCTCATGCATGCTGATGGTTAGAACTGAGTACTGTAATCCTCTTGCTCATGCATGCTGATGGTTAGAACTGAGTACTGTAACTGCATGCTGATTAGAACTGAGTACTGTAACCCTCTTGCTCATGCATGCTGATGGTTAGAACTGAGTACTGTAACCCTCTTGCTCATGCATGCTGATGGTTAGAACTGAGTACTGTAACCAGCTTGCTCATGCTTTACTGATGGTTAGAACTGAGTACTGTAACCTCTTGCTCATGCATGCTCCATTCTCATTCCCTTACCTGCGATCCCTTTCTTCTGTGATTTCAGTTCATATCTGTGGTCTAACTTCACATTGGTCAGAACTGTTTCTGGTACTTCCAGCTGATACCTGTTGCGACCATTACCCCAATACGCTATGCTCTAAATAACAAATACAAAAAAAAATTTCATGCAACATATACTTTTGCCAGATCTCATGGTTGTCAACTTGTCAGTCTCATGGTTGTCAACTTGTCAGTCTCATGGTTGTCAACTTGTCAGTCTCATGGTTGTCAGAGTTCTCATGATTGTCATGACTACTTATCAGTTCTCATGGTTGTCATGACTACTTGTCAGTTCTCATGGTTGTCATGACTACTTGTCAGTGAGGTGAATGTCATGATAATTTGCACTGTGAAATGACAAACTAAATTCAATCATGCATTATTGTGGGCGTGGCCATCATATGAAGTCAACTTTATAGAGTACACATTATTACACAACACAGCTAGCAATGAAACACTAGTGATACTATCAATAGATACAGCTGTGCTAGTGATGAGAAAACCCTAGTGTTACGATCAATAGATACAGCTGTGCTAGCAATATAGTGACGAGGAAGCACTAGTGTTACTATCAATAGATACAGCTGTGCTAGCAACATAGTGACGAGGAAACACTAGTGATACTATCAATAGATACAGCTGTGCTAGTGACGAGAAAACCCTAGTGTTACGATCAATAGATACAGCTGTGCTAGCAATATAGTGACGAGGAAGCACTAGTGTTACTATCAATAGATACAGCTGTGCTAGTGACTAGGAAACACTAGTGTTACTATCAATAGATACAGCTGTGCTAGTGACGAGAAAACACTAGTGTTACTATCAATAGATACAGCTATGCTAGCAATATAGTGACGAGGAAACACTAGTGTTACTATCAATAAATACAGCTGTGCTAGTGACTAGGAAACACTAGTGTTACTATCAATAGATACAGCTGTGCTAGTGCCGAGAAAACACTAGTATTACTATCAATAGATACAGCTATGCTAGCAATATAGTGACGAGGAAACACTAGTGTTACTATCAATAGATACAGCTATGCTAGCAATATAGTGACGAGAAAACACTAGTGTTACTATCAATAGATACAGCTGTGCTAGCAATATAGTGACGAGGAAACACTAGTGTTACTATCAATAGATACAGCTGTGCTAGCAATATAGTGACGAGGAAACACTAGTGTTACTATCAATAGATACAGCTGTGCTAGCAATATAGTGACGAGGAAACACTAGTGTTACTATCAATAGATACAGCTATGCTAGCAATATAGTGACGAGGAAACACTAGTGTTACTATCAATAGATACAGCTATGCTAGCAATATAGTGACGAGGAAGCACTAGTGTTACTATAAATAGATACAGCTGTGCTAGCAACATAGTGACTAGGAAACACTAGTGTTACTATCAATAGATACAGCTGTGCTAGTGACGAGGAAACACTAGTGTTACTATCAATAGATACAGCTATGCTAGCAATATAGTGATGAGGAAACACTATATAGCTATGCTCCCCTGAAGTCATTTTAATAGTAACCATGCCCCTTGCGTACTGAACACTTTAGCTTGCGTTTCTGTTCTTTAAGATAACTCTGAAGCTCCTCCTCCACAGCTTCTATGTTTTCCATCGCAGCATCATACAATTCATTGACTCCTGGCCAAGGAATGATCACACCTTTCTCTTTAGCTTGACATTGATCAAATGATTGGTTATAAAATATCAGCTGCTTTTTTATATCGGGGAATCTTCCATTCACTTCAGTACCTCCTTGCACTGTCAGCAGTTCTTGTAGCAATTTGGAACTGGTCCTACAATAATACCCATGGACTGAAAGCAATGGTGACCTGGTACTATTAATAGTAAACAGTGGCATAGGAAGGGGGAGGACTCCAGGGGCTGGAGACCTTCCCATATGTTTGGGGCACAATCTAACGAGACGATTTCTCACATGAACACTTTTGTTGAACCACAAAAACAAACAAACAAACAAAACAAAAACAAAACAAAAAACAAACAAAAAAAACATGCCCTTGGAGCCCCCTATAGTGAAACATCTTTCTACACCACTGGAACTGGTACTATTAACTAAACAGATTACGGAACTGGTACTATTAATATTAAAGTATTGCGGAACTGGTACTATTAATATTAAAGTATTGTGGAACTGGTACTATTAATATTAAATTATTGTGGAACTGGTACCATTAATACTCTAGTACTGTGGAACTGGTACTATAAATATGATCCTGGGTGTGGTTTAATAAGGTCTGTTATATGATTGTGAGGACTTGCTTTAGTTCTGGAATCTATAGTGTGCTACTCCGAACTTACAGTAGGAGTCAAAAAAAAGGTTCGAATTCCGTTCCGTAGAACGGCCGTCGCAAAATTAAAAACCCGGGAAAAAACGGTACGCCGTTTGTTGAAAAACGGCCGTTCTGTTCGACCGCGTTACCGTTTTAATCTTTCTCGTTCACCGTATGTCTCGCTCAAAGAAATATAAAAAATCGTTTATCCAATAAAACGTTCCGATTTTTTGTTTACAGGCTCCAGAGGCGGAGCTTTTCGGGTTAAAAAAATTGAAGCCGTCCTATTCGAAGTTGTCTCGCGGAGAATTGTTAGTTCGACCACCGCACAGTATCGACGTTTTCTCGCTGTTAGGGCCTTCTCGGGCTTAGATTTTTTACTACTGGAGGTCCATCAGTAGCTAACAGAAGATCTACGAAGTGCGGACCTCGTTATAGCTCTGTGCCCGTCGGAACTTCAGTCTGCAGCTTTATTGAAGCAAGTTAAAATTTTATACGAGCTTTTTGCACTATCCCCATAGCGTTAATGGTCGATACAAGGCCTTAGCTTGCTGATATAGCTATAGAAGAGTTTCTAGCTAGAAAATATCTGTGAATCGACGGAAATGCTTCACCGTTTTTTACCGTTTTAGTAAACGGTGTCGGCCGTTTAGTCAAAACGGTACGGAACACAACGATAAAAACTACGGTTAAAACGCTACCGTTTTAGGGCCGTACTACGGAACGGAATTCGAAACTTTTGACTCCTACTGTATTACACTCGGCTGTGGGCAAAATGTCTGTTGTAAATGCTTTTACAAGAAATATAGTCATGCAGTCGGATGAATGAATGAATGAATGAATGAATGAAATATAGGCATGCAGCCGTGAAGAATGAATGAATGAATGAATGAAATATAGGCATGCAGCCGTGAAGAATGAATGAATGAATGAATGAAATAATAGGCATGCAGCCGTGAAGAATGAATGAATGAAATATAGGCATGCAGCCATGAAGAATGAATGAATGAATAAATGAAATATAGGCATGCAGCCGTGAAGAATGAATGAATGAATGAAATAATAGGCATGCAGCCATGAAGAATGAATGAATGAATGAATGAAATAATAGGCATGCAGCTGTGAAGAATGAATGAATGAATGAATGAAATATAGGCATGCAGCTGTGAAGAATGAATGAATGAAATAATAGGCATGCAGCCGTGAAGAATGAATGAATGAAATATAGGCATGCAGCCATGAAGAATGAATGAATGAAATATAGGCATGCAGCCATGAAGAATGAATGAATGAAATATAGGCATGCATCCGTGAAGAATGAATGAATGAAATAATAAGCATGCAGCCATGAAGAATGAATGAATGAAATATAGGCATGCAGCCATGAAGAATGAATGAATGAAATATAGGCATGCAGCCATGAAGAATGAATGAATGAAATATAGGCATGCAGCCATGAAGAATGAATGAATGAAATATAGGCATGCAGCCATGAAGAATGACATGAATGCAAAAATAAGAGCATTGAGCCATGAAGAATGAATGAATGAATATAGGCATTCGCAGCATGAAGAGATGAATGAATTGAATGGAAATATAGGATGCAGCCGTGAAGAATGAAGAATGAAATATAGGCATGCAGCCATGAAGAAGGAATGAATGAATGAAAATTATAGGATGCAGCAGTGAAGAATGAGAATGAATGAATGAAATATGGCATGCAGCATTGAAGAATGAATGATATGAATTGAACAATATAGGATGCAGCCATTGAAGAATGAATGATTAGGTGAAATAATAAGCATGCAGATGTGAGAAGAATGAAATGAAATAATAAGCATGCAAGCTGTGAAGAAGAATGAATGAAATAATAAGCATGCAGCTGTGAAAGAATGACATGAATGAAATATAGGCATGCAGCCGTGAAGAATGAATCGAATGAAATATAGGCATGCAGCGTGAAGAATGAAGAATGAAATAAGGCATGCAGCGTGAAGAATGAATGGAATGAAATATAGGGCCGCGCGTTGTTGTAGCCGTGTGTGAAGAAAGAATGAATGAATGAAATATAGGAATGCAGCCATGAAGAACGAATGAATGAAATATAGGCATGCAGCTGTGAAGAATGAATGAATGAATGAAATATAGGCATGCAGCCATGAAGAATGAATGAATGAAATAATAAGCATGCCGGCTGTGAGCCACCCACCTCCGACATGACAATGAAATATGCATGACAGCACAGTGAAGAATGACCTGAATGAAATATAGGCATTGTGCAGACCCCCACCACCACCACACACCCCCTACCACACCCAACTTCCCCCCCCCCTCCACCCCCCTTATGAATGAAATTATAGGCATTGCAGCCGTTGAGGAATGATGAATTGAAATGAAATATAGGCATGCAGCCGTGAAGAATGGAATGAATGAATATAGGCATGCAGCGTGAAGAATGAATGAATAAATAAGGCATGGCAGCTGTGAGAATGAATGAATGAAATATAGGCTGCAGCCGTTTGAAGATGAATGAATGAAATATGGAATGCAGCCATGGAGAACGAATGAATGAAATATAGGCATTGCAGCTGTGAAGAATGAGATTGAATGGAAAATGAGGATGCAGCCGTTGGAAGAAGCATGAATAAAATATAAGCATGCAGCCATGAAAGAATGAATGAATGAAATATAAGGCATGCAGCTGTGACGAATGAATGAGATGAAATTAGGATGCAGCCATGAAGAATGAATGAATGAAATATAGGCATGCAGCCGTGAAGAATGAATGAATGAAATATAGGCATGCAGCCGTGAAGAATGAATGAATGAAATATAGGCATGCAGCTGTGAAGAATGAATGAATGAAATATAGGCATGCAGCCGTGAAGAATGAATGAATGAAATATAGGAATGCAGCCATGAAGAACGAATGAATGAAATATAGGCATGCAGCTGTGAAGAATGAATGAATGAAATATAGGCATGCAGCCGTGAAGAATGAATGAATGAAATATAGGCATGCAGCTGTGAAGAATGAATGAATGAAATATAGGCATGCAGCCATGAAGAATGAATGAATGAAATATAGGCATGCAGCCATGAAGAATGAATGAATGAAATATAGGCATGCAGCCGTGAAGAATGAATGAATGAAATATAGGAATGCAGCTGTGAAGAATGAATAAACACAATCAATTGGAAAAAAACTATAATAAATTGAGAAAACTTTAGAGGACATCTGTATCTGCTGTATCAGACATTTAATTTACCTAACTTGTATATACAATAAGGTATACATACATACATACACACATACACATACATGTACATGCATACATATATAGGTAAACTAGGACTATTAGATGAGTGAGTGAGTGTTTACTAAGTGTTTCATAGCAACTGGTCAATACAAATGGTACATTACATTCTTACCCAACACAAACAGAATTCATAGCTTGAATTATCTTCAGAGACAAATCCAATCCGTCCAATACTGACAGAAAGTCAGCAATTTTCCGCTTGCTGTATAAAATATGCTCAAAGAATACAGCTCTGGAATCTGGACCCTTGTCTTGACTCTGACAACCAATATTGTGTATCCTACACAGAAATAATAATAATGGACTAAACAATGCAAACTGAATCAACAACCACTTGCTGTCCTTCATGTGTACCAAATCATGCTAATGTAACACACACACACACACTATTAATGTGTACCAAATCATGCTAATCTAGCATAATATACACACTCTAGTAATGTAACTAATACAACTAAACAAATACGTAATTAATTAGTTCATGTCTTCAGCACGACCTCTGACCCTGAATGAGGAACACTAAGAGGAAGTTGTGTTAGATTGTAGCTACTGCTACTAGGCTACCCCAAGTGTGATCCCTTCAAGAGATAGAAGTTAAGTTTAAACCTTAATATTTCGGCTTGTTGGGTCTTCTAGTGGTGAATGAATAAAACTCAGAAGAGATGATTGATATTATCTTTAATTTGTGTGTGATGATTAATATTAATTGGTGTTGACCTGTGAACAAAACTTGTTCAAGTATGTGTGATGAATTGGTGTTGATTGACCTGTGTATAGCTCAGTCTGACCACCAAGTCAGCTCTGCTGGAATGACAATGCTCACCCCTATGTCAGAGAAAGATAAAGAAAAAGAATTAGAAAGATGAGAATTAAAGATAAGATGGGGGGGGGGGGGTGTAGTTAGAGAAGGCTAAATGAACAGGATACACACATGATGGCAGGTTTTCCGAGCGCCTGACGAGGACGAGGAAGGCGCTCGGAAAACACAGAAATTATTAACCCTCAGCGCGCATGCACGAGAGGGTTATAGTAGTCATCCTGTATGTTTGTCTTTTTCTCTGTCTGTCTGTCTGTCACGTTCTGATTTTGGAGATTACTGACAATTAACAATTGATTTAGGTATGAACTTACTCAGGACGAAGATTTAAGACCTTTTATTGTGCTACTTTTTTTAATTTCGGGCTATTCGTTGAGAAAAAGCAAAGCTTTCAACTCCGCGTAGGTACCAGCTTTTATGGGCAACGCCCCCTAGCGTCACGTCATAATCACGTGAGCAAATAATTTCTGCAGCCAGCGGTGTACTTAGCTTTATGCTCAGGCTCCTAAGCGTTACTCCGGGGAAGTTAACGGAGTTGAAAGAAGTGAAGTTTCGCGTTGAAAATGTATACAGGTGAGTGTTTCTGGCTAGTTTAGCTTCTTCTCTTATGAAGACAGCGTTTCCATGTACCATTTTCATTGGTCGAGCTATTTTGATACCTCATTAAAAATAGCTAACAGATTGCTTGTTCTTTTGGAAGGAGATTATATTGTAATAGCTAGGTAGTGTTTAATAGCGCTGAGGGTTCGCACCTTTGGTGCTTCATTTGCTCACGTGATTATGATGTGACGCTAGGCGTTGCCCATAAAAGCTGGTACCTACGCGGAATTGAAAGCTTCGCTTTTTCTCAACAAATAGCCCGAAATTAAAAAAAAGTAGCACAATAAAAGGTCTTAAATCTTCGTCCTGAGTAAGTTCATACCTAAATCAATTGTTAATTGTCAGTAATCTCCAAAATCAGAGCGTGACAGACAGGACGACTACTATAACCCTCTCGCGCATGCGCGCTTAGGGTTAACTAGACACAAAAGTATTCTTCTAACCTAGTCTTGCCACACATACACACACTTCCCAAGTCATATGAAACTTACTTGCGTAATAGTCGCTCCAAGTCTGGACATCTAGCCAGTAGACCTCTCGCTTGGTCCACAGCAGCTGCATTCTGTACCAGTTCTTTGACCGCTTCTTGCCTCGCCACAATATCACACACTTGCACCAGAGGAGCACACATCCAGCTACGCAAAAGCCGCTTACCGAAAGGAGTGTGGGTGTGGTCAATTTGCTGCAATAACGTCCCAATTTGTGGTCCGGTTAAGTTGAGAATGTCCAAATTATCGAGCGTCACATCGTCTAAGATCTGGTAGTGATCATCAGGTCAAAGTACAATAAGTTTACCAAGTCTTCTTACCATACGACTGGAACCAATCCTCTGTCTGCCGGCTAGTGTCTCCTGTTCTGGTACCAGATCTATTGGATTATACACCTACACAAATATACAGTCTGCATCACACGCCCACACTAATATAAACATGGACCCTTTAACCAATAATTATATAACTGGCCATTTAGCTGTAGGTTAGGTGGGGCTTTAAGAAGTGGGAACTACTATATTGTAATAGATCTGACAGATGCACTATATTGTAATAGATCTGACAGATGCACTATATTGTAATAGATCTGACAGACGCACTATATTGTAATAGATCTGACAGATGCACTATATTGTAATAGATCTGACAGATGCACTATATTGTAATAGATCTGACAGACGCACTATATTGTAATAGATCTGATAGATGCACTATAATGTAATAGATCTATCAGATGCACTATATTGTAATAGATCTGACAGATGCACCATATTGTAATAGATCTGACAGACGCACTATATTGTAATAGATCTGACAGATGCACTATATTGTAATAGATCTGACAGACGCACTATATTGTAATAGATCTGACAGATGCACTATATTGTAATAGATCTGACAGACGCACTATATTGCAATAGACCTGACAGACGCAATATTGCAATAGACCTGACAGACACTATATAGTAATATACATGATGTATGTACTTACTTTAAAGTGACCCAGTGAGAGAAGACCATAATCTTTATGAGCTCTTGCCAAGCACCAAACAACTGCCCCAAGTGCACTGACAGCTAGTTCATAGTTGGAGTGTGCTGTATGAGGACCATCTGAAATATATATATAGTTACTGGCGGGCAAGCGAGCAAAGCAAGTGAGATACTATCAGGAGTAACACAGTAGAAAACCAGGGATATTATGTAGTTAATGTGTGGACGCATGCATGTCACTTTGTACTTTGACCCTTGCATTTCTGTGTTTTCCTGATGGTCGACCCAATCCCATAATCCTCCAAAACGGAATTCTTTAGCTAATCTATTCTTACCCGTACCATCTAATTGCTTGAATTAGGCTGTTTCTGACAAGATCAGAATGTTGTGGAATGTAGTTAGGTCTTACAAACTTACTAGACTTCACTTTCTACTTGAACTAGTGGCTGTGGTAAATTATCTTGGCCGAGAATTACTGGTCCCTCAATTACAAATTTGACCCCAACACACTAGCATTTGTGATTCTAACTTTAAAAACAGTGATCTTTGTTCTCGGAGGTTGCTAAGCAACTTAGTCTGAAAATGAAGCTTGGTGTTACACTACTTGTCTAAATTTAATCCTGTCATCTCAATGTAGTTCTGTAATATAATGTGTAATCCTGTCATCTCAATGTAGTTCTGTAATATAATGTGTAATCCTGTCATCTCAATGTAGTTCTGTAATATAATGTGTAATCCTGTCATCTCAATGTAGTTCTGTAATATAATGTGTAATCCTGTCATCTCAATGTAGTTCTGTAATATAATGTGTAATACTGTCATCTCAATGTAGTTCTGTAATATAATGTGTAATCCTGTCATCTCAATGTAGTTCTGTAATATAATGTGTAATCCTGTCATCTCAATGTAGTTCTGTAATATAATGTGTAATACTGTCATCTCAATGTAGTTCTGTAATATAATGTGTAATACTGTCATCTCAATGTAGTTCTGTAATATAATGTGTAATACTGTCATCTCAATGTAGTTCTGTAATATAATGTGTAATCCTGTCATCTCAATGTAGTTCTGTAATATAATGTGTAATACTGTCATCTCAATGTAGTTCTGTAATATAATGTGTAATCCTGTCATCTCAATGTAGTTCTGTAATATAATGTGTGTAACAAACATTAAAACGTACGCAATTTCAGCCAAAAAAGCAATTTCCGCCTGATCTCTCAATTCACCCCTACTGGAAGCACTTTGTGTGTGTATATGTACACATATATCCACACACTGATGCATGTGATATGTTCCCCAAACCACGCTCCCAAGCATCAATCCCTCCCTGCTACCACTCTTCCTGACTCAGCATAAATAATCTACTCAGACAGGTTAAGCTTAAAAAAAAAAAGTAGTTACAATGTAGGGTCAGTCTAGTTACGAAGTTATACTAGATAAACTTATTCACCGCATAGTTAGTACTCTAGCTTAGCTTGAACTAGAAGATCTAGCAGAGATAGAGAATGCAAATAGAAATCATTTAAATTAATTTTATCTGAAAAGTTTGTTCATAATTTCTGATTCTCACCGAGAAATGGTTGAAATGAATCGGGTAGTGTTACTTCACTGTTGCCTTCGTACTCCACTCTGAAATACTGGCCTTCTATGAGTTTCTCTACCGCCGTGGAACTAGTCCAAAACTCAGTCTCTACAAACACACTCACACAAAACATTACATGTAGCAATCTGGAACCAGTGTTGTAGTTATCTGGAACTAGAGTTCCTGTTATCTGGAATAAATAGTTGAAGCCACAACGTTATTGCTGTCTGCTTGTTCTTACTATGATATTTATATTTCGTAAAAACTAACCTGGAATTAGAGCTTCTTTAGTATTGCTGGAGACAAGCTGGTTTATGATGGCCATTGTAACCACACCCACACCACGCCTTTCAAACAGCAAATGAGCAGGAGGATAATGAGCCACAAGAGTACGTAACCGTGACGACTGGTTGTCATCCGCAAACTGACCTAACTATAACATTAAAATGACACATGTAGTACCAACTATGTACATCTGGGGATGCATGTGACATCAACAACATACGTAGTGTACACCCTAACACACATTGTAGTAATAAATATTATACAGTCTCCATGTCAACAAACTACACGTTACTTATGTCATTCACACATCCTAACCTTGTCATGAAAGTCCAACTCACATAAAATGTTCCCACACATGTATCCACAAAGCACACTCCATATGTCTTGTTGCCATGGTTTCCATTACTTGGTTGTTCCTTGATGGCCAATAAATAGCAGCTGCTGCTTCCCTTTGTGGTATTACTTGTGTCAAAAGAGGTCAAAGTGCGTGTACCTAATTTCCATTGATGATACTACACTTCATGAACATACTTTACCAGACCATAAATCTGAACTATACCTGAGCTATTATTACCAGAACTGTATCACTACTAAACCATATCTGAACTAGTGCTACCAGAACTGTATCACTACTAAACAATATCTGAACTAGTGCTACCAGAACTGTATCACTACTAAACCATATCTGAACTAGTGCTACCAGAACTGTATCACTACTAAACCATATCTGAACTAGTGCTACCAGAACTGTATCACTACTAAACCATATCTGAACTAGTGCTACCAGAACTGTATCACTACTAAACCATATCTGAACTAGTGCTACCAGAACTGTATCACACTACTAAACCATATCTGAACTAGTGCTACCAGAACTGTATCACTACTAAACCATATCTGAACTGTGCTTACCAGAACTGTATCACTACTAAACCATATCTGAACTAGTGCTACCAGAACTGTATCACTAACTAAACAATATCTGAACTAGTGCTACCAGAACTGTATCACTAACTAAACAATATCTAAACTAGTGCTACCAGAACTGTATCACTAACTAAACAATATCTGAACTAGTGCTACCAGAACTGTATCACTAACTAAACAATATCTAAACTAGTGCTACCAGAACTGTATCACTACTAAACCATATCTGAACTAGTGCTACCAGAACTGTATCACTACTAAACCATATCTGAACTAGTGCTACCAGAACTGTATCACTACTAAACCATATCTGAACTAGTGCTACCAGAACTGTATCACTACTAAACCATATCTGAACTAGTGCTACCAGAACTGTATCACTACTAAACCATATCTGAACTAGTGCTACCAGAACTGTATCACTAACTAAACAATATCTGAACTAGTGCTACCAGAACTGTATCACTAACTAAACAATATCTAAACTAGTGCTACCAGAACTGTATCACTAACTAAACAATATCTGAACTAGTGCTACCAGAACTGTATCACTAACTAAACAATATCTAAACTAGTGCTACCAGAACTGTATCACTACTAAACCATATCTGAACTAGTGCTACCAGAACTGTATCACTACTAAACCATATCTGAACTAGTGCTACCAGAACTGTATCACTACTAAACCATATCTGAACTAGTGCTACCAGAACTGTATCACTACTAAACCATATCTGAACTAGTGCTACCAGAACTGTATCACTACTAAACCATATCTGAACTAGTGCTACCAGAACTGTATCACTAACTAAACAATATCTGAACTAGTGCTACCAGAACTGTATCACTAACTAAACAATATCTAAACTAGTGCTACCAGAACTGTATCATTAACAAAACTGTTCGAGGGGGCGTAACTTCCTCGAGCAAGTCGTGAGTTCGTCGAAGGACTAGAACTAGTCACTCCAGCGTGGCTATAAATTTGCATATACCCCTATCGCTGGCACCAAGGCGCTTGCAACGGGAGCTGCTAAAATACCACCATCCTCAAGACTAAAAGTCAATTGGCAAAGGCTAGAGCAAAAAGTCAAATATACATACGTGCAATTCACAAAAGATATTATTGGCAAGCGAGCGTAGCGAGCGAGACACTTACAGGGGTAACACAATTGAAAATTGGGGATGTTTGTTTGTTTATATATATGTTTGGACGTACGTAAGGCATTTTTGTACTCTGACCCTCGCGTTTTTGTGTTAGTTCGATGGTCGACCCCGTCCCAAACTTCACTAAACAGAATCCTCTGGTTTATCGATCAGTACCCGTATCACCCTAGAAATTGAATTGTTTACCGTTTTGAATTCTTTTACGGGTGCAGTTAAAACGTGAAAACTTACGGGACTTCCATTTCTATCCGAGTTAGTGGCGGTGGTAAGTCAATGCGCTCTTTGTCATGGTTATAAGCCGTGCGCAACAGTATTTACTTGAAAATACATTGTCCACTAGACTACCGCGAAGGTAAGTCTGTGTAGGTGCATGTCCAGTTGTGTCAAAGCATTGTGTGTTACAACCACTACTTAGCAAAAGAATATCACAAAGAAAACTTTTAAATAACGTGTATTGTTTTGTTGTTGTTGTTTTTTCCTTCAATTCAAGCAGTTGCAGAGAGTTGTTACTATGGCACTGAAATCCCTTTACCCTGTATGCTAAATTTAAAAACTGGACCTTATTTTCAGTAGCTTCAGTGTTAGAAGTCAAAATCATTCATATAAAAATAGTATAGTCTTTAGGCTCGCTCGCCATTTGTGCTCAAGCACATCACTAGTTATATGTCACACACTATGACACAGGGCTAGTGGTTTACATGATATATGAATATCATTAGCCAAACTGTTCAACACGTGCAAGGTGTTTATGAGTCCAAAGTCTTGTTTTCTGTTCAGACGTAGTCCCAAACAAAACACTATCTGAACTAGTGCTACCAGAACTGTATCACTAACTAAACAATACCTGAACTAGTGCTACCAGAACTGTATCACTAACTAAACACTATCTGAACTAGTGCCACCAGAACTGTATCACTAACTAAACACTATCTGAACTAGTGCCACCAGAACTGTATCACTAACTAAACACTATCTGAACTAGTGCCACCAGAACTGTATCACTAACTAAACACTATCTGAACTAGTGCTACCAGAACTGTATCACTAACTAAACACTATCTGAACTAGTGCCACCAGAACTGTATCACTAACTAAACACTATCTGAACTAGTGCTACCAGAACTGTATCACTAACTAAACACTATCTGAACTAGTGCCACCAGAACTGTATCACTAACTAAACAATACCTGAACTAGTGCTATCAGAACTGTATCACTAACTAAACACTATCTGAACTGTTGCTACTTACCTTTAGTAATGACTGAACACACCTCTCTGTGTACTGCTCTATCACTCTTACAAGTAACACCTCCTAAAGAAATGAAAACTGTGACATCCTAGATGTTGAGTAAACAAAGTTACAACAAAATCTAACTTACTTTTTCTTATCCTATCTTCCATCATTGCTGGAGTTTCAACTTGCTCGACTCGAACAACCCTTTACCAACACAAAAACAAAAATTTGACAAACAACAGATTTTGCTACATTAGTGTCTAGGTAGTTAAACACGCTACATTAGTGTCTAGGTAGTTAAACACGCTACATTAGTGTCTAGGTAGTTAAACACGCTACATTAGTGTCTAGGTAGTTAAACACGCTACATTAGTGTCTAGGTAGTTAAACACGCTACATTAGTGTCTAGGTAGTTAAACACGCTACATTAGTGTCTAGGTAGTTAAACATGTTACGTACTTGTAACCATGCTGTACAAGCACATCGGCATAGCGACCAAATGCTGCTTCAGGAAAGCCACAATGAGCAAAGTCGGCTTTCATAAATGCCAGAGACAACTCCTGAACTCCAACTACAGCATCCATGTGGTACAGTTCATAGAATTTACCTACCTATATACAAAAACACCATGAATGACCCAGAACCTTTCATAGTATTCACCTAATTGGTGAGTGTGCTAAATAATTAGTTGCCTCCTGAAGTTACTTCAATAATTAGTTGCCTCCTGAAATTACCTCAATAATTAGTTGCCTCCTGAAACTACCTCGATAATTAGTTGCCTCCTGAAACTACCTCAATAATTAGTTGCCTCCTGAAGCTACCTCAATAATTAGTTGCCTCCTGAAATTACCTCAATAATTAGTTGCCTCCTGAAACTACCTCAATAATTAGTTGCCTCCTGAAGCTACCTCAATAATTAGTTGCCTCCTGAAGTTAGCTCGATAATTAGTTGCCTCCTGAAATTACCTCAATAATTAGTTGCCTCCTGAAGTTAGCTCGATAATTAGTTGCCTCCTGAAATTACCTCAATAATTAGTTGCCTCCTGAAATTACCTCGATAATTAGTTGCCTCCTGAAATTACCTCGATAATTAGTTGCCTCCTGAAACTACCTCAATAATTAGTTGCCTCCTGAAATTACCTCGATAATTAGTTGCCTCCTGAAATTACCTCGATAATTAGTTGCCTCCTGAAACTACCTCAATAATTAGTTGCCTCCTGAAATTACCTCGATAATTAGTTGCCTCCTGAAACTACCTCAATAATTAGTTGCCTCCTGAAGCTACCTCAATAATTAGTTGCCTCCTGAAGTTAGCTCGATAATTAGTTGCCTCCTGAAATTACCTCAATAATTAGTTGCCTCCTGAAGTTAGCTCGATAATTAGTTGCCTCCTGAAATTACCTCAATAATTAGTTGCCTCCTGAAATTACCTCGATAATTAGTTGCCTCCTGAAATTACCTCGATAATTAGTTGCCTCCTGAAACTACCTCAATAATTAGTTGCCTCCTGAAATTACCTCGATAATTAGTTGCCTCCTGAAATTACCTCGATAATTAGTTGCCTCCTGAAACTACCTCAATAATTAGTTGCCTCCTGAAATTACCTCGATAATTAGTTGCCTCCTGAAACTACCTCAATAATTAGTTGCCTCCTGAAATTACCTCAATAATTAGTTGCCTCCTGAAACTACCTCAATAATTAGTTACCTCCTGAAGTTACCTCAATAATTAGTTACCTCCTGAAGTTACCTCAATAATTAGTTGCCTTCTGAAGTTAGCTCAATAATTATGGCTATGGTACCTTAAACATAATGACTGTATCAAAATGGTCCCTGTAAAGGGTACCACTGGTCCATTACAGAGTGGCTATGGTACCTTAAACATAATGACTGTATCAAAATGGTCCCTGTAAAGGGTACCACTGGTCCATTACAGAGTGGCTATGGTACCTTAAACATAATGACTGTATCAAAATGGTCCCTGTAAAGGGTACCACTGGTCCATTACAGAGTGGCTATGGTACCTTAAACATAATGACTGTATCAAAATGGTCCCTGTAAAGGGTACCACTGGTCCATTACAGAGTGGCTATGGTACCTTAAACATAATGA
>WLWD01002339.1_pt1 | contig 112396 bp, 88 predicted proteins | sample 6712731 | NCBI WGS metagenome assembly WLWD01 (sample SAMN12718690, study PRJNA576275) | sponge metagenome | isolation source: marine sponge | host: Mycale hentscheli | place: New Zealand: South Island, Marlborough, Capsize Point | collected 2014-11-01 | reverse complement strand
GTCAAAGTAACTTCAATTTGATACTACAGAAGTTATCAATACTCAAGAATGAGGTAAGTAGTAATTCCGTATTTGTTGGCTAAAATTACAAATAATAACACTGGTTTATTTTTTATCGTAGCTGAAAGCTTGTTCAAGAGTTACTGGTGATTGAGATTATCAGAATGGCAGATGTTTGATACTACAAAGTTACCATTAATCAGGTAAGAGAGTGATTTGTACTTGTTTGCTGAAATAAAAGGTCATAACTGCTATTATAGTGTTTGCATGAACTAAGCTAAAACATAGTAACAATACTTAGTTTTATGTTACCTAACTATCAGGCTCGCTCGCCATTTGTGCTCAAGCACACCACTAGTTTGTATATATGTTTGGACGTACGTATGTCATTTTGTACTTTGACCCTCGCATTTTTGTGTTAGTTATGTGGTCGACCCCATCCCAAATTGCACTAAACAGAATCCTCTGGTTTATCGATCAGTACCCGTATCACCCTAGAAATTGAATTGTTTACTGTTTTGAATTCTTTTGCTGGTGCAGTTAAAACTTAAAAACTTAAGGGACTTCCATTTCTATTCGAGTTAGTGGCGGTGGTAAGTCAATGCGCTCTTTGTCATGGTTATAAGCCGTGCGCAACAGTATTTACTTGAAAATACATTGTCCACTAGACTACCGGGAAGGTAAGTCTGTGTAGGTGCATGTCCAGTTGTGTCAAAGCATTGTGTGTTACAATCACTACTTAGCTAAAGAATATCACAAAGAAAACTTTTAAATAACGTGTATTGTTTTGTTGTTGTTTTTCCCTTCAATTCAAGCAGTTGTAGAGAGTTGTTACTATGGCACTGAAATCCCTTTACCGTGTATGCAAAATTTAAAAACTGGACCTTATTTTCAGTAGCTTCAATGTTAGAAGTCAAAAATTATCATATAAAAATAGTATAGTCTTTAGGCTCGCTCGCCATTTGTGCTCAAGCACATCGTAGGTCTAGGAATTGTTTGTTCTTGCGTAGGCGTACGTGTGCACCTTTTCTCCTACGCGCTTGCGCGGGCCGGGTAACTTTCTTAGCAACATTTTGTTTTGTTTACCCGCCATACGAAGTAGCGATGCCCAGTGAAACAAATTCTGCGAAAGAGAGACAAAACGTTAGAAACGCTCTGTCAAGAGCTTTGAGGGCGTTAGAAACTCCAGAAGAAAAATTAGTAAGGAGAGAGATAAGAAATGAAAAAGACAGGGCCAGGAGGAGAGCTAAAACGAAACAGAGACAGGTAGCAAAGTATAGAATCTTTCTTTTTGAAAAGCCATTAAATGTTCCTAATTTATTTATTAGACTATTCCTGAGGATTACGGTACCAGGAGCCTTCATCATAGAAAAAAGCTACCACTATTGTTTTCTCAATTTGACAGTATTTTGTAGCCACACCAAACATGCATGGAATAGCTGCAATTACAGGGAACATGCATCGCTCGCTTCGCTATTTTGTGCTATTAGAGCGCATCACTAGTTATTAGCTACAATGATGTGAGCATGACTATATTTTTGCAATCTCTGAACCCAATAAACTTGGTCAAGAGTGGATGTTTTGTGAAATAAAAGGTTCCTGCCCCGATGTCTCTATCGCTTGATCCCGGCTGGCTAGGTACCAAATTACAGCTAGCCACACACTACCAATCAACAATAATTCAAATTCATACAAGACTGATTATTTGAGCATATGGACATATGATGTCGTTCGGTTACACCTGCCACAACTAGATTTCGATCAGCTTCCTTACTAATGTGGCCTGCTCGAAGACATTCAAAATAGCGGCCAGACTTTTGTAAAATTTGCTACCTGGCCTCTGGCTGCATGACTATCTTGTAGTTTCTCAATGAATAATGAATGGCCTTGCTGACAATAGAAGCAACTTGGAGCTCCTCCACGAATCCCTGACACCAGCGCTGCAGTAGTATGTGGACTCTGTTAGCCACCTTTTCCCACTATTGTGTTGGGTGATGGCTTGGTTGAAACCACTTGTTCTCAAGCCTGTAGCTCATCCTGAAGTTCCTTCATTAAGGAGTCCAGGGTCCACTCCTTCCCTGAAACCTTTCGGCTGATGAATAGGTGAATATCATTGTGAAGCTTGTTCAGCAACACTGATGACAGCAGGCTGTCATATGAATTTGAAGTGACCATAAGAGATTTCAAGCTCTGCATATGATTCTCTACAAAGTCGAACAGATGTCAAAGGCTTTGGAGGTTGCTGGATAAGGTGAGTGGGATCATGTTCAGCAACTGATCCATGTGCTTGGCAATAATCTGATATTGATTTCCAAACTTGCCTTCAAGAATGGCAACAGCTTCCTTGTAGTTTGAGGCAGAAAGAGTATGGCCAGTATTAGCTTCATAGGCTGTCGCAGTGAGTAGTGACTTGAGGTAGTTGGATTTATCTGCTTCAGTCATCTGATCATTGCTATGAACTGCAGTATTTGAATGAGTCTCAGAAGGTGAGCCACTGGGTGATGTCACCCCAAAAAAGATTGCAAGCTGAGTTTCGAGAGCTTTACCTGGTGCTTCTTGGCAGGAAGTGTAGCCACAGCAGAATCCAGTGTCATGGCCATCCCCTTCTCGAAGAGCAGCTCTGGCAGCATGGACTCTTGAACAGCTCCCCTCAGCCTTGAGGACTGCTGCATACACTGTACCAGAGAGGGTCACCAGTCATCTTTAAACGGATGACATGGCAGAATGGCAAGGTTTGATACATACTTACATATAACATTTCTTGTCAGCAGAATGCAACTGATTTCTATAAATTTATTGCAAATATTCCCTTCTGTTCCTGTTGGTTGTAGTGAACATGGCTTTTTGCTATACCTGTGGGAAAGTAGTCACTGATGGAGAAGAGAAGAAAAGAAGAAAACCTTTGTGCACTCCAAATATGTAGCTTTGTTTATAAAAAGAAGGGCAAAATTTTTGATTTAGGATTTACTGCCAACAGTGGTGAATTTGGTGCACAAACTAAGTACAGAAGTTGCTTCTTCAAAGATATGTACTGGTAATATTTGTCAATTGTACCAGTCTTATACCAAAGTAGCTACTGCTCCTTGCATTAGCACTACCAATTCTACCAAAGGTAGAATCAGTCTATGCCACATCAGTATCTGAACATTTTAATAGTGCCAGAAGTGCCTGTTCAAATCAAGCTCAGCAGGAGTCTTACAATTTTCAAGGACGTTCATCAGTAGCTCTGAAACTTCTCTAATAGTTACAGTAAGGTAATTTAGGCATTTTGATGGCAAAATTATTGTAAATAATTTGTAGACAAAGATTCACTATCATCAGAGGAATAGACAGTACACTATAGATTTTGGAGTTATATATAACTCCAAAAAGGTGAAAACTATTAAAACATTTGGTACATAAAAGCTGTATTTACTTTTTGAATAAGGAGGCAAAAGAGGCAATAATGAAAGTTATTGGAAGACTTGTTCAAAGAAAAAATTACATTAATTGCTCTGATAAGTATAATTCTATTTCAAGTCAAAATTCTAAGTAAGTCAAGTGAACCTTAAGCATTATATTAAATGTATGAGCTAAAAATGAAATCCAGGGCCCCAACACTCCTGCCAATTTTAAACGCTTGTTTGAAAACCAGAAGCCCAACAGCTAATGTTTAAGGTGTTTATTCTTTCAATTATTTTGAAGCACATACAATTACCCTTGACCATTTTCAAAGAGCTCTCTCACTGGTTTTGTATGAAGATCATGCTAGCAAAAAAGTGAGTAGTTAATTCTGTGATGATTGTTGTAACTGTTGACATAGTTAGATGTTTGACTGGTTACAAATGGTTGGCATATGTTGCATGCTCATTCTATAAAGCTAATAAATGTTTTGGGGAGTTTTTAATACGTCTACAGCACAATGGATGCAAAAAGTTGAGCAGCAGCAGCTGGCTTCATCAAACAGGAAGTGCATCATTAAGTTAACTCCAGCCACACAGTCTAAAGAAAGTGGAACCGTTCCATTTGATCTTATTTTAAAATTTAGTTCCATCAATCTGACTCTTCGGTCATATTACACCACTACTATTCTGAGTCTGATTGACTCAATTAGTGATACTATATCCAAGGATATTTTAGAAAATTTCAGTAATAAATTAGAGAGTATATCTACTACTACTTACACTTTCATTTCATTATCGGCCATATCCCAGGAGGAGTCTGAGGGGTTGTATCCTGTGTGTACAGTGATAATATCTATTAATTCTGGCTATAACCTTGTTTTTGACAACTTGGATAATACGAGCTATATACTGTTCTTGTTTCCAGAATTCTTTCAGATTTTATCCCACTTTTTCAAGAAAACTTCAGTGGCTTGCATAATTGAGCAAAAGTTTTGAAGTGGTTAGTTTTTAGTTTTTGATAAGGTTAGTTTTTAGTTTTTGATAATGACACATTTTCCTATAGCTAGATTCCACTTGGAGTAGCTATTGGCAAACTGTGAAATGAACTATGAAGACATGGTTGAGATACTTGAGGCATACAAGTCATATATTCCGTGCACACATTCACCTTCTGGAACCAATTCCTGACAGTGACATATCACATGACAAAGAATATGTTAAGACTCTTCTAGGTGGAGACTTATATTTCTGTTGCAAGTGTTCCTGGAGCACGACATGTTAAAAGGACAGCAAATTGGAGAAGTATCACCTTGATGAAATGCTTCTAGTAGCTGAAGATTGGCACGCAAAAAGTGTGTTTACCAAAGACGAGTATATTTAAATAATGCAAGGCTCCAGTTACCTCAGTCGTAGAATTTACGATCTTAATTTTATTTAATGAGCATTTGGTCCTTTAGGTCTCCTATTCAGTGAGAATATATTAGCGAACTCCACCAACTTTCTAATACAATAAAATGTGTAGGTCAGATTAAAGTAATGTATTGTGCTAATGAAAAATATTGAATCAGTATTGGTGGTCAGATATTACAATACAGAGAAAGAGTTGAACTGTGTAGTGTGCACCAAGTGACATTGTCCGCCACTATCAATACAAATATTCATTTAGTGCCGCTAGCTAGTAATAGTCAAATGTATAAGTGTTTGTCTCACAAAGCTGCCACTACTTTTTGTCAAAGTTGTAAAAAGTTACAATATTGAGTTTAAAATGACAAAATTAAATGCTGGAAAACAATAGGTTATACAGAAATAACACTACAGGAGTGATGAAAGCTGGTTCAAATAGGGAGGGGAGACACCATGTATCACAAGTCAATTTAATTGCATAAAAACCCACTTATATTTCTTGATAACTTCATATTCACTAAGCTAAATATAAGTTTACCAAAAGTAATTCATGCCTGAAGGCAATCTATTCTAGTGATAAGAGAAACAGCAATTGTCCCACGTATTCATGATCCCATCTCAAGTTGCTTCAGCATGACAGAACAATGCCTCATTAGCATTAGCAGTCATTCCTGGTATTGCCTCCATATTATAGTCCATGCAGATAAATGTTTTTCTCTGTCTTTTTAAGTATTTTGTTTGTTTGTTTGTTTTTGGTTTTCTCTTTTTTTTGAGGGGGGGACTTGCACTAAGCATGACATTCTCTCCTCATTCCTGGTGTAATTATGTGAGCAAATAATTCTTGTTAATGCATCAATCACTTTTATTTTTGTATTATTTCTTGTTTTTTGTTGTTGTTGTATTTGCTGCTGTTGTAGTTCGGAATTTTTTGAGGAAAATAAGGGATTAACAACAAAATTCTGGCGGCACGTGGTGTATTGTTCAGAGCCCCTATCATACATTACTCGAGCTTGCATTAATGGCATAGATTGCTCATGCACCATCGTCATATTTCATTTAAGACTTACCATATTATTTGCCACACATGGTGAGTTTAAATCCCCACAAGCAATAAAAGACAATCACATATTATTACTAGTACTAATAGTCTAATGTAATGATTATTACCAACTTCTAGAAAATACAAGCATTGTTATCTTGGTAAATATAAAATTTTTGAATCATTGATAGTGAACCAAATAATTGCACACTAACTACTATTGCATTGATAACAGACCATGCAACGATAAAGCTAATCACTTGGTGCACACTACACAGTTCAGTTCTTTCACTCTGCTGTACTTGCTGCATGACAATCCATTGCAAGTGGCTTCAGCATGATGAAATAATACCCCATCAGTATTAGCAGACATCCCCGGAATTATCTCCATACTGTAATCCACACAAACAAATTGTGTTCTGCTATGATCTACAATGGCTTCAGCCATGAGGTATCCATAGTATTCTCTGGTCCAGTTCCCATAACAGTTCATTCTAGCTGGTATCATAATTGAGGCTGTTCGGTTGGATACATAGCAGACTGCACAGGGAACATTTCGATCATGTTTACTTGAAGCTACTGGAAGTTGATATTCTGCTCCATCCACGGGATTATAATTTTGTACTCCAGCTTTGTAGGCTAGTCCATACTCTGGGTCATCTGGCATGCACAGATAGTTAGATCCACCTCCTTGATGCTGATAGGCACTCCCACCTACTCGACCGGAGTAGATCTTTTCTCCTGGACAGGATGTTGAGCCCCATCTGGTATATGTCACACCTCCAGCATTTTCACCAGAGGGACCAGGGGGACCTGAGATGTTAGCTCCAGGCGGACCGACTGGACCTTGTAAACCAGAGATTCCTATAGGACCTGGTGGACCAGCTAGACCTGTCTCCCCCTTGTCTCCTTTAGGTCCCATGTCTCCTTTAGTCCCAGGCGTTCCAGGAAACCCAGGGAATCCAGGCATGCCTTGAACAGCTAACCTTTCATTGCAGTTTGTAGACTTCTTCTTAGTAGTGTTTATGGATTCCTCTTCAGCTGATTGACCTATACAGTTTTAATATAGCTAATAGTAAATGAATATGGTGATTGGAATATAACTGATAGTATACCATAATACTATTACCTGTAACAAATATCACAGAGATCATCACAATTGACATCAATAGTGCCCTTTCCATTTTTTACACACAATAACTGGTAACAGTGAAATGTGTCCACCCACCTGCTTTTATATTGCCTTCCAAGTAATTAGAATGCCTTCAAAATAAAATGTGGAGTCAACTTGTCTGGTAACCATTACTTGAATGGATTGGAGCTGATTAAATTGCTACTCATTATAGTACCACTCACACGTCAATTTTACAAGAAGTTGTGTATGTGGAGTCAACTTGTCTGGTAACCATTACTTGAATGGCTTAAAGCTGATTAAATTGCTACTCATTATAGTACCACTCACACGTCAATTTTACAAGAAGTTGTGTATGTGGAGTCAACTTGTCTGGTAACCATTACTTGAATGGCTTAAAGCTGATTAAATTGCTACTCATTATAGTACCACTACACGTCAATTTTACAAGAAGTTGTGTATGTGGAGTCAACTTGTCTGGTAACCACTACTTGAATGGCTTAAAGCTGATTAAATTGCTACTCATTATAGTACCACTCACACGTCAATTTTACAAGAAGTTGTGTATGTGGAGTCAACTTGTCTGGTAACCATTACTTGAATGGCTTAAAGCTGATTAAATTGCTACTCATTATAGTACCACTCACACGTCAATTTTACAAGAAGTTGTGTGTGTTGGGACTTTGCATGCACTTAAACAGCCCCCTTTATGCTGTGCACAAAAAGATGCATGTGCTCTATTAGCCTCACTGAGAGTGTGACAGGTAGAAAATGATCCATCCATTTATAGGAATATTAACTGACTGATAATAAAGTCTAGTTTGGAAAATGATCAGCTTTAACTGTTCAATTAAAGATTGTAAATGTGTAAGTTAATTAACTACTTAAGCAGTGGAAATGTATCACTTTTTCCTACCACTCACTGCAAATATTCAACTTCAAAAACAAACAAACAGGTATTTTTATGATATTGCTACACGGTTGAACTTAACCCTACATTAAGACATGCGCACAGCTGTAGTAGCCAAAAAAGCAAAGTAAAAGCTATTTGTTAGTTAAACGTTTACTTTGTTCTATTCTTGAGCTAAGCAGTAGCTGTAAAGCACAACACTTTCACACACTTTGTTCACCAGAGATACCAACAACTTAGTACAATCATTTCGCCAAAATTATTGAGCCAACCTTGAAAAAATTACAACAAAGGCAAACTCCAGCTGATTATGTTTCATTATAAAGTCATCCTCTATGACAGCAGAAATCTCTAAGGAATCCTTCTGGGGGAACATGGTGAAAATCAATAAAATTTGAAAACCACTTAATTATTACTTACTGGTCCATGTTATTTATAATATATAATCATTGGTCATATCTTTGTTTTGGTACCTCTTACATCAAAAAATAATTCCATCATATAGCTCTTAAATAGGCCAACATTTGATACTAAAATTAATAGTCAGAGACAAAATATGAATGAGCTATTTTATTTTTCATATACCTGCGATAAAAATATAATAATTCACTTGACTCTCAAATGTTTCTTCATCTTCAGTGTCATCATCGTCATGAGACATGTTCATGCAACAGTTTTCTTGCAGTTGCCACAAACAGAAGTGCATTCAATGATTTTGTGCATGAGTATCTCAGAGTAGTACATACATTCAATGTGGCAATTGCATCTGCAGCAAGTATTGAGGAGCAGGAGGTAGAGATATTTGAAAAACACCTTTTCACACTCCTGCCATCCCCAGTCAGTTAAATGAAGTCCACCAGCAGATCTTTTCCATTCCCTAACTTTGAAAGTAACACACGAAGGCTGTGACCCTTTGCTGCTTCTAAGTTGATGGCAAGGACTGTGGTTTACATGAGATATTTGAGAAGCCATCATCTTACATAATTGATTAATATGTGTCTATCACCTTTCCATGTACACTATTACTAATGAAATTACCAATACTCAGGAAATTGAGGCAAGTAGTAATTCCATATTTACTGGCTAATATTGCAACAATAACACTGGCCTATTTATTTTTGTAACTGAGGGCTTTGTTCAAGAGTTACTGGTAATTGAGGTAATCAGACTTCCTCAAATTTGATACTACATATGATAAGATTTAACAACTCGACTTTGTTTTAGTAGCTTGAATGTTAGTTATTAAAATCAATCGTTTAACAATAGTGTAGTTTAACGCTGCCATTTGTGCACAAGCACACTAGTTTATTTGTATATATGTATGGACGTACGTATGTCATTTTGTACTTTGACCCTCGCGTTATTGTGTTAGTTATGTGGTCGACACCGTGCCAAATTACACTAAACAGAATCCTCTGGTTTATCAATCAGTACCCGTATCATACTAGAAATTGAATTGTTTACCGATTTGAATACTATTACTAATGAAATTACCAATACTCAGGAAATTGAGGCAAGTAGTAATTCCATATTTACTGGCTAATATTGCAACAATAACACTGGCCTATTTATTTTTGTAACTGAGGGCTTTGTTCAAGAGTTACTGGTAATTGAGGTAATCAGACTTCCTCAAATTTGATACTACATATGATAAGATTTAACAACTCGACTTTGTTTTAGTAGCTTGAATGTTAGTTATTAAAATCAATCGTTTAACAATAGTGTAGTTTAACGCTGCCATTTGTGCACAAGCACACTAGTTTATTTGTATATATGTATGGACGTACGTATGTCATTTTGTACTTTGACCCTCGCGTTATTGTGTTAGTTATGTGGTCGACACCGTGCCAAATTACACTAAACAGAATCCTCTGGTTTATCAATCAGTACCCGTATCATACTAGAAATTGAATTGTTTACCGATTTGAATACTTTTGCGGGTGCAGTTAAAACTTGAAAACTTAAGGGACTTCCATTTCTATTCGAGTTAGTGGCGGTGGTAAGTCAATGCGCTCTTTGTCATGGTTATAAGCCGTGCTCAACAGTATTTACTTGAAAATACATTGTCCACTAGACTACTGTGAAGGTAAGTCTGTGTAGGTGCATGTCCAGTTGTGTCAAAGTATTGTGTGTTACAACCACTACTTAGCTAAAGAATATCACAAAGAAAACTTTTAAATAACGTGTATTGTTTTGTTGTTGTTTTTTTCCTTCAATTCAAGCAGTTGCAGAGAGTTAGTTGTTACTAGGCACTGAAATCCCTTTACCCTGTATGCTAAATAAACAAACTGGACCTTATTTTCAGTAGCTTCAGTGTTAGAAGTCAAAATCATTCATAAAAAAATATTATAGTCTTTAGGCTTGCTCGCCATTTGTGCTCAAGCAATATATATATTCGGCGAGCGAGCGTAGCGAGGGAGACACTTACAGGGGTAACACAATCAAAAATCGGGGATGTTTGTTTATTTATTGGCGAGCGAGCGAAGCGAGCGAGACAGTATTAGGGGTGGATAATGCAAAATCGGGTATATGTTATATATATTGTACGTATGGATTGTACGTATGCCCTTTAAACGCGCGCGCGGGGAACGTTTTTTCTTCAAAAAACACGGCTTTTTAGGCTTGACCCCAGTTTATTCTGAAACTACAGCATTAAGCAAGTCTTACTTTATACTTAAGCTCCAAAGTGTGGGGAAATTCCTGCGAAAACGCTTGCTTTTCAAGAAACAAAAAGTTGATTCGATCGGTTACTATGACATTGAAGATCCTTTACCAGATATAAATTCAAAACTTCGCCTTTTTTCCGGCTAAGTGCGGCTTGTTACTAGTTGTCAAGAGCCACCTGTAGTCAGTACCAAGAGAGCTATCACTACTTCTGAAAAGCGTATGTAAGCACATAAAGTATTAATGCTAAGGAAGCTACTACTACTCGAGGGATGCCGAGGTAAGTACGCAATTCCATATTTGTTAGCTTAATATGCAAAATAACTCTGGCCTTTCTTTTTTATAGCTAAGAGCTTGTTGTCAACAGTGACTGGTAAATTCAAATAGTCAGAAGGACTCAAATTTGGTACTACAAAAGTTACCACTGCTGAAGAAAATGAGGTAAGAAAGTAATTTTGTATTTGTGTGCTAAAATTGATTGTCTTTTGTTTTTGTAGGTGAGAGCTTGTTGTCAAGAATTCAAGGTAATTCAGATGGTCAAAGTAACTTCAATTTGATACTACAAAAGTTATCAATACTCAAGAATGATGTAAGTAGTAATTCCATATTTGTTGGCTAAAATTACAAATAATAACACTGGTTTATTTTTTATTGTAGCTGAGAGCTTGTTCAAGAGTTACTGGTGATTGAGATTATCAGAATGGCAGATGTTTGATACTACAAAAGTTACCATTAATAAGGTAAGACAGTGATTTTGTATTTGTTTGCTGAAATCAAATGTCATAACTGCTATTATAGTGTTTGCATGAAGTAAGCTAAAACATAGTAACATTTTATGTTACATAACTATCAGGCTCGCTCGCCATTTGTGCTCAAGCACACCACTAGTTTAGATATATGTATGGACATAAGTATGGACGTATGTATGTCATTTTGTACTTTGACCCTCGCGTTTTTGTGTTAGTTATGTGGTCGACCCGGTCCCAAATTGCACTAAACAGAATCAACTGGTTTATCGATCAGACCCGTATCTCCCTAGAAATTGAATTGTTTACCATTTTGAATTCTTTTGGGGTGCAGTTCAAACTTGAAAACTTAAGGGACTTCCATTTCTATTCGAGTTAGTGGCGGTGGTAAGTCAATGCCTCTTTGTCATGGTTATAAGCCTTGCGCAACAGTATTTACTTGAAAATACATTGTCCACTAGACTACCGCTAAGGTAAGTCTGTGTAGGTGCATGTCCAGTTGTGTCAAAGCATTGTGTGTTACAACCACTACTTAGCTAAAGAATATCACAAAGAAAACGTTTAAATAACGTGTATTGTTTTGTTGTTGTTTTTCCCCTTCAATTCAAGCAGTTGCAGAGAGTTGTTACTATGGCACTGAAATCCCTTTACCGTATATGCGAAATTAAAAAACTGGACCTTATTTTCAGTAGCTTCAGTGTTAGAAGTCAAAATCATTCATATAAAAATAGTATAGTCTTTAGGCTCGCTCGCCATTTGTGCTCAAGCACATCACTAGTTCAGCGAAGCGAGCGGAGCTGAATCTCTAATGAGTTCGCGATATATATATATATTTAGGTCTAGAAATTGTTTTTGTTCTTGCGTGGGCGTACGTATGTAACCTTTTTCCTACGCGCTTGGGCGGGCCGGATAACCTTCTTAGCAACATTTTGTTTTGTTTACCCGCCGTACGAAGTAGCGATGCCCATTAGACAAAACGTTAGAAACGCTCAGTCAAGAGCTTTGAGGACGTTAGAAATTCCTGAAGAAAAATTAGTAAGGATAGCGATAAGAAATAAAAAAGACAGGGCAAGGAGGAGGAGAGCTAAAACGAAACAGAAACAGGTAGCAAAGTAAAGAATCTGACAGTATTTTGTAGCCACACCAAGCATGCATGGAATAGCTGCAATTACAGGGAACATGCATCGCTCGCTTCGCTATTTTGTGCTATTAGAGCACATCACTAGTTAGGTCTAGAAATTGTTTTTGTTCTTGCGTGGGCGTACGTGTGTACCTTTTCTCCTACGCGCTTGCGCGGGCCGGGTAACCTTCTTAGCAACATTTTATTTTGTTTACCCGCCGTACGAAGTAGCGATGCCCAGTAGACAAAACGTTAGAAACGCTCGGTCAAGAGCTTTGAGGGCGTTAGAAACTCCTGAAAAAAAATTCGTAAGGGAAGCGATAAGAAATGAAAAAGACAGGGCAAGGAGGAGGAGAGCTAAAACTAAACAGAAACAGGTAGCAAAGTAAAGAATCTTTCTTTTTGAAAAGCCATTAAATGTTCCTAATTTATTTATTAGACTATTACTGAGGATTACGGTACCAGGAGCCTTCATCATAGAAAAAAGCTACCACTGTTGTTTTCTCACTTTGACAGTATTTTGTAGCCACACCAAGCATGCATGGGAATAGCTGCAATTACAGGGAACATACATAGCTAGCTTCGTTATTTTGTGCTATTAGAGCCCATCACTAGTTTATTTATCTGTTTATGGGGTAGTGAGACTTCCGTTTTCGCCCGCGCTTCTAATTACGTAAGTTAGGTATAGGGTTCACAGATCCAGTATTTTTCAATTAACGAGCGCGGAGAATCCTGCTGCACTGCCTTACGCAACTTTGCTTCATCCAAAATGTTTACAGCTACTCTCTTCTTGAAACAATTGTGAAGTCTTTATCAAGCTGCGCTTCTTTGCCACTGCTTTCGAAGTTTATTCAGGTAATTCTGTTAGTTTAGTCTGGGATCAGAGACTTTAGATTCTCTGATGCTAACTGAGAATGGAAAGGGTTACACTGTGCACTACAGTTATATGTAATGTCTGTCCTATTTTTCTGTAAAAAGAGTCTGCTCGCTTGCCATGCATTTGCTTCGAGCGCACCACTAGTTTAGATATATGTATGGACGTAGATGTCATTTTGTACTTTGACCCTCGCGTTTTTGTGTTAGTTATGTGGCGGACCCCGTCCCAAATTGCACTAAACAGAATCCTCTGGTTTATCGATCAGTACTCGTATCACCCTAGAAATTGAATTGTTTTCCGTTTTGAATTCTTTTGCGGGTGCAGTTAAAACGTAAAAACTTTAGGGACTTCCATTTCTATTCGAGTTAGTGGCGGTGGTAAGTCAATGCGCTCTTTGTCATGGTTATAAGCCGTGTGCAACAGTATTTACTTGAAAATACATTGTCCACTAGACTACCGCAAGGTAGGTCTGTGTAGGTGCATGTCCAGTTGTGTCAAAGCATTGTGTGTTACAACAACTACTTAGCTAAAGAATATCACAAAGAAAATGTTTAAAGAACGTGTATTGTTTTGTTGTTGTTTTTTTCCTTCAATTGAAGCAGTTGCAAAGAGTTGGCACTGAAATTCCTTTACCCTGTATGCGAAATTTAAAAACTGGACCTTATTTTCAGTAGCTTCTGTGTTAGAAGTCAAAATCATTCATATAATAATAGTATAGTCTTTAGGCTCGCAGGCCATTTGTGCTCAAGCACACCACTAGTTATCAAGCTAGTGAAGTGAGCGAGATACTGTTAGGGGTGGCCAATTCAAAATCGGATAAACGTTCGATGTATGTATATATATATATATATATATATATAATATATATATATAATATATATATAATATGTACATGTATATATATATAATACTTATAGCACGAGTCAGAGTACAATATGGGAAAATATTTTACGAGCATGCAAAATATTTTCACGAGCCAAAGGCGAGTGAAAATGTGGCGTGAGAGTAAAATATCATTCCCATATTGTACGACGAGTGTGATAAGTGATTTATTGCTTCTTTGAAATTTTTCTCAACCGGTTACAATACAATTTTCATTGATTTTACTCGCTACGCGCGCGCTACAAGTAGCGTACAATATAAACCGTACAATATGGGAGAATACAGAACGCTCGCGTGATGCGGAAATATTCAAGTAAAAATATCAAAGCTGCAATAAATATAGATATAATACTTATTACATGAGTCAGAGTGTGATATGGCGAAATATTTCAAGAGCAGGCTAATTCATTTACAGGAGCCAGAGGAGAGTGAAAATAAAGCCTGTGAGTGAAATATCTTGCCATATCACTCTGACAAGTGTAATAAGTGGTTTATTCCACACTAGATATCTTCACTGCTGTAGTTAGTACTAGAGGAAGAGTAACCACAGCCTAAAGTTGGTTGTAGGGGCTACCCACACCCCCAGCTGATATTTAGCAGCTGCTCTAACCCTGTTGAGCAGGGTAAAAAGCAGGGTACACCAGAGCAAGGTAGCTGTAAACTGATAATTGGCTGGTTGCTATAACTACAAGGGTAATGAGCTTGCACAGCGTGAAATATCATGAGTCTCAAGGGCCATGTACCTAAAAATATCATTGTGAAGATATCCAGGGTGGAATAAATAAATATATATATATATAAATATGGATTGTATGTATACCCCTTAAATGCTCACCAGACTCTTTTTTCTCCTAAAAACATGGCTTTTAGGCTGGACTCCTGTTTTTCTGATACTACAGCTATTGGTAGAGCTGCGAGCTTGTTCAATTGAAGTAATCAGAATGGCTCAAATTGGATACTACAGAAGTTACCACTATTTAGAAAATTGAGGTAAGAAAGTAATTCTGTATTTGTTTGGTAATATTAACGGTCAACTGCTATATACTTTTTGCATGAACAAAGCTGAAGTTTATCATGTAACAATACTGTAGTTTTATGTAACCTACTAACTAGGCAGGCCCGCTCGATATTTGTGCTCAAGCACCCTCTTAACCCTCTCATATTTTTGTGTTAGCTCATATTTTTGTGTTAGATTCTTTTGAAGTGTTTTGTTTGTGCACAGGTTCGCTCGCCCTTTGTGCTCAAGCATATCACTGGTGTTGTATACCATAGCAACACTGAGAACCTCCTTTCCACTTCATACTAACATTATTCTATTCTTCTTCACTACAAACAACACAATGGCAATTTAGATGTTTTGAATTTTGAAGTATTTTTGGATTGTTCTATATGCGTAGTCTTTGTTGTTTTTATTTCATTCATTAGGCATCCAGAAGCACGTGGGCGGCCTAGTTTCAATGATCTTTCCACTAGATTGTCAGTTTCAAATTCAAAACTCCTTCACATGGACAAGTCAGAAGTTTCTACAGCCACTAAGCTTGGAGCAGATTTAGCCTGTGGAGAAAGACTCTATGATGACTTACCAAAAATGTACAAAATATGAAAAATAATAATTTGAATTAAGTATATACTTTGTATTGCTTTGTAGGTAGTTTGCTGTTTTATTGTTGCTGCTGATTTTTTTTTTGTTTTTATCATTCGTGATACGTTTTTAGCAGTTGGCTTAATGTAATGTGTATTTTCATTCCTACAGTTCATGACCAACATGATTTTAGTCTTGAATTTCTATAGTTACTCAGCATCAGATAATTTAACTACAATCTATTGCTAGGTAAAAAAAAAAATGTTGCTTACACTTGTTTGAATCCAATGCTGTGTTATGTAAATGGAAGAGAAGACTGAACTGTAATACTTCAGAGAAGGAAGTTTTAACAGATATACCTTACCAAGAACTATAGTAGTTTTAGTGAGATACAAAGGTGTAGTAAGAGGAAATGTAATTGGATCAGCTTTAAAATATAATTATGAGTTGATATCTTCTTTTTTTTCCATAGTTTATCTAACTGTGCATTCATTTCTGGTCTTAATAAAGAATGAACATGTTTTCCATCTGTCTCAATCTCTGAAGCAGTTGAGCTGAACTGTTAGTCGAAGCAACAGAAAGTCAATAGCAGAGTAAGCTGTAGCTAGATGATAAAAGAAATCTGTATGCACGCAGTAATGGTTTTGAGACAAATAAAAAATGAAGATTTGTGTTAAGTCATCTAATTCCATATTGAGGAGAAATTTGCAACAGTCTCAACTATTGTCAGCTACATAGGGAGTAAAGGAGCATGCCACATATACACTTTCACTTCTGTGTAGTTGCTATGCCAGTTGCAGACAATGTGAAAATATCCAATCTATACAACTTGAATGCACAGTTAGATAACTACCATAAAACAAACACTTCAAGTTTCAAAACTGAAAGATAAATCAGCATTGTTTGAAATATTCTTACATTTTTTGTTAACTAAAAAACATTTTTTTTAGGATGGGTTTTAGTAAGCTAATATATACCTGCTTTGATTTGTCTTAGTATAACTAGCTGAATTCATTTAGGAGGGGTAGTGTTTCAATTAGCTATATAATGTAGTCTGGGCCCAGGCAGACACAATCAATGACTTGAGCAAACCCAAATGAATGTGCAAAAATTCCAGTCAACATTCCCCCTAGTACAAGTCTGCCTAACTACTTCAATTGTCTATGAAATCTTTTCACTATAATCACTGTTTTTGTTGTTGTTTTTGTAATAGTACGGTGCGTAAGTTGTCCATTCAAAAATGTATGCGAAAAATCGCTGTTTAATTAAAATCGCACTGGGAAAGTGAAATAGCGCGTAACTAATTGAAATACCTCGGTAGCTAAGTGAAATAGTACGGGTAAGTGGGCGCGTACAGCATTAACCTTGGAAACGTGCAGTTCGAGTAGTTTCTGGTTGGAGACAATGTCATTTTCTTTACCACAGAATCTCTACCCGCATTAGCGGAATGCTTTTCAACAGATTAGGAGGAGCCGCACATTGAAAACGAAGTTCCAGCGGAAGCTAATCCTGAAATAAGGAGATAGCGGGTGAACGTTGTAGTATAGCTACAATTACAAATGACTTTTTAAAAAGCTGGCCTACCATTAGCAAGTGATAGCAGGGGTAACCTGTGCTATTAGGGATCAATAGCACTCTAAAGCAATTGAAATAACACTGGCTTGGCCTCGTGCTATTAATCCCAAATAGCACGGTTACCCTGCTATTACCCATACTAATTCCTCCTACACCTATCCGATGTGCATTGGCTTATGTAACTATCTCACACTTTAACAGCTCTTTAGTCAGTGTTAAAGATTGTATTTAATCAGTATGTACATGTATGATGCTGAAAGTTACAGTAGCACAATTCCTAGTGAACATCTGCCCAATTTAATGCTCAGTGCAAATTAATTTCTCAGAGCTGTTCTTTAGTGTGGTCTTTCTTTTTCCAGACTCAAATGCTCTGAGTCTGGAATTAAGCCTCAACAAGTTGCTTTATCTACTATCAATAATGAAAGTTTTACTGTAATAAATCTTATTGTGTGTGTGTTTGTGTGTGTGTTTACTATAACTAACAATGAAACTGGGTTAGAGTAGCTATAATAATGATGACCATGAGTAGGTAGTAAATTCAGTGAGCTTACTGAATGAATTACTAGCAGTTACTCTTGGCTGTCTTTTTTTCTTCACTCACAGGTATGTAGTTTGGTCTGTTTGTTTGCTTGTTGTTGTGTTTTCTTTGCTAACTTTTCTTCAGCCAGCATGTGTTGTTGTTGTTGTTGTTTTTGCATTAACACTGTTAACCCTTTCGTTCCGGTGTCACGGAAATACGGGTACCCCGTAAAATTGCGTATCCCGGGTACCCATTTTTCCGGAAATATGGGTACCCTACCATAAAATAAGGTACCCCCAAAGAAAGCGCCCCCGGTGTATGTAATATTCGAAGACACATGGCAGCTAACCAGAAAAAAGGAAGTGGTAGTGATGGGAGATTCTCATTCTCCGAAATCCACGCCTATTTAACTGAAGGAATATACCCGCAAGGGTTGGATAAGAATGGAAAAAACATCATGAGACGGTGGGCTAAGTATTTTAGGATTCATCAAAATGACCTATATTACATTGGGGGAGGTAAGCCATTTTCCCATCAATAGAATTTCTTGGTGGCAAAAAAATAGTTCTGTTCTTTTGCATTGATAATAGCTAATAGCTACTGAAAGAGTTTCCCAAGTTTTACATTTGTCTTCTGACTACTGTGTACTATGCTAAATTTCAAGACTCTGAACAACATACAAGTCCCCCAGCATGCCACTAAAAGATGACTACTGCTTTGTTGAAAGGTGGCTTACCAGAATTTTAACCGCAATTTTGTCAGCACATAACAGTTTGTAGCATTTCAACTGCAATAGCTCCAAAATTTTTGTTTCTATTAGTGTAAAGTTTACTGAATAAACTTGTTTTATTTACTTTTTTCGAATTTTTTTTTGTATTTCACATGTAAAAAGTATAAGCTCGCTCGCCCATTGTACACTATCATATTTCTAGTTTAAGAGTTCTTTAGAGTTTACTGTTTTGAGCATTACATTACAACATTTTAGCAGGCTAAAATTTGATTCTTCCTTTCTAGACATTTCTTGGAGGAGTCTGGTATATATGGCTTGAGGCTTCTTAGCGGGAGTTAACCAAGATGCTAGGACATTATTGCCAACCTCAGCCAGCCCTTACTGTTACCTCTTGTCTTCTTGGTGGCCTATTAAGTCAGTAAAGTGACCTGATTTGCTAAAATAATGGGAATAGGATTTACATACTCTTTTGGAAATATAGGGCAGGAGTTCCCGACAAGGCACTTAAAGTTACAAGTTGTTGAAGGGACATGTTTTCTCTGGGGGTTTAGGTCTGATCAATATTGTTATCTGAATGTAATTCATAATAAAAACAACATTAAATAAATCCACTATAGCAGAAATAACTTAGGGAGTTAGAGACTGAAGATGTCAACCATGCACACCAGAAATATATATAGTGATGGTGGAAATTGGGTACCCTGCCTTAAAAAATTGGTATATACAGTGGAGTGTCATTGACACAAACTCCTGGGGATCAATGAATATTTGTTCTTGTTAAAAGAAGTTTGTGTCAAACAGAACTAAACAGAATCATAAGAATGTGGAGGGACTATGGAGAGCTGACCGAAGTAGTGATGACAAGAAATTCTCATCCATGCCTATTTCTTTAAATATTGAGGACTGGCTTAGAGTGGAAAAGTATTATGTGATGGCACTGGCAGGAAAACTAGTTTAGGATTCAGACCCCTGCATTATAGATACATGTAGGACCAAGTGGTCACATGCTACAATGCCTCTACTCCATCTTCACTCGCCTTCCAACCACATGACCAAGAATCCAATTGGACAAAACTTAAAAACTAGGAGATATGCAATTGCTGTCTGCCTTCCATTCCATATAAATCTGCCTACTTTTATAGCACCAGCCTTATATTCTTTATTCATTCACACAATCCTTTTTATGACATTGCTCTTTTATACATGCATACATTCAATAGCTACTGCAACAAAGCCAGCAACTCCAAGATTAGTTATTGAAGATTTAGACAAGCGAAAGAGGATTGTTGCAAGTTCCCACAATTTGAGCCACTTTGGAGTGCACCGAACCAATGATACAGTATCCAGCAAATATTACTGGCCTGGGCTTTTCAATGATGTCCAAAACTATGTAAGTTGCAATGTCATTCAGTATTGCAACATATTAGATTCATTTTTACTAGGTGGAGTCTTGTGACCGCTGCCAGCGCCATAACAAGTTAAACAAGTCAGTTGGTACACTCCACCCTATCCCAGTAGAATCCAGGCTATTTTATCAGATGGGAATTGATTTGATTGGCCCACTGCCACAGACACCAAGGGGTAACAGATACATTGTTACACTAACAGACTACTTCTCAAAGTGGGCAGAAGCAGCTCCACTTCCTTCAAAACATGCAGCTGGTGTTTCCAAGTTCATATATTCGGTAATGAATACCTTTGATGTAATAAAACTGAAGTTTATGAGTAACATATTGTCCACAGGTGATGTGTCGATTTGGTTGTCCTCAGATGTTGATTACAGATCAAGGAAGGGAGTTTATTAATGGTTTATCAAGTGAGCTTTACTCTATCACAAAAACTCAACATAAAATCACCAGTGCTTACCACCCACAGGTAAACTAAAGATATGAAGTGTACCATGTTAGGAATGTTATTAGGGTAGATATACATCCTCCCTACTCTTCCAGCAGGACATTATTATATTCTGCATGATGCCATGATAACTTTTTCATGTGGAGATAAGCATAAAGTCTAGTTCCGTTAAATGATTTGATTATTGTTATATTTACTTTGTAGACGAATGGGCTCACCGAACGTTTCAATCAAACTCTTTCTCGATGCTTGGCGAAACTATGTAATGAAGAACAAACCGATTGGGACGAGAAGATAGACAGTGTCTTAATGGGATACCGTGCTTCTTTCCAAGCATCAACCAAGCAATCTCCTTATTTCATGCTCTTCCAGCAGCATATGAGGCTTCCCATTGATAATGACTGCCTTACAGTATGCAAGGAGGAAGAGGAGGAAGTTCAGCTGGATGAAGTCATTGGATCTGTACTTGCATCAAGAGAGAAAGTATTCGGTGATGCTGAACTTAGCATAACCAAAGCACAGGGAAAGCAAAAGGACACCTATGATAGAAAACATCAACTGGCTAGTATAAATGTAGGGGAAGAGGTATTACTTGAGAATACTGCACAGAAACAGAGAATAGGTGGCAAGCTGGAGCCTGCATGGTTAGGGCCATATGTCGTTAGCAGGTGTGTAGGGAAAGGCCTCTACGAGTTATCAAGGAATGGCAAGGTCATCAAAAAAAAAGGCTAATATAGGGCGACTGAAAAAATATAAGAAAAGTATTTTAGAAAAGACACAATTGAAAGTGAGATTTGGGGAAGAGATGGAGGATAGTCAAATGCAATAGGGAAGAAAAAAGAGTGATACACCTGAAAAAGAAAGAAGAGAAGGAAGTGAGATACTGGAAGAGGAGAAACAATGGCATGCAATATCTCAGGAGGAAAGAGAAATGAGTGTTACTCTGGAGGAGGTGAGAGAAAGCAGCATGATGTCTGAAGCAAATGGGAGAAAAAGAAGTTGTATGTTTGAAGAGGGGGAGAGAAAAAGGATTTGTATGTCTGAAGAGGAGGAGAGAGAAAGGAGTTTGATGCCAGAGGAGGTGAGAGGAAAGGGTGAGATGCCTCAGGAGAAAAAAATGAATGGGATGCTTGAGGAGAAGAAAGAAAGGAGTTTGATACCAGAAGAGAAGAGTGAGGTGCCTCAGAAGGAGACAGAAATGAGTGGGATGCTTGAGGAGGAGGAAGAAAGGAGTTAGATGCCAGCGAAGGAGAGTGAAAAGAGTGAGATGCTTCAGGAGAATACAGAAATGAGTGAGATGTTTGAGGAGGAAAAAGAAAAGACTTTGATGCCAGAGGAGGAGAAGAACGACATTGCCCCCCCACAGTACTGGATCAAGTCACTTCTTTTGTATGAGGTAGACAGAAAAACTTTAGAGAGTGGTGGTTGGCTAAGTGATGCACATATATATGCTGCATCAAAGTTGTTAAAGAAAAAACATCCAAATCAAAATGGCCTTCAGTCAACATTACCGTTGTGGCACAACCTAAAATGGAAGTCACCGAATACCGACTTTGTACAGATATTGAATATCTGTGGGAACCATTGGGTTTGTGCATCCAACATTGGATGCCCACCCAACACTTGCAACATTTATGACAGCATATATCGCAATGCTTCATCAAGCCTTACGACACAGGTGGCAGCAATTTTGAAAACATCTGAGCATTGTTTTAGTATTAACTACATTAATGTTCAAGCACAATCAGGCAGCAATGATTGTGGTCTTTTCTCAGTAGCATTTGCTACTGCCTTGTGTAGCGGAAAGGATCCTTCACGGTATTTGTCTGATCAAAGAGCTATGAGAGAACATCTAAAATCGTGCCTTGAAAAGGGAGTGATGTCAGACTTTCCTGCTCGCCACAGGTTATGTCGTCAAACTACTGACATTCATTGTTCACACAAAGTGGAAGTTCACTGTAAGTGTAGACTCCCATGGGCCAAAGATTTTACAAAATTTGGTGACTTGGCACAGTGTGAATCATGTCACACATGGTTCCACCATAAATGTGCAAACATACCTCAAAAGGTTTTTGCAAAGCCATCATATGCATGGAAGTGTACATCTTGTCAGCACTGAACATTTTACTTAAATCATTTACTTCAAGACAATCTACATATTCATTTTTGTTTCATTATTGCTGTCAAAGGTAAAACCTATACAAGAAGACTCATACTGTATCTACATAACATGATGAAGGTATTACAGCATTCATGCTGACTATATATGACGCTTCTAGATAACAACTTCAAAGTGACAATAATTAGTGTGGGGGAATTCTGCTTGGGACTATGTTGTCTGAGGCTAACTCCTCACAAGTAGGGTTGCTGCCACCAGGTTCTTGGTCAATGCTGCACTTCTCCTGCACACTAATCCCAGCCCGCCCTGAGTATCAGAGTAAGCAAAGGTAAATGGATAATTTGGTAGAATTGCAGGTTAGAACAAAGAACCAAGATGAGTGTATTGAGTATAGTCTGCCTCCCACAGGTAAATCATAAATTAAGTGAGTGATCTAATGAATGGATTGGCACATGTAAGAATGTCCTAGAGTGCAGTGAACAAGGTGTAAAACAGACAACAGAGATCAAGTGTAAGGAAATAAGATACACACACAAATGTTCAACAGAAATCAGGCTTGAAATAATAGTGTAGCGGCTAAGCTGAATAATTGTGCATTTTTGGATAGAAGCATGAAACTTTGCACATACATAGAAGAGCTGATTATAATAATAAATAGATATGGAGCCACTTGATTTGTCAACATTAACACCTGTTTCTAATTAAAAATATTAATTAACATACCAGCTAATAAATTTATACTAATATACACATTAATATTAAAGCACAAAATAATGGCTATATACATTGCAGTGCATTAATTACAAGGTATTTTAAGGCCCCTCCATACATTTGTACATTATGGCCCCTCGCTGTAGTCTTTTTCCCTCTAGCAAAAGATTTCGCACCTTAGGAAATATTGTACTTTCTATGGTATTCAAAGATCAAACAAATGGACAAACTCAAATTACATTAGTTAAGTCAAATTGACATAATCATTACAATTCACATGTGGTTACTTTAGCATAAATTGATGAAGCATAATATCCGAAATAGTTCCTGTGTTCAATCTATTGTCAATTGCATCCTCCTTCACAGTAGCAAAGTCCCGTGCATTGTAAAGCTGTCTTCTTACATTTGCACCTGTCTGTACAGCCTTTCTTACATCCACATGATATAAGTTCATAGCAGGATTTTGCAGCTTCAGGCAATGTAGTCCACAGGGGCTCAAACTGTCCTTCGCTCTCTACCCATCCCCAATCACATGGTGATGGTAAATTGCAGAATGGCACAAGGGCCTGTCCCCAACAATAACCAGCCTGGTAAGTAGACCTTCTCACATGCTGCTCCAGAGCTGCCTGTGTCAGAGGTATTCCTTCCAAAGATCTTCCTTTCTTTGAAAAAAGTTTTTTCCTTGCTAAGTTAATGTTAGAGCATGTGCTTGTGCGGTCATAAAGTAGCACAACAAACCGTTCAATAGTGGACATAGCTTGCGAAGAAATCACTCTTGGTGCAGATGCCAAGTGTAAAAATGCATCAGTCACTTCAGGAAATGTATTCCAAACTGCCCATGCTGTTTTCTTTCCACATCCTGCGAAAGTTGAAGTGGTGTTGCATCCAGTTATAGCATGGAAAATTGGAAGTGATTTGGACCTTTCTGGCCCCAGGTACGCAACTAGCTCATGTGCTCCAATGTAACGGAAATTCTTTCCTGTCCCAAACACTAGCCAAAGTTCATCTACTGTGTCATGAAGTTCCTGGACTACCCAAACATTTGTTTGACATCCTGCGATGTCCACACTTTATGGCAGCTGATGCATGGACCATGATCTGTGTGTCTGCTTCCTCATGATTGCATGGTGCCAAGGAGGCATGTTATCACATATTGGAACAGAAATAACCTGTTGCCCATCCGTGACAACTAACTGCTTTTCTGGAAGGTTAATAGCTGTAGTTACCTCTCTAGATAGGAAACTGAAGAGTTCTTGTTTATTGTCATCAACACGAAGGAAATCATGCCAATTACCTGGTATAGTAGTAGTAGCAGTAACACGTCTACGAGTTCCCCTTCCACGCTTGGCTCTTGCAGCTGTCTTCAGGCTACCTGTCTTAACATAGCAGTCCCACACAAGATCTAGATGAGATTGGTGTTGAAGTTGAGACAAAATGTAGGGAATAAACTCATTTTTAGCATATTCCATAAATGTTTTGCTGTGTTAGGTTTCAGCATTTGAACTATGACTGCTCCGTCCAAGATCACTGAAGTGGTCTGTGGTTCATCATGCCTTGATTCAACTAGCTGTTCCAATGACCCCAATAGGTCAGCTTTAGTACCAAAGCGAAGTCGTCCATCTTGTGAGAGAGCCGGTGGATAGGCCCTGTTCTCATGCCTAAAGAATTCATCAAGATCACCATCTCTAGTCTGGCAGCAATATACAGTCTAGAAAACAGTTCTGAATCATTCTTGGCAAAGGCTAGGTCTTGCTTGCTCTTGACTATAGTTTTGGTCTAATGTAAGTTTGTTGCGTTTAATAGGATCTTTTAGTGATTTTGATTTATCTAAATTTCGATTAACACCAAGTAACACCTCCATGGGTGACAAAAATAAGTATCTTATTCTTATGCTTGTAACTATACAATCAGAATGTGTTGCAAGTGGCTCCATATCTGAATTTGTTTAGAATAGCAAGGTCTACATGCATACCAAATTTCATGCTTCTATCACAAAATGCACAATTCTTGTAAAAATTGATGCTATGCCGCTGCACTATAATATATGCACACACAAATGTTATTTCTGTCCTGCTTCTCCTCTCTTCTGTCTTCTCTCTCTTCCATGGGGACTCCGTTCCCCACTATTAGCATAAAACCTAGTTGACTAAGCAGTACTTGATTTAGTATGACTATATATAACATACTTTCATTATAAAGAAGCCACACATTATGCAACACTAAGAGTAACTTGTGAAGATATAGCTAATTAAACAATAATGGTAGATTACGAGCAAAAAAACACCCAAATACCTACTTTAATTTGAGTTAGTATTCTAGCACCACTAAGACATCCTTAGGACAAATGAATTGGAGAAGAAAAGAGATGTTGGATGTTGATACATGCTTTTTATGTATACATTTTTATGAGTTAGTTTTCCTCCAGTTTATGACATGGACAAGATCTAGTAGAACTTGAAGAGATAGCTAGTGATGTGACTGTGTGGGGCGGGGTGGTACCGTGACAACAGAAGGTATTTCAATACTAATTAATGAGTCAGGGGGGGCGGGGTGGGTGTCGTGACAACAGATATATTATATGTAATCCACTAAGTACGTCATTTTCCATGTAATCCACTAAGTTCGTCATTATCCATGTAATCCACTAAGTTCATTGTTTTCCATGTAATCCACTAAGTTCATCATTATCCATGTAATCCACTAAGTTCATTGTTTTCCATGTAATCCACTAAGTTCGTCATTATCCATGTAATCCACTAAGTTCATTGATTTCCATGTAATCTACTAAGTTCATTGATTTCCATGTAATCCACTAAGTTCGTCATACTACATGTAATCCACTAAGTTCGTCATTATCCATGTAATCCACTAAGTTCATTGTTTTCCATGTAATCCACTAAGTTCGTCATTATCCATGTAATTTACTAAGTTCATTGTTTTCCATGTAATCCACTAAGTTCGTCATTATCCATGTAATCCACTAAGTTCGTCATTATCCATGTAATTCACTAAGTTCGTCATTATCCATGTAATCCACTAAGTTCGTCATTATCCATGTAATCCACTAAGTTCATTGTTTTCCATGTAATCCACTAAGTTCGTCATTATCCATGTAATCCACTAAGTTCGTCATTTTCCATGTAATCCACTAAGTTCGTCATTATCCATGTAATCCACTAAGTTCGTCATTATCCATGTAATCCACTAAGTTCATTGATTGAACAATTTTAATTAAACTGCGTCCTCCTGCCCACCCCCTCCTCCCCTCTACTAAATGGAATTTAATTAAACTGCATCCTCCTGCCCACCCCCTCCTCCCCCTCTACTAAATGTAATTTTAATTAAACTGCGTCCTCCTGCCCACCCCCTCCTCCCCCTCCGATAAATGGAATTTAATTAAACTGCGTTTCCTCATGCCCACACCCCCTCCCACTATACTAAATTTCAACAGCCGCCTCCTGCCCACCCCCTCCTCCCCTATACTAAATGCAATTTAGCTAATTAAACAGCGTCCTCCTGCCCACCCCCTCCTCCCCTATACTAAATGCAATTTAGCTAATTAAACTGTGTCCTTCTGCCCACCCTCTACTAGATTGAATTTAACTAAAATAAACAGCGTCCTTCTGCCCACTCCATCCTCCCCCTCTACTAATTGGAATTTAATTAAATTGTGTTTTCCTGCTCTCTTTTCCCCATCTACTGCATGGAATTTTAGTTAAAGTAAGTTGTCCACTCTACATTTTATTCCTTGATGTCATTTAACCTACTTTCCCTACACGAGTCAACCAGCTCTTGTCTAATAATTGTAGCCACTATTATACCTCCTCAAGACATTACTGTGGATTGGGCTAAATTCAATTCACACCCAAATACCCCAGTTCTTATACTAAAATCAATAAGTTAGGCCAGCGTGGAATTATATTGTGATTTCACTTGGATAGACCACATATCATACAATAACTATTATTTTATATTTGAATTTATACTAAAAACTTGCAGAAATGAAAAGCAATTTGCATAATGACAAGAACTGAATGAAAATGAACAGATTCATTTTAAGATAAAAAACAAAAAAAAGTTTTGAATCCAGTTCCTCATTATCTTCACATTCATTCAAGGACATTATTTCTGCAAAGACAGATAAAAAGTCGAATGAGCATACTGTGTATAAGTATGAAATACATACTTTATTATAGTTCATACCTAACATATGTATGAAATACATACTTCTTGAGTATGTAAACCATACCTTCAATGGGTCATACCTAGGGTATGAAACCCAAAAGTATAACAATTATACCTAAAAAGTATGATACTCCATTTTTTGCTGTGAGGGCATAGTTAAATGTCCTTGATCCTCTCATAACATTATCAATAGTTTCTGGGCTTTAAATCCTAATTAGCTAGCTAGCTAGCAACCTACGGGATGGGTTTGTCCAACAGCCACTGCAAAGATCTCTAATACGCGGACCCTTTGCTCCCTTGTGTTGCAAAGATCTCTAATACGCGGACACTTCGCTCCCTTGTGTTCTCATTGCAAAACACCCTCGTTTGGATTTGGGGGTACCTATATTTACGGAGGGATACCCACATTTTCAGTAAATATGGGCCCCCTAGTACCCATATTTCCGGAAATATGGTTACCCGGGTGCCCATATTTCCAGAAATATGGGTACTGGGGATACCCAATTTTGGGGGGACCCATATTTACCTGACACCGGATCCCGCTTTAAAGCGGGTGAAGACCGATTGACTTCTCCGAATTTTTTAAAATAGTTACTTTATAGCTAGAACCTTCAGATTGCATACACAGGTGCCCAATGCATTGGAGAAGCATCTAAAATAGCTTTCAGCCCGAACTGCTTCGACAGTACCTCACAGCAGTTGTGTTTATTTCTTCCTCGGCAAAAAAAAAAAACATCGGTTCTCCGTCGAATTTTAAAAAAAGTTACCTTCTTCACAGCAGCTTCATTTATGGATCCAGTCATCTCCAGAGCTTTGTAGAAGCAGCAAAAAATTGCTTGAGCTCAGTAGCCTTCCATAACACATTGAAACAACCGCTTCTTTGCCGACCAAGATTTGCGGTTTGACTTACTGTCTTATCCATTTTTTATAAAATCGCCAGTTCAACTGGGGACCTCCCTATTACGTACAGTCTTAGGTAATGCTTATTACATCATAGGAAAAAAGTGAGCGTGTCGTGTGACCCCGGTAACTATGCAAAAAAATTATTTTTTTCAAAGTCATTTTTTGGAAGATGGCGTCTACCAGTTACAGTGCTGTGGAAGTTTTAGACTTGCTTGATACTGACTCTAGCGACTCAGGATCAAGCGGAGAGGAGGGAGGGGACATCTAGGGCTATAGGAGGCCCTGTATCAGGTTGGTGGACCATACCCCGTCAACTCTGATACTGACAATGGGAGTCAAGAAGATGATCGAGGTAAGCTTGTCGTTCTCTTGTCTTTCTCTTGAAAACTAGCAAGCTTCTGTTGTGGAAAGGACTTATTTATAGCTATATTGAGATAGAGTAAGCTGTTTAGCTATAATATGTATATATTTCATTGAGTTTTGAGATTTGAAAGTGGCTTGTGGTTTTTTGAACAAATTCAAATTTTCAAAAAAATTTAAAAAGTTTTTACCACATATACTACTAGGACCAGATGTGAATGCAGTCACCGACCCGATTACGCAGATGAGGCGACAGGAGCAGAGTCTTCCAGTCATGAAGGAGAGGATATTAGACCTGAGTCTTCCAATGATGAAACACGAATAGGCAGCAGGTTCCAGTGACGAAGAAGAGGAAGTGGCTCCTCCTGCTCCGAGTTCTGGACGTCCTCGCGGTCGGAGAAGGCGGGAATTGAAGAACAAGAGTCGGGTGGATGAGGTAGGGGGAGAGTGGAAGAAAGATGACAGCACACCCATTGATATTCCATAATCTTTTGTGTGAAGGACCACAGACTTTGATATTTGTGGCTGCTCCCCCCCCCCCCTGAACATCCCAAAAGTTGTAATATGTATTGTTATTGTCATTGTCTGTGTTTTTGTGGTGTTGTAGTGGAGCTTCACACTCGATGTATATGTGTGTGCGTGGAGTTGAAATGTTATTCTGGCGCTTCCAGATCTAACCGGGGAGGGAACGAACTCGGGGGGGGGGGGGGGGTCTTTTCCAATCGGGGCTACTATGCCCATGTAAGTTGAATTTCATGTATGTGTGTGTGTGTACACCAGTCAATTTATATTATACATTTATTTTTATGATCTGTATTCACCTGTATCTTCTTTTTTCTAGTGTGTGTGTGTGTGTATGTGTGTGTGTGCATTTGTGGAATGAGAGAGAGCATCCGTGGACAAACAGTATGTGGCGCTTCCATATACAACCTGGGAGGGAACTCTGGATCTTTTTGGATCGTGACTACTCGTGACTACTATGCCCATGTAAGTTGAATTTCATGTGTGTGTGTGTGTGTGTACACCAGTCAATTTATGTATAATAAAATATACATTTATTTTTATGATCTGTATTCACCTGTAGCTTCTTTTTTCTTGTGTGTGTGTGTGTGTATGTGTGTGCGTGCATTTGTGGAAAGAGAGAGAGAGAGCAACCATGAACAAACAGTATGTGGCACTTCCGGATCCAACCTGAGAGAGAACGAACTCAGTGGTCTTTTTCGGTCTGTGGGAGGGGGGGGTTATGGTACAAGAATGTCAGTGAAAAGTAATGACAGGGGAGGGGGGGGGGTTATGGTACAAGAATGTCAGTGAAAAGTAATGACGGGGGAGGGGGGGGCAATTCAGCGAGGCCAGCTGTTATGTTACAAATATCATTGTTGTCTTGTGTTTTTTTGGTATTGTATGGAGGTTCCGGATCCTATGGGAGGGATCGTTCAGTCTGTGACACCATCCATGCCGGGTAAGTTGAATTCCACGTGTGTGCTTGTACTGCTTTTCATTTTCAAAGTACACTTTCTCAATACATGTTTCTCTCATGTACAGTGTGGAGTATACATACCAGGGTTCATACAGTGGGAGGCTAGGCTGGGTTCCCCCCTAGAATTTTGGGAGTTGAATAGAAATGAACATTTAGGAAGCATTTATTTTTAGTCTGATATTGTATCCCATTATGTTCCTATCATAACTGAGCCTTTAGTGCATAGGACCGAACACTGATCATCAGTGTGAAGTATAGACTCGTATGCAAAGATGTGCATCAAAGTAGTGTAGGTTCCAAAAAATGGGTGTGGCGAAGTACACTCGGAGCCCCACCCCAAACAAAAATCCTGTATGAAACCGCATACAATACATCATAAAGTTGCAATTATATAGGATCATGAATAATTTGTTGTTTGTATTACAAATATCTTTGTTGTTTGTGTTTTTGTGTATATGAAATTGTTTTGTAGTGGAGCTCGACGTCCGATGGCATACGTTCCTTGTGGACACTCATAGATGTCTCCTACATGATCACAATCAGCACCACACACAACAAACAACATATTTTATTGATGAACTAATATAATATTGGTATATAATGCATCAAACAATATTATTTCTATTTTATTTTATTTTTTTATTGATGGGAAAAGTGGATTTTTGGGGGGTAAAAAATTTTTTTTTTGAAGTATTAGTAGATGGCTTAAATATTATTCAATTTTCTCAATCAAAAAATGAGGGGAATTCCAAACTCTTTCTATTTAGTGATATATGGTTGCTATGGGGTTTTCCCAGCCAGCATCGAGTTAAAAAAATAAAACGGCAATGCTCTATTCCGCGGTAGAAAATTAGATTTTTCCTCGCGCGTCCAAACAATTCAGGAACGAGAGGGTTAAAACAATACTGGTTAAGTGTTTATCGCTTCACACTTATCAATTCAATTGAGTGTTAACTCTAGTCGCTTCAACAGCTTGGTTGGTTCCTTACCTCCTTAGATCTAGACCTTTTCAGGTGGATCTGGAACATCGCTGGCGCCGCAAGGTTATCTACAGCCATGTCACCCCATGCCAGGTTCACTGCAGCATCCCAGGCCAATACTGATTCCGGGAGGAGTTCCCCGAGTCTAAAAAAAACGAAAAAGGCCATTGCTGCCACCGCCCAGAGCATGGTCTTGTCTGGGTTTACTGATCCTACCCAAATCCCTTAGAGTCTTTCGAGTACCCGGATGGTGTTAGAAGTCTTACTCTGGAAGACTTGCCCCCCGACTGCTGTCTTATCCTACTGATACCCGCTTGGACCCTCTTCAGCAAGGGGAGCGAGGACTGCTCTCTCGGATCTGGCAGGCCAATAGAGATCTGGGCACCCCTTACCCCCGCCAAGTTGCACTTTATTGTCTGTGGTGCTAAGCCGAGTTGAGCCAGGTACAAAGCAAAGTAGCACAGGAGGAGTTCCTGCACCGGGAATGGGTCCCCAACCGTGTAGGTTGCACAAAAACGTGCGAAATGTCCCATGGCTGCTTTGTATGTCTTGTGCGTGGAGGTCGCTAGGCCTGCCTGAATGTAGCCCCGAAGTGCTGGCGCCAGTTCGGACTTCTCCAGTCTGCCGTCTTGTCGAGGAGGAGGTCCAGTAGCTGAGGAGAGACTGGTGAGGGGTGTGGATCTGCTGACTGCACCTGTGAGAGGAAGTGAACAGCATCGTCACGTGACAAACTATCCGCCAAGTGGTTAGCCCTAGTGTCAATGTAGACTGGCAAGAAGGAGCATTCCAGCCTGGCCTCCACGAACACCACTGTACGCAACAGGTGCATCATGCCCTTGTGTCTGCTCGAGCGAGTCAAGTCTGCCACTACCGACTGATTGTCTGAGTGGCAGATGACCTGCACGCCCTTCCACTGCTCCCCCCAAGCCTGGCGGCATGCCACTATGATGGGAATAAGCTCCTTCTCGGCAATTGAGAGTGCCTCTGCCCGGGCATCCCATTTGACCTGAAACCAGGAGCGTTCCACAACCCCAAGACCCGGACGCATCTGTGTACAGGTGGACCTTGGGAAGTGAGGATGGGGGATGGAGGAAGGAGGTACCGTTCCATTGTACGACGAACTCCACCCACCATGCTAGGTCAGCCCTGAAGCCGTGGGCCAACCTGATCGGGACTCTGCTGTTGGGCGGGCGGTGTACTGCCTGGAGCAAGTCGATCATCCGCCTCAGGAAAGGCCGGCCTGGCCTCACGACTTTACATGCGTGGTTGAGAAGGCCGATGAGCGATTCCAACTCCTTCCGTGTGCAGTTCTTCCGTGCCTGCCATTCTGCCAGCAAGCTAGTCAGCCTGGTCAGTTTGTCCTGTGGGAGTCTCAACTCTTCCTTGACTGTGTCAATGACAATGCCCAAGAAGGTTACCTTCGTGGCTGGGCCCTCCGTTTTATGGTCAGCAATGGGGACTCCCAGCCGAGCGCACTCATCCAGCAGGATCTGCAGCTGAGTCTGGCATACTTGGGAGTGTGGGGGTCCTACCAAGATGTAATCGTCCAGGTAGTGAAACCTCTCCACGCCCGCCTGGATAAGGTGCCGCTGGAGGGCGTCGGCTACAGCATTGAAGATCTTGGGGGCTGACCGCAACCCGAAGGGCAGCATGGGATCGATGAACACTGCATCATCCCACTTCACCGCCTGGAGTACTCTGTCCTGCGGGTGGACCGGTACCAGCCGATAGGCAGCCTCTATGTCCACCTTCACGAGTAGTGCCCCCTGTCCGCTGCGTGAGGCCTCTGCTGCGACCTCCTCCACACTGGTATAGGTCAGCGAGCAGAGGTGGGGGTCTAGACCGTCGTTGATGCTGTTTCCCGCCGGGTGAGAGAGGTCTGTGATCAGCCGGAATTTCCCCGTGTTATGCCCTTTCGGGATAACTCCGAAGCGGCTGATGTGGAGGAGGGGTAGTCCCTTTGTTGTAGGGAACAGACCTAGCATGCGACCCAGGGCGCAGTCTTTCTCAATATACTCCGTGACGACCTCTGGGTGCTGGAGCGCCAACTCCATGTTCCGGTTTGTGGATTTTAAGCGTACCTCCCGTTTGAACCCTATCCTAAAACCTTCCCTCAGACCCCTGCAGATGTACCCGGTTAAGGGTGGCCGCACATAGCAACGCGCACCGCCCGTAGATCCGGACATTAAATTATTCCCCGCCAATACCCCACCATTCGATAATACGCGAGTGGGAACAATCACGCCTTAGAGGCTGAATTAACTTCGCGCCGTAGAGGCAGAATTAACTTCGCGAAGTTGCGTGCAGCCGGTAGTGTTGGTTATTGTTTTGGCAAGCGGTGGGTAATCTAAAGTAATCAGCAGTAATCAGCTGCTATGGGTTCCAAAAGAAACCATAAACACAGAGGTGTAGGAGGTGTAGCTAAGAAGCGCATGAAGCAGCTTCTTGTGGCAAGATACAACAAGAGATACTGCAACCACAAAGGTATTAGTAAAACTCATGCTGACAAATGGTTATTACAGTTCACTACCATGCAATACAGATTCTGTGGTTGTCCCAGCTCCAGGCTTGCCTGCTGATAGTATGTGTAGTACTTCAGGTATCATGGCCATAAGTGCACAGCCTGAAGTTTTGCAACAGGTTTGTCAACTATATTTAAAATATAATATCAGTGATGTAAAAATAAAAAAAATAAAATACTAATAATAATATTAATAATAATAAAATTAACAGGATTCCAGACCTGGCATCCCTGGTGATGTTCAGGACTCTGTCACTGGCAGTCCTGACGATCCACTCATGGTTGGTAACAGAAATAAGATAAAATTTAAGTTCAATGACACAATATATATTTAGGATACGGTCCCTGGCAGTCCTGAACAGCTTCAGGACTTTGTCACTGGTGATGTTGAGGAGTCTCTCACCGTTCGCAGCCTTGACAATCCACACATGGTTTGTCCCGACCAAAAAAAAAAGTAAATCTTCATTATTCCATTTTGCTTTGATCTGCCTTCCACCATAATTATGGTTGCTAAGAACTATATCAGACTTTTCCCGCTAATACATTTTCTTACGAGCATACTAGACTGTATCCGATTTATAGTTCCTAACGACAAGCGCGGTCGCTCGGGTAACGGGCTATAAATATATATTAAACCTTGCGGGTTTCTTATTTTCCTGCCTTAAATTTTTGTGAGCTGGAGTGAGGTTCTAGCTGAGGCTATGCTAGCTGTGTGCTGCTATTGCTGCGGATGTAACATTACGAGGCTTGAGAAGAAGAATATAGCTCAGTGTTTTTCCAAAACAAAAACGTCATTCAAGCTTAAAATGTTTAAGAATTCAGCTCGAAAGGAAAATTGTGAATCAGTCACTTAAATTATTGTCTCTCTAAATAGACTGAAACCCTCCATTTTTTCCAGGACACCTTTCAGTTCGGTTAGGCGCCAGCAGACCGTGAACTAACGCGTTTAGGGTCCCTCTGGCCATAAGCAGCTCTTGGGGCGCTATAGCTTGGGCTCGCAGAACTCTTTAGTTCACTCAGATGTGCCACATCATTATTGCTAGAAAGTTGGGTGTCTTACCTTTTCTACAGGGTTATTGTTGCATAATTTGTCTATTGGTGATCCATCTGACTGAATTGATCCATGTGGTTTGTATTATCTAATACCCTAATTACCCTCATACTGTGGCTAAATAGCTTACCTTAGAAGATATTTAAGAATAGAATTCCAACTGGGATAGGCCTTATTTGCATAGTGGTTCAGTAATTAGAAAAAAAAGTCATCGAAATTGATCACTCTTCAGTTCATCTAATAACTGAGCTGCCTCCAATCTGATCAGATTACTGACAGCACAACTTTTCGACGTCCTTGTTATAAATGATATTGACCCAGACTGCAGTGTTGTGCAAGGGTTGTGTATGCATTGCACTGACTGGCTTGAAAAAAAAAAACCCAAAAAACCCCTAAGAATGGCTACAACAATGTTATCTGTGTAATTTGACATTTTGTTTTTGATTAAGAAGAAGGATAAGATAGATGCTAGTTAATGTAGTTCAGGAGCTGGGCAAACCCACTTGGAGCGGCCCCAGGATGGGCCGCTACGGTAAGCTGCACTGTCATTAGGCAAGCTGCACTGGCATTAGAGGGTGGTGCACGTGATTGCACACGCTGTGATACGCACGTGACTATATTGCAATCGAACTCGGTCTAGCCAAAGTGTCAAAGGCGTCAGGAGAATTCGAACTATTAGCTGTTAGCTATCATCAGTTTTTACCAGCTGGATCATGACACAGCAAACCCCCTTCACACAGGAGCAGCTGGCCTGGCTACTCCCCAGGCTCTACAACGGCAGTTAGCTGCCAGCTTGGCTGTGCCTAGCTTGGCTGTGCCTAGCCTGTCAGAGCTAGCCTTCAGCTTCAGTGATGGCTAGGGCAACCTTGCCTGCCTTCACGGCTGGGCACCCAGTCCCAGGACAGACAAGTGGTGGGGGATCTTCCTGCCACCCAGCCTGGGCTCTACCATCCCACCCATCTCCTTCCTATCTCCCAACTTGGGCGCTGGGATCGTCCCACAAGTCTCTCCCAGCACCCATCCCGAGCGCCGGGACCGTCCCACCACCACGCATTGACGGATCTACGTCCAGGGCAGACGGCACAGCCAATCCCCCCAACCTGGCAGTGTCAGGTATGCTAAATGTGGGTAATTACATAGGTTAGGGTGCAGTAATGAGGGAGGTGGGGCGTCCAGGGTAGAAATAGGGAAATAAGGAGGCCGCAGGCAGCACGTTGATTCGGCAAAGCCCAGTAGTGGTTGGATAGCTATAACACTTCTGCCCCAACCCATATCAGGTCCCATTTCACACCCTGGTAGCACCAGGCGTACTCCCATTTCACATTCTGGTAGCAGCAGGCGTACTACCATTTCACACCCTGGTAGCACCAGGTGTACTCCCATTTCACACCCTGGTAGCACCCGGCGTACTCCCATCACACACCCTGGTAGCACCAGGCGTACTCCCATTTCACACCCTGGTAGCACCAGGCGTACTCCCATTTTACACCCTGGTAGCACCAGGCGTACTCCCATTTTACACCCTGGTAGCACCAGGCGTACTCTCATTTCACACCTGGTAGCACCAGGCGTACTCCCATTTTACACCCTGGTAGCACCAGGCGTACTCCCATTTCACACCTGGTAGCACCAGGCGTACTCCCATTTTACACCCTGGTAGCACCAGGCGTACTCCCATTTTACACCCTGGTAGCACCAGCTATACTCCTATTTTACACCCTGGTAGCACCAGGCATACTCCCCTTTTACACCTCAGTAACACCAGGCATACTCTAATTCACTCCCTGGTAGCACCAGACGTACACACCTTGGTGGCACCAGGCGTAGTTCATCCACACCTCGGGTAACACCAAGCGTGCACCGAGCCACACCCAGGTTAGCACTAGGCATATGCCAGCTGGTGTACGGTCAGTGAGACCCACATACAGCACTCAACTTTACTGTCTATCCCCACAGGTCATCTGCCAGCCACGGTGCCTACATTTTCACCGACAGCACCAGTGGGCTTGGGCCTTGATTTGCTAGCAGCAGCGGCTCTAGCACCCAAGCCAGGAGTGGTAGTACAACTGGTCAGTGATCAACACTCGCCTTTATAACGAGGCTTTTACGGGGCGGGCCAAGGCCATCCCGAGATGCCCTCACTGCCTCAGTGATGACCACACAGGGAGTATTTGCATTCGCAACCCTACGAACGTGGCCACAGCAGCGGGTATCCCCCCTCCGGCCTGGGTCCAATGCCCTCCACAGGCCTCGTCGGAAGTCTGCCACAGTGCAAGTACCAGCACTTGTGCCTGAGTTGCAACGAGGGCCACCCGTACACAACGTGTCCACGGAGGCGGCCGTCAACAAAGCTCCCAAGTGCACGGTCCCCCGGCCACCGCCATGGGGGAGGACCCTACTAGTAGAACCTTGTCATTTGTTGCACCTCCCTCATAGTCACTAACTCTGGCAGTTATCTGGTCATGGATATGCATGTCGAATTATTATGGATTAGACTTGTACTCAGATAGGGGGTCGGGGGGTGGAGGAGGGGAAGTGGGCAGGGGTAAGTCCTCGGGTGGAGCCGAGTTTTCCCCCACCCAGCCGACAGTCTATGCCCAACAACGGGGCAGTTTAATCAAGCAGTCAAGAGGGTACTCAGTCAAATTAGAGTCTGGTTGCGGGGACAGCTTGGCTCCACCCGGGGCTAAGGTTCCACCGGTTGGTGTGACGGCCGTTGGCCACCTTAGGAGATTTTATCAATGTCACCTGCTCTTGTGCAGGACGGTTGTACCATTACATCTACGTGCCAGATTTACTGTGCCTGGACGCGTGCAGACCTACGCAGGAACGCCAGTCCAGCTCCTATCAGTGGTAACCACTCCATTGCTAGCGGACGAGTGGGGGCGATCGTTGGCCAGGCACCTGGACCAGGCTTTAAGGGTGGCCGCACACCGCCCACGCAATTTTTTGTTGATGGTTGCTATGCACTATTACTACTATTATATACTTACAGGGGCTTCTCCACTACAACACAAGGACAAAGTACCTGCCGAAGGCGCCGCTCACTAATTTTGGATCAATTTTGGAGCAAATCTGGAGGAAATGTCGAGGCCTGGTTATAAAACTTTGTAGCACTTTTTTGGAGCGGTGCGGTAAGTTGGAGCTCCGAAATTTGGTGCACTACTAGCCGAGCCGATACTCTACTGCAAGACAAAGAGTTTTTTTTAATTTCAATATTGCTTTATGGTTTATTCGCATTTTTTTCTTTATATAAGATATAAAAAAAATCTCTACGTGGTGCAGTTCATTTTTTTTTGGACTACCCGTGTGTAAAAAAAAATTGTCGTTCTGATTTTTAGATTCTAAGAAAAACTGTTACAAAATTTGGAACTTCTATTCCACTCGCAAATCTTATTAAATAACCCCGCCCCCCAATTCTCGTACTACTATACGCGAGCAATTATTTTCATTTCGTGTGTGTCGGTTCTAAAAAGAGCCCACTCGTATACAAAATAAACAAACGTTAGTGCAACAATAACAAGAAAGTCAGAAGAGAGAGCAGTTTCTTGGAGATAACCCGCGGTGAATTCTTAGAGCTGTGCAGCTTAGCTCCTAAGAAATTGAGCATGCTGGATCCGTCTGCTCGAGCTCAGATAGGCAGATCTTGGAGTAGACTACAGGAGGAGAGGCAGCCTGGTGCACCTTTGCCGTGTTGAGCTCTGACTGGGACTACTATATGGAGTGTTGCTATAAACGGCAATGAGACAACCTGAAGCTAAAGACACCACAGAAGGTTTGTGTAACACAACATGTTAAGAACACTAGCTAAAAAAAAACAAGATAATAACTTCCCTTTTTTTGAGTTGATAATTCAGGCACTGTGGAGTGAGTAATTTAGCCACTGTTATAGAATGATAGAAATGACACAGTGTTTCCCATTCCCGCCACGTGGAGGCATTACCCATGGGAACTAAAATTGTTAAAATGTTGACTGGAACACTGTACAAAAGGAGGCAGTTAAAAAAATCAAGTCAAAGCATGATTGAAAACTTACAGAAAAGTCACTGAGATTCCCCTAACTACTATGCTAGGATAGCCGTAGCACTGCTTGTTGTAGCTTCTCCCTTAGGGATTTACTTCTCAAGCCCTTTTCTTTTAAAGCTGTGAGAAAGCCTTCCTTGTTGGTGCTGTCCCTTAGATTTTTTAAATCCTGTAGAGCAATGCCCAGTGTGTCCAGTCTAGTAGCCTGTGCCGCTGTGATGCAGTTTCCTAATTCCCTTGTAAGGACCTTCTTGCGATGGTGAGCATGCTTTTGTTGCACCCACCGACTTAGTTGTCTGCTAGGACAACGAATTTCCAAATGGGAAAGGCAGTTCACTATTGATGGGTGCGTGAGCACTGCTTCCAAGGCCAGGACATCTGGAAGAGCTCGATGTGCTCCTACAATTAGTTGTTAATTAATTAAGAGTATGCACAAGATATGATCACAGTGTAATTTGCCTTCAAACTCTTTTCCCACTATTTTGTTGTGCAGCTTCCCCACTGCCAGAGAAGTCCCCTTGAGGTGTTCATCTCCACCCTTCTTCATCTACAATTGAGGTATTATTACATGTACATCAAAAATTATTTATATCATTGAGTAGGTACACTTTATTACCGCACGTAGAAGAGGTAGTGGGTCGCTAAAGTGTACGTTGTACGTTTGGAAAATGGACAGGGGTATTTCTCGGCTTTCAACTTGTGAAAATAAAATTGGAAAGTCGTAGGCGAAGCCATTGTGGGCGACTAACACTATATTCATAAAATAATAATAATAATAATTTTAAAAAAAGATTAAAATAAGTGAAATACCAGGGAAGTGAGTGATGCTAGTGGCATCGCTGACCTCAGCAGTAACCGAAGTTACCCACTGAAGGAACTGTGGCAGGACTGACGAGAGTGGTTGCTCATTTCTGAGCATGGCCTGTGAAATCCCAGTAATTCTCGTCACTATTATAGATATATGTAGGTCGACGATACAATATGTACTGATATAATAATTTATTATTATTACCAGGTGCGGGGATGTGTCGAGTAGTTCTGACCAGCCTTGCAAAAGTGGGTTGCTGCAGTGGAATGGGACAAGCCACCACTTTCGCTGCTATGTCCGTGATGTGGTCACTGTAGATACTCATACCCGTAGCCAGGGGGGGTTCGAGGGGTTCGGTCGAACCCCCCTTTAGAGTGACCGGAAGTAAATATTTTAGCCACACCCCACATATAACTATTGGAATATCATCATCTGTTCAATCGTGCTGAAACCAGCGCTTGAATTATCTGCTATTTCTGGCCTAGTGTGAGTCCAAGTGACCTAATAAACATTCAGCTCCTTGGATACAAAATTTCGCTGCACGAGTAAAGCTTGCTACTTTATATTTTTCTTTATAAAGTGTAACGTAATGCACTTATTAATTAGTAAGAGTAATAGCACCGATAAGCGTGAGATTCAATATTAATAGCACAAGCAACGGAATTTTTTCAACAGATTAGAAAGGGAGCCATCCGGAAGTATCTGAGAAAGTTAAACCTGAAATGCACAGATAATTGTAGCTACGATGCAAATGATAAAAATAAAAATAAAAACAGGCCTACTATTAGCGAGTGATAGCACGGGTAACCTGTGCTATTAGGGATCAGCAGCGCTCGCAAAGCTACTGAAATAGCACTCCGATTTGCCTCGTGTTATTTTAATCACGTTGTTCGTGCTATTAATCCTGAATAGCACGGTTACCCGTTAATAGTAGGCCAGCTTTATAAAAATTGCACGAGACTACAGTAAGCTGAAGATCATTTACAGTGTGGCTACTATGTATAATGCAGTCACTATCTCTATACTTCAGGATAAACTTTCTCTTGAATTTTGCTTTAATAGATGGCTCCTCCTAATCTGTTGAAAAAACTCTGTCTAAAAAGGGTATAGCTTCTGCTCTAAAAAATGACGTCTCCAACTAGAAACTACAACTGTACAATTCCAAGGCTAGAGCTGCATGCTTGTGCACTTACTCTTATTAAGCTACGGTTGCATTTCACATTTCACTGAGTTATAGCGATTTTTCCAATACAATTTGAACTGGCAGTTTACACGCTGTACTATTAAATAACTTGTAGTGTACGAATAAGGCGTATTAATGATGCACTGTATTGGTTACACGAGAATAATAATACCTAGAACAAATTATAAGCTTTAGTGCACTTATCTTTTGTTTTTTAGTATTGTAAAAGAATTAACGAGGAAACAAAAGTAAGTGTGGCTTTTTGCGTTTTAAAATCCGAACCCCCCAATGCGAACCTCTGGCTACGGGCCTGATACTCAGCCCGGTTGCTTCACAGTCGTAGAAAATTAGAAGAGGATGATGATCATCGCGTCCAATTCCATCAACACCATCACCATCGTCATCATCCTCTTCCAACTCCAGATGTTCCACTTCAGGGCCGGCATCTACAGTGCCTTCACCAATAGAATGGAGCTCTGTGGGCGCAGACTCACCCTGACCATCTCCAGCGTACTCCCCAACACTGCACCCAGCTCCACGTAGACGTTCCATGAAGGCTTTCTCCTGCTCATACCTCCTCTTCTTGGCCTTCTTCTGTAAGTTTCTGTTGCCAAAATAGTGATTTCAAGGTGACCAGACAAAATTTTGGACTAAACTAAAGTGTTCCATATAGAGGGGAGAAGTAAAAGGGGGGGGGATAATCCCACTCCCCAACCCCTCCCGCCCCAAAAGCCCTGTATCCTTTGCTAAATAAATGATTAAGTTTCACCCCACCCCCAAACAAAAAAAACAACACACCCTGCAGCCTCCACTTAATAGTTATTACTGTTTGTACAGGTATTCTTTACTCGATTTCTGGCGGCACTTCTTTATCCAGTCTCTCTGCTCCTTTAAAATGGTAGCAACTGCATTTACTGGCATTTCAACTCCCATTTTTAAAAAGCAGAGAGCCTTCCAAATTGGTCCGAGATTCTATTTCATATTAGTATGAGTGAATGATGTAAATAACATTAATTTTTTGTTTGTTTTTAGCTAACCTTGTGACATACTGCCATATTTGTCTTGCACACATAATGAGTGTGCGACAAGTCAGTCCGCTTGTCACGGTAGACTAGTGCCAGACCATGGAAGCCTTCAACAGTATTTGTCGTCAGCCTGCCATGATCTGACACGTAATCCTGGGGATAAGCCGACATCTCCTCCATAAGCTGGGAAAACCCAGCCACTTGGGATCTGCAGGTAAAATTGTTGATGGAGGTGTAGGGACTTCCGTCTGGATTCACCTAGTATATCAGCAATAATGATTTTTTTTTTAATACTCTATATGTGTATATTGCATTTTTTACATTAGGATGGTAACAATAAGGAGATTCATGCTGATCATGGCAGTAGTGGCTCACAAAGTTACTGAGACCCTCAGCGAAAGCCTCTAACGGGTTGTCAGCGTCCTGAACCTTATCGGAGCCGATGAGGGTGCTAAGTGCGGTCTTGCAAGAGTTCAGCATACCATCAGTCATTCTCTTGCATCTAAACTGATCTGCCTTACACTACATACCATCGAATATGAAGTAATTATATATGCTTTCTTTAGTGTATATGTTTACCTCGCACTTGTTCTTCTTTATTTTTTCCAGTGCCTTATGGAAATTCTTGGTGCTGTGGTTACTGCAGTATGTAATCATACTTTCTGGGAAGTACCGGCAGAAGGTGGCATTAGTAGACGAATCTTTGTCGCAGATAAGCTACTTGACAGCTACCTTTGCCTTACCGAGAAGCTCATCCAGCATGTCAGCTTCAGCACCAGCTGAAGTTCCTGTCCAGTTATGTGCTGGACCACGCTTGGTTCGGTGGGTGAACCACGCAATGTTCCCAGTGGAGTAGTCATGGAGTGTGGCAGAGGAGTTATTGGAGTAGTGGCCCCGAGTCAGGTAAAACCCATCAAATGAAGCCATCCATTTATTATCATCACCTCGCTCAATTATCTCCTTCCTTACCTGACTACAGGACCACTCTGCCAAGCCAGAGACAAACTCCTCCAACCTCTTCACAATCCTACCCCACTGGGTACTAGAACATGCGGGGAACCCTAGCAAGCCTCCTACTCGCTCATAGTCGGCATGTAAGTTACCCGTCATCAAAAAAGACAGGACTGGGTAATACTGCTGCCATGAGCACAAGGAGTTGTAAATTTGCATATCTTTTGAACACTGAAGGTGTATGCTGCCAGTGGACAGGATTTCCGAGAGGCCATCCACCATTTCACTCGGGAATCCCACCTGGTTGACAGCAGTGACCAACTCTTCTAAAATAGACGAGTTGCCTTCAGCATCCTAGATGAAAGAGGTAAAATATTTGGCATTTTACAATTAAATTTATTATTACTATTAATTACTATCATTAGAGAACTGACCAGTGGTGAGGATGGGTCTAGCTCAGCATAAGAGCTACCAACATCGCCAGGAGAAGCAGTGGCAAAGTCCTGACAGTCACCAGGATTTCTGGGAACAACATCCTAAACGTTTTTTTTTAAACGTATTTGATGTTTAGCTTTATTTATACATTTTTTTTTTTACAAACCATGTGAGGATTGCTGGCACTGCCTGAGAAGGCATCAAGAACATCAGGAGAACCAGTGATGTTATCCAGGAGGTTACCGAGACAGCCAGGGACAGAATCCTAAACATTTGTTTACAAGGTTATTTTTATATTTACTTTTTTTTTTGGTCGGGACAAACCATGTGTGGATTGTCAAGGCTGCGAACGGTGAGAGACTCCTCAACATCACCAGTGACAAAGTCCTGAAGCTGTTCAGGACTGCCAGGGACCGTATCCTAAATATATATTGTGTCATTGAACTTAAATTTTATCTTATCAATGGAGATGCTCACCTCTGGACAAAACAAACAACAAATACTATCTTCCTGGCTTGGAAGACTGGGCTAATACACCGGAATGGGAGCAATCTAAAATTGGTGCAACATATATCTACAGTGTGGATGGAAATTCACTAAACTGTAGTGGAACTGTGACTGCTGTGGAGTTCTGCTATACTCCTAGTTGTGATAGTGGACCAGGAATAGTGTTCACTTTACTATTGTTTACTCAGCATAACTCTAATAACCAGAACCGGTACATGAAAAGTAGATCTATTTCAGTCAATTCTTCTAATATAACTCATGTAATGAATCACGATGTTGTGACACCATGGTAATGTATAAACAAGATCAGTTCAGTATTTCCACAATGTCTAAATTGGTGTGTCATCTGAGAATGCCACAAATTTAATTGGACTTCAATCCAAAAATCTAACTATTAGTATGCCATTATATTTAACGAATACTCAACCTGATTATATTAATATAATTACCCTACAAAGTATGGATCGTCATGCACTGCGTGTGATGTGGTTCCATATTAGTAAGTAATAACCTTGTAACTACATTGTATTGCATCCAATGTGTTCATTTCATCTTCTATAACAAAAAAAAATTGTGTAGCTCCACCCACCAGTGATGACAATCCAGTTACTGGAGTTACAATGACTAATTTTTTCTCTGCATTATGGAATATGACAAGTTCAACAAATGTGCCACATTTTGTGTCACCTGATTCTTCATTATCAGAGACAACCACCGTTTCATTAATGGATGTTGCACGCAATACATCGGCCATAGGAGGAGCCATAGGAAGTGTTGCAGGCCTGTAGCCAGGGGGGGGTTTTAGGGGTTACCAGTAACCCCCCTTTGAAATTAATGATATTCATAGCTGGAAGTTTTGCTTCCCTGAAAGACAAATATTTATTTTTTAAAAGCTGTTGTACAGCTAACACATTGATGGGATACAACTTTCTTCTAATATTACTGTATTTTGTGAACAACATTCACAGATACATTCAACTTTCTTAGCTTGCTGGAATCAAATTACAGCTGTTCAGAGATGTAATTAGCAGCTGCATTGAGCATTATAGGTACCATAATTACTTATTCCACATAGTGAGTTCAGTCATATGCAGCTGATTTTGCTTTGTTCTGTTTCCTGATGAAGCGAGCTAACAGTACCCTTTTGCCCTTTTATTCAAAAAGACAAGCAGTCAGTGGCATAGCCACAGGGGGGGGCTGGAGAGCTAGAGGTGCACCGATAATCTGTCGGTCTATCGTTTATCGGTTTATCGGCCTACTTTTTCGATATCGGTATCGGTCGTCAATACTACCCGCCGTACCGATATAATTAACCGATAGAAAACATTTCATACTCGCGGCGTGGACACTGAACGGATGAGTTCTGCTTGCTCTTAGACGGCGTAAGACAAAGAAACTCAACTACGATGTCTAAAAAGAGGTCGCCAATTTGGCACTACTTTGTTCCTGACACTGAAGACTCTAGACGAGTACCATTATACTTCTAATTGTGTAAAAAATAAATTTTCAAAATTCAATGAATATATCTATCGGTTATCGGTATCGGCCTTGATTCTAGATAAAATATCGGTTATCGGTATATCGGTAAAATCTTCTATCGGTGCACATCTAGCTGGAGACCCCCCACTTTTAAAATAAGTGGGGCTAAGCCCCCCCCACTTTTATACCAACTATACAATACACATGGCGCTTGCAGCAGTCGGATTGATATGTATCTCGATTTTGTTTGTCCGGGCTCCTTTAAATAGGGGTCAAGGTAATATATATGTTGTGCTATTAACCTATCAACATAAAAAGGTAGACTTTGGACGTTATAAGAGTAAATTTTATTTGAACGTTATTAAAATGGAGAGAAAACTTTACAATTGTTAAGTATACAAGCAATAAATGGCAATGAGCGAAGCGAGCAAGACTCTATTGGCTAAATTCGAACAAATGAAAGCGAGCAAATCGAGCAGTAAACTAACAGAAAATGGTTCTCGTTAAAGTCGGCGAAGCAAGCTAAGGGGGAAAGCTTTAACTATAGAAGATTGTAAATTAGCTAATGTTGTTTTGATATAAACAGCTAATATATATATCTTACCTGCTCTATAGTAGCAGCCTGTTAACTCTTTTTTGATTAACTATCCTAACCAGATTTTCTTCAGGGATTTGAAAGTTATTTGGGTCCTTTTTCTAACTTTTTTAACCTCCCTGCTCCCTAGAAACTTTCCACTGACCGTTTCTAGTGCCTTTAAGTAATACCCCACAATAATTAAATATTGCCATGAAACTTCTAGCTTGCGCGGGTGAAGGCGCATTAAAAATAGAAACGGTAGACGAACGCTAAAGGCAAAATGTACACGTACGCCTATGCAAATTAATTAAATTATTGAATAGATAGATATATTTATACATACACGCATATGTATGTATGTATCTCAAGACATTGTTATGGGTGAACAATTGTGAACAATTGTAAATTGAGTATACTGACACACACACATATGTAATAGTTATGAACCAATATTGAGGTTTATTGACGATTTACAAATCCCCCAGACATGAGGGCAAGCCAGAGTGGTGTGGGTTTGTGAATCACAATACAAACCAATTTTTATTGGTTTATAACTACTTTATAGCCCGTTGATAACAAATAGCTGTATTTATAGCTCTCTCGGGTCATATTCCTATTACTTTTTAGTGGTTGTTACAACTATACCAACTTTTCCCGTCTAATACATTTTCGTAGGTGAATACCCTAGACTATATCAGATTTATATACTGGACGTCAAGCGAGGTCGCTTGTGTAAAAGGCTAATACATATTATATATATATATATATAGAATGGTAGTGTAATTCACCTGCTCACCAGCCATTCTCAATGAACGTCTGGTAGTCTCGTTAACCAGCTGTTCCATATGAACGTCTGGAAACTTTAACCAGGCTTTCAGCAATTAATTATATTATTGTGACGTCGTAGACCAAGTGATATTTACTGAGCATACAATCACAAGTATAGCGCAGCAAGTGTAAACTTCAGTAAATGCAGTTAATGCGTAAGAGTTACGTGTACATAACTGTTTTCATCTTACACGTGGAAAAATCGGCTAGAGACTATATGAAAGGAACAACTAGGTCTCTTAAAATATCAGTGCTTTAGGCACAGAATAAAGGGCTACTTAACGAGTCCATACAAATGGATATATGATACTAAAAGGTCCCTTACAATTCTCATAAATGCTTACTTTCTCCTAAAACACGTTTCATAGCGCCCTCCACACCCCCCCCCCCCCCCCCCCCCCCCCCCCCAGCTTCTGATACAAAAATCAATTAATTCAGGCCTCCCAGAGAAACTATACGATGGCGAGAATTACCAGAGTACTGGACTACATAGAATGTTCAGTGAATTACTTAGCTAGAGTTTTTTTTTCCTGTTAGTGAAAAGCCCCATAAGATCTTAGCAACGCTCCCCACACGCGTCCAATCGGCTTGTTTTACTAGCGGTGCAACCTATTGCTAAATTTTAAAAAAAAACTTTAGATGTGGCGTTTAAGGGTGGCCGCAATTTTTTGTTGATGGTTGCTATGCACGATTACTACTATTGTATACTTACAGGGGCTTCTCCACTACAGCACAAGGACAAGGTACCTGCCAAAGGAGCCGCTCACTAATTTTAGAGCGAATCTGGAGGAAATATCGGGACCTGGTTATAAAACTTTGTAGCACTTTTTTGGAGCGCTGCGGTAAGTTGGAGCTCCGCAATTTGGTGCACTACTAGCCGAGCCGATACTCTACTGCAAGACAACGAGTTATTCTCCATTTCAATATTACTTTATGATTTATTCGCAATTTTTTCTATTTATAAGATATTGAAAAATTCTCGTTGTGGTGCAATTCATTTTTTTTTTGTTTACCCGTGTGTAAAATTTTTGTGTCGTTCTCATTATTAGATTCCAAGAAAAACTGTTACAAAATTTGGAACTTTAATTCCACTCGCAATTCTTAAGATATAGCCCCACCCCCATATCTCGTACTATGAGTACGCGAGCAATTTTTTTTTTCAATTAGTTTTTATTGGTTCTAAAAAGAGCCCGCCTATATCAAGAGTAAACAAACATCAATACAACAATAACAAGAGAGTCAGAAGAGAGAGCAGTTCATTGGAGATAACCAGAGGTGAAGGTATTAGATCTGCGCAGCTTGGGAAGTTTTCGTTCCACAGAAATCGAGCCTGGTGGATCCATCGCTTGAGTTCAGGTGCGCAGAGTCTGGAGAACGGTTACGGGAGTAGAGGCAGCCTGGTGCACCTTGCCGCGTGAGGTCAGACGACGTATGGAGAGTTGCTGTAAACGGATATGAGACAACAAGAAGCTAAACTAAAACACCACAACTTCGCAAAGTATACTTCTGCTACTACTGCCCGATAGTTTCTGCTAGCGTATCATCGAATAGTGGGGTATTGACGGGGAATAAATTAATGTCCGGATCTACAGGCAGTGCGCGTTGCTATGTGCGGCCACCCTTAAGCCGATTTTCCCAAAACTGGTCACAATTGAAAATAGACGAGTTGCATTCAATTCCGCAAAAATTTCAATTAACGTGACGTCATGCGTGGATGCCTGGATCCCATTAAAAATGTATTAGAGTCAATGGGGCAAGTCAAGCGGAACTGTTTGAAGTTCCTGCCAGAGCTAAACAGTATTCAATTATCTATTTAAGTGAAAATAGTCCAAAAGTTCGTTCCAAGAGCTAACAGCTGATCTTTGTTGCATGTGCGAGAGTGGAGTGGGAGTTGAGATATGAGCCGGAAAGTGGCTATAGTGGAACTGGGACTGGAGCTTTAGAAGATGCTGAGGATGGGGCTGTTGTTACTCTTGTAGCAAGTGATATTCCTGGAGCAGAGCTAGTTGAACCGCTTGATAATGGCAGCCTTGAGATGGTGGCTACTATGCAGAGGAATTAAACTACCTACATCAACAAAGAAGAAAGACCTCATTCACAGGTTAGCTATTGCTATTCTAGGCTCTCACAATTATTAGTGTGGATCATGAAATCTATAGAATAAGAAAGGCTGAAGAGGATGGAGAGTTGGTTGTTGATGTTGATGGTTCCTATCTTTTTCGTAAGTACCAGAGGCTAAGAGATGCTGGTGAAAATGTTAGATTTCCATCCATTCCTCCTGTACCTATTTCTGGGTAAAATGACAAAAGACAACTATGAGGCTCTTGCTCCCTCTATACCACCTGTTACTCATGGTAATTATTTTAAGTATTTCACTTGACAAATTAATCATAGCTCTTCGCCTTTTGCAGGTCTAGTCTCACATACCTTGCAGGCAATGTTGGGTATGTTGGTGACAATGGTGCATTTCGAGCTCTAAGTTGAGAATATAATCATTGGGCTTCTGGGTGAATACAAGAAATAAAAGTCAACTTGCACAATCCTCAGTTTTGCCATGCAAGATGCAAAATGCAACCTTCAATGAAAGTTGGTATGTATGTCACTTACATTCTACTTGGATGGGAAGGAGAAGTAGCATGCATCAAGTTAGCTACCTGTGAATGTGCTGCTGGGTAAGTAATGTTGAAATAAAATACACTAATATCATATTATTAATTTTTATGTGCAGGCAGTCTGCAAGTTGTACTCATGTATCTGCACTTTTGCATGCTCTTTCTGCCCTAAACACATCAACATTCAAACCTGGAGTAGCCAGTGTTGACGACAGTGATGATGAAGATGAATATGCAAGATGAATAAGCAAAGCCTATAAAAAGAAAAATAAGAGCAACTGAAGATTTTGATCCTCGACCTGTTTCGTTTAGATAGTGTGCTCAACATCGGCTACCAGACTTGCTACAGAAAATTAAAGGAGAACAATTATGCATATCTCTATTGTTGGATCCGAATTTTCAATGTGAAAGATCAGAGCAGCCTTCTGACCATAATGTACCAAATCGATCCCAGTTAAAGGAGACTATCTCTTCCTTTAAGAAGACCCTTGAACTGACACTGGAAAAGTCACGGGAGATAGAGAGAGAAACTCGCGACCAGAGAAATTCTTCCTTGTGGTTTTCTGTCCGGCGATATCATATAACTGCATCTTTCTTTGGTTGTGTTATTGCACGTAAAGGTGATACTCCCCCAGATAACTTGGTTTTGCGCATAATACAACCAAAGAATATACATACTCCTGCAATTTCTTATTGATAAAGAGAAGTGTGCAATAACAGAATACATTGATTATCGGCACAGTCAAGGAGACAAGGATATCGTAGTGACACCGTCTGGAGTAATTGTTAATCCATCATGGTGCTTCATAGGAGCCTTACCAGATGGGGCAGTGTACGACCCCTCAAACCTTCAATATCCATATGGATTTTTGGAAGTTAAGTGTCCATATTCCTTGAGAGATGTAACTCCCAAAGATGCTTTTAGCCAAAGCTCATTTTGTTGCCATTTGAACAGTAGTGGAGAGTTAGAACTAAAGAAATCTCATCCATATTATGCCCAAGTACAAGGACAGATGGCCATTGGGGAACGCATGTGGTGTGATTTCGTAATTTTTACTTTGAAGGGGATAAATGTTCAAAGGATATTTTTTAACCAAGAATACCGGACTACTAAACTACTACCTAAACTTGTCTCTTTCTATGATAACTGTATTGCTCCCGAAATTGTAAGCCCTGTACACCCGATTGGATTACCAATACGAGACTTAACAAAATTAGATTAGTATTTATTCCATATTGCATTAATGACATATTCAAAATAATATATATATAATATATGAAGTTAATTTGTCGGTAAATCAATATCAGAATCATTGAAATCTGGGTCTGAATCACAATCAGAAAGTTGCTGAAAATACTCTTCCACTTCTTTTTCACTACCATGACTGGGCAAAGGTACTAATGCTGGCTGAAAGTTAGTTAAAAATGCACAAACACATATAATCTGATTTGTCAATCGAGCTAATGAAATGGGTATGGTTTCTTTCAAGATTTGATAATTTTTTATTCTATCGATTGCACGCTCCACGTGTATTCGAAGAGATGCTATTTTTCTTCCCTTACTAATGTCCTGTACAGAAAATTGTTTTTGATTTAAAAATGCCGGAATATTCAGATCAACATTGATCTTTTTCAACATGTCCCTGATTGTAAAGCCCTTGTCAGCCATTATTGAAATACCCTGTTTTCCTTTAACAGCATCCAAAAACCCACTCACTTGTGTGAGCTCTACATCCGATATTGATCCAACGTAAACTGGGGAGACAAAACATATAGATCCATTGGGAGTGCAAGCTACCAGAAACTTCACTATGTTGTGATGTTTGTACTGGCTCCAAGTAGATGATTGTATGCTTAGATCTGAAGGTGTTTCAATAAAAACTTCACTACCATCTATCAGTGCATATGTTGTAGGGAAATTTTCCCTAAAAGCTGTAGGAAGTGTTCCGAATACTTGATCCACTGCAGGCATCCAATCAATCTCCTTGAACTGTTGATACAAAAAACAAAGCCAGGTAGTTATATAACGAGAAACTTGTGATGGTGATTTCCAAACCTGTATGCTAAATCTTTAACTTTGGCATTCAGCTTTAAACGGACAAGCATTAAAAAAAAATTGGTTCTTTGGATCAAGCTTAAATGAACGTCGTCTCTGTAAATCAATCCTCTCTTTCGACCCCCAATAGTTAAGCTGATGAACTACTGGTCCAAGAAATTCAAAAAAAGCACTAAAAATGTTATATGAAACAAGTCCTGTATAAAATGATACCATCTTGTCATCGTGCTGAATATCTTCAATGCGAAAATGAGATTTTTCTTTTGGTGCTTCTCTCAACTTCTTTATTTCACCTTCAAGAAGCTCAATACGAGCCATAAGAGGAATGCAAGATTCTTGTGATGGGCTCTGAGGTGCTACCTCGGTAGAAGTTGATGCTTCCTGTGTCTCTGAAGATGGTATAGGAGTAACTGACCTAGAAGAACAATGAACTGGTGTAGAGCTGTGATCCCTATAAACTTATCCACACTTCTTCTAGACGCACGATCTGCCCTTTCTCCTTGCTTGATGGGAGATGCAAAATGCCTTCCTATGTAAGCATAATATGGAGCTAAATGTATTTATTTAGTAGTAAGTAGCTAGTTACACATGAAAGGAATAAAGCCCACCAACACAAACAGTATATTCTTACCTAATGATAAGCTAGGTACCTTCTTGGTATCTCCTTCAGGAAAATGCCTGGAACATACTCGACTGCTAGGTTTTTAGCTCATTTTCTTGGACACCAAGGGTGTTCAGCCACAAATGGTTGTCAGCATTTATGTTGCATTTTATACAGGGTCCACTTATGGTCCAAAAACCATCTCAAAAGATCTTAGTGACTGCTGAAATAAGTGGAGAGACTTTGATAGTAAGTATTAACTATCAAATACAGTGTTTCGTCCAGTTCCATGTATTGTGGTTATACACGGAATAAGTTATAATTCACAAAATATTTTGTTGTTAATTTAATATAAAATTAATAGTTTTTAAACAGTGTGAACCAGATCAGTATGGTTTCTTTTCAGTTCCAGTGACTGAATACAAGATCACAAAATCTCATTCTCAGGTAAGTCCATATTTGTGCATTTATTGGGACATAAAAGTTATAATTTCTTTGTAGAACAAGTGGAAGTTTAAATTTTGAAATAGGATACAATCAAACTGCTGAAACATTATAATTAGTCAAAATAGTTATTATAGTATAGTTCTTCATAAAAGGAATCAAAATCATCAACTTATGTCACAAAATAGCTCAGAATTTATCAAACTATAATTGTAATAAATTATTATTGTGATAAAAGTAGTAATAACTAGTAATATTGGTTGTATCAATAATAATAATAATAATAAATAACAGTAATAGTAGTAGCAATAGTATTGTGATAGCAATAATGATAACATTAATTGGTATTATATGAATGATGACAAATTAAAAAAGTAACAATAGTAATCATAATACTAGATAGGTGCTTAAGCATAAATGGCAAGTGAGCTTGTACAGTTTATAATCTTACCCTAGATGGTGATTTGCTTACAACAGTAGTAGCCAAAAAGCTGTGTAAAGGCAGCTAATATGTTTATTTGATAGCTTTGCTATTCTTTAGCTGAGTAGTAGCTGTAACACTCTACACTTTCACATACACTCGTTCACTGGATATACCAACACAAGACTTACTTCGTGACTTTGACTATTGGAAAGTAAGAACAATACTGTTTCTAGGGCTAATGACAAACAGCGTATTAGCCAAGATAACTTACCACCACCGCAAATTCTAATAGAAAATATAATCGGGCATGTCAGACACAACCTACTTCAAAATTGGCATTAAGCAAGCACAAAACCGCGATAACGTACTTATGTCCAAACAAATAAATATCCCCTAATTTCAATTGTGATACCACTGACATTGTCTCACTTGCTTCACTCGCTTGCCAAATATTATTACTACTACCATTGCTACTATACTAACTACCAATATTGATAACTATAGTAATACAGTAGACCCTCAGTTATTCGAACCCTGTTTATCCGAACTCTCGCTAATCCGAACACCATTTTTGGGAATTATAATGATATTTATTGGAATTTTTCTGTGCATTAAATAGATAAGAGATTAAGACTCCATTCAAAATGACTTATTTCGAATATCTGAGCATTTCAAATATCCGAACAACCCTCGGTCCTGAGGTGTTCGGATAACTGAGGGTCTACTGTAATAGTAAGCCGTACATTACGGAAAGAAATATTTGTGGTTTAATGGTCTTCATTAAACTTTTAAAACACCTTATATCTGTTTTGTTTCAGGTGAAGGAGTCAGTAAATAAAACATTGGAATTATAAATAGATTGTAATTTTTTAAAGTTAAATATAATTTATTTCAACTTCATTAGATTCATTAAGGTTATATAAGATAGGTATGGCATACTTTAGTAGCTAATACAAATACAGACAAGTTGAATTATGAATGTAACTACTTGACAATGAGAATGACTAAATTGGGCTAAAGCTGTTGCTTTTGAGCAACCATGATAGATTTTGGGGTGGATGTTTACATGGGCAGTGTCAGAGCATGTCTAACTTGTCAAGTCCCAATGCTAACTTCTTTTACACATAACTTGACAGATTCACTATGACTGTAGGCAACTTGCAAGTGTGTATTGTGTTCAATTGGATTATATTATAATAGTTAAATTTCTCTGTTAATTTTAGATCACATGTTCTATGGGCTAAGCCCTAGATAAATTTACTCTTGGGCCAAGCTCAGTTCACTTCAGTAGTATTTTCTCACTAAACAATTGCTTACTAAGATAACATAAAAAAAGCATAATTGTCTCCGGTTATTAGTCATGTTGGGCAAACTGGTAGATAAATTCTCAGGTGTGATTTTCTCAGAACTTGGGAGTACCTGAGCAGATGAGACCCGCATAACTCTACAAGAAAGTCACTGCCTACACTGTAGGAAGGTGTTAAAACATTACATTTAACGAATGCGCAGGTTTGCTATAATTGATATGATAAAGAACTACAGATAACATTATAATTATTGTTTGTCTATCCAAACTCATTCTCAATTAATTTATAGGTACTTTCCTACAGAATTGGCTACATTTCTGTGCATGTTCCCTTGGGACAGCTTATCATCCTTCACATAATTAACTCTTTTTTGCCTCTTCATAAGGGGTCTAGCTACAGCACATATGTGCTGTAGCTAGACCCCTTACTATACACTAGTATAGTCCACAATAATAAGCCAATGATTTTTGTAACAAAAATGCTTAGCCGAGTTTACTTCAGTAGTTTTTCCCATTTAACCATGGCTACTTGGATATACTAAATTCTCTGGTTACTAGTTAGGTTGGGCAAACTGGTAGAGAAAAAAATACTCTTAGTGTGGTTTTAGGTCTGATGTAATGTATCACTAATGTGTTTTAATCTAGTTTGTTAACCTCTTTTTAATTTTTGTCAACTCTACTTATACATACAGTTTATGGATATTGTTTTACTTGTCAATGAACCCCTTTCTGGCAGTGTATTGTGATGCACTGTAACACAGACTGGCCTTTTTGGCCTATATAAGCCATGTGGCATACAATCCATAAAATTGTCGACCCAATATAACCCACTTATGGCCATTCTGGCCTATATCTTTGTTTCAATTGGCCGTATGGCTTTTACAACTAGTTCCAAATAAAAAGGCTCAAAAATTGATCAAAAACCGGAGCAAGAAAATTAACTGGGCTGTCTTAAAAGTCAATTGAGTGTGCATTATTTATGATTGCCCTTCATCTCCAAGGCGGTCGGAACCGCTGAGGCTGGTGAGGTTACGGCTGAGGCTGGTGAGGTTTCGGCTGAGGCTGGGGGTCCGTATAAAACACAGACCAGTCCAAAGACCATGGACCACGCGGACACGCCCCCTCCCCGGTTCTACTTACGCAATAGGTATAGATAGTTACGTTCATGTGGGTTTCTACAGACCCAGTCCTAATATCACCCACTCTTTTCGGTGGCAGTTTAGATTATTGAAATTATTCTTAAGAAAACTAGCTACTATTTTTTTTAGTACAGATGGACAAGTACGATAGAAGACACGATTACTATTAGTTGAATTGCCATGAGGTGCTGCAACTGCAATAGACTCGTCCCCAATGTAATGTATCAAAACCAAAGAGGATTTTGAATCAATTAGGAGCTTGTAAGCACATCGTCTAAACTCATGACTATGACCAGTGCAAGTCACGGAAAGAAAGTAACTTTTACATATAACTGGAGCTTGTCTTGGTAGTTTCTTTGTCCCATACTGAAACCATCTGTACCCATCAGCTCGCCAATCATCTTAAAGATTACATTAATGTAGAGAACAATAAAATTCAATTATAATTATTGCAAATACACACAAGCTATGCCTCTAGAGATTACAAATATTGTAGGACAAGAATTGCTATTATGCTAAAATATTATAGCTAATGTATAATAGAATGAATCATAAGTGTGTTATTTTTAATAAGCAAAGTTTTATCTGAGGAGGAATGTATGGAGAAAGCTTTTTCCCAAACTGCTTAACTTCCTTACAGCACATGAAAACCCTAAATCTACTTTGTCTTACTCGTAAGAAAAAATCCTAGATGAAACCCGTCAAATTAAATACAATTTGGAAGCTCCCCACTTCAAAGAAATTCTTAATGGCACTAACAAAAATTGAATGCAATTAATTAAACAAGAACAGCCACAAAAACAACAAAAAAAATTAGAAACAAAAATACATCTATCTAATTTTTAGCTACATTTGTAGTTTGTTGGTTTACCTTTGCACTGATCATTCATTAGTTGGCCTAAAAATATAAACTTCACCGCCCCTGGGTTGAAAAGGGGGAAGAGTAGGCTGAGTTCTTTGCAATTTCTTAAATAGTGACAGAACGCTAGGGACATCAAGGTCCTTCTTCGTGTTCATCACTTTTAAGGCTTCCATGACCACACCAAAACCTGACGGAAAAACCGACCAAAACCCACGTGGACGTAACGATCTATACCTATTGCGTAAGTAGAACCGGGGAGGGGGCGTGTCCGCGTGGTCCATGGTCTTTGGACTGGTCTGTGTTTTATACCGACCCTGAGGCTGGTGAGGTTTCGGCCTCACCACTTTTTTGCCGAAGTGGGCGTGGTTTTGTTTGCGCGAGCGCTTATTATCACGTTGCTTTTTAGCTTAGGTAAAATGGCATCGATGTTGGAGTCCAAAGGTGAACTATGATTACTTAATTTTCCACACCATTGACTTTGTTTACCAAACTCAAATTAGTATTCTATTCAATTTATTCACACTTTCAATTTATATAAACTTATGGAAGTCTACCTGCATACAATGTTTTTTCTTTTTTCCTGTGTACTTTACTTTCATCACCCCACCTTGAGCATGCCTATAAAACTACCAGTCATTCAGTCATTTTTTAGTTGTTGTTCTTGTTCTAGTCGTTGTGATTACATTATATTGAAGAACCTCGTGAACTAACCTTACCACTACCTAGCTAACCACCATTGTGAGTGTAGCCAGAGCTAAAATACAGTCAACTAGCTACTAAAGTTTTGGCTGCATTCAATCATCCATGAAGCCTAGAAAGCTGCAAGTGCCAGTAGTTGGAACAGAGCCGCACCAGCCATCCTCTCTTCCATTTAAGTTCCCAAGGAGAGAATTTGGGAAGAAAAATGTCGTAAAAAGATCGGTTTTGCTACAATGTCAGGTAAATATGCTGGAGTAGTTGCTAAAGTATTAAAAGAAGAGCCTAAAGCTTTGTACACACACTGCTATGGCCATTCACTCAGCCTTGCATGTGGAGATGCAATCAAACATTCTAAAATTATGAAAGATTCACTTGATACAACTCATGAAATCACAAAACTTATAAAGAAGTCCCCACGTAGAGTTACATTGTTTGAGAAACTGAAAAGTGAGTTGGCCCCTGATACACCTGGTGTTAGAGTTCTTTGTCCAACAAGATGGACAGTAAGGGCAGACTCCTTAAAGAGTATCTTAGACAATTTTAAAGTTCTTCAAGAATTGTGGGAAGAAGCTATTGACTCAGTGAAAGACACTGAAATGAAGGCTCGTATAAATGGAGTTGCATCTCAAATGAAGACATTTGATTATTATTTTGGAATTTGTTTAGGGCATTTGATTCTTAAACACAGAGATAACTTGAGCAGAGCATTGCAAAAGAGTGACATATCAGCCTCAGAAGGTCAGGAAGTGGCCTCCATGACTTTGACTCTTAAATCTATACGTTCTGATGACATCTTTAAGTTATTTTGGGAAAAGATTTGTAAAGAGGTTGAACATTTTAGTATTTCACCACCAGGTTTGCCACGTCGTCGTAAAGCTCCTTGATGATTCGAAGAAGGAGATGCAGAGAGTGTGTTTCCTGAAACACTAGATGACTACTACAGACCTATCTACTTTGAAGCATTGGATCTCATCACCACTTCTATTACCGATCGATTTAATCGGCCTGGTTATAATGTTTTTCATAATGTTCAAAATCTTATTCTAAAAGCAGTTCAAGGACTGGATTATGAAGCTGAGTTAAAGTGTGTGGCTAATTTCTATACGACTGATTTTAATTATGAATTATTAAGAACTCAGCTGGAGATACTGAGAGCTAATTTCACTCCAAATCAAACCTCTGTTAAAATCACTGATGTTACTGAATTCTTTAAAGCAATGACTCCAGGTCAGCGAGAACTTCTATCTGAAGTGTGTCAATTGTTTCAACTCCTACTTGTAATACCAGCAACTAATGCTGTCAGTGAAAGGTCCTTTAGTGCTTTATGAAGAGTGAAAACGTATTTGCGTTCGACAATGGCTCAAGACAGGCTGAATCACATCATGACTTTGCATATTCATCGAGGTCTTACTGATGATCTAAGCTTGATTGGAAGTGCTAACCGATTTATTCATGGACGAAGTGATCATAGAGAACAGATTTTTGGGAAATTTGTGGCAACAAATGTGATTGAAAATTTTTATTTGTAAACATAAATTAAATTTTCTTGAACAATGTTTGAAACTTTTTTTAAAAATATAAATTAAATTTTCTTGGCTAATAATTGGCCGTGATTATTTGTAAATATCAATTAAATTTTCTTGACTAATATTGGCCTCACCACTTTGTATTTGCTTCCGACCCCCCTGATCTCCCCCCCACCCCCCCCTTCCTCCATCCCTCCAACCCCCATGCTTAATACGGTTACTTCAGCACATACATTTAAAAAGTGCTCAACAACAAAAGACAGTGTGGCAGATACAGTGAACTATGCACACAAATGCAAAACAAAGTCTGAGCTAAATTTCTTCTCTCCCACATAAAGCAAAAATAATTAATAAAATATAATGTTTCAAGACGAGCTACCTACCTTTGTCTAAAAACAAGTGGGATTACGGCTGGATTGATCAGATTACTGATTTTAATATTTACTCGTCCCACCTTCAAGCCGGAAATATGTAGTGATTTATAGAAGAGATTTCTCACGTGAAAGTTATTATCGTCCAAGTGTGCATCTCTTTTGTGGCCGTTTGAAAAGAAAGATGTCGAAAATCTTATCAATAACATTCGTTATTCTTTTCCTTGATATTTATCTTTTTCGAGGTAAGTATAAAATATGACTTGCACATGACTAGCACTTGTTCAACTAGTTGAGAAGAAAGAGAAAATGAAGCTCTTGCCAGCTCTTATAACCATAGCTAAAATCGACTAGACAGAACAGCAGATATTACACAATTGTTTGGGGTCAATACATAGCTAAAGTATATTTGAGCAGTATTCCAGTAGTTAACTGCAATATCAAACAGACCTCTGGTATAGCTATTTGATTAAGAGAAACAGGTGGAATTGCTAAACATTGCTTGATGATTTGTTTTGTGAGCATACTGGGTACTAATGTGTCACATAATCCAGCACCATAACATCATGCAGTCTATTGTAAGGTAATGGAGTTCTTCAGAATTTGTTGGCAAACATCAGTGGCTTAGATAAGATCAAGAGCTTTGCTTGAATCAACTTTCAGTGTAAACATAGCAATGTCAATATTTGAGTTCATTAATGTCTTCAATAAACCCAAATGAACTAATGTGTCACTATAACCATTTTGTTTTTTTAACTCCTCCTACACGCCGCTTCATGTGTTTTGCACTTATGTAACTATCTCACACTTTAACAGCTCTTAATCAGTGTTAAAGATTGTATTTAATCAGAATATATGACAGTGCTGAAAGTTGCAGTAGCCCAAGGCCTAGCAAATCCCTGCTCAATTTACTGCTCAGTGCAAATTAATTTTTCTCAGAGCTGGTTTTTCATGCTGTCTTCCTTTTCCAGACTCAATGCTCTGAGTCTGGAATTAAGCCTGGATTGAATTTGTTGTTTTCTAAAATATTAAGTTTTAGTTATTTCATGTTCTCCACAGCTTAGTCTAATTTTTTCTTACCAAAAGTAAAATACCCCAAAACTGAAGGGCTTTAGTTTTAGTTAACCAAAGCAACACTGGTGTTTTCTATTGCATTTTAACACTGTTAAAACAACACTGGTTAAGTTTTTATCACTTCCACACTTATCAAATTGATCGCATAAACAAGAAAATAATGCACTTCTCTAATTTGCTTTAGATATAGTTTGTGGCTTTGTGGGATTGAACTATTGAATCAAAATTGAAAGGGTGCTATCCTATAAAAAACAAAATGTCAAGTAAAACAGATAACATTATTGTTGTACCTATTCTTAGAAAAAAAATTTTCCGGCCAGTCAGTGCAAAGCATACACAACCCCGGCCCAGCACCCAGCCAGTGTCGGTATCACTATGTCAAAGACATTGAAAATTTGTTTTGTCAGTAATCTAGTCAGGTTAGAGACACCTCAGTCATAGATGAGCTGAAGAGTGATCAATTTTAATGATTTTTTTTCTAATTACTGAACCACTATGCAAATAAGGCTTATCCTAGTTGGAATTATTTTCTTAAATATCTCCCAAGGTAAGCTATTTAGCCACAGTATGTGAGTAATTAGGGTATAAGGTAAGCTAATTAGCACAGTATGTGGGTAATTAGGGTATTAGCTAATACAAACCAGATGGATCAATTCAGTCAGATTGATCACCAATAGACAAAATATGCAACAAAAGGTAAAAGGACGCCCAACTTTCTAGCAATATGATGTGGCGCGCCTAGTGAACTACTAGAGAGTCCTGAGGGCCCAAGCTGGAGCGCCACGAGCGCCGCTAAATATGGCCGGAGGGACCCTAAATGCAATAGTTAATGGTGGACTTGGTGATTGTTCGTGACAAGTGACAGCTTAACGTAAATCCTAACTAATTTAAAACATATAATTTTAAATAACACCGGACTATTTAGAAATAGTAACCATTCCAAAGCGCGCAGTCGAGTCCCACCAGCTTGTTCTACATTTCAAAATATTCTTCATGATGTTAGAATAGGGTAATAAATTTATGAAGAGAGCTATTGTCATAAACTGCCATATTGCACTATGCCAGCTCAATCAGCCTAAATTGGAGAAGAACAATGAATAAAGAGCAGGGGGGGTGGGGGACAAGCCAAGAAAATTAAGTTTGCTACCTGTTAATATCTACAGATTCCACATCTATTTATCAGTGGACATGCTCCCCTCTGGATACAATTAATGATAAACATTATCTTCCTGACTTTGGAGGAAAGGATAGTATACTGAAGTATACATGGCAACCCTCTAATCGGGAAACTAACTATATTTATAGAGTTATTGGAAGTTCATTGAACTGTAGTGGGACTGTGACTGCAGTAGAATTTTGTTTCACTTCATCTCCAAATAGCAGTGCAAATGAAGTGTTTACTCTACAGATATATGAACAAACAAATCATAGTATAATCACTAGAGTAAAATCTGTTCCAATAAACTCCACAAGAAGATGCAATACAACAAAGTGTTGTGGCATTATGAGATTACAAGAAAATGATCAAGTTAATCTTTCAAAAAAGGATTTTTACATTGGAATGGTATCTGGGGAATTCCATAATTTACCTGGGCTATATTCAGAGGAACATCCATCACTTGCTTCAAAATCATATAGAGTGACTGCTTTGCCTACTGGTAATAATGTAGAATTAATCGATAAAGATTTGTACAATCAAACATTGCGTCTAATGTGGCTTCATATTAGTAAGTCCTTTGCAAATTTTATCAGTTGTTTAATAATGCAGTTAATTGGTAATGAATAAAGCTTCTTTGTTATTATTGATATGTAGCACCATTTCACAACAAAGAACAACTTAATTCTTTACCCACTGGAGCTACCAGACAACAACTACCTAATTCTTTACCCACTGGAGCTACCAGACAACAAAAACCTAATTCTTTACCCACTGGAGCTACCAGACAACAACTACCTAACTCTTTACCCACTGGAGCTACCAGTTCCTTATCAATAGTCGGCCAAGTCATAGGAATTATTGTGACACTTATTCTAGTGTTGGTCACGGTATCAGTTCTTCTAGCGCTGTATTGGCTGCATTGGAGGAAAAATTTTCATATTGCCGAAAATGTCCGTACAAAAGCTGTTAGTAATAAAACTAACCACAATATAGAAAGTAAGTTAACTACAATTTTTCTGGCAATTATATTGTCTAAATTTCATTGAAATATAGCTCTTAGTATGCTTCAGCACAAATGGCAAGTGAACATGCCAAGATATATCTCAAGAAGTGGTGCATTGATGGTCCCATTCATATTCTTACATTCATCTTCCGTGTATCCCATTCCCATTGGCTTGAATATGACACCCCTGATGACGTTTCGCTCAGCATTGTCACTTGCCAGTAAACCTTAATTATAATTAATATCATCACTGCTTAGCAGACAGTAATATATAAGTCAACTACCAATCTCAACAACATTAAAAGTAATAGGAACAGTTGAATTAGGTTAATAGAGTTTAGCCAGATGGACTTCAATAATGACAAAGTATTTCATGTGTGATTAGTGCATGGATCTACACCCAAAGATACACCAATAAATAATTGTATTTATTATGAAGTGGGACCAAGTACTGGAGCGAGTGGGAATGAAGCACTTGCCACTGGCGGGGAGGAGGTGAGTAAATGTAGTGATAGGAACTGTTCTATATGGACAAGTGACTTAATATACACCTCAATAAGCAGATCAAAATGATATGCATAATCATCACTAATTTTTCCAACTTATCCCAAGCTGGCTAAATCTGCATACTTTAGGGCTGAATATACTGTCTACACTAAAATAAACCATGACATGGAGGTCGATATGGGGATTATACCACTGAGGGGACCAGAGAGTGTAAATCCCATACCGATTGAACTAAGTGGTGCAACCGACTTGTACAATGGCTCTAGGCTATAGCAAATGCACAAAAATTAGTTCTTGATTGAACGGTTCACTTATTCACCTCCAAGGAATTGAGTATGAAATATAATATATCATATGGTTTTGACCTGTACCAGGTATATATATATAGTACTTATTACGTGAGTCAGAGTATAATATGGTGAAATATTTCATGTGAACAGGCTAATTTATTTTCAAGAGCCAGAGGCAGAGTGAAAATAAAGCCTGAGAGTGAAATATCTAGCCATATCACTCTGCAGAGTGTAATAAGTGGTTTATCCCACACTAGATATCTTCACTACCTTAGTTTGTACTAGGACTGGTAATTCACAGAGTGTAAAGTTGGTTCAAAGGGTTCCCCACACCCCCAGCTGATATTTTAGCAGCTGCTCTAACCAGGGTTGAGTAGGCTGCACCAGAGGTAGGTAGCCATAAAAACCCAAGATAAGTGGCTAGTTTTGCCAGTTGCTATAGCTAACTACTAGGGTAATGAGCTTACCAGCGTGAAATAAGTGAAATAACAGCTTGAATGAGTTATTTCAAGGGTCATGTACCTAAAGATATCAAGTACAAACTACAGTAGTGAAGATATCTAGTGTGGAATAAATCACTTATTACACTCATCAGAGTGATATGGCTAGATATTTCACTCTCAGGCTATATTTTCACTCACACCTTTGGCTCATGAAAATAAATTAGCCTGCTGTTGAAATATTACACCATATCACACTCTGACTCATGTAATAAGTACTATATATATATTATATATATATATTACAGGGGTGATGGAAGTTGTTTCAAAGTGGGGGGACATGAAAACCATTTATTTATTGTTTGGAACGTACAACTTATTAATGAATAAAGTCATATATGAAATTAGATGGAAAGTTATGATGTAAAAGTTTCTATTAATTTGTTCCATAAAAATTTTCTTTCTTTCATTTCTTATGAATTCCTTTAGCAATGTCTGTCAGTTCAGTTTTGTCTGTTTTTTCTCTATAAATATGCCTCAAAATGGCATCATAAAAGTGCTCTCATTTTATTAGGACCATCAGTTCTATTGTCTTTATTTAACAAACCAAAGAAAACTGGTTTTTCCTAATGACAGCAGTAAATACTAATCTCATTGAAAAGAAGCTTGTTGTCTTATTTTGCAAATGAAATGGAATTCATGAGCCAATCAATATTATGAAATTCAATTACAAGATGTAATAATTATGAGCATGATTTGTGCCCCCTTCTGTGCCCCCAAGTCATAAATCTGGGGAGGGGAGAGAGGATTCTGTGCTCCCTTGGCCTCCCCCTTCCATCACTCTATAATCTATGCTAAAAACTCTTTTCTACATTTTATTTTTTGTTTGACTGTTTATTATATATTCATAAAGAACAACATAATCTACGCAGTACCAGCAGACAGTGTGGTAGGTCTCTATGAGCAACTTGGAACCATGGTGACAGACAATGTGACAAGACTTAATATAGTGTAAGTAAATCTGAATTAAAACTAATTTTAGAATAAAATCGTTTCATATCTAGATTGGGTGACCGTCTTGGTTCTGGACAATTTGGTGATGTGTATGAGGGAGTGTGGGAGCATAGTCATGACAACCTGAAGGTGGCAGTGAAGACTCTCAAAGAAGGCTCCAGTGACAATGATAAAGTAAAGTTTCTGCAGGAAGCAGCCATCATGGGGCAATTCAGACATAACAATGTGATCACCATGTATGGAGTAGTCAAGGATGGAGAACCAGTGAGTATAGGAAATACATGCATTTATAGCTATTGAGGATTGCAGAGAATGTGGTAAATTTAATTTTATATGTTGTCTTCCAAATCTAATCACTATCACAATAAAACAATAGTATACAATAAATTAAATATTTATTTTCAGTTCAGACAAGTCAACTAAGTGCTTACACTAATTTAATATGCCTAAAAATTAAGTATGTATAGTTGCTTATACTGTTTCAAGTATACTAGATGATGTTATTGTTTGTTTCCTTTGGCTGGTTGTATGTTTTTTGTTCCTTTTGTGAAGATAGTTTGGTAACATTAATTATTTGTAAAAAAAACGCAACTTAAAGGCTTCTCAATAGAATACTGATGTTTTATGAATATAGAGCAAAGCACATGACATCTATATCTTCAATCCTATTAGTTCCTCCATATACACTTGATACATGTGGGGTCATAGATCCCATACTATTCAGATAGTTAAGTATACCCTGATTCATTAGGTGATCTTCATCATTCCAGGTGTTATTAATTCTTGAAATGTTGAAGAAAGGAGACCTGAGGAACTACTTACTCTCCATGAAGACTAACGATGGAGTCAGTCCTGAAATAGACGGCCACGAGCTACTCAGCTATTGCCGCCAAGTAGCCTCAGGCATGGAGTACTTGTCCAACAAGGCCTTTGTCCACAGAGATCTGGCAGCTAGAAACATTCTAGTTTCTGATGACAGGATATGCAAGGTAAAACATACATACATGCTGAAATAAAAAATAGCTATACGTCACTGAATCCACTGATTCAGCTTGTGCTTGAATTTGGTATAGTTTTCTGCAACTGGTTTCATTCCTATTCTATGTCATGTTGGCAGTGTGCGCGCTTTCACTCCTGCCGTTTTAATATTAGATTTGGAATGGCTCATCATTGAACAAGTTATCAGCTTTACTTTGTGTTGTCAACACTCACACTTATTTGATTGTCCAAGCTTTCAGTGCTTCGATTATCTAAGTTATTCATTATAAATAATGTGAAACGTTCATCAACTTCAAATTTAATCAATAAACCTCATCATATAATGAAATAGTTAACTACTCTAATAGTTAACTACTCTAAAAATAACGAACTTATTTGTACTGTATATTCTGTTTGTCCTTACAACAAGCAACACCATGCCCACATTGGGTGGAGCTTTTTCATGCATCAAAATATGTAATGGAAGTAGTCCAGAAAGTAAAAGCCAAAATGTGTTTGTTTGTTTGTTCAAATAAGTTACTGTAATTCCAAAAATGTATTGTTTTCAATAATCCCTAAACCTTGGGGAACAATCAATCCTATGTAATTGAAAACATATGTATGTGTGCATGTGGGAATGTGTGCGCGTCTGTATGTGTGTGATGGCTGTGTGATGTGGTGGTTATGTCCCTGGCTCACGGCCTGAGGTTCCCCGAATTCAAGCCCAACTCAGGCAACTTACCACCATATTTTCCATCTGCCTCGCACCAGCCTCACCAGTCCACCCAGCTGTGATTGGGTACCTGGCATTTGCTGGAATGCAAATTCAAGGCCTTTTCCTACGAAACAGCAATAGTCCAGGTGGGACTTCAGGTATCCACGCCACTTGCTGTGAGGAAAAGCTTGTTCTCCTGCGAGTTCAGCCCGGTTCCAGGAGCGCCGCTTGCACGACTCACTGTGCCTGCATAGTGCACAGGCGTCCTGGCTCTGCCAGGTATGCATACCCCCTAGAGGTTGCAAGAGAATTTGAATATTTGCATGTGTGTGTGATATTATGTCTCTAGCAGGTGATCAAATGCAATAAATACCTCAAGGGGTGTCACCTGTGAAATGAGGGCAAGTCGGAAAGTATGAATAATAGTTTGTATATGCAAGACAAATGAATGGACAGCACATACTTTTGTTGTTATTATTGTATTTACATATGGAGTGTAAGTCACAAGCATTTGCCAAATCCACTTCTTGAAAAGAATGTACTGTATATCATACATTCGCCTTTTTAGTGGCTCATTCTGTTCTTCATTAAATCCTGTGCATTCTTTCATATTTGTAACTTAGGTTGCAGACTTTGGAATGTCTCGAGATTTGGCAGATGAAAATTATTATGTGTCTCGCGGGGGATTAATTCCAGTAAAGTGGACAGCTCCTGAGGTATAATACATTTCATTATTTTGGAAATAAATCTCATACCTTCTCGTTGACTTCATTTTTTCATATAACTTTTGATAGCGGTGAAGTATCCATCAGGAAGTGGGTGTGAAGGCTAAGGGGTGGAAAGGGGGAAAGTACAATCATTTTTTGATTCTGATTAGCAATAATAGTGTGTACAATTCACTCATGCTCAAATGATAGAAATTCAATTATTCATTTCACAATTGAAATTATATTTTTGGCCTTAATGCCTTTAGGGTATAATTTTTGTACTGCAAGCAACTAAACATTAATCTATTCATAGGCTCTGTTCTACAAGAAGTATTCTTCCTCCAGTGATGTGTGGAGTTTTGGTGCAGTCATGTATGAGATATGGAGTATCGGACACAAGCCATTTGAAAATGTGAACAATTCTGAAGTAAGCATTTAGAGAGTTAGCAATTAAAGTTAAAAAAACGGATATTTTGTTGTTGTTTTCCATGATAATTAATATTGGAGGATGTCATATGTCCTAGCATGACTAATATTTAATTGTTCTACAAATAAAATGTGTAAACCAGATATATTATTATATAGAGCAACATTATTTTAATGGAATTTTTTTATAATCATTAATTTTTTCCTTTTTGTTAGGTAATAAAAATGTTAAATTCTGGCTATCGCCTTCCTCCTCCCCCAGGATGCCCCCGTGCAATTTACAGTATCATGATGTCATGTTGGCAAGTTTTTGAATTAATTCTATCATGAAGTATCTATGGGAGCATCTATTTGATAATAATTTGTAAATGTTTGAAGAATATAGAAACCTATTTAATGGAAAACATACTCATGTGTTCTTTTTATTTATAAAATAAGAAAATTCCTTTGAGATTCTAGGCCTACTATAAGCCCTCACAAGTTTTTGGCTGTTATATTATTAGTATGTATATTTATTATAATTATCAAACATGACTGAATCATTAATAATTTCTATTCAAATAAGCTTCTGATAACCGTCAGCTGACAGGCTCTTGGATTCATTAAAACAACAATCAATTCTTTGTGACATTGCAAAAAGAATTTTTTTACTATAATATGTAATTGATCACTGAATGTCACGTTACTATTGTAATAGGCGAGCGAACGAAGCTCACGAGACACTATCAGGGATAAAACACAATTGAAAATCGGGGATATTTATTCGTTATCAAGCTAGTGAAGTGAGCGAGATACTGTTAGGGGTGGCCAATTCAAAATCGGATAAACGTTTGATGTATGTATATATATATATATTATGTATTATATATATATATATATTATAATACTTATTACTTGAGGAAGGTAGCTGTAAAACTGAGAATTGGCCGGTTGCTATAACTACAGGTAATGAGCTTGCGCAGTATAGCTGTGAAATAAAAGCGTGAAATATCATGAGTCTCACGGGTCATGTACATAAAAATATCATTGTGAAGATATCTAGGGTGGAATAAATATATATATATTTATTGCACCTTTTATATTTTTAATTGAATATTTCCGCATCACGCGAGCGTTCTGTATTCTCCCATATTGTACGGTTTATATTGTACGGTACACTACGCATGCGCGTAGCGAGTAAAATCAATGAAAATTGAATTGTAACCGGTTGAGAAAAAATATCAAGGCAGCAATAAATCACTTATCACACTCGTCGTACAATATGGGAATGATATTTTACTCTCACGCCACATTTTCACTCGCCTTTGGCTCGTGAAAATATTTTGCGTGCTCGTAAAATATTTTCCCATATTGTACTCTGACTCGTGCTATAAGTATTATATATATATATAATAATATGGATTGTATGTATATCCCTTAAATGCTCACGCAGACTCTTTTTTCTCCTAAAAACATGGCTTTTAGGCTGGACTCCTGTTTATCTGATACTACAGCTACTCCAAACTGTCAGATCATTTTGTGTGGAATGCTTATTTTTCAAGTCACAAAAAGTTACTGTGACTTGTTAGTATGGCACTGCAACGCTTTACCAGGCATAATTTCAAAACCTCGCCTTTTTGGGGGGCTGGTAAGTGCCGCTTGTTGGTTGTCTAGAGCCACTGGTAGTCAGAATGGCTTAATATTAATACTAAGGGAGCTACCACTACTCAGCAGAAGATGAGGTAAGTACATAGTTCCATTTGTTAGCTAAAATTACAACAACAAAAAAAAAAGAAACAAAAAAAAAACTTCAGCTATTTTATTGGTAGATCTGCGAGCTTGTTCAATTGAAGTAGCCAGAATGGCTCAAATTGGATACTACAGAAGTTACCACTATTCAGAAAATTGAGGTAAGAAAGTAATTCTGTATTTGTTTGGTAATATTAACGGTCAACTGCTATATACTTTTTGCATGAACAAAGCTGAAGTTTATCATGTAACAATACTGTAGTTTTATGTAACCTACTAACTAGGCAGGCTCGCTCGATCATATGTATGAACATATACGTCATTTGTACTTTAACCCTTTCATATTTTTGTGTTAGCTCATATTATTGTGTTAGATTCTTTGGAAGTGTTTTGTTTGTGCACAGGTTCGCTCGCCCTTTGTGCTCAAGCATATCACTAGTGTTGTATACCATAGCAACACTGAGAACCTCCTTTCCACTCCATACTAACATTATTCGATTCTTCTTCACTACAAACAACACAATGGCAATTTAGATGTTTTGAATTTCAACGTATTTTTGGATTGTTCTATATGCGTAGTCTTTGTTGTTTTTATTTCATTCATTAGGCATCCAGAAGCACGTGGGAGGCCTAGTTTCAATGATCTTTCCACTAGATTGTCAGTTTCAAATTCAAAACTCCTTCACATGGACAAGTCAGAAGTTTCTACAGCCACTAAGCTTGGAGCAGACTTAGCCTGTGGAGAAAGACTCTATGATGACTTACAAAAAATGTACAAAATATGAAAAATAATAATTTGAATTAAGTATATACTTTGTATTGCTTTGTAGGTAGTTTGCTGTTTTATTGTTGCTGCTATTTTTTTTTTTTTTATCATTCGTGATACATTTTAAGCAGTTGGCTTAATGTAATGTGTATTTTCATTCCTACAGTTCATAACCAACATGTTTGTAGTCTTGAATTTCTATAGTTACTCAGCATCAGATAATTATTTAACTACAACCTATTGCTAGGTTAAAAAAAATAATGTTGCTTAGCTACACTTGTTTGAATCCAATGCTGTATTATGTAAAGGATGTTCATGTTTACTCAATGGTGTGTTTTGTACAGGGTATATTATAATTCTTATTCAAGAAGAAGGCAGTTAGCATTGTTGTGAGCAGTTCTTGCTCACTTTTGTTAGTTTCAATGGAGAAATATATTTGGCTTGTTGTACTCGTCCCGGTAGGAAGGCAGAAGGTATTTGAGTGGCTGTATGGTGATAATCTATTTCCTGAAAGTAAAACTATGCTACATTCATCTTATGGATAAACAAGTTTGTTTACAACACTGCTCTCTAAGTAGTGGTTTAGGCATCTTGAGAGAATAACAAACATTTTCAAGAAGCAGAAAAAAGTAAAGAGTTCCATTTAAGGTGAAATTTTAAAATCAGACAGCATTCTGGAATTGTAGCTCATACAAAAATTTCTACTTCTTAAAAAATAAATCATCACAAATGCTCCGGCCAGTAAGAAGAGAAGACTGAACTGTAATACTTCAGAGAAAGAAATTACCATAAAACAAACACTTCAAGTTTCAAAACTGAATGATAAATCAGCATTGTTTGAAATATTCTTACATTTTTTGAGTTGTTTGTTTTCTTAACTAGCAGTACTTTTTTTTATTAGTTTTCAGTTTTTGGAAAGAAAACTAGTTTAACTTTAAAAAAAAAATTTGGATGGGTTTTAGTAAGCTAATTTATACCTGCTTTTGATTAGTCTTAGTATAAATAGCTGAATTCATTTAGAGTGGTGGTGTTTCAATTAGCTATATAATGTAGTCTGGGCCCAGGCAGACACAATTCAGCAAACCCAAATGAATGTGCAAAGATTCCAGTCAACATTCCCGCTAGTACAAGTCTGCCTAACTACTTCAATTGTCTATGAAATCTTTTCACTACTAGTGATGTGCTTGAGCACAAAATGGCGAGCGAGCCTAAAGACTATCTATTATGATTTTGACTTCTAACACTGAAGCTACTGAAAAATAAGGTCCAGTTTTTAAATTTCGCATACAAGGTAAAGGGATTTCAGTGCCATAGTTACAAGCTCTCTGCAGAAGGGAAAAAACAACAACAAAACAATACACGTTATTTAAAAGCGTTTTCTTTGTAATATTCTTTAGCTAAGTAGTGGTTGTAACACACAATATTTTGACACAACTGGACATGCACCTACACAGACTTACCTTAGCGGTAGTCTAGTGGACAATGTATTTTCAAGTAAATACTGTTGCGCACGGCTTATAACCATTACAAAGAGCGCATTGAATTACCACCGCCACTAACTCGAATAGAAATGGAAGTCCCTTAAGTTTTCAAGTTTTAACTGCACCCGGAAAAGAATTCAAAACGGTAAACAATTCAATTTCTAGGGTGATACGGGTACTGATCGATAAACCAGAGGATTCTGTTTAGTGCAATTTGGGACGGGGTCGAACACATAACTAACACAAAAACGCGAGGGTCAAAGTACAAAATGACATACGTACGTCCAAACATATATACAAATAAACTAGTGGTGCGCTCGAATAGCGCACATGGCGAGCGAGCAGACTCTTTTTACAGAAAAATAGGACAGAAATTACATCTAACTGTAGTGCACAGTGTAACCCAGCATCAGAGAATCTAAAGTCTCTGATCCCAGACTAAACTAACAGAATTACCTGAATAAACTTCGAAAGCAGTGGCAAAGAAGCGCAGCTTGACAAAGACTTCACAATTGTTTCAAGAAGAGAGTAGCTGTAAACTTTTTGGTTGAAACAAAGTTGCGTCTGCAGCAGGATTCTCCGCGCTCGTTAATTGAATGTGAACGCTTTACCTAACTTACGTAATTAGAAGCGCGGGCGAAAACAGAGGTCTCACGTACCCCATAAACAGATAAATAAATAAATAAATATAGCGAAATCTCGATTGAGTTACCCCTGATAGTGTCTCGCTCGCTTCGCTCGCTCGCCAATAAACATCCCCGATTTTTTCATTTTTACCCCTGTAAGTGTCTCGCTCGCTACGCTCGCTCGCCAATAATAACTGTTTTTTGTTGTTGGCGAGCGAGCGTAGCGAGCGAGACACTTACAGGGGTAACACAATCGAAAATCGGGGATGTTTGTTTATTGGCGAGCGAGCGAAGCGAGCGAGACACTATCAGGGGTAACTCAATCGAGATTTCGCTATATTTATTTATTTATTTATCTGTTTATGGGGTACGTGAGACCTCTGTTTTCGCCCGCGCTTTTAATTACGTAAGTTAGGTAAAGCGTTCACAGTTCCAGTATTTTTCAATTAACGATCTCTGAGAATCCTTAGTGGCGGTGGTAAGTCAATGCGCTCTTTGTCATGGCTATAAGCCTTGCGCAACAGTATTTACTTGAAAATACATTGTCCACTAGACTACTGCGAAGGTAAGTCTGTGTAGGTGCATGTCCAGTTGTGTCAAAGCATTGTGTGTTACAACCTACTTAGCTAAAGAATATCACAAAGAAAACTTTTAAATAACGTGTATTGTTTTGTTGTTGTTGTTTTCCTTCCAAGCAGTTGCAGAGAGTTGTTACTATGGCACTGAAATCCCTTTACCCTGTATGCTAAATTAAAAAACTGGACCTTTTCAGTAGCTTCAGTGTTAGAAGTCAAAATCATTCATATAAAAATAGTATAGTCTTTAGGCTCGCTCGCCATTTGTGCTCAAGCACATCACTAGTTTATTTATTTATTTATATATATGGACGTACGTATGTCATTTTGTACTTTGACCCTCGCGTTTTTGTGTCAGTTATGTGGTCGACCCCGTCCCAAATTGCACTAAAAAGAATCCTCTGGTTTATCGATCAGTACCCATATCACCCTAGAAATTGAATTGTTTACCGTTTGAATTCTTTTGCGGGTGCAGTTTTTCTATTCGAGTTAGTGGCCGTGGTAAGTCAATGCGCTCTTTGTCATGGTTATAAGCCGTGCGCAACAGTATTTACTTGAAAATACATTGTCCACTAGACTATTGCGAAGGTAAGTCTGTGTAGGTGTATGTCCAGTTGTGTCAAAGCATTGTGTGTTACAACCACTACTTAGCTAAAGAATATCACAAAGAAAGCGTTTAAAAAACGTGTATTGTTTTGTTGTTGTTTTTTTCCTTCAATTCAAGCAGTTGCAGAGAGTTGTTACTATGGCACTGAAATCCCTTTACCCTGTATGCGAAATTAAAAAATTGGACCTTATTTTCAGTAGCTTCAGTGTTAGAAGTCAAAATCATATAGTCTTTGGCTCGCTCGCCATTTGTGCTCAAGCACATCACTAGTTATTTTTGTAATAGTACGGTGCGTAAGTTGCCCATTCAAAAATGTATGTGAAAAATCGCTGTTTAATTAAAATCGCACGGGGAAAGTGAAAAGCGCGTAACAAATTGAAATACCTCGGTAACAAGTGGAAACTAAGTGAAATACCTCGGTAACAAGTGGAAACTAAGTGAAATACCTCGGTAACAAGTGGAAACTAAGTGAAATACCTCGGTGTCTAAGTGAAATAGTACAGGTAAGTGGGCGCGTGCAGCATTAACCTTGGAAACGTACAGTTCGAGTAGTTTCCAGTTGGAGACAATGTCATTCTCTACCACAGAAGCTCTACCCGCATTAGCGGAATGTTTTTCAACAGATTAGGAGGAGCCCCATATTGAAAACAAAGTTCCAGCGGAAGCTAATCCTGAAATAAGGAGATAGCGGTGAACGTTGTAGTATAGCTACAATTGCAAATGACTTTTTAAAAAGCTGGCCTACTATTAGCAAGTGATAGCAGGGGTAACCTGTGCTATTAGGGATCAATAGCACTCGTAAAGCAATTGAAATAGCACTGGCTTCGCCTCGTGCTATTAATCCCAAATAGCACCGTTACCCTGCTGCTATTACCCATACTAATTCCTCCTACACCTATCCGTTTTATGTGTATTGGCTTAACTATCTCACACTTTAACAGCTCTTTAGTCAGGGTTAAATATTGTATTTAATCTTAATCAGTATGTACATGTATGATGCTGAAAGTTACAGTAGCACAATTCCTAGTGAACCTCTGCCCAATTTACTGCTCAGTGCAAATTAATTTTCTCAGAGCTGTTCTTTAGTGTGGTCTTTCTTTTTCCAGACTCAAATGCTGAGTCTAGAATTAAGCCTGAACAAGTGCTTTATCTACTATCAATAATGAAAGTTTTGCTGTAATAAATCTTGTGTGTTTGTGTGTGTGTTTACTATAACTAACAATGAAACTGGTTAGAGTAGCTATAATAATGATCATGAGTAGGTAGTAAATTCAGTGAGCTTACTGAATGAATTACTAGCAGTTACTCTTGGCTGTCTTTTTTTCTTCACTCACAGGTATGTAGTTTGGTCTGTTTGTTTGCTTGTTGTTGTGTTTTCTTTGCTTACTTTTCTTCAGCCAGCATGTGTTGTTGTTGTTGTTTTTGCATTAACACTGTTAAAACAATACTGGTTAAGTGTTTGATTGCATAAACAAGAAAAGAATCCCCTTCTCTAATTTGCTTTAGATATTGTAGTTTGGGGCTCTGTGGGATTCAACCATTGAATCAAAATCAAAATAGTGCTATCTTATCCTTCTTCTTAATCAAAAACAAAAAGTCAAGTTACACAGATACACAGATTTTTCAGGCCAGTCAGTGCAAGGCATACACAACCCTTGCGCAACACCGCAGTCTGGGTCGGTATCGTTCAAGAAATATTTGAGTCTTATTCCATATTTCTTGTCACGTGTGGATATACATTTTCATTCTTCAAACCAGTAACAAAGTTTGATAAACGTGCAACATAACGTTAATAATATTCTGTTATTTCATATCTTATGGTTCCAGCAGACAATGTGTGAACAGCTTAAAGCTATGGTGACAGACTAAGTGACAAGACATAATTGTGAGTATATCTCAGAAAAGTGCCAATATATGCACACTGTTGAAATTAGTGAAATCTTAACTTGTTATTTTGGATATGCAAGAATGCAAAGTCTGTGATGTACACCACCACTTTGGCAGTGAAGACTCTCAAGAAAGGATCTAGTGAAAAAGGCAAAGTGAAGTTTCTGCAGTAGGCGGCCATCATGGGCCAATTCAGACATCAAAATGTGGTTACCATGTATGGAGTAGTCAAGGATGGAGAACCAGTGAGTATGGGATATGTTATTATCACTGAATGTTCAAAGGAACATGTACAGCTGGAGTAATACTTGAACAATTGAAAAGATTGAATGTGGAAATTTTTATCATTGGTGTCATTTTTCCATGCTGAAATGTACATAACTCTATTGAGGTATATTGGGTGATCATCTTATTTCAGGTGTTGCTAATTTTGAAATGTTGAAGAAAGGAGACCTGAGAAACTACTTACTGTCCATGAAGACTAACGATGGAGTCAGTCCTGAAATAGACGGCCACGAGCTACTCAGCTATTGCCGCCAAGTAGCCTCAGGCATGGAGTACACTTGTCCAACGAGGCCTTTATCCACAGAGACCTGGCAGCTAGAAACATTCTAATATCTGATGACAGGATGTGCAAGGTGAATTATGTATACTATAACGCTATACTTGAATCTGTTGATCTTGCCTCATTAATTTGCACAATTGTTGTTTTTCAATAATTGGATTGAATTGCCTATAATGGAGCAAGTTAAGAACTCAGTTCTAAGACCAATTAGCTAGTTGTCTTGTTTGTTGGTTTGTTTTTTTGTTTGTTTTTGTTCACTATGGTTGATCATAGTGTGTGAACAGTCATCTATAAAAACTTGAGACTTAATTAAACAACCCCTTCATTATAAAATAACTAGACAATTAATAATGGTGACTTTTGACGATACAGCAATAAATATTTTGAGGATCAAAAAAAGCACATGATTGGGCTGAACTTGCTGAAAACAAATATATATATATTTACCATGAACATTCTCAACACAACAAAGCAGTACAATGCACACATTGTGTGAAGTTACACAAGTGTCATAATGTGAATGGAAATAGACCCAGAAAATCTTAATTTCATACTACATTGAAAACTTGTTCGTTTGCTCAGTTGCATAATAATGAGTAGCTGTAAAAGCCATTCTTCAAAAAATGTTTATACCTTGGGAAAATTTCACGAAACTTTCTTAAGTAGATTCAAAACACACACAACTCGGCAAAGCAGTTTTTGTTGTTTGTTTTTGCTTTTTTGTTTTGTTTTGTTGTTGTTTTTTTGGCTTTTTTCTTTCTTTTTGCTGTATCATACAGACTGTATTCACAATTCACTCTCAATGTTAAGTGTCTCACTTGATTAATTCCTGCACATTCCATCATATTTTCTTTCAGATAGCAGACTTTGGAATGTCTCGAGATTTGGCAGATGAGAATTATTATGTCTCTCATGGAGGATTGATTTAGGTTAAGTGGACAGCTCCTGAGGTAATTACAATACTTGTAATAGCGCAGTATAACATTACTGAAGCCTAAACAAAGGCAGAAGTATGATATGCACTTCTAGTGGTCAAAGTGGATGAGAGGAGAGGAGGGAGGGATAGAGGGGTGGGGTGTGCATAGGGGAGGAATGGAAAGAGGAGAAGTGGGAAAGGAGAATGGAAAGGGGAGGGAAGAGAAGAGGCAAATTCAACTTTCTACAAGGTAATTCTAATGAAAAGGTGTTGTTAAATCTGAGTATCATAATTTTTTTGAACATTCATTTATATATTTTTTCTTACATATAACAAACTTTATTCATAGGCTCTCTTCTATAAGAAGTATTCTGCCTCCAGTGATGTGTGGAGTTTTGGTGCAGTCATGTATGAGATATGGAGTATCGGACACAAGCCATTTGAAAATGTGAACAATTCTGAAGTAAGCTTGTATAATGGTCAAATAGCTACTGTGAAAAAAAAACTGGAAAAAGGGGGGAAGGATTTGTTTGTACTTCCCTTTAACCTTTCTAATAGACCAGAATACATATTTTGAGTATGTGTCCAAGGATCTAACGAACATGTAGTTTAAATAATAATGTTTACTTCTTACCCCATAGCAACCAGTTATGAATATAATACCGAAGATTCGGGTTGTAAACCAAGTCTCCCTTCTTTGTTAAGCATTGCTTTTTGTTAAGTACCTGTTTTCTTCCTGGTTTTTAGCACTTTTTATTAAGAGCTCCATACTTTCCGTACACTGCTAATTGGTGCTCAGCTCAAGTTTTTTAAAGTGCCACTTGCTGTTAAGCACCCATTTTTTATTTAGTGCCCATTTCCTTACCGTTTGGAGGTATAAGTGGGGGTCCCTAGCAACCCGAGTCTACGGTATTAAAATTGGGTCTTTATTACTCTTTTTTTTTTGTCATTGTGGCTAGGTAATACAAATGTTAAACTCAGGCTTCCGCCTTCCTCCTCCCCCAGGATGCCCACGTGCTATTTACAGTATCATGATGTCATGCTGGTAAGTTTCGTGGATTATTAGTCTTCATCGACACTCACAGTCAATTGTGATCTTGATTCAGCAATCAATTCAGTTCTTGGTAAAAAAAATGAGGCATTTCTTATATATAAACATCTACACTATATATTTTAAGAACAAGGGGTGTTATGGGGAGAGAGAGAGAGGGGGAGGACGCAGGGTAGTAAGAGGCTTAGCGTTATTTTGTAGTATATCAAAAAAGAATTATATATCCACATCAGTCTATTATATAACAAACTAACTTATGAAGTATCCAACATAATAAGTACTATTTCTTTTCTGTGTTTCAATCACTAGGCATCCAGAAACATGTGGGCGTTCTAGTTTCAAATGATGTTTCCACTAGACTGTCGGTTTCAAATTCAAAACTCCTTCACATGGACAAGTCAGATAGTTCTTCATCCTCAAAACTTGGAGCAGATTTAGCCTGTGGCAAGGGACTCTACAAAGACTTACAAAGCATGTACAAAATATGAATATCAAAATTTTTCTGGTTGTTGTGTTTTGTTTAATATTATGGCGGGTGATTCGTGCCAAAATTAGACGCTCGCGTTACGCCGGCTACGACCATGAGATGCATGCTAAAAGACCATGACATGCAAGCTAACCGAGCGTGAGATGCAAGCTACTAGCCTGAGATGAAAGCTACTAGCATGAGATGAAAGCTACTAGCCTGAGATGAAAGCTACTAGCCTGAAATGAAAGCTACTAGCATGAGATGAAAGCTACTAAGGGTGATTCGTGCCAAAATTAGACTCTCGCGTTTACGCCGTTTGCTAAAGACCATGACATGCAAGCTAACCGAGCGTGAGATGCAAGCTACTAGCCTGAGATGCAAGCTACTAGCCTGAGATGAAAGCTACTAGCATGAGATGAAAGCTACTAGCCTGAGATGAAAGCTACTAAGGGTGAGATGCAAGCGTGGCAAGAGCGCTGCGTGTAGTTGGAATACCCTTTACCGATTGCAAAAGGATTACTGTTAGACGTAATGAAATATGGAAAGATTCTATTCAGTCATTCAAGCGCTCTTTTGACGAATCGAAGCATTTACGATTTACATTCTTGGGTGAACCTGCAGTAGACGATGGGGGACCAAAAAGAGAATTTTTCATGCTATTTTTGAATTCCCTCAACTCTCAAGAAAATTTATTAGAAGGACCACTTGATAAAAGAGTGTTAAGGCACAACACAAGTGCATTGGACAAAAATGTGTACAAGAGTATTGGCAAGATTATAGCATTGTCTGTTATTCATGGAGGTCCAGGACCAGCATTTTTGGCAAAGTCAGTGGTGAACTACATTTTTAGAAGTGGAACGACATTTAATGTATATATAGAAGATGTTCCAGATCAATCTATTCAGGCATTACTCAATAAGGTAATTATAGTTTAATTATCCTGAGAAGGAGCACAGTGAAGTTCTCAAGTATTTACCCCCATGGAAGCCTTCAAACCCCTAAAAATCCTTATGAACTTATGACTTAACTATTAACATGTACCAATATTGCACTGTATTCATCTTTAAGCAGAGCAACCTACAGTAACTAGTGATATAAACTCATTGTTCCTTCTATATCACAAAATCCTGTTTTCACCCCTCTTAGCTATGTTTTCTGTATGCAGCCTGGTAGCTATCAGATAGGCTTTTAAGTTCACTTGAATAAAATATTTTTTTATTCAATTGTACGAAAAAATTTCTACTGCCGTTAAAGATCTCCAGAGTAAATATAAGCAACTATATATGTGACCGTCTACAGGAAAGCCAGGCACAACATGGCCCTGTTCAAAAAAATATTTTTGGACTTACGGAGTTGACGGCATCCAGATATTGAGCTCTCCAAGTTTTATCATTACAGCTTAAGTTGTTCCCGTTATAATAGACCTAACTGTATCCTTTCTGTTGGCTTGAAATAATACATTTTTAAGAAATCGATTGATCTTTTCTCAATGTTCACGTGCGCCGCATTGTGCCCGGTTTTCCCGTCAATGGTCACATATAAGGTCTTAGTATATGTTTTTTTTAAACCTGGTTAAATCAAGTATGTAGTCATACACAGTTAATATAATAAATGTTCTACACTTGTTCTGTACTTACGAAGTCAATGAAAGCAATTTTTACCATGGGATATATTGTTATAATATAGTTAAGAGAATGTGATAATGAAGCAAGAATGAAGGATCTGCTAGACAGTGATGAGTATGGTTTCAGATTTAACTGTGGAGTTACACAATCTTCTTATCACATGAAGCTTATTGAAAAAGAAGAAATTATTTCAGCACTATGTCGGCACTTCATTATTTATCGCTCGAATTCAGAATTAGAACAGTTAATTGAAGGGTTTCAAACATTAACTTTTTCCAGTTGATTAAGGAACATCCATCAACAATGAGACAAGTATTTATCCCACCTAAACAGTGTCTGACTGCCGACTTCATACAAGATTTTTACACTGTTTTGTATGCAGAAGTTGGATCCAATAACAGAATGAGAGAAGAGTGCACAATAATGAATTGGATCACTTATTTACGAGATAGTGAAGGTATGCCCAACCTGTTGTTCAATATTAGCTACCACATTATCTTGGAGTTTGTTGTTATTATTAATATTACAAGTATTATAGTATAAATATTACAAGTGTTATTATTATTATTATTATTATTATTATTATTATTATCATCATCATCATTATTATCATTATTATTGCAGATGGTATAGAAGGCATGGCTAGTTTGAAGGACATCTTCATTTTTCTCACTGGGTGTGACTGCATTCCACCACTTGGATTTCCACATGCTGAAAAAACCATTCAATTTGATTCAGATTTAATGGTGCCAACAGTGTCTACGTGCAGCATGATTTTCAGGCTACCAAGAAACCTTCCAGAGGATTATAATATTTTTAAAGAAAGAATGACTTTTTATATTTTGTGTTCTCAAGGTTTCGGACAATTGTAAAAGAAGGAAAAAAAAACATTATAAAAAATCATGAACTCTGATCATCGTTTCTGCATTCAACTTACTGGATAGATAATTGATTGTTTATTAGTTCAACAGTTTTAAAAAAAAAAATATCAATTCCATACGAATCACTCGAAGCTTGAGGGTCAATAGATTGATATAGATGGTCGTAGTTGATAGGGCATTCAGTTTCTGGTACAAGTACGGTGCTGTCATCATCAATGGTGTTCAAGAGCTCATCCCAGTCTATTCCAAATGTCTCTACCTCCTCCTGTACAGTATACAGAAGTAATTCTATAATTGCACACAATTATGAACATTGAAATACAGTATACATTTCCATTAGCTGGTTAGATTCTAGTTAATAGACCACAAGTCCAAAATGCTAAGCTCATAATCTAATAAACTTACAGATGGCAAATCTTCAAATAACTCTTGAGCAATGCATGTTTGTGATGTGCTACTGAATTTCAGCAGTCCAGTATAAAAAAGCTGCAGTGGAGTTTTCCCATTCACTGAAGACAGTGGATGACAGATCCACGCTTCTCTCCACTCCTTCAAGCTTTGATTAATGCGTGGAATAAAAACAAAATGCAAACAAAATAAACTAACATTATCAGAAGGATCCAGCATTTCTATGCTCTCTAAATAATAGAATAAGTTGTAGTACAAGAGTAAAACACCTTCAAATACATCTTTCCACAAGCGTTCAATCCTTTGGTTATGAACGCTCTTTCCAACTATCACTGAGCCTCTTCCTGCTCCTCTCATTGGGTGTGATAGCATAAATTCTGAAACAGCAGTGTTTTCTCCGCCTTTGTCACTACGAACACGAGACGGCAAGCCATAACTTGTAACACCTGTTAAAAATTGCTGAAGACCAGTGCTGGCTTTATTGTTCCCTGAGCAGTGAAGATACACCGGAACTCTTGAATATCCATCCACTCCTCCGTGAATTACCAGCCGCCATCTAACAAATGAATAAGTAGCATGAGCTGAAAGTTGTGAATTAAGTTATTGAACCTTTTAAAAAAATGGTTGCAACAGGAGCAGAGGGTGAGAAGAGCACAAAGTAAGGGGTTAAACAAATAAATAAATAAATGAGAACAGAAAAAAACATCCCACATAAATAGCTAGCCATTAGATCATTTTATATTCATGAAATTCAAGTGTAGCCAATATTGGCAATTAGTTAATAACTACTTTTCCTTAACTATATTTTCAAATGAATGCCTAGCTATAAAAATAAATAAAAAATAAATAATAATAATAATGATAATTGAGCAAAACTGAATTAATTCTAACTATCAAAAAACAGAAACCTAGCATGTAGCTACTACATTATGATGGAACCCTGTTTGGTGCTATATATTAGTAGGTTTCAAAGCCACTTAGCCAGCTAGCTACATTTTCAATTTATGATAATTGAGTGTAGCTAATTGAAAAATAATTTCTATATTGCCCAGTATATGTGCTCAACTGCAGTCATCGTTTGAACAGCTTTTAGTAACAACGCAATTGTTACTTTCAAAGTATTAGCTTAAAAAAGGCAAATCAGATAGAACAAAGAGAGATAAAAATAAAAAAACAGCAATGGGAAAAAAGTTAGCTAGCGAAATTATTAGCCACGGTACACCCAATAAGAATTTGTACCAATAGCTAGGGCCATGTAGTGCAATTGTACATAAAAACATGTATACTTAATGTATCACTTGGGTTTCAGTAGAAATTTAACTTGCTCTGTGCTTTCCAAAGTTTTAAAATTAAAAGCTTTAAATACAATTGTTGTAGCTACCTTATAAGTTTGTGGTTCCCATCAATGTGCCAAAGTGACAATGGACCTTCCACATGATATCTCCTCCTCTGAATAGAAGAAGCCCACCTAACAGCACTTCCACATGGATCGACTCTATTCAAGGACTCTCTTACCCTTTGCTGGGTTAGAATGATACCGAGACCCCGAAGATGTCCTCGTAACATTCGATAGCCATAATTGGGAAATGACAATTTGACTCCTTCCACAATGAAATCTAGTTGTGAATCATTGATGTTGGTGTAATATTCTCTGACTGACAACCCAAACTCAGACATTCGACGGCGAACAGTACGAAGTGACACACCAAGTAATGATGCAATTGAAGAACAATTCAATTCAATCTTTAATAAATGTTCCAGTTGCTCAGAGGATACATGAAATTTTGGTCTGCCACGCCCTCCACATAAAAGTTCTGGTAAATATCTGACAACTTCTGGTTGGCTCCTTTGCAATTCTTGAAGTTGTGAAAGGCACTGACTTACACTTTCTAGTACATTATCCTCAATGTCTGAGGCACACAAAATTCTGTAAAACTGGTGTAGCTTGAAAATTAAAAAGTCTAGGTCACAGGGATCTTTGGATTCATCATATTGTGTTACTAACTGATATATGGTACCACAAATTTCTCCAGAAACTCCTTGAATATTCCTTGTAGCCATTCTTGATGTATCAACAGAAACAACAACGACAAACTTGGAGAAGCTAGTCCAGTCTTCCCAACTTGCACCTCGTGTTTATAGCTAGTTAGCTAAAGCATAGATAAAGCCTGCATCTAGCGCCCCAAACTTAAATCTCACTCTTCAAATTCGACTCTCAAAGCTAGTAACTTTCATCTCACGCCATTAGCTTTCATCTCAGGCTAGTAGCTTTCATCTCAGGCTAGTAGCTTTCATCTCAGGCTAGTAGCTTTCATCTCAGGCTAGTAGCTTTCATCTCAGGCTAGTAGCTTTCATCTCAGGCTAGTAGCTTTCATTTCAGGCTAGTAGCTTTCATCTCAGGCTAGTAGCTTTCATCTCAGGCTAGTAGCTTTCATCTCATGCTAGTAGCTTTCATCTCACGCTCGGTTAGCTTGCATGTCTTGGTCTTTTAGCATGCATCTCATGGTCGTAGCCGGCGTAACGCGAGCGTCTAATTTTGGCACGAATCACCCGCCATATAATATAGCCAGCTTTTTAGTTTACTTTATAATTTATAGCGGGTCTTGTGTTAATCAATTAATCATCACATGTTTACACAGCAGCATCACAGTTAGTTGAGTAGCTAGTAAAGTTAACTACCGTTAGAAAGCCGAAATTCCAACAAGGTAAAGGTAGTCCCTTTCGCTCGCACGATGGAAAGACGGAAGACTAAACGTCACAGACGTGGGTTACGTATAGACATAGTGCATGCCAATGCGAATTGGTTAGGTGCGGATCGTCAAAGTTGTGCCAATTAGCTTTCCTCCTCAGCTTTTTTTTCCCTATTATTGCAAGTTTATTATTATTATGCACGGGGGAGGAAGGCCTCTGTATCAGGGGCACTATGGAGGTCCTCAACACCCCGGTAAGAAGCAACCTAAGAATATAGATAAACATTAGACGTTGTATTTCTCACAGGGCACATGCGCCCTCCTGCCTACCATCAAACGGCGCCACCGTCCAACCCGTCATTTCAGGTAATAATCAGAGAAGGTGCGAGTGTAAGGGACTGAGCATTTTTATTCTTCTGTCCATAGGCTCAAGATATTAGTGTACGTTACAGCTTGGGGTAAAACCACACATTTGACCTAGCTATGTGGTTGTAAGCAAAAAAAAAAAAAGCTGTTTAATTTGTAATAGGAGTTGTAGCATTTCTGTGTTTATAAAGCGCAGATTACTCAGGTAGTGAGATAGATATGCTGTCTGTATATGTAATGATTGATTTGTGGTAAATACTTGTTAACACTGCCTGGGGTGCTGATTTCAGTCTGGAAGAGTGAATTACATGTAAAAAATAAAAGGACTCGGGAGGGGCAAAAAAATGTGTAAAGACTGAAATATAAAATAATCTTATTGCTGGAACACTGTTAGGAAATTATTAAATACATTTATTTATACCAACTAGTACTAAAGTGTTAGACTCTCCCGGAACTATGATGAACACATTTGTACCTCACATGTCCACGTCACTTAAGCTAATGGTCGACTACAAGCCACAGTGAGTGAGTGAGTGATGCTCTATTACCCATCCTCCCTGTGTACGAAGTTATTAGCTTTCTGAGCCATCCAGAGCAACAAACAGTTATACCGTCTATTGCTCTGTACCGTTGATTTCAGAGGTATCTGTTGTATCTTGCCCACTAGGCCATTTTTAGTGCAAACTGTACCTTTTATTTATTTATTTTATTTTTTGTTCTTGTTTTTTGGCTATTTTATTTATTTTTCATACTTATTTATTCTTCATTCATCTAAAGTTGCCAAATACTGTAACAATCTACATGCATGCGTGTCTAGCTGTATTACCTGATTCCTCCCTTGCCAGACTGGAGCAAGTATTATAGTCTAGTCTGCTAGGGTGTGGTGTTACAGGTGGCATTTATTTAGTTCATAGGGCGTGTAATGATATTATCTTCGTGGGCTTAGGAAATGGTTGATGATGTCTTTTGTATGGCTTCAATTAGGGCCAACCAAAAGTGATGATCTGGTACGGGAGTGGCTGGCTGGCTGGTAGGGTTAGTTTAATAATCTAACTCATAGCAAGTCCCAAAACCATCAAGTTTTCTTGTCTATGTGTAATACAATTTCAATAATGAAAACCAAGTACATGCCATTATGATGGTACTATAGATATTCTAATTAAAGCACAGCATGCATCTGCCCATCTCTGTCTCATTATTCCCAGTTTAGTTATGTTACCTAAGGCTGGTTCTGTCTACCTCAAATCCCTCAACCTAAAACTTTGTTCCTAACAGTTTGTTGTTGTTTTTCCTTTATTTAAATCTTTATTGCTTAATTAACAATTTTTTCTTATTTGTTTGTGCTTTTATTAGAGTATGACATCGCACTGGAACTTGCCCCCCAACCCCATGTCCCACCCTTCTGCCATCTACCACCCACACATGCCTCCTCCTCCTCCGCCAGCTCCCGCCAACACGTCTAGCAGTTCCGGAGGGAGTGGGGGCAGCGGAGGAGGCGGAGGAAACAGCAAGTCGAAATATGCCCACCTGGGACAGTATGGAGTAAGTGGGTGTGTTAGTTTCTTTATTGGCGAGCGAGCGAAGCGAGCGAAACACTATCAGGGGTAACTCAATTGAAAATCGGGGATATTTGTTTATATATGTGGGGACGTACGTATGTCATTTGTACTTTGACTTTCGCGTATTTTTGTGTTAGTTCGGTGGTCGACTAAACGGAATCCTCAGGTTTATCGATCATTACCCGAATCATCCTAAAAATTGTATATCGTTTTGAATTCTTTTGCGGGTGCTGTTAAAACTTGAAAACATACCGGAATTATATTTCTATTCGAGTTTATGGCGGCGGTGAGACAATGTGCTCTTTGTCATAGTTGTAAGCAACATATAATTGTCTACTAGAACCACAAAGGTAAGTCTTGTGTATAGGTATGTCCAGTTGTGTGCAAGTATTGTGCGTTTTAGCTACTACTTAGCTCAAGCATATCACAAAGATAACGTTTAAATAATGTGTATTATTTTTTGTTGTTATTTTTCTATTCAAACAGTTGCGGGGAGGGGTTACTATGGCATTGAAATGCCTAACTAGACCTTATTTTTAGTAGCTTTGAGTGTTAGAAGTAAAAATCAATCATATAACAATTGTGTAGTTTAGGCTCGCTCGCCATTTGTGCTCAAGCACATCACTAGTTAATACACTGAGGATGCTAATAAAGATTGCTATGTGGCATATTTATGTACATATTACATGTAGGCTCCCATATTTTGTGGTGTGTTTTAAATAGAATGTTCTTCAATTATCCATATATGTATTGTGTAGCTCACAATGGAGCCTCCCAAAGCACCAGAGAAACCGCTTGTACCGTACGTCAGGTACAGCTGCAAGAAGTGGGTGGAGCTGAAGGCGGACAATAACACAGTGCTGGACCTTCAGACTGTAAGTACATGGTAGACGGGGGGGAGGGTGGGGGTCATTGTTTCTGTTTGATATCTTTCTTGTAAGTGGACTGCTTAAAGTGACGGTACTTGTGGTATGAAATTAACTTTTGAAAGTTTTCACGAAACCACCATGAAGTCAGGAGGTCCGGCATCGAATTGCACACTCTATCGCTGGTGGTAATAAACTTGTTTAAGTTCATCATCTCTGGCAGGAACTGTTCTATTTGTGTTCCGGGTAAGGATGTTGCGCTCACTTCACTCTGGGGTGAAATCACCTGTGACTCTCGTTTCAATTATTTCAACTGGTCAGCGTATCCAACAATAAAAATGGCAGGCAAGCCAGTTAATTCTATTGTGCCACTAGCAGCAGTATTAGTCTGGTGTTGTTATGGTTACAGTAATTCACTGTAATGGGAATTGTGATATTATTTATAAACCGTAATGTCGCGTACTTGACAAATAATATAAAAAAAAGGTAAAATTATTCAGGTAAACTCTCATGAAATATTGCTTTCTACAATACCAAGCAAGGAAAGTGAAGGAACTTAATCGAGTTGTTCTTGTCTTATTTTTATTCAAAACAAATGAAGAAATTTCTTTGTAATAACATAACCGCTGAAAACATCCAACAATGAAGTTTAAAGTGAAAGCAAGTTACGTGTATAAGAATACGATATGAGTAGCTCTATTAGACTCATTACGCTAGTAAACTATGAGGAGTTGCTTGTTCCGCATTTGTAGTGACTATAGCATCAATACATTGCAAAATTTCAAGGTCTCCTATGCCTCATTGTAAGAATATTTAAATTGTGTTGTGTACGACTAATTAATTGTTTCATTTTAAAATACTTTTGTTTTTTTGCAGGTTGGTAAGCTTGTTGGTCAGATGTGGCGTGAGTTGGCAGAGGAAGAGAAGCAACCGTACATTGACGAGTACGAGAGGGAGAAGGTCATATACAATGAGCAAATGAAAGTCTACAAGAACTCACCAGCATACAAGAGGTGGATGGACATGAAAGCGCAAGGTAAAGGGTCATCATAACCTTTGTGTACTGGGGACGGACAGAGGAAGACAAAAGGGAGAGCTGGTCTTCTTACACATGTAACCATAGAAAAGTACCAGGGGGAATCTCGTTTGGTGGAGCAAGTGTTGCTTTGTACTTTCATAGTTTTAGTTTTTATCTCATATTAGTTCTCGTACAGCATAGTGGTGAACTTTAAAATAGAACAGGCTACTTTTAAAAATGCTAAGTTTTACAATTCACAAAAAACAATGGCATGGGGTAGCTATATTATTTTAACCCCATTACCAAAAATATGGCAAGATCTCAAGTAAATAGCTAAGATTGCCAATAATTTTTTTCTTCATTTTAGGTACTTGGATAATTAATTATAACTTGTAATGTTCAATGTCCAAGTCTCCAAAATGCACTGTGTAATGTTCTGCCAGTTAACTGTACTAATCCTGGTTTTGTTTTTAGTTGCATTATGAGTACTGTAGCCTAATATATTTATTAATGGAATGAGTAGATGTGGGCGGATTCATTCACACTCAGTGATTAGACACACACCCTTTGTGTTCACATGTTAGCTGAAGCAGCTCGAGAGGCGGCCATGCAAGCGTCTTCAGCTGCCGCAACTGCCACGTCAGCCACCTCCTCCACTAGCTCCGCCCAGTTCCACCACCCGGACTACAGCGTGCCTCACGCGGCACTTCCCAGGCACTCGTACACCAACCCACGCATCATGATACAGCAGCAGCAGCACCATCACCAGCAACATATGGAGGAAGAAGCAGGTAAAGGGTTGTCAATTCGAATGATCTTTTTTTTGAGTGCAACTCACGTTCTTCATGTTAATAAAACAAGAGCTTATCGTGACATTTTTCGGAGTTTTTTTTTTTGTTTGTTTGTTTTTTGTTTGTTTGTTTTTTTTGTTTTTTGTTTTTTTATTTATGTTTGTTCAGTGACCTCTAAGTATCTAAATCCTAAAGCAAGTTTTAGAGATACAGTACATCTTCGGACATTGTTGTAGCAGTTACAGTCCTTTTATACCAAAATCCTTTTATTGTTTGTTTGTTTTTTTGTTTTTGTTTTTTGTTGTTGTTTTTCTTGTTCATTGTACAGATGAATACATCACTAAGAAGCAGGTTGCTGCCATGCGTTACCACAGGAACCATCGTCTCATGCACATGTTGTTTGACAGTGTCCCTGTACCCAACTCCCGTTACATGGCCGACAGTAAGAGGTACCAGCTGCTCAAGAACCAGGTCCAATCACTGCAGAACCATCAGGTGAGTTGGTAAGGGAGGCCGCAATTGAAATACTTGACCTACTATACTATGAGTTAAAGGATGTGAGTTTAGTATTAGAAACTTCCTTTTAATTCACACCAAAACAAATGAAAAATATAATATTCTTCTTTTACACTTGCTAAAACTGTGCTTGCTAAAATCATATTTTAATAGTGTTAAGACAGCTACTTACAAGTTGCATGACTATAAGAGAACAAGTTCAGTAATACAGGTATAGTACTTCACATTTTATGTATTGTCAAAATCTATATTTGCAAATTTTTTCCTCTCAATATTATGTGGTGCATTTAAATTAAGCCATACAATACAAAGTGTTGTACTTGATTTAATTAATTGTTGCCATTTAAAAATTGAATATGGAGTCCAGCTTGTCTGAGGAATTATCAATCTGTTGTTTAAATGAATTACTGTGTAATAGTACTCCAAGCATGACTAAGATGTTCAGATGTGTGTGTGTGTGTGTAGAAGAAGCTCGAGATTGAAGTGAATTCAATAGACAGTCAGTATGAGAGCAAGAAGAGGAAGTTTCTAGAAGACTCTGAGCAGCTCCGAAGAGACCTAAAAAAGGTGACTTATTTTCCACTGAGGTGGCAAACGTGTGTGTGTGTGTATGTGTAGGAGTTTTGATTACAAATTGCTATGATGATAAATCTTCTTCAAGGAATGACATGAGAATAAACAAACGCTTAAGGGTGGCCGCACACCTCCTACGCAATTATTTTTTTGTTGATGGTTGCTATGCACAATTACTACTAAATATACTCACAGGGACTTCTCCACTACCAGGGTTTCATCCAGAAATTTTTGTCTGGGGGGGTCAAAATTAAAGTGGACTAGGTAATAATTTTAAGTAATACTTTTTGCTATCTAAAATAATAGATTCCCTAATCTCACAACTAAGCAGAAATACTCTGAGTAAACTTTTAACTTTTTTTGTGGAAATCGATGAAGCCCAGACGAATTTTGTTGTGATGCAAAAATACTGAACTCTGATTGTTCTTCCAATATAATATGACTTTTTTGTAGGCAATTAACTTTAATAGGTAGGTAAAAAAAGTGGGGGGATATCCCCCCCTGGCATTTTGACTGGGGGGGTCAAACCCCCCTGTCCCCCCCCCTGGATGAAACCCTGACTACAACACAAGGACAAAGTACCTGCCGAAGGCGCTGCTCACTAATTTTAGAGTGAATAGTAATAAAACTTTGTAGCACTTTTTTGGACCGGCGGCAATTAAGTTGGAGCTCCGCAATTTGGTGCACTACTAGCCAAGCCGATACTCTACTGCAAGACCCTTTTCAATATTACTTTATGATTTATTCGCTTTTTTTTTTCTTTTTTCTTTTTCTTTTTTTTATGAGATATTGAAAAATTCAAGTTGTGGTACAGTTCTTTTTCTTTCTTTTATTCTTTTTTTTTTTTTAGGTTTACCCATGTCTAAAAAAAATTGTCGTTTTTATCAGTGGATTCCAAGAAAATCTGACACAAAATTTGGAACTTTTATTTCTTTCGCAATTCTTGTGAAATAACCCCACCCACCATGTCTCATACTACTAGTACGTGAGCATTTTTTTTTTTTTTTTTTCAGTTAGTTTGTATTGGTTCTAAAAAGAGCCCGCCTGTACCAAGAGTAAACAAACATCAATGTAACAATAACAAGAGAGTCGGAAGAGAGGGCAGTTTCTTAGAGATAGCTCGAGGAGAGCTGTGGTAGTCATACTGTCTGTCTGTTACACTTTGATTTCGGAGAACTGACAATTAACTTTTGATTTAGGTATGAACTTACTCTGAATAATTGTGACACATTGGGGGGGGGGGGGCTGATTTTTTTTATTTATTTTTTTTGAAAACGCGAAACAATCAGCTCTTCATAGGTGCAGCTTTAGAGGGCAACACCCCATTTGTCACGTCATAAGTAATGCACCTTTTGTCGTAATCGTAATTATGAGCTACTAATTCCTTGCCTTATGCAATTTTCTTTGGTATAATATAGTGACAGTGAGGGTTTGCACCTTTGGTGATGTATATTATAAATCTAGCTTTCTTGATGCAAGCGCAAGTTTGCATAATAATATTCCTGCAATTTTGTTTCCTAGATCCAAGACCATCCCCCAACCTCCTGGAAGAAGCCACCTCCACCAGTCACCATCTTGGAACTGCCTCAGAGCAAGGACACCAAGTATACCAAACTGTAGAATTGCCTCTTTTGGACACGACTCACTACCTATCACTGGGCATGTGCAATCATGGCTTTTGCCACTCTCTTCTGTCATAGTTTTGTTGATATTATTTTTGTTGTACTGATTACAGTCCAATTTTTGTCTCTTGTGATAATGGTAAGACATTGAAGAATTTTGATCGGTATACCTGCATATAGCGATACCTATCTATTAGAAGTCATCCTGAGTTTAGCTGGTGCATACCAGACTATTGCATGTGTGCAGAGTAAAAGAGATTGGGAAGTGTTTTGCTGGTAAAACTGTCTCTTGGGGGCCCTAATGAAGAAGCAGCCACAACTAGTTTGGCAGATTGGTAAAGGGTCGGCTACACCAGACTAGGTCTGGTTCTCTCTATGACCTATATAGTCTGGCATGGCCACAGACCTATTGGGAGCGCTAATAAAAGGTAAAGGGTCGACTAAGCCAGACCCACGTTGTGCGCAGACTGTACTTGTGCTCATCCTCCTGCTATTCCATGTCATCACTTGAATAATCCACATCAGTGAATCACCTATTCCCTCTGGAGCCATCTTGCTATCATCGCTCCTACTCCCTGCATCCATAGATGTAGGCATGGACCTAGAGGTACATTCACCCACACCAGTCTTTGTCCCACAACCCTGTAGTAGTGAACTGGACATTCCAACACATTCAACAAAAAAAAACAACAGCTGTCTTTAAATCATAAGGTTATTGCAACTAATTGGAGCTCATCTCCTTTCTCATCTTATTTCTGTCACTGCTTTGTTCTATTGGCAAACTGGCAGTGGGGAAAGGCCTGGGGTCCGTCCAGGGGTATCTGCTTTGAGCGGGTGAGAGAAGAATTAGAGTAATAGACTTCTGCTTTCTCTTTGTGCAGCTAATAGGGAGGGAGGGAGAGAGGTTTAGGCAGGGTTCATTTAGGAATCAAATTAAGAGGGGGCGAGGTTGAGTTTGCGCTACCTCAAGGGGGTCACAACTTTCAGACTTCACACACACCCCCCGGCCTCACTCAGCCGCGCGCGCAGTGATGGACAAATTAGAAGCGCGCAAATTTTTATTAAAGTAGGTGTGTTTTGGCACGTGAGATGACCTGTGAAAACTTTGACGACCATTAGGTAAAAGTAGTAGTGGTGTAGGGAACGTTGTAAAACGACTATTTTTTACTACAAGCTGCTGGTGCAATGCACGGTGCGAGACCCATGTACCCTCAAGGGTACTATGGAGGTCCACAGCACGTTGGTAAGTGATGAAAAGGCGTAGATGTGCCATTTTCATGGTGTTTGTATTCTGACTGTCTTTAGGCCATATGCGTCCTCCCAGTTACCATCATATGCCTCATCCTTCTAACCCACCATTCCAGGTACAAATAAATGGTTTTAATTATGTGATTGTTATGTTTGTTATGTGTATGAATTTAGAGTATGACATCCCACTGGAATTTGCCCACGAACCCTATGTCCCATCTTTCTTCCGTCTACCACCAACACATGCCTCCTCCTCCATCTAACCTCCCTGCCAGTGGTAGTGGAGGCAGTGGAGGAGGCGGGAACAAATCAAAGTATGCTCACTTAGGACAATATGGAGTGAGTTGTTGAAAATATTTTAATACCAAAAAATAGTTTTCACAACTTTTCAGCTTATAGTTGATTTCATTTGTTTGATAGCAAATTTAACAGGATATCCCATGAAAGTTGTATATTTATATAATTCATTCAAAGAGGTGATCAAATTTGTTGGATGAAATATTGCATTATTTTTGGCAGGTGTGTGGCTAGGTGAAGATGATATTGAGCATTTTGGAAGATAGCATGGAGTCATTTGTTTATTGTAGTAGTCTAGTTCCTATAACAAAATAGGAGGTATTATTGCTAATGAGGTGGCAGCGTCTCCCTAAATTTCCTAGCTTTCCCCCGAATATTTGCATGCAGTGTGCTGTTGAAACTTAAATGTTTCCCTTTCTGTCACAACTTTAGTAAATGGTAGAGGTGCCGAAGCTTCCCGTGCCCCCTGACAAACATAGAACCCTGTGGTGCCACTCCCACTGGGTACCAATGTAACCTGTCACTGCCTTGTCAGACTATCATTTGGCCACATCTTCATCATTTGGGGGGTTGTCCTTCAAGGTGTGTATGTATGTGTGTGTGTGTTGTGTTGTTAGTTGACTATGGAGCCTCCTAAGCCACCAGAGAAACCACTGCTACCGTACATGAGGTATAGCCGCAAGAAATGGGTGGAGCTAAAAGCAGACACCACCAAAGTGTGGGAAGTACAGACGGTGAGTGTTAAAGTCCCATGTATTAGAGTACTAGTAGAACCTAATGTGTTTACACCATTACACTGTCATACGCTATTGGGTTTGTATCCTCTTTTCAGAAGTTCATCAAATGTCTCTCTCTCTCTTTCTCTAAGGCTTTTTTTTTTTTTTTTTTTTTTTTTTTCCTAACAATACAGAATTTGAAATATTTGCCTGTCACCAAGGATCCATCCCAGGACGACTTACTTCAATCCCCAGTGACAGCCAAATATTTTTTATAGTGAAAGAGAGATAATTCCAAAGGAGGCTGAGAAAGAAATGGTGTTGTTTTAACAAGTTTTCAGCCTGGAAATGAGTTTATTCTAAGCCACCATCCATGATTCTGAAAGTTAGTTTAAATATGGTCCTGACTCACTGATACCAAACTACTGTCACAAGAAAAACTATCTCTAACAGCATGGTGCAAGAAAACACAATTTAAAAACAACTTGTATATGATCAGTCACTGCCTCAACCTTTTTTTTTTTTTTAAAGAGTGTGTTTTATGAGATGGAGTTGTTGTTTTTTTAAGAACTTATGCATGGAGAGCTATTGGATTCATTGCTATTGTTAAATAACTTGTTATTTTCCAGGAGTTAGTGTAATTAATTACAGGGGTTCAGTGTCAGAATGTGTGGTGGTTAGATGGACTTACTAGAAAGACTGAAAACTTGTTATGGAGAAGAGGGCACAAGTGGTAATGATGGAGGACCATCAATTGTGTGTGTGTGTGTGTGTGTGTGTGTGTGTGTGTGTGTGCGTGTAGGTGGGTAAGTTGTTTGGACAGATGTGGCGTGACATGTCCGATGAGGAGAAACAACCGTACATTGACGAGTACGAGAGGGAGAAGGTCAAATACACGGAACAGATAAAAATCTATAAGAACTCACCGGCCTACAAGAGGTGGATGGACATGAAAGCACAAGGTAAAGGCTCTTCATATTCATGACCATCGGTCGGGATTTGACTCTAGTAATAAGGGGCAAAAATTCACTTTTCTGCGTATTTGTTATTTGTGCATATCTAACTTGGCCAGTATTCTGAGTAGAATATAATATGGGAGGAGCTTATGTTTGTGTGTTTGTTTCTACAGCTGAAGCAGCTCGCGAAGCAGCTCTCCAGTCTTCCTCCACTACTTCCACTTCCTCCTCCAGCTCCGCCCAGTTCCACCTGGACTACAGCGTACCTCACTCGACACTTCCAAGGCATCAACACCCTCACAGTCATACTAATGACTCGCGCATTATGATTCAGCAGCAGTATGCAGAGGAGGAGGAAGGTAAGGGGTGGTCAACACTAGGCATTGGTAAGGGGTGGTCAACACTAGGCATTGGTAAGGGGTGGTCAACACTAGGCATTGGTAAGGGGTGGTCAACACTAGGCATTGGTAAGGGGTGGTCAACACTAGGCATTGGTAAGGGTGGTCAAACACTAGGCATTGGTAAGAGTGGTCAAACGCTAGGCATTGGTAAGAGTGGTCAAACGCTAGGCATTGGTAAGAGTGGTCAAACGCTAGGCATTGGTAAGAGTGGTCAAACGCTAGGCATTGGTAAGGGTGGTCAAACGCTAGGCATTGGTAAGGGTGGTCAAACACTAGGCATTGGTAAGGGTGGTCAAACACTAGGCATTGGTAAGGGGTGGTCAAACACTTGACATTGCTCAATAAAGGTATTGCTATACATCATTCCTCAATGTAGTAATGAGCCTATACTCTATAGTTGTTGTAGTAATTGCAGTGGAAGGTAGGTGGGAGAGTGTCTTGGTCTGTTTCAAGCAGAGTTGATATAAAGTTGGACCAAAGACAATCATAAAGAGGTGAATTAACATGTTTCTTGCTTTCAGATGAATACATCACCAAAAAGCAGGTGGCAACTATTCGTTACCATAGAAACCACCGCCTCATGTACGTGCTGTTTGACAAAGTGCCAGTCCCAGACTCGCGATACGTCGCGGACCGCAAGAGGTACCAGTTGCTGAAGAACCAAGTGCAGTCTCTTCAAAACCACCAGGTCAGCTTTGCCAAAGATAAAGGAACTATTTTGATTCCAAGTTCAGTGTGGGCAAACTAACTTGTAATGGGAGTGTTATCTTTGCTTGTAATTGATGAGTTACCATAGGATCTTTAAACTGAGAACAATTTGAGATCAAGCTTATTTGTTCACGTGTTATCTCTGAATGGGTCTAATGTAAGACTTTATCCTCCCTATCGGCATTTTTATGACTTTATAGAAGAAACTTGAGAACGAAGTGATTGAAATAGACACGCAGTACGAGAACAGGAAGAGGAAGTCCATAGAAGATGCAGAACAATTCAGAAGAGACTTGAAGAAGGTATGTGTGAATTGAATGTCAGTCTGAGTGGCTTTGGGTCATACATTCAAATGTTTTTTAAGTTAGGTTATGTTGTTGTCGTTGTTTACTGTTGTGACCTATGTCTGCCATGGTGTTCCGTTAGATTCAAGACAATCCCCCATCCTCCTGGAAGAAACCTCCTCCTTCAGTCACTATATTGGAATTGCCTCAGAACAAAGAGGCCAGTTTTACAAAGTTATAGAGCATTGGTTGCCCCGCCCCCTCCTTCCATCTCTGGGCACGTGCAAACATATAGGTATTAGTCTCAACTCACTCAGGGATTTCTTTTATTTATCTTTTTCCTGACAATCCCCTTTTTATTCTTCCAGGTCATTTTCCACTTTCACTGACATTCTTTTTATTGCCCTAGGTCAATTCTGAAATGCCATATTTATCATCACACAGACTATATTACGTAGACTCATGATACCGAAACTTGCCACAAGGTTTTATTGCTGAATAATGTATAATGTTGTTGTTTCTCGGGGGGGAGGGGGGGGGGGGGTTTTATTGTTTTTGGTTTTGTTTTGTTTTTCGAGTGGGGGGGGGGGGGTTGGTTTTTGTGGGTTTTTTGTTTGTTTGTTTTGCTAATTGTGCATGTACAGGCATCTTGGGGATTACTTGGCGTTCTATAGGGAACTGTATGAGTGTGGGTGGCAGTGACGGACGGAGGAATAGTGTTAGGCTTGTTCAATGAGAGATACAACAGAGTAGGCATGAAGTGGTAGAACAGAATGTAGATATTGCTTTAGTGTGTTGGGGGGTTGCTCTAAAAGTCGAGGTTTGATAAATACAATAACTTAAGTGAATGTGTGTGACTATATTAAGTTAATGTATACTATGTATAGCAATTAGTTTGATGAATATATATATACTTAAAATGGTTTAATTACAACATATATTATAGTATTTTTGGTATGCTTCCAAAGCATTACTATCTCAATCTGTTCCTCACTGCGCATCTCCATGGTGATACCAGGGTTTTCCTTCAACATGTGGTGTTCCTGTGGTGTGAGGGAGCCTCTTGTACACATTGGTAGCTGTATCTGTATTGACCACTCCCATGTTGCCACAACACCCATATAGGGGTGGGGCTACCATTCTGCATGCCGGGATTTCACTGGCTGCACACTGCTGTGGGATTGCTGGTGGGTGTAGGTAGGGCCAGTTGGTGCTTTGGGGAGGTGGTCCTAATCGGTAAGGGGTCGATGACCCCACATCTGTGGTCCTTGGAGAATCAGGTGGGTATGGAACCAGTAGGTGGAGCTCTGTAGATCTGCAGAGTTTAACGCAAAATATGTATTGTTTCAATGATTCAATCATTCTCGGCTGAAATAATTGTAATATAGCAAATTTTTCTCATTGTAACAGCCAATATTGTTAATTACAACTTAACCCAACGTTTCGACTTCTTGCCGAAGTCCTCTTCAGGAGTCCACTGTATTGTTTTCTTTTATAATTGCACACAAGTTAAATGACATAGGTTGTTCAATTTTTTCCTTTCTTTTAAATACTTGTAACTATTGTAATATGCCATAGTCTATGTTTTTAATAGAAATTATACTATAATTCTTTCCTGAGGCTTACCCAATAATGCTTCAATTATTTTAAGTACATGTTGCACAATTCTATTCATTGTACTATTTAACTGATACCATTCATTGTCTTAATAGTAAATGCATACTCAGACTTCATCTGCTGGTACTGCTCCTCCAGAGCCTGCACTCGCTTGCTCAGGTGCTTGCTGATAGCTAGAGCAGCAGTGTTCCTCTCCTCCAGCACAGCGATTCTTCCATATATCTCTCTCAGCATTTCTGTATGCTGTGAAATAAAGATGACAATGGTAATGGCTTGTAGTCTTTGAGTGGTGGCTATTTTTTTAGCCCAACTACAAGTCCAGATTGTGTTGGCAAAAGCAAGAAACTGATGTTAAATAATCTGAACTTACATTAGAAAGTGTCTCTCTTATGCTTTCGAGGGACATATTGTATGATCCTACGCTTTCTTCGAGCATCGTCATCTTTGTGTTCATATAGTCGTATGTCTTTCCCATTTCCTCTTGGCTTTGATACTGAGAAAAGCAAACTTCCTACAAGCACAGAAATTAGAAGCCTTGAATTTATTATGATTGTAATACAGGTATCCATGATACCTCATAAGTCTTGGAATTAACTGTGGCCATTTTGTTTAGCTTCTGGTCAAGCTGAATCACTTTTCTTTCCAACTCCTGTATAAAAATTTTGTAGGTATTTTAAAGATATAGCTCCTAAATTTATGACATACCATTTCACTGGATCGAAGAGCGCCCATCTCTTTGCTGATATCTCCCTCGAACTCCTGACTATAGCAAGCCTTACATATCTCTCCACCACAATGAGGCAAGGTTGGTACATTTTCCAAGTTTTCTTCACATGGGTCCTCCTTACTGTGTTCACCATCATCGAGTGTGTCAGCAGATACCAGTCTTTCACTTAGTGGAAAGTAAAAACTGGTACAAGAAAAACTGTTTTCTGGATCAACTTCATGTGTTGGTGCCTTGGAGCTTTTGAGATTACCCAAAGGGCAGCTTTCTTCTTTCTTGACTTCATTCTGACCAATATCTAACTCACCATTACAATTTGCCATCACAAGTGCAGTTAGGAATTGAAACTAGCTGTATCCCATTGCAGAAGCTATGGGTGTCAGTACATTTCTATCAAGTATGGGGTTAGCTTGAAGGCCCACTAACTGTGACACTCCCCTAAGGTTTTAAGCTGTTTCATGAGTAGAGCTTGAGGTATGAAAAAATGTATCAGAAATTACCATGGTAATCTTGCAAATCATTAGCTATTTACTGCTTGACATTGTAACACAATAAATAGTCCATGTGTACTAAATGTTATCAAGTGTTACTGCTGAGTAATAAATATGTAAGCTGGTATAGGCTGCTCGAGCTTTATGAACTTGGGCAATTCCGAGTGTGATAACATCCCTATAATATCATGTGGAGTTATCTCATGTGTCATAGACCTCTCTGGACATTTGAGGTTCTGTGTTAGAAACAAACAAGCATAACTTTTTGGCACTATTGACCATACTATACTTTACATATTGTATCTAATATTCATCTATATCTCGTGTGTCAAAACTCTGTTTCATTTATTGATATTGCATTGCTACAAGTTTGTTCGTCAATACTTTTGATTCCTATTTTATGTGTTGTTTTCTGCGAAATCATTTCGCTTTTTTTCTTACTACAGTTTCATAAAATTTTGTACCTAGCTAAATGTTTGATGATGGTAAAATAATGTTAATGAATTAGTTTATGCTTCTTCACTTCTTCAAAAAAAATATACTTTCACACTTCACTTTCATCATCGTCATCATCAGGGACCGTATACCACTTATCACCATCCATTACCAACTTCTCCGAGACTCCCCGTTGACCACACTTAGCTTTATCTCCTTTAGCATCACTTCTATTGAAGTTAGTATTTTCCGTAAGACTAGTACTTGCACTCTTTTCTTGCTGCATATGATCATTTCTACTCTGCTTGTGATTTTTATCAGCAGAATGCTCTGGGCTTAGGTTAGCAAAGGGAAGTTTTCTGATATTGGAATGTGTGGCGGCATTTTGAGCTGATCTTGTGGCCTGAGGTGTAGAGGCTAGTCTTAGCAATGCCTGTGGTTGAGCCAGCGTTGACCTGACTGCTTGAGGCGATCCTGTGGTGCGACGGGGAGGGGAGGGAGAACTGGTTTGGGAATAAAAGGATTGCTTGCTGGACTTTACTGGCGTTAGTAGGAGTAATTTCTCCTTGAGAAGCCTAAATAAATAACACAAACAATTCATATTTATTCAACACTTTTCCTGCAACTCTCATACAGTCACCTCTCTCTATGATATAACTCATAAGTGCCAATGAGTATGTCACTATTACTCCTTAATCCTAATTAACTAGTTTTAAGGTTCCATCAGTGTTTGAAAGAAAACCTTACATGACTCTAATTGGAGAGTGCCCATTTGTCTTTTCCTTACAAAATGCATAAGAGCTATTAAAATATCATGGAAGTTGGAAAGTTTATCTGGGCTTCATGTGAACTCTCTTTTTTATGCACACTTTGAGCTGTTCAGTGATGGTACGCTGCTTTGCAATTAATAATAGTGAATAGCGTGTATTAAACATCTATAATATAATTTTTTTATTGTTGATCTTTGATTGATTTGTATAATTATGTATTGGTGGATTCTATTATAGGCAGGTGTTTTCTGTATTTATTCATTCAAAGAAGTGTGTAGGTGCTAAAATAATTAAGACTAGTTTACAAGAATGAGAGCTGCTCTCCTAAGGGTGTTATTTATTTAGGCTTCTCAAGGAGTCTTACTCATTTTGTCTCTTTGAATGTTTGAGCTGAGTCTCAATGGCGTCTATGTTTTCTTTCAAATACTTGCAAAGTGCTTCTGCATCTCTCTTCTTCTGCTCACACTTTTTAAGTTTCTCCTGCAAGTCTTTAATCAGCTGTGTCTCCTGTAACATCAATGATTTAATGAAACCACAAAAATTTAAGATTTTGGTAAATGTATTTTCTCTCATTCACAAGCTTTTTTTTCAAATCAATACAGAAACAAGATATGTTTTGTTGTCATTGAAGATCAAACCCAGGGCTACTCGTAAGAGGTCCTGGAATAACTGCCACATATATATTAATTCTATATTACCCTGAGATGAGAGAAAATACACCTACTTGATACACAAAGGCTCAGAATGAAATTGTGAAATATAAGATATTGTCTTTAAAATTCTAAATTTATAAATAAAATAATTGTTGTTATTTTTGTTTACCTGGGACATGGATCCATGGAGACTGTAGACTACTCTGCACATGTCTATATCATCCTCCAAACTCTGGAGTGAAATCTTAGCCCATGCACTGAACTCTGCTAAACCAGTAGACAAAACTTTTTGCTCAGTTCGTATCTCCTAAACGATTCCAAAATAAATAAATTGTTTGAAGTATAATTGTTACCATAACCCACCTTTATCTTTTTGTTAAGCTTCATTTTGTGCTCCTTGTTGCTCTTCTGGTTTTCCAGAGTGAGAGTACGGACTTTCTTTTCTAAAATCTTTAAAATATAAATAAGTAATTATCCACAATGAGTTTGACGCTTATCGAACATTAAATCTTGTAAGTATATTAATTCAAATTTCATCATAGCATTGGTAACTCACTGTCTTTTCCATTTCAAGATCAGATTTTGCAGCCTCAAATGTTTTTCTGTCAACATAATCCTCTGGCCAGGGAGTCTCAGTTTGAACACTTGTGGTCTTCAGTGCCTCAGAAGAAGACAACTTGTATCTGTTAAATAATGAAGTTATTAGTAAATTATTATTATTTTTGTTGTTGTTATTGCTGTTGTTGTTATTGTTGTAGTTGGTGGTGTTATTACTACTATAATATCATCATTTTCATCATAATTATTGTCATCACATCATCATCATCATTATTACTACATAGATCATGACAAGGCCTATTCCACATCTCCAAATATTGATTGTATAAAACTTCGTAGAGCTTGCAGTCAACTATCCTGCAAAGCTTACTTCTTATAGATTTAAAAGCTGACAATATTAACTGAAAAATTCTGTGGAATAGTTTGAATACAAAAGACACTAATAAATGCCCGATGACTGATAGCATAGGAGGATCATAGGGAGGGGGGGAGGGGGGGGAGGGGGCCAGGGCCCACCCCCCACTCCGAACCAAGTTTATATAAAATTATAATGTCCAAGTGTACCAATACAGGCAATTTTGTTCATGCATTCTAATTTATGCTCTTCATTTATAAATAAATGTTCAAATTATTTATGCATTTCATTAAATTTCTTTTCAGTTTTGACCTAAATATATTTTGGGGTCCTAGCTACCTGTTGTTAGTGCTGGAACCACCCCTAGTACCAAAGTAGAATTAAAAGTCAAGGCAAAACCTGTACTTTCAGTAATAGCTATTTATTTTGCAAGATTTATTTCTGTTTGTAAGTTATTCTGAACATGTTTGTTTGATAATATTACTGGCTGTTTACGCTACCATGGTGATTTTTATTTTCATACTCTTACATCACCTTTTGGGTCCCATAGAAGGACTAGAGGCTGCTGCAGAAGAAGAGTTGTGGGAGTGGCATACGGTGGCCACTGTACTCCGCACCAAAGGAGAAGTAACACCAGTAGGCATTGCAAGTGAAATATCCCTGGAAGAAAAAAAAAATTATTTTCAAATTTCATGATTAAACCAGTTTGCTATTTAATGAGACGTTCTATCTCTCTTTTAGGTTTGGTATGCAAAATCATCAACCACATTTCTTGTTTGAAATTTTAAAAAAATTTCTCGGTCAATTGCCCAACCATATTACTCATTCAGATTACACAGACTTTCATTGAATACAATTAGACTCTAGGAACGAATTATATTTTGGCTATTTGGCCTGCTTTTATGCCTATATTAAGCCACCTTAAAATTTCATTATAGTCACCTGTACACACACACACACACACACACACACACACACACACACACACACACACACACACACACACACACACACACAAAGAGAAAGAAAGAAAGAGAGAAAACCAGCCAAATAAAAATGACTACCTTGCTGTTGGATGAGGAGGAAATTGCTTTTCCTGATCTTCCCTTTCCACCATTTGCTTCTGTACATCATCTTCACTGTTATTCAAACTCTGTTTCCCTTCCCCACTGGAATCCATATCCAATGATTCCTGCAGGAGAGAGCTCGAGTTCCCGGCTAGTCTGTTCTTCATGATTTTCACCTCAGATTTCAGATGGGCATTTTGCTTGTTGGACAGCTGGAGCTTCCTTTTTAACTCACTGGAACGAAGCTGCTCCTCAAACAGGTTTCGTTCCAGCTGAGCTGCTTTTGAACTGACCTTTGCACGGGCTTCCTTTGCTGTGGTTAATTCCATAGTCAGCTCTAGAATTTTAGAGTTTAAAATTAACTTTGTGGCAAGAATTAGTTGATTAATGCAGTGTATATTATACCTTCTAAGGTTTTTTGTAGTAGCTTCATTCTCCCTACAACTTTGTCATTCTCAGTTTGCAGTTCCACAACCTGCCTATTTAACGCCTCGGCTTTTTGCTCTTGCAACTTAGAAATCTGCACCCGCATTTCCTCCACGTCTGCCAAGTGGCCCTTGCCGCTTGATGCACTGCCCCTTCTCGCTAATTCACCGGAGTCGGCCATTTCGGAGTCTTCCCCGTCCACCTCCTGTATCTGCCGCAGGTAGACGAGGTCCCGTTTGACTTTTGCTCAGCCACGCCTACTACGGAACTCTCACACCAGCCCCTCCCACTTCTGGTAGTCATAGACAACAGTTGGCGTTAAGTGCGCATGCCCGAAACAGCGATCAGCAGATTGGAATCATCAGTTCATCTTCTCAACGCACGAGCGTGGTCATATCGTGCCTGCTCCACTATTTGTTTATAACTGTTCGTCTCTTCCCGTCCAATCCTGACCTACCTTAAGAAGTCCTACTAGAGTTCGTATCAAGTAAGTTCTTTTAAATGTTAGTTAGGTTTACGCTAATATAACTTACTATACTCATAAAGGTGAATATTAAAAGTAGCAAATTTTCTCGTTCTAACAGTCAATAGTATGTCTCATTAAAACTTAACCCGATTGCTTCACTCTATAGCTATATTATTAGTCTAACATCACCATTTCTGGAGAATGTAAACCTCAGATAACACTGTTCTAAAGCAGTCATCATGGGCAAGACTACAATAATTAATATTAACTTATCCTTGTTCTTGCAGGATGAGTGTGGATTCAGAGCGTGTGATGGGAATAGTTTATGGTGCAGCCTCTGCTGTGGCTAACAGCAGCGTGCCCTTTGAAAATCACATTGCCTCAGGCTGGACCTACATGACAGACAACTATTCAGAATTCACCATCGCCACTCTCTTCTCAGTCATTCTACATGAGGTAAATGAAGTTAAACAAATGTTCGTTTTTTTTTTCTTTTTCCTTTTTTCTTTTTTCTCCGGGTGCTCGATCTTGATGGATCTCAAGTCTACTTGGATGTGTATCCATCCATCAGTATTTCTGTTAATATGGTTCCTATATGCTAACATGGATTGATTATAGTCATCCTTTCCTGTACTATAACATCATTAGTTTCTTCTTCAAGATATCAATACGTCAATACGTCACAGAAAATAGCCAGAAACTTTTGTAACCAGGCGCTAGGATGACAGAAGTGGAGCTTTTGAGAATTGTGAAATACTGAGTTATACCAATAATAATCTATTTATTTGATCAAGTTGAGGTACCCAGAGAAACAGTGGTGCCTGTATTTAAGAACCAAATGGACTGCAGCATTGTATGGAGAAAGCAAATCTAGGATGGGCAAAAATAACTTCCTTAGGTTTTAGGAGGAGGCAATGAGAGTAAAATGCAGTATGTTATATGTAAGTAACCTTTGCAGTGTCTAGAAATATAATTTCATTCTTTAAAATCAAAATGTAGTGCTAAAAAATTTCTAGGGGAATGAAGGCTATTCTAAGTGGGGGGGGGGGGCATTTGATTTGACCCTCCCCTCTGTAATGCAACCCTAGACCCTAGACTGGTGTTTCTGTATATTGTTTTATCAGTCTACAATAAGTGTTGTGGAGTGTCTAACACTAATCATTACTTGTCATTGTGTTTGTAGTGTGTTTACTTTGGCCTGTGCATTCCTGGGTTCTTGGCGCAATTCATGCCTTTCATGAAGAGATTCAAAATTCAACAGGTGAGAGAAATGTTTATTGATACTAATTAAGTGTAGATAATTTTGTATTCCTGGTCACACTTAGGAACATTTTAATATTGGCAACGCTCTAGTAGTATTGATATACTTCTGCATATTCATTACTTATGTGGGATAATTTATTGGGTATACAGTTGCAGTGGGATTGTACAATGGCTATGAATATTGTTAATTCAGTGCGTCACATCAGGTGATCTGGTCTGTGTTATGTGCCGCACACACTCACTTGCTGGGAGCACTTGTTACGTTTCTAATAGCTTTCACAAAATGTTTTTCATTTCTACTAAAGTGCATTTATTATGTGATTCAACCTTGCACATGAATACTATGTATTTCTTTATAGGAAAAACCCGAGACATTTGAACTTCAGTGGAAATGCTACAAACTACTCATGTTCAACCACTTCTGTGTGCAGGTAAGCTGCTGGGCACATCAGGGATATGTACGAAAAATGAATCTAAATGGGGCAAAAAAAAAAAAAAAAAAAAAGAACAATTTCTTTAGATTTTAGGAGGGTCAATGCCAGTAAAACACATAGTCTGTTATGTAAATGAGACCCTAGTCCATAGTGCTTAGAAACATATGCAAAGCTGGGATGATTTCATGTGTTGCAAAGGTCAATGTAATACTAAAGTTTCTAGGGGTTGGGGGACAAATGCCCCCTCCCCCCATAAGTGCAGCTCTGTATGCAGAATGAACTATTAAGGTCTTCGAGGGGGATAAGAAAGGGCCTAGGTGTGTCCGGCCAATGACACTGAGAGAATTGACAGCTAAATAAAACAAACAGCAAGATTTGGGATCGTTGACCAATCAGATTCTTCAAAAAGACGAATATTGAACATTTATCTTGTATGAGTATTTCATTTTCCTTTCCATCCGGTTTTCTTCTTGGAGATGTGTGATTACGCTATCTCTCTTTACCTTGCAGATGCCCATGATTGCTGGAATATTCTACTACATGCAAATCATGAATATGCCGTACAAATACGAGTTCATTCCTAAATGGTGAGCAAATCTAACACAATGAAATAGTCAAGAAAGAGTTCTGTGACATCCGTCCTAAGAAAATCATCTCATTTAACCAATTTTATTTTTTACGTGTGTGTATGTGTGTGTGTGTATGTGTGTGTGTGTGTGTGTGTGTTCACTGTGGTGCAGGTATGTGGTTCTATTTCAGCTCCTGGTGTGTCTGATGATCGAGGACACTTGGCACTACTTCATCCACCGACTCCTGCACCACAAGAGCATCTACAAGTACATCCACAAAGTCCACCATCACTTCCAAGCACCTTTTGGCATGGTCGCTGAGTATGCCCACTGGATCGAGACTATCGGTGAGTCAGGAATTACGGGACTGAAACTACGTAATTCTATCTCTGTTCCATTCCAATGCTATTATGCATATTCCATAATTACGCAAAGTATTGTGGTACAATGAGTCAGGAAATTCCAGACTGTGTCTACGTATTTCTTGTCTGTTGGATTCAAATTATATTGCATGTATACTATTACATATTCTGTAAAATTATTACAATCACTTTAAAAACACACACACAATAGTTATCATTAATAACATCTAAATGGTGACCAATGAAAGGCGAAGTAAAAACAACAGCCAACAACACCTGGTTTTCAATACCAGCTAGTGAGAGCTACTTCATAATTAGAGAGAGTAATTTGAGAAAATAACACTTCTGACTTAGCAACAATACACTGTCGAGATTGATTGGTTATCCTTTTTGTTTACTGTTTTAGTCCTAGGTTCAGGGTTCATGATCGGCATTGCTCTGGTATGCAACCACCTTGTGCTGATCTGGGCGTGGATGACTGTGAGACTCCTGGAGACAATTGAAGTGCACAGCGGCTACGACTTCCCTTATATCAACCCTCTCCACCTCATACCTGGCTACGCAGGTGAGCCTGACCATCATGGCTATGCTCTCTCTCTGAGAGGGCCAGCAGAAATAGCTATGACATAAACGAGTTTGCAGAGTAAGATGTGTGGGTTATTATTCATCATTCAATACACGGACAGACACACATATATACACACACACACTTAAATAAACAGGAGGGGAGAATAATGCTATGGGATGAATTTGTTGAACCACCATTAAAATTAATCTTCTTGTAATTATATCAGGGGCAAGATTTCATGATTTCCATCACTACAACTTCAACGGTAACTACGCGAGTAGCTTCATGTGGTGGGACTGGTTGTTCGGTACCGACAAGCAGTGGAAGGAGTTCTGTGCCAGTGGCATGAAGAAGAAATCAGCTGTGAAGACAGACTGAAGTGTTAACAAGAACACAACTTAGCCATTGCAATTTTATTTATTTTTAAATTCTGTTTATTGTTCGTCTGTATTCAGTCTGTACTAATTAAACATAATGATATGAAGTTGTTATTGCACGAGTTAAAACTAATCCACTTATTGTATATACCTTAGAGTCTTGGTCAACTACAATAGCCCATTTAACGACCGAGTTCTGTATCACACACACGTGTTGTGACTGGTATTGTTATATATGCAAGTGGAACATTCAATGAGTACTTGATTAGAGTGAGAGGTGGATTGACTTGAACATTTACTTTTGACTTCACTGTCATCACTTGTAACACTACAATGTAACACTGCAACTCAGTCTAAGCCTCTGGTAGACTAATCGCTGTTGAATCATCTAGTTTAAGCTCTGCTGAACCATCTTCCTTTTTAAAAACTATAGTACATTAATTAGGAGTTGCTCAGGGCACTACATAAATAGCTCTTACGATATTCAAATGTCCCTTATTCAGATTAGATGCTTGACCCAAAAATTGAGTGTAACTTGTTAACTTTATATGCCAACAACAGAATAGATCAATTTTGATAGAAACACAGGATGACACAAAACACCCGCATGAAAGTCCAAAATAGTGCCCACCTGACTAAAATTACACCAAATTAGAAACAAAAACAAAAAAAAAATGTAGGAAAAAAATTATATGGTTTAAAGTTGGAATGCAAATATTAGAATGAAATTATGACGTGACACACCAACACACGCAAACAAACAAAGAAACAAACCAAAACCAGTCTTCCCTATTATTTTTAGATCTGAACTTCTCCTCTACTGGGTGGAGCACACATGGGTGTGGTCAGTCATTACTGGTCACCAAAGGATGGGTCGTGTTAGACAGATTCACCCAGTCGTCCCCCATGCTGCTATCTTCACTTGCGTCGTCAGAGTTTGGCACGGCAACAGCATCCAGGTCAGGTCTCGGAGGTTCGGTCGACTCATTAGTGGCATCGTTATCGCTACCTGTGTTGGAAACTGGGCTGGGGTCAGTCGAACCTCTTTCAATGGAAGTCGTCGACTTCGGATACGTTGAAGAAGCGGAATCGGAGGAGGGAGGCATTTTGGAAGGAGATTTGTTTCTGCTGTTGAATGGATCTGGTAACACAACAACAACAACAACAACAAATGTAAGTGAAAGCAACTTTCATTCCAGTTTACCCAATACGTACATGTTTGGCTCAATGGAAAAAGTGTACAAACTCCACACACCACGTACATGCTCGTGTGGTTTTAATATTGATGACCCTTACCAACTCACAGTTCAAGCCTAACTGCCACTCCTTGCCTTACGTACCTTCAGAGTTGAAGTTGCGAGTGTTGGTCTCCCAGCCCAGAGTGGAGTCACCGCTGAATGGGATCTTCTTCAACAACAGGTCTCGTATCTATAGCAACACAAACACACACAAAATATTGCCATAAAAACAAAACCGTCTTTTAAAATTTCTCTGACTCCTCCTACCCACAAACTCCACCCATTTTACACCCCAACCTGTTTGAGTCCAGCGATGGACAGCAGCAGAGTGTTCTCCTTGTCCTGGTCTAGCTGGGGAATGGTGGGCACCTCCTCCTGCAGCACTGCTATCATGCTGTCCATTTTCCCACCACAGTACAGACACTTAGCTTCCAGGTCCTCCAGCTGAGTGCTTAATCTCTCCAGGTCACTCAGAGAGCTACCCAGCTGGGAAGATGGCTGAGATTATAATAAACAACAACAACAACAACAACAACAACAGCAACAACAATAATAATAAAGTGATGTGAGTAGAGAGAGATATTAGATAGTTTCGAGTCTAGCTAGTAACAAATCCAGTTACTAACTTGAGAAATGTCACATTATATACATAATCAAACTATACAAGGTAATTAGAGACACAGAAGTAGTAATATTGATAGAATTGAACTGGATAATTTAACTCGCAAACAGATAAAGAATGAAGGGGAAAAAAAAACTTTTAAAAAGAGTAACCAAGTGATAGAGTTCGATGAAGATCGATAAGTGGCTGCACGGACTTTGTGAAGTGTGTAGGTATAGAGTGTGTAGTGATTACTTATAGAGATACAAAGCTTTAACAAATAACCATAACGATAATAATAATAATTCAGCCAAGCAAGCAAAGCTGACTAACTAACAACTTTGTGCATACATACCTACGTGCAGTCTTCAATAGTCTTAAGACATATGTGCATAGCTATAACTTTTCTTGTAGCCTAGCCTCTTAGCTCACTCTACCAACAGTTTCCCGAGTCGCATGTACACTGGATGCTCACTGGTGGTCGAGGGACGTGCAGTTAAAATACTTGCAGAATAAAAATCGTCACATGGAGAAATGTGACCTGACAGTTAAACACTGTCAGCCATCAGAGTAGAGACAGTTGTACAGTGTGGATTATAGCTATTCGTCAATGCTCAGACAAATGTCAGAACATACTAAGCTTGGTCTGACATTTAGAAATCTGTTAGGACAAACGTGGCTACATATCTTCATTGCTTTACAGACTGTGGAAGGACATGTATTACTTATTTTGTATTGCTTTATAGGCTTCCAAATGATTAAAATTAATTCATACTATTAATTAATTGTGTTCAAAGAATTGATCGTCGTTTCAATTATTGTGTCAAAAGTTCTGTAAAAAAAAGTATTTTGTGGAAAGTCTTGTTCATGGCCTTAGCTTGCTGTGAATGCAGTAGGTCACTGAGAGTTAATGCTGTTGGGCTGTGTTACCAAGTGTAGGATTGAGCATGGACACTGGAGCAAATTATAATTTAGTCAAAATGTGAACTAAGTTTGAGTTAGGTGCATCAATGTAATGGGTAAAATAAATCTGGAATAAAGCAAAAAAAAATCATAAATTAAAACTAGAAGTAAGAGTGCAAAGAAAAAAGAAAAAGGGGAAGAGAAAGGAGAAAAGGGAAAAAAAGAAAAGAACTCAGTAAAAGAAAGGAGAAAAGGGAGGGAAATCTACTGCAAGACCATCGATTGTAACCAGATCTAATCGCTTTGGCCTGGCTACATAGTCGACCAGTTTATGTTTTAATCGGATATCAAGCACTCTTGGGCAGCAAATGTCCGACGGCCGACCGTAATAATCCACACTGGTTGTACTACTCCAGAACATAAAGAGTTAAGCTAGGTCGGGACAACTGAGGCCAGCCAGAGTACTGGTGGCCATAGCTCCAGGTTGCTGGGTTATGACTCGACAACAATCAATTTTGTCAACACATTTCATTTTCGACTTTATCTGGCTCCTAAATTTAAACGAGCAAAGACATTCTAATTTACTGTAACTGAAGATAGCCTAGAACTAAACCTATTAAATAAATAAATTCGATATTTTTAACTTAAATTAGTAGTATATATGTAGTTTGGTAGAATATTAGTCCACAAACATGCTAAACTACATGTATGTTTACTACTAATTTAAAAAAAATTGAATTTCTTTATTTATATAATAGAGTAGTAATGATGCAATTATATGGAACTAAACTATTCTTGATAATCCTATTTTACTGCCTATCATGCAATCCTGTACATCCCATACAATATTCACTGAATATTAGTTACCTTAGGATTGTCCGTCATTTCCTTGTCAGCTGTGCCCTTTGACCCCCTGCCTCCAATGATCTTGAATCTCCCCTTGCGGCCAGATGCTGAGGACGTACTGGTACTAGAGTTTATACTGCCTGCAACCACCACATACAGAGGAAACTAATCATACAGTGTCACTGGTAAAAAATATAAACGGTAAACTATTGATTTCAAAATGCCAACTGGAATCAGGAAACTATTAAATATGAATGTATGTACTGTAATCAACTAGCTTCTATTTATATTACAAAGTTCTTCATAACAAATAAACATACAAACACGTACATTTATAAATAAAATCAAGTTTTTGTTCATCATTTTTGTATTGTTGTTAGTACAAATCTTGTAAACGATGCTTGCTCTCCCTCTCTCTAACATCGTATTGACCACACCCACCTGCGAAAAGCTGCTCGTCAGTGAGGCTGTCATCCGCCTGCCTGAGTTTCCTGGATGGAGATGGAGATCTGGACCCACCCGACCTGTTGGCATGGAAGTCCAGCCGACCAGTACCACGCCCACTGCTGGACGACGACACGGCAGATGAAGAAGTTTTGTTAGTCAGTCGAGTGTGGAAGAATTCCTACATTGATAAAAAAACACAGTTCCAGCAAATAAATAAATAAATAAACTAGTGATGTACTTGAGCACAAATGGCGAGCAAGCCTAAAACTAAACTATTGTTAAACGATTAATTTTAACTTCAACACTCAAGCTACTAAAAAAAAGTCAAGTTTAAATTACATGTATACGGTAAAGGGGACTCAATGAAATGGAACTCCGTTAAGTTTTTGAGTTTTAACTAAGAATTCAGAGCGGTAAACAATTCAATTTTTAGATGATACAGGTAATGATTGCTAAACGGGAGGATTCCGTTTAGTGAAGTTTGGGATGGGGTCGAACAATGAGCTAACACAAAAATACGAGAAGGTCAAAGTACAAAATGACATACGTACGTCCAAACATATATGTAAATAAACAAACATCCCTGATTTTAAATTGTGTTACCCCTGTAAGTGTCTCGCTCGCTCGCCAAGAAAAATAAAAATAATAACAATAGTAATAAAAGACAATAATGATACCAGGGACTGAACACTTTTGGGGAGCATTTAAACAGTTCACTTTGCAATAAAAAATAAATAAATAAATAAATAAATAAATAATGTTCCAAGTAAAATATAATCAATAGTAGTAATCATAACAAAATAACAAAATAATAATAATAATAACAACAATAATAATAATTGTTGTTTATTATACAATAAATAAAAAGCATAAGTTCAGAACAATAATTATATTAATAGAAGAAAGGCGGAGGTGAATGTTACACTATCACCACTCCCCTCCCCTTACCACACATTATCCAAGCAACTCACAGAGATCTTATCTGCACTGCTCTGAGACTTCACCCTGCCCGTGCTACTACTAGTACCAGAGCTTGTGAAGCTACCGCTGCCTGCCGTCCCCCCAGTGCCCGTGGAGAAGTTCTCGTCAAGCAGCTGCACAACAGCCGCGGAGGGAGAGGGTTGGACACGACTGGCCCTGGAAGGATGGTACGTCCAAATACGAGGACTGGGAAACGATGACTGAAGAAAGAAAGAAAGGAGAAAGAACAACTCTGTCACTACTTAAGCATTGTTGAAGTAGACTCACAGCACTACAGGCTATGTCATATAGTAAAATAGATACTACAATAGGGGGGGAAAATGGTGACCCATATTACACACAACTTCATGAATGTATTAATGAGCTAAGCTATTACCATATTGTGGAAGTGTGGGGTGTATAATTAACAGGGAGTTACATTGTTGCTTGTTTGAAATAAATGTCGCCTAGCTCACAGAGCCAGCTAGAGGAACACGACAGCCATAACGGCCATCAGTCACCAGTGAATGAAGCCTCGTGGCCTACGGGTGACTCGTTCGTATAAACTAAAATTCCCGGTATATTAAAGACATTTAAATAAGTCAGAAATACACGAGATGCCAAGAAGTTGTCATAGTCGTATATGATACTCCCTCGTCCCCCTCAAAAGTAGGTAAAGGGACTTCGAAATAGATTCTTATAACCGACGTAACCCAAGTGTAGCTAATATTTAAGGAAGTTACATATATATTCTCTCAATATGCCAGTTCAAGCCTCAACTTAATTATTTATTACTATTTTTATTGTGAGCAGCTAACAGTGAGTAATGACATTGACAGCCTTCTTGCTAAAATATAATACCAGATTTTTTTTTTTTTTTTTTTTTGGACAAGATGCCCAAATGGCAAGATAATAGCCAAGAACTCTTACTGGATTTCTGAGGTGCAGAGCTCTTTGTACCAAGTAGTTGACTTCGTAGACTGCAGGGAACCTCATGAGATGTTGCATGCACACGGCGTAGTCACCCTCGATCACTACAAACAAATGCATGTACGTACATCAACACACACATGTACACAGTTACTAACTTTAGTTGCTATGCATACATGCACACTCACTTCATACACATTATTTAACGTAGGAGGTCTACAAAAGACCGCAGGCACTCAGCCA